>Ga0123352_10001073_pt1 | contig 35301 bp, 28 predicted proteins | sample TergutLab28metaG_FD_89700 | JGI IMG/M metagenome (GOLD analysis project Ga0123352, IMG submission 89700) | Labiotermes labralis P1 segment gut microbial communities from Petit-Saut dam, French Guiana - Lab288 P1 | ecosystem: Host-associated > Arthropoda: Insects > Digestive system > Gut ...
CCGCATCTATTCGTCCTTGCTTTATCGCTTCTAGGACTTTTTCCTTGGATTCTTGGCTTATTTGTATCATGGCTATAGTTTACTCTTTTTTCTTTTTTATTTCCACTTTCCGAATTGAAGATAGTATAAGGTTTAGGTAGTCCTACCCTACAACAATAACCACAGGCATATGCGATGACCAGCCAATATTGCCTACGGCACGAATGAACACTACATACATGCCTGGGGTGTCCCAGTCTACTTCTTCAAAAAAATCTAGGTACACAGGGGCACTTGAGCCGTCGGGGTTTATTGCTGTAATTTCTAGCATGGCTAGAATTTGTTCTGCTGATATTATGGTACTCGTTGGGAAGTTTAACAGTCTGGTTTGAGCGGTTTCTATGCTTGGGTATGGCGGCGATAGTATTGGATTGGTTGGGCTGTCAGTTGGCGGCGGCGGTGCTTGCCCGGTAGTTTCGTCGTTGGATGATTCTTCGTCTACAATCGGGGGAGCTGGCTGTCGGGTGATTATTACTTCGGTTGGGGTATCGGTTGGTTTTGTTGGATAGTTGGTGGGTTCTGATGATTCATCTGGTGCCTCATCTTCTGTTGGTTCGTCTTCCGTTGCAATATCGGTGATTTCTGTGGCTTCTTCGGCCACTTCTGTTGGCGCGTCGGTTACTTCGTTGTCTGTTTCGGGCAATTCGCTTGATATGAGTTCTTCGTATATATAGGTTGTTTCTGTCGTTTCAATGGGAGTGGCATCGCTTACTTCATTTGACCTTTGTGAAATGTGGGATTCTGTGCTGCCTGCGTCTGTCGGTGTTGTTATATCATCATCGTCACTTTCACCATTTGTGATATCAATGGAATAATAAAATGCATCTATTTCGTCATGTGTTTCAAACGATGCTGGGTCGGACGGCATATACGAGCCGCTATAGATTGAGGGAATAATATCCACATCGCTATCACTAAACGCGGGTGATTCATCTACATATTGTTCGACAACGCTTTGCTGTCTGGTTTCACGCATTGGCGTTATGATATGTTCGTTAATGTAAACGCTTGCAGTAATGACTGGTGCTGCCACCGCCGCAACGACGGCCACTTTTAGTGCCGGTGAAGCGGCAATGGCGGCTGTTATGGCACTGGTCACAGTCGTTGCCGCCGCTGGGGCAACGACGGCTGTGCCTGTTGTCGCCGTTGACATTGTTGCGGCGATTATTGCCGGCGAATATCCGATGTTTTCGGCTACTTTTTGCCAAATTTTCGCGCTTATTTCTGTGGTAAATGTTTCGGTCGCGTCCATTTCCAATAATCGCGACAGGCTTACAACGGGTGCGCCGGCGAAGACCATCCCTTTCATGCCTGCCAACATTTTTTCTTTCAGCACATTTCTGGCACGGGATAATCTCTTTTTTATCGTGGCTTCATTTGATTTAATTAAGTCTACTATTTGATTGATAGATAGCTTGTTGTAGTAAAAAAGCGTGATGACTGTGCGGTGGTCGTCGCTCAATTCGTCAATTAAACCCACGATGTATTCACGTTTTTCTTTTTTTAGCAAATAGTCTTCGGGGATAAATTCTTCGTTTTCGTTGATTAGGTTTAACAGTTCTTGTTCAGGGTCATGCACCATTTGTGCCCTGCTGTTTTTGCGCAAGAAGTCGGCGCATCGGTAGCTGGTGATGCGGTTTACATATGCCACAAGTGCTTTGGGGTTTTTGATGTTGTGTAGGTTTGTGTATAGGGTTGTCATGACTTCTTGCGCCATATCGTCCGCGTCTTGTTCATTTTTTATTATACGCATACTCATATAGTAAACTGTTTTGGACAGTTTGTAATATATTTGCGTAAATGCGTCTTCATCACCTTGTTTTGCAAGTTCCAGTAATTCTGCTAGTTTTTCGTATTCCATTTTGCCCTCCCGACACCAAGGCTTTTTAATATGTTGCTTACATTCTTTTACCCTTATCTACATGTCGTTGGATGGCGGCAAAAGGTGACTGATTTTTTTATTTTAATTTTATTTTATAGGTTTAACCTGATCAATGTTATAATCTTGCAATGGACACGGTGCTAAATCCGCACAAATTCAACTTCTTGCAAAATGCAAGAAGTTGAATTGGAACAGAAAACACCCTGCAAATTAGATTCGCGTAAATGCAAAGGAAACGTTGATTTTTCGCGATAACTAAATTATACTGGTTGGAAGAAATTTTCAGACATCATCCATAGCGTAAGTCAAAGGAAAGGAACTCAAAAATGATAACCATAGGGATTGACATAGGCACCTCTGCTGTAAAGCTATTAGCCATGGACGAAACAGGACGCGTACTGCGCACGGTTTCACGGGATTATCCGTTATATATGACCGATGACGGACAAAGCGAACAAGACCCCGAAGACTGGTGGACGCAAACTGCCGACGGGTTAAAGGAACTGTGCACAGGACTATCGGATATTGCTGCTGTTAGTTTTAGCGGGCAAATGCATGGACTCGTTGCGCTGGACGAGAATGATAATGTACTCAGGCGGGCAATACTTTGGAATGACCAGCGCACACAGGCTCAGTGCGACTATTTAAATAACACCATCGGACGTGAAGTGCTGCTGGACAACGTGGCAAATGTTGCACTCACAGGTTTTACCGCGCCAAAAATCCTTTGGGTCAAAGAACATGAACCCGAAATTTTTGCGAAAATCAAAAAAATCATGCTGCCCAAAGACTATATTGCGTATAAACTAAGCGGCGCGTTTGCAACCGATTATTCCGACGCGTCGGGAATGCTCTTGCTGGATGTCAAAAAACAGGACTGGTCGGACAAAATGCTGGATATTGTTGGTGTAAAACGCGAGCAATTGGCCAAGTTATATCATTCTTATGAAGCGGTTGGCACTGTCACAGCAGAAGCTTCTGCCGTAACGGGTTTGCCTACGACCGCAAAAGTTGTCATCGGCGGCGGCGACCAAGCTGTTGGCGCAATCGGTTCAGGTATTGTCAGTGAAGGCATGTGTTCTGTTTCTTTAGGGACATCTGGTGTGTTGTTTGTGGCTGCTGATAATTTTGCCGTTGACAAAAGCCCTGCCGCCATTCACGCATTTTGCCATGCCACGGGGCGTTATCATTTTATGGGGGTGACGCTATCTGCCGCAGGCTCGAATAAATGGTGGGTGGAAGAAATTTTAGCCACCACCGACCTCCCAAAAGAGCAGCAAGAAATCAACAAACTAGGCACAAACCCGGTATTTTTCTTGCCCTATTTATCAGGCGAACGTACTCCGCACAATGACTCGATGGCGCGTGGCGCATTTATTGGAATGAACACGACTACCACCCGCGCCGACATGACCCAAGCTGTCATGGAGGGCGTCACATTCAGTTTGCGCGATATCTTGTCACGTGTGCGTGATTTAGGCGCGCATGTTGACACCGCCAGAATCATAGGCGGCGGTGCAAAAAGCCCCATTTGGTGTCAAATGACTGCCGATATCTTGCGCCTAAAAGTAGAAAAAATCCAAACAGGCGAGGGCCCAGCGTTTGGTGCGGCTATTTTGGCGATGGTGGGTGCAGGTGCGTTTAAAAATGTTGAGGAAGCTTGTACAAAATTGATATCCATTACCGAATCATATACGCCAAATGAAGCAATTGCGTGTGAATACGATAAGCGTTACCCGATATATGTGAATTTGTATGCTGCGTTGAAGGATAGTTTTCATGTGATTGCAAAGGGATAGAAGAAAAAAGATAGGGTGCTAAAAATGCCAACTGAAAAAGATTATGGCTCCATCGCATATCCAATAAAAAAAGATGTTGCCAAAGCCATTGAAATTCTAAAAACCATACCAAACAACGAAAAAATTGAACGCGCACTTGAGGTGTTAAATAACGCAGATGACACACTGGAAAGACTTTTGAAAAAATAACTTCCTTTATGAGGTGAAAATTTGAACAAAAACCAAAAAGACCCAAAATCCCCCATCACACCCCCCAGCGGCAAAATGCCCAGCGGAATCATGATGGTGGGCATCGCTATTTTGGTGTTCTTACTTATACAAATGCTGCTGTCCTCCATCATGGGCGACCGCCGCGAGCGTATTCTGTACAGCGAATTTGTATACAAGCTGGAGGCTGGGCTGGTCGAGCATGTAGAAGTCCAGTCCGACAGGATTGTAATCACATTGCTGCCGGAAGAAACTGAAACAAGCCATGAAACTGGGGCTACCGAGCCTGCACCCGCAGGTGGTACATTTGCCGACCAATGGATGCAGGGCGTTGCAGACCGCCTACAAGAACAACAGGCGGCGCAGCAAACCATTGTATACACGGGGCGTATGCCAGACCCAGACCTCCGCACCATGTTAGACTACCACGGCGTAGAATATACCGCCACTATCCATACCACCAACTGGCCTCAGGTCATTTTCTTAAACCTGATACTACCCATTGCCTTCATCTATATTGTAATCCTACTGCTTCGCCGCACAATGAGCGGCATGATGGGGGGCGGTGGCCGCGGCGGTTTTATGTCCATTGGGCAGTCTAACGCCAAAGTCTATATGGAGAAGAAAACAGGCATCACATTTGAAGATGTGGCAGGTCAAGAAGAAGCCAAAGAAAGCATGATGGAAATTGTGGACTTCCTGCATAACCCCGAACGTTATACAGAAATAGGCGCAGTCCAACCCAAAGGCGCGTTGCTGGTAGGCCCACCGGGTACAGGTAAAACGCTACTAGCCAAAGCCGTTGCCGGTGAAGCCAGTGTTGCATTCTTTTCGTTATCAGGTTCGGACTTTGTGGAAATGTTTGTGGGCGTGGGCGCGTCACGCGTACGCGACTTATTCAAACAAGCCGCGCAAAATTCCCCATGCATCATATTCATTGACGAAATAGACGCAATAGGCAAAAGCCGCGACAACCAAATGAACTCCAACGACGAACGAGAACAAACCCTAAACCAGCTATTGGCAGAAATGGACGGTTTCGATTCTTCAAAAGGGGTTGTCATCCTAGGCGCGACAAACCGCCCAGAAATACTAGACAAAGCCCTGCTTCGCCCAGGCCGCTTCGACCGCCGCATTAATGTAGAACTGCCCGACCTGAAAGGCCGCGAAGATATTCTAAAAGTCCATGCCAAAAAGGTAAAAATGGGCGCGAGAGTGGACTTAAAGCGCATCGCCATGATTACCCCAGGCGGCGCAGGTGCCGACCTTGCCAACATGATTAATGAAGCCGCCCTACACGCTGTCCGCATGAACCGCAAAGAGGTACATCAGGAAGACTTACTAGAGGCAGTAGAAGTAGTCATTGCAGGCAAAGAAAAGAAGAACAAAATCATGACCGAAAAAGAAAAGCGTTTAGTGGCGTTTCATGAAGTCGGTCATGCGCTGGCCAGTGCGATTCAAAAAGACGCAAAGCCGGTGGAAAAAATCACGATTATTCCACGCACCAAAGGTACTTTGGGTTATGTACTGACAGCACCTGAAGAAGAACGCTCATTGCAAACCAAAGACCAGCTTTTAGCTGAAATTGTAGTGTCTATGGCTGGACGTGCCGCAGAAGAATTGTATTTTAATACACAAACCACTGGCGCGACCGGTGACATTGAAAAAGCCACGCGCATGGCACGTAGCATGGTAAGCATGTACGGTATGAGTGAAACATTTGGCATGATGGGGCTGGAAAGCGTACAAAATCGCTATTTGGATGGACGCATGGTCGGTAATTATTCCGACGAAACAGGCAGTAAGCTTGACGAGGAAGTGCGCCAAATACTGGCGGAATGCTATCAAAAAGCAAAAGACATACTCAAGGAAAACGAAAACAAAATGAAAGAAATCGCCGAATATTTGTTTTCGAAGGAAACCATCACAGGCGAAGAATTTATGGAAATATATAAGAGGGACTTGCCATGGATAGGAACGTTTTGAACCAAACAAACCAAACAGTGACCGCAATCATTGAAGTGCGCGTCACCCCCATACGCGGGCAGGGATTCGACCGTATTGCAGAAAGAATCTATCGCTTTGACGAAGTAAAAGCCCTGTATCTAATGAGCGGCGGCTATGATTTATCCATTGAGGTTGAAGCCAAAACCATGATGGACATTGCCCATTTTGTATCCGATAAACTGGCCCCGCTAGACTCGATTTTAAGCACCGCCACCCACTTCATCTTAAAAAAATACAAAGAAAACGGGCAAATTTTAACAGTGGAAGAAATCCCAGACGATAGGATGATTATTTCCCCATGAGCTTTATCACCCAAAAAGTCAAAGACATACCATTCTCTGGTATTCGCAAATTTTTTGATGTCGCGGCAGAAATGACCGATGTCGTGTCCCTGGGCGTTGGAGAGCCTGATTTTTTCACGCCCTGGCATGTGCGTGAAGAGGCCATTTATTCAATAGAACGCCGCCGCACCGCGTACACATCAAACGCAGGGTCGCCAGAACTTAGGCAAGCTGTGGTCAATTACATGCAGGAAAGATACCATTTAAAATACGACCCCAAAACCCAGGTCATCATCACCGTGGGCGTCAGCGAAGCCATTGACATCGCCCTCCGTGCCGTGCTGGACGTTGGCGACGAAGTGCTGGTAATCGAGCCGTGCTATGTATCCTACCGCGCATGTGTGCTGTTGGCCGGCGGTGTTCCCGTCAGTGTACCAACACACTCAAAAAATGACTTCCGCGTCACTGCCGAGGATATCGAATCACGCATCACCCCCCGTACAAAGGCCATCATGCTATGCTACCCAAACAACCCAACAGGCGCAATCATGGAGAAACACGACCTGGAAAAAATCGTTGCTGTACTTGAAAAACATAACATATTAGTCATCAGCGACGAAGTGTATGCCGAATTAACATACGCCGACGCCCCCCACACCAGCATCGCCACATTCAGCGAAATGTATGATAAAACGTTGGTGCTGAATGGCTTTTCTAAAGCATACGCCATGACAGGCTGGCGGCTAGGGTATGCTTGCGGCCCCGAAGAATTAATCACAGCCATGATAAAAATCCACCAATATGTCATCATGTGCGCCCCAACCACTGCCCAGTTAGCGGGCATAGAAGCATTAGCCAAAGGCCGAGACGGTGTAGAAAAAATGCGCGAAGAATATAACGCACGCAGAAAATTTATGTTGGAAGGTTTTGCTAAACTAGGCATAGACTGCTTCGAACCTAAGGGCGCGTTCTATCTGTTCCCGTCCATTAAAAATATCGCTAAAGCCAAAGGGCTAACCAGCGATGAATTCTGCACGAAGTTACTCATGGAACAACGGCTGGCAGTGGTGCCAGGTACTGCATTCGGCGCATCTGGTGAGGGGTATGTACGTTGCTCGTATGCTTATTCTGTGCCGGAATTGACACAAGCTTTGAAGCGATTGGAAGCATTTATCGGCTGAAAAACGGCTTTTAAGTTGTCCATAAGCGATCTAAAGAAGTGCATAGCAAATAAACCTGACGGCGAGTCTTTTCAGACTAAATGCAACCACAAATGCAGTTAGGGTGAGAACCACGCCACTGTTGCATTTACAAAAAGAATTTGCCGCCATTTATTGATAGCCTATCATTAAAAGCGGCATTTTTTTATGTGGGGAATTATGGTACAATGTCATAATCTCAGAAATAAGTCTCGAGATATGTACACTTTTTCGAGTTATCGTAAGCGTGGCATAGCAAAGGAACTTTTTAACAGAATTGTAGAAGAAGCAAGAAATTAAGGAGTTAAACCAATGCAAATCATAGTCGGCCTAGGCAACCCCGGCGGCACGTACAAAGGTACCCGCCACAATGTCGGTTTTGAAACCATCGACAAACTGGCATACGACTTTAACATCACGATGAAAAAAAACACCCGCTTTCGCGCAATGGTTGGCGAAGGACGTATAGGCAATAAAAAAGTGATTCTAGTGCAGCCCACAACCTATATGAACCTCAGTGGCGAGGCTGTTCGCACAGTTTTGGATTTTTATAAAATACCTCCACAGGATATTATTGTTATTTATGATGACGTAAACCTTCCTGTGGGGGATATTCGCGTACGCGAAAGAGGCAGTGCGGGCGGGCAAAAGGGTATGGTGGATATTATTCATCAATTAAGTACAGATGAATTTCCACGCATACGCATTGGGATAGGGGAGACGCCGCCTGGCTGGACACTGAAAGATTATGTGCTTAGCCGGTTTTTAAAGGAAGAATGGGACGACATGATAAAAGGAATTACTAAAGCCGGAGATGCAGTTGAACTCATATTGAAACAAAACACGCGTGACGCAATGAACAAGTATAATAAGAAATTGGCGAAGCCAAAACCCGAAAAGCCTGTTGATGCAGCCGAAAATAATCATTCAAAAACAGAGGAAATGCCATGACAAATACATCTCACCACGCGCTGCTATCCCCCCTGAAAACCTCCGACCACTTCAACACAATATTAGAAGCCATTAAACTAGAAAAATCCCCCACCACAATATGGGCAAGCGGCGCGGTAGAATCCCAAAAATGGCACTACACCGCCGGGTTGCTGCGCGAACTAAACCGCCCCGCTTTAATCATTGCCCCGTCCGAACTTAAAGCCAAAGCCATTTACGAAGACCTATACTATTTCTTCCGCGAGTCATGTCACATATACCCCAGCCGTGACTTGCTTTTTTACGCTGCCGATGTGAAAAGCGTGGACATTACACGCAAGCGTTTAAGTGTAATAGACAAGCTTATCCGCACAGATGAAACGCCGCCCATCATTATTTTATCTGCCGAAGCATTACTTGACCGTATGACCCCGCCGGAAATATTTCACACCTATCGTTTCAGCTTATCCGTCGGCGATATTTGCGAACCGGAAGCACTTATCCGCAAGCTGTCCCAAATGGGATATGAACGGCGTGGGCTGACCGAAGGCCCCGGCCAATTTGCCTTGCGCGGCGGCATTTTAGACATATACCCCGCAGTGGGCCGCATAGAATCAGACGAACAGCACGAACTCACCCAAGGGCAAGCCCTTAGAATAGAATTTTTTGACAATGATGTAGATTCTATCCGCGTCATCGACGCACTCAGTCAGCGCAGTATAGAAAACGCCCAAAAATTTGAAGTCTACCCGATGCGTGAACTGGTCTTTGATAAAAAACGGCAAAAATCCGCCGCTGCAAAAATCCGTGAAGCATTTAAAGTGCAGCATGACGCATTGACAAAAAAAGGACTCACCAAAGAAGCCAAAACCCTGTCAGACACCATCACATTCACGCTGGAAAAATGGAGCGACACCACCAATGCTGACGCATTCACTCCATTTTTTTATGACGAAGAATGCGATTTATTAGACTATTTGCCCCAAAACACAGTGATTTTTTTCGATGATCCAAACCCAATCGCTATTCATATGGAAACAGTCAAAGCCGAATATGACGAAAGCATAGGCCATCGTCTGTTAGCAGGGCGCATCCTGCCAAAGCAGGTGGACGTTGTTATGCCTTGGGCGCAGGTACTGCACAAAACGCAAAAATTTCCGCGTATTTTATATTCTGCAATGTCAGGCAAACTCAAAGAATTTGAAAAACTACGAGAAATTCCAATCAATGCCCGCACATGCACACCACTGCGCCATAAGCCCAGCGAGCTGAAAAAAGACCTAGACGACTGGCTAAAGAAAGGCTATCTGGTCGCGTTGTTAGCAGGTCCGCGCCGTCATGGTCAACAACTAACGGAAGCCATAGCCGATATGGACTTGCTGGCGCGTTTCACTGAAACCTTACAGGATGTAAACCTGGCCACAGGGTTAGTCACTGTAGCGCGTGGGAGCCTATCCGCAGGCTTTGAATACCCCGACATCAAATTAGTAGTCATCACTGACAAAGAACTGTTTGCTGCCGAAAAGAAAAAAAAGCGCAAACGCAGAAAAGAGAAAAATGCTGAAAAAATTAATCATTTTTCAGACTTACGCATCGGTGATTATATTGTACATGACAACCACGGTATTGGTATTTTTCGTGGTATAGAACAAATCACCAGCGAAGGGCTAAGCCGTGATTACCTCAAACTAGAGTACAAAGACAACGGCAATATATATGTACAAACCGCCCAAATGGACATGATTCAAAAATACATTGGCGGCAAGGCAGAGGCTAAGCTCAGCAAACTGGGCGGCGAAGCATGGAGCAAGGCAAAAGCCCGCGCCCGCCAAGCAGTAGAAATTATGGCGCAGGATTTAATTGCTCTTTACGCTAAACGGCAAGCCACAACAGCCCATATATACAGCCCCGACACAGTATGGCAAACAGAATTTGAAGCCAATTTCCCCTATACCGAAACCGATGACCAAATTGCCGCCATTGAAGACGTCAAGCGCGACATGCAATCACCAAAGGTCATGGACAGACTGGTATGCGGCGACGTGGGATATGGCAAAACAGAAGTGGCTATCCGTGCCGCGTTTAAAGCGGTGCAAGATGGCAAGCAGGTGGCGTACCTTGTACCCACGACTATTTTAGCCCAGCAGCATTATCAGACTTTTGCAAGCCGCATGAAGGCGTATCCGATAGGCATAGAAAGATTGTCGCGCTTCCAAACAAAAAAAGAACAGCAGCAAGCCCTAAAAAATATGGAAACAGGAAAATCTGACATCGTTATTGGCACGCACAGACTTTTATCAAAGGATGTACAGTTCAAAGATTTGGGTCTGATTATTGTAGATGAAGAGCAGCGTTTTGGTGTGGGGCATAAAGAAAAACTCAAAGCCATGCGCGCAAACGTGGACGTGTTGACTCTAACTGCCACCCCAATACCGCGTACACTGCACTTTAGCCTCACAGGCATCCGTGATATGAGTCTATTGGACGAACCGCCAGAAGAACGCCAACCCATCCAAACCTATGTGATGGAGTACAACCAAGAATTTGTACGTGACGCAATCAATCGCGAATTAGCCCGCGGCGGGCAGGTATACTATCTGCATAATCGCGTAAAAAACATATCAGAAGAAGCCATGCGTGTGCAACATTTAGTCCCCAGCGCAAGAGTATCATACGCGCATGGGCAAATGTCTGAAACAGAGCTTGAAAACGCAATGTTTGACTTTGTAGAAGGTGATATAGATGTGCTGGTCTGCACTACAATCATTGAGACAGGACTGGACATTTCTAACGTCAACACAATTATTATTCAAAACGCAGACTTCATGGGGTTAAGCCAGCTATACCAGCTTCGTGGCCGTGTAGGGCGAAGCAGCCGATTGGCATATGCCTATCTGATGTACCGCCGCGATAAAATTCTGCAAGAAGATGCCGAAAAACGCTTGCAAACGATTAAGGAATTCACAGAATTTGGCGCAGGCTTTAAAATTGCAATGCGCGACTTAGAAATTCGCGGTGCGGGAAACCTGCTGGGTGCAGAGCAGCATGGGCATATGGATTCAGTCGGGTACGACATGTATTGCAAGCTATTAGCCGAAGCAGTAGGCCAAATGAAAGGCACCCCTATAGAAGAAATCCCTGATGTCAACATCGACATTAGCGTAGACGCATTCATCCCCAATAAACTGATATTAGATGAGCAGCAAAAGCTAGAAATATACAAAAAAATCTCGCTCATCAACAGCCAGCAAGATTATTACGATGTGCAGGAAGAAATTGAAGATAGATACGGCAGTTTGCCCAGTCCCGTAGTCAACCTGCTGGATGTGGCCATGATGAAAGCAATTGCCCGCGATCTTGGTGTCATTTCCATCGGACAAAAGGGATTAAACATTGTAATCACCTTCCGTGCGGACGCGTCAGTTGATTTAGAAAAACTCACTGCCGCAATCATGCAAAATCCTGCACGGTTATTGTTCACGATGAATCAAAACCCATATATCACAATACGCGCATACAAAGGCGAAAAGCCCCCAACCGATGGCGGCGCGGCACGAATAAAAGAAATTCGGGAACTGTTGGATAAAATTACAGGATGATAGTTAAAGAGGAGAGATTTATATGCAAAAACTAAGTAGTCTAACGTTTGTTTTCACAACAATATTATTGTCATTGCTTATCGCGACGACAAGCAATGCGATGGCAACCCAGGACGGCAACAGTCCACTGGTAGGCACATGGTCATGGGATATGTCAGAAGAATATGTATATGTATTTCATGCGGATGGTACGGGTACGCGTGGTTTTGCCAACCACGTTGAAGATTTCACGTGTCAAACCACAGTACAAAACAATCTGGGCATCATCACAAGTACCGATACTGAAAGCTGGCGTTACACGGTAGACGGCGATGTACTGACATTAGACAGCTTGCAAGTGGTTGGCATGACATACAGCTACATAAGAGACGGTGGTACCGACACGCGCACCCCGCCATCTCCAGTAGCACAAGATGAAAACAGCCCACTCATTGGCATATGGGGAATTTATTTTGACACCAGCCTTGTGAAATACTTCAATGCCGATGGCACAGGATTTTGGGGTTTTCCTGATGAGGAAATACATTTCATATGGACAGTGGATGGCAATAACCTGCGCACGACTTATGGCACCATACTGGAAAGCTGGGCATATGAGGTGGTTGACGATTTCCTGTTTCTTGATAGCTTTCAATTTTGGGGCGAGGCGCACGACTTTGTAAAACTTGATGCATTCCCCGAAACAACTTCCTTAGAAAGACACCCATTAGTGGGCGTATGGCATTGGGATTTATTCGATTATGTACGTATTTTTGATGGTGATGGTACAGGCTATAGTGGTTTTATTGGTGATTTGCAGCCAATCCGATGGAGAGCCAGTGACACAAATATGCATATTACAAGCAATGAAGGGTTATCATTAAACTGGCAGTATCAAATCAACAGTGATGTTTTAACGCTAACCAGCCCATATCACCTGGGTTTAATATATAGCTATATCATAGAAGGCGGCGAAGATACCCGTACACCGCCTTTGCCAATAGTCGCGCCGCGCAATCATCCACTGATTGGTACGTGGCGATGGGAGGACGGCAGAAATTATGGTTATGCCTTCAATGCCGATGGCACAGGCATCATGCATTCGCCTGATGAATCCACGCCATTCACTTGGATTATTGCAGGTACTGGCAACTTGCGCATCACCGTAGACACTGTAATGTACAGTTGGTCATATGAAATAGATGACGATACCCTTTTGCTGCAAAGCATTCTGCTTGCAGGGCGGGAATATGTATACGTGCGGTCTGCTACCTAAACAGCGACCGCACAACAAGCAATAAGCCAAGTATTAACAGCGGCAGTAGAAATCGGTTGGCACGAAAAGTTGCTTCGCAAATTTTCACACTTGTTGGTTCATAAACAGATACGTTTTTTGTGTAAGAAGTTTGAACGGAGGAGCATACATGACCATGACTGTTGAGAATATGTTAAAGCTACCAAGCACGACAAACTTGTCTGTGGCAGCAGGGGAGGCAGGGTTATGGCATGAAATATCAACAGTAAATGTGATGGAAGTGCCTGATATTTCAAAATATTTGAAGCGCGGCGAACTGTTGATTACAACGATGTATGCGATACGTGATAACGAAAACCTCCAGCGTCAATTGATACCACTGCTTTCGGAGAAGGGCGTGGCTGCCTTAGTGTTAGTCCCGCTTTACGAACATTCCAACGTGCCTGAATTTATGCTAGAGCAAGCGAATACGCTTGGACTGCCACTGATAACGGCACCGTACGGCATTGCGTTTAACGATATAATGACCCCCATTTTGCATGGCATCATACGCACCTGCCAGCGTTCGGAATTAATTGGCGGTATACTGCAAGGGCGTATCATTTCACTGTCGCAAGCACTTGCCATGGGACAGTCGTTTAACTGCAATTTAGAAGGGGCTTTTATTCCTGTCTGCGCAAATGGCAGTATTAATATAAAACTGCCGTCAGACGTGATTGTTGCCTCCATAGATAGTGATGTGCTGCTTTTGTTTCCGCTAAGTCATATTAAAAATACAAAAAAGCGCGCAAATGAAGTTTTAAAGCTTTTTGAAACTTGTAGGGCCATGCATATTGGGGTTGGACGTGCGATTGATACCATCATGGAATTGCCGCAAGGTTTTGCGCAAGCCGAGTTAGCCATGGCATTATCTAAAAAAGCTAAACTGCCGCAGCATATTGTTTGCTATGATAATCTTGGGATTTACCGTGTATTATTATCAACGAATGAAGCTGAAAAGCATTTTTTTGCGAAAGAAATGCTTGAATCAATCATAGAAGAGCCGATGCTTATCGAAACCCTTAGGGCATATTTTAATAATATGGGTAATTATCGGAGTATCGCAAAATCATTGTTTGTGCATCATAATACCGTGGCTAACCGCTTGGCGAAGGTGGAACAGCTTACGGGGCTTAGGCTAGACAACCCAGAAGATTGTCTAAGTTTGCAGATTGCAATTATGCTGTTTGACTTAAACCCCGCCTAGTGCGGTTTTTTTGTGACACTATCACAGTAAAAAAGCTTTTTTTTGTTTCACTATGACATTGTTTGTACATTTGATATTTGTTATAGTAAACATAAATCAACAAGAGATTCCCGCAAAAATTGTGAGAATTTTCTAAAATGACGGCTAAAGAATAGCCAAGAAAGGAAAATTATTATGAAAAAATTGCTTTTGATTTTAGTCATTGTAGTCGGCATGTTGACTGTGGCTGCTTGCGGCAATACAGAATCGCCTGCCCCAACAGGAAATGTTGTTGAAGCGACTCAGCCCCCGCCTGCGGTGCAACCAGGGCAAGTGATTGAAGCCCCCACGTTGCCGCCGCCACCAGAAGAAGCACCACTTGGTCCTGGTATTGTTGTGGCTATTGGTTCAGACCCTGGTGCAATTGGGCCCGCACGGCACAACGCATTGGTTGGTTTCTATATGACAGCCATGACACACAATGGTTTGTTTAGAATCGACGCGCATACACTCGAACCTGTACCCGATTTGGTAGCCAGCTGGAATGCGATTAGTGATACCGTGTTTGAATTTACGATTCATGAAGGCATCATGTTCCACAATGGCGAAGAAATGACCGCCGAAGATATTGTTGCATCGCTTGAGTATGTCAGAAATTATCCATATGCGATTGCTGCGCACAGAAGTATCGTCAGCTATGAAGTCGTTGACAGATACACTATCAGAATTGACACAGGCACACCAAACTCCATGCTTTTTATTGACCTGGCTAACCAAGCAAACTTTATTATGCCAAAGTCATTGATTGACGCAGGCAACGACTTTAATGTGAATCCTATTGGCTCTGGCCCATTTGTATTCCAAGAATGGGTACAAGGCGATATGCTACATTATACAGCGTTTGAGGATTATTTTGATACAGAACGTGCCGCCAGAGTCGAATCTGTGACTTTCCGTATCATTCCTGAAGGTTTTTCAAGGACACTTGCGCTTGAAACAGGAGAAATTCATTACAATGTAATGCTTCAAGCCTCTGATATCGACCGCATGATGGCAGACCCTGATACAACTGTAGTGATTACGCCTGGTGCGCAGCACAATATTTTATATTTGAACAACGACCTTCCACAATTTGATACAGATTATAAGAGACGTGCCATTGGTATGGCTATTGACAAAGAAGCCATGATGCTTGCCGCGTTTGATGGTTTCCAAGAGCATACTTGGGTGCAAGGACCAAGCGTATTTGTTGGCGCGACAGAACAAGGCACTTACAGTTTTGACCCCGAAGGCGCACGTGCATTGCTTGCCGAGCATGGTGTTGACCCTGCCACGTTGGGCTTTGAAATTATTGCAAGCACACCACCTCGTGCGACGATGGCAGTGGTTGTACAGGCAAATTTAGCTGACATTGGCATACCTGTGACGATTATTCAACAAGACGTGCCTACCACGCAGGCTAGATTGAACGACGGCGAATTTGAAGCGGCATTCATGGGCTTTACGCAGCCAAGTTTGTTGGGGTATTTAAGGGCGAAGTTTCATAGTACAAGTATTGGTACCACAAATAGAAGCCGTGTAAACAACCCTGAAATTGACAGGCTTATTGACGCAGCACTTGCAGAAGTTGGGGATGCAAACGCGCGAAACGCATTGGTTGAGCAGGCATTAATCCTTGCGAACGAAAATGCTTACCAAATTCCAACCCATATGGCAATGCTTACCCGCGCGTATGACTCACGTTTGATTATTCCAGAGCATCCTGCGACAGATTTTCCGCTTTACTTGAATATGGTTTTTTGGATTGAGGATTAAGAGGATAAAGTGTTGTTAATCAAAAAATAAGAGTTGGCTTTGCTGACTCTTTTTTTGTTGCTTTGCTGGAAGAGGGCTAATTTATAAGACGGATAAATTCATTCGTGACCTAAAAATGATTGAGAACCGCTTCTGCCTATAGTATAATGAAGCCGATAAACAAAGGGCTATTTGGATGAAAACATAAATAAAAAATAACTCTGGAGGTAATACTATGGCAAGGAAAGGACTCAAAGTTTTCTTTGGAAATTACAAGGGTGGTGTTGCCAAAACAACAAGCACATTTAATATGGCTGTTGAGCTGGCTAAACATTTTAAGAAAAAAGTGCTTATAATTGACCTAGACCCTCAATCATCTTTAAGTGAGGTTTGTATGACCGCTTTCAAAACAGATGGGCGGCTAGATGAACTTGAAAAAGAAGAAACGCTAAATTATATTTACACTGTATATATGCAGGCTCGTAGGCTTGGGAATATCAAATTTACCGTTCCAAGTGATAAAATTATAAAAATAGCGCACGAGGTTGCTTTCATTCCAAACAATCTCTTTTCCGAACTAGGTGGACTTGATAGAATTAGCATGGACATAGGAAACAACCTTGAAAATTTGCTTATTTTGCGTGATTTTATAGAAGAAAATGGGCTGGACCTGATATATGACTTCATTTTCTTTGATTGCCCGCCAAGCAATAATCTCATCACTCAAAGTGCTTTTCTATATTCAGACTACTATATAATCCCTACGATTATGGATCCATTGAGTGTTAAAGGGGTCAAGCACTATATTTCAGTTATTCAAAATATATATGACAGCTATTGTAGGAAAAATACTGCTGCGGATATATTATCTTTAATCTTCGGCGATGAGCCAAAACTAATAGGCGTATTTGAAACTATGCGTAAAGGCAACACAAACAATGAAACACACCGAATTTCTATTAAAGACACCGGACATTATTTATTCAATAACGAGATAAAAGACAGAAAAGATGTGTCCGAAACAATGGGGATAGGTAGCGAAGCCAATAACTATGAATATCGAGAGCTTACAGATGAATTTTTGAAGCGTATTAGCGAATTGGAGGGTTAATGAGTATGAATAAAGCGAGGGCTATTCAGCACATTGCGAAATATAAAAGTATAAGCCAGTCGCTTGGACTAAAGAGCGATGAGGCAGTATGGGATGAAATCGTAGCCTTTATATCTTCTGCGAATAATGTCAAATCCTCTAATGGTTCTACAAATGGATTGAAAAAGGGAAAGTATGGGGAAGACGACTTCCATACTATTGTATCAAATGAAAATGTTGATTTATCTACTTATGACATAGATGAAAAAATTTTATCGCATAAACATAAAATTTTAGACTTTTGGTATTCGCTTGATTCGGAGCAGAGAAGTGGATTTACGGTTTTCGAGCTTAATATAGTACTCTTTCTTATTTCTCCGCATTATAATAAATATCAGAAGAAAGAAAAGAAACGGATTATATCCATTATAAACGCTGCTGTAAAAGATAAGAGGCTAAATAGTGCATATGATAAAATTGTTGTATGATCAACGGTAATATTACTAGCGAATCAAATGTAAAAACTCCCCTCTGAAATATAATTGGGGAGTTTTATTTTGCATTATATGATGTACTTATTTGACTTGTGAAACCATTTCAGTGTGGGTGGTGTAACGCAACTGTATCCTATGACAGATTTGCCGTTACCAACTGGCTTGTATTAGTTGGACAGTATTGCAGTACCGCTATTCCCTTTAATGGCCTCACTAGCCTGTTCTAATGAGCCTATGATTGCCTTTTTACCTGCACCGCTTTCTACAAAAGCCAGTGCCGCCTCTACTTTTGGCAGCATACTTCCAGGGGCAAAATGCCCTTCGCTGATATATTGTTTGGTTTCAGCAATGGAAATGGATTCTAGCGATTTTTCATTGGGTTGGTTGAAATTGATTTTTACGCGGTCTACGGCGGTTAGAATAAACAAGCAGTCGGCAGAAATCAACGCGGCCAGTTTTGCGGCGGCAAAATCTTTGTCAATCACTGCTTCAACGCCTGTGAGTATTCCGTCGTTTTTTACAACGGGCATTCCACCACCGCCACAGGCAATGGTAATAACCCCACTTTCAACAAGCTGTTTGATGACTTGCTTTTCGCAGATGTCTATTGGCTTAGGGGAGGGGACTACAAGCCGCCATCCTCTGCCCGCATCTTCTACATACTGTTTGCCTGTTTCGGCTGATAGTTGACGTGCTTCGTCTTCACTGTAATAGTCGCCTATTGGCTTGGTGGGGTGGTTAAAGGCAGGGTCATCTTTATCCACCAGCACTTGGGTGAGTATCGCGCTAACGGGTTTGTTTATTTTGCGTACGGTCAGTTCATTTTCCAGACACTGTGCAAGGTGATAGCCAATATAGCCTTGGCTCATGGCGGTGCATTCGGGCATGGGCATTTCAAAACTGCCTGCGTCCATTTGCTTTTTTATCACGCCAACCTGCGGGCCGTTGCCGTGGGCGATGACTACGTTATGACCTGCCTCGATCAAATCCGCGATGGATTTAGTCGCTATTTTTACACGTTCAATCTGCTCGGTGACATTGTTGCCAAGGGCGTTGCCGCCCAAAGCCACTACAATTGTTGACATATACATGCCTCCTAAAATTCCATCAATGCTTTTTCAAAAGCATCCATCGGCAAGTTTACAAGACCTGCGCCAATGATGCCATTTCCAGCGACTTTGTGGGCTATGCCTGTGTTGATAATCGGTTCGATGCCAGTGTCAATGACTTTCAGCAAGTCAATGCCTGTGGGTGAACCAATGAAATCCATCGTGGGTATCGTAAACACACGGCTTTCGCCCAGCGTGATTTTGCGCATTTCGCGTGTATAGCCCATTGCGTCTTGCACTGTGCCGCCCACAAGTTGTGTCATCGGCAGTGCCGCCGCCATGGCAAACGCGCCAATGCCCGCGGTTTCTGTAATGGCAGAGTCGCCCATGTCAGGGTTTGCATCATCGTCTGAATAACCAGGATAGTACACGCCGCGTATCAAGGGGGCTTTTGTGGTAAACCATTTGTCGCCAAGCCCACTGACTTGAATGCCCACTTCTGTTCCGTTGCGCGACATGACAGTGACCAATGTAGAATGTTCAATGCCTTTGGCGGCGTCCATTGTTGCCTTACATGCCGCCATCGAGAAGTTTAAGAAATACCAATTATTATGAAGCATTGCATAACCAAGCCCAATCAATGCACTGTGTGAAATGCCTGATTTACCCAGTTCAGGGACTAGCGTTTTCCAAAGCTGACCCGTGGCGGCAATCAAGCGATTGTGACAATCATCGCCCATATGCAATGCTTGAGCGATAATCATTTTTAAATCAATACCTTCACCACGCGCCTGCAACGCCTTTTTTAGCACAGGCAGTGTGTCATCCCTTAGCATACGCAGGGTTTCCTGTGTGTCTTCACCGAATGCGCCAAATGTGAACGGTTTGCCGCGCCCTTGGGTGTTGAACGGTGAGTATGCAACATTGCCATGCGCTTTATTTTCCACCACAAGCATGGGGAAGTTGGCAGAAAAGACACCGGTCATTGGCCCAACGGCATTGAAATGGTGGCAGGGAACAAAGTCCATTGTGGGGGCAATTTTACGTGCTTCCGCTTCGTCTTTTGCCTTGCCTTCAAAAATGAGTGCGCCAATGACAGAGCCTTGCATTGGGCCACACATATTTTCCCATGTGACAGGCGGCCCAGCGTGGGCAATTGTATTTTCAGTAAAGCCAGGAATCACATCTTTTGCTAAACCGACATCTGTCCATACAGGTTGCGCGTTCAACACGCGTTCAAGGGCGATTTCATTGGCGGCATCAATCAATGCTTTACGTTGCAAAACAGATTTTAACTTTTCATTGATATCCATTTTGCCGCCTGCTGGGGGCTTCCAGTCTAGCTGCGCAACGCCTACATTGCTTTTTTGCAGGTCGTTTGTAAATATTTCAAGCCCAGCGTTGATGACTGCGGGTTTTGCAGTGAGTAAATTGTTTGCCATATTATTGACCTCCCAGCTTTCTTGCGAAATTTGCCGCCACTTCTGCCGCATATTGGTTTGATGGAAGCACGATAATACCCGCGTCTTCCAGTATTTTTATTTGATGGCTTTTGACTTGCGGGTCTGCTTCTGTACCCACCACTACCACGATGACTATTTTATGCGCATTGGATTTTTCTCTGGCGGCGTTGATATCCTTTACAAGTTCGCCAGCAGGGTCTGGATGACTACCGTACCCAAGCACCACGTCACACAATACGATGGCTACATTTTCGTCTGTAAAGGCTTCCATGATGGGGTTGCTTCTGTTGGACGGGTCAATCATTGGGTGCAATGCGCCGCTTGTGTATTCATCGTCACCCAAGTCGATGATGTCGGCATCCAGTGCGCCCAGCAAAATTTTTGCCTCGCTTGCCAATGTGCCGCCTGTGAATAAGCCTTTTACCATTTTTTGTGATGGTTTGAATTTATCCCATGCGGTGTATAGGGTGGTTTTACGTTCGTGAATGACTAGTGCGGTTTCGGGGTTTGTTCCTTTACATAGCGCGGCTGCTTTTGCGGCGGCTTCTTCGATTGTGCCCGTTACAAAAATGTTGTCGGTTATTTTTGCGGAATCTGCACCAAGGAATGCCAGTACTGCGGGTTTGCCGCTGGCTTTTACCGCTTCAAGCACCTTGTCTGCCACTTCCGCAGAAGGCGGTTTAGATACAATGGCCAAAATTTTAGAGTTTTCGTCAGCGATAAGCAATTTAAGTGCCGCAAGCGTTGTGCGTCCGCCTACCGCTTCCGATAAATCTCGCCCGCCTGTACCAATGGCATGAGTGATACCGCATCCTGCGGCGTCTAACAACACGGTAAATTCCTGCGTACCCGTACCAGAAGCACCAATAACACCGATGTTGCCACTCTTCACTACATTGGCAAAACATAACGGCACACCGCCGATGATTGCCGTACCGCAGTCCGGTCCCATTACAAGCAAATCCTTTTCGGCGGCAAAATCTTTAATCATCACTTCATCTTCAACAGATACATTGTCGCTGAAAAGCATTACATTAAGCCCCTGTGACAGTGCGTTCATTGTTTGCACTGCCGCATATGGGCCAGGTACAGAAATGACCGCAATATTTGCGTCAACATCTGCTTTGCCTTGTTCAAATGTTGTAGGCAGTGCTTTTGCTCCGTTTTCGCCACTGGTTTTTGATGCACTGGAAACAATTCTTTTTTCAAATTCGTCCAACGCAGACTGTCCAACGCTTTCATTTTCGCATTCCACAATAATAACCAAATCATCCGCGCCAGTGGATTTCACTTCCTCGCTCATCAGCGATGCCTGAATGCGCGTTTTCTTGTTGTTTTCTGTTGCCATAAAGGCAAACGCCTGTGTCACACCCGGCAAGTCTTTAATCTCTGCCGACACACGCATAAGTTTTAATGAATCTTGGTAAAATTTCCGTTTGATTCTTGTGAGAATTAACAAAGAAATCACCTTCCTTTAGTTAAAATTTGCAAAAGTCTAATGAAAACAGGTTATCATAAAGCACTATCACCTACAATATTGCACAAGCATAAGAAAAACCCCCTGTGGTGTGATGTTGTCACAACAGGGGGTAAATGAAGCAATAAAACGGATGCAAGTTTTCAGGCAACAACCATTACAGCCACGCCATCAGGAATGGCAGTAATGGTTGCATTTGGATTGTCCAGCAGTTCTTCCGCTTTTTTCAATGCTTCATCAAGGGTTTTTGCAGGAATCATGTGCAAGTCACTGACAATTTCATCAGGTGCTTCTGAGACATAAATAACACGGGCATGGCCTAAAATACGAGCAAAAATTTGGCTCTGCCATTGGTCGATAATGGTATCTTCCTTTGGCGTGTCAAGGAAATTTTTAAGCATCCTGTCCAAATCTTTCTCGTTTTTAAATGTTTCGTGAAAAACCTCACCGCCATGGCCGTCATTACTTTTGGCAAGCATGATGATCACACCGTCTTTTTTAACGGTACCCTCTGCGGCGGTCATGCCTTTGACTGCCTGATAAATATTTTGGTCAAGGGGATAACCGCCGTTTGTGCTGATTGCAATATCCGAACCGGTGGCTTTCACTTGACATTTGCTGGCAAGAAATTGAGTGCCCGCCACATGTGCCTTATCAAGGTCGCCCGCAACGGCATAAACAGTGTCCTTGTCAGAGTTAATTACAACGTTGCAGATAAAATCAAGCCTTGCAATTCTGGCGGCATACAACATGTCATTGTGAATCTGGTTGCCTTCCAGAATGCCTGTGCGGGAGTTCGGATGATTAATAAACTCGGCGTTATGGTTGTAAGTGACCGTCCTGCGGCTGGCAACGCCAGGGAAAACACTCTTTCTTCCGCCGGAAAAACCGGCAAAGAAATGCGGCTCGATAAAACCTTCTGCGGTCACAAGGTCTGCGTCCGTGATGATTTTATTGATAATAATTGTACCGCCCGACGGCAGACGTCCGATGTTTACCATTTCCGATTCATCGCAGTCATGCACAACGATTTTTTCGTTTTTCATTATCTCTTCACCAAACTTGGATAGCAGTTCATCCTTGCTGGTAAGGCGGTGACAGCCTGTGGAAATAAGCAATGTGATCTCCGCATCGGGGCTGCCTTTTCTGATTTCCGCAAGCATCGGCGGAATAATCACTTTGCTTGGTACGGGGCGGGTGTGGTCGCTGCAAATGATAACAACATTTTTTTTGCCCTCAGCCATAACGCTAAGCCTTGGTGTGCCAATGGGGTTTTCAAGCGCAAGCTCGACCAGTTTACTTGGCGAATGTGCGGGCTTGTAATGATGCATTTCAGAAACAAGTGCGGCAACAAAACGTGATTCTGGGATTTCAAGTTCCAATGTTTCTGTTCCATAAGGAAATTTTACTAACGGCATTTTAAACTCCTCCTTAAATCATTCAATAGCCTCTGCGGGCGGGACATCTGTATTAATCAACCCTCGCTTTTCTTCCCATTTATACAGGAAGTCAACAAGAAGCGGGCAAAGCAGTGCGGTCACAAGAATGGAGGTGGCTACCTGAGCGGTGGCCTGTTCGGCAAACGGAAGCCAGGACGGGTCAACCGCCGCAATGGCGGCAGGCGTTGCAATTGCATTTCCTGCCGTCGTACCTACAGCCGCGCCGCTTGCGCCGGTTCTTCTATGCTTTCTGGGAACAAGCAATTTGAAAAGGAAGTATGTGACTACGCCTGTGAAAAGTGCAAGAAGCGCAAGCAAAATGCCTGGTGCACCGGTAATAATGAGTGTTCTCAAACTTAGGCCTGCGCCAAGAGGGAATGCGAAGAAGAAAATGGAGATGGTCATGCCGGGTTTTAAGAAGTCTCTAATCTTGTAGTCCAAATTGCCAAGAATCATACCGATGATAATCGGCAAAATAGTGGCAAAAAGAACCATTCCCGGTATTGCCGCAACACCAACAGCACCCATCAGCATCATTTCAAAAAATGGCCCGTCCGTTGAAGAAAGCATTGCAATTGCGCCAACATCAGACTTGTCGCCGTATTTTGCCGCCAGCGCAGTGTAAAGACCGCCGTTGTTGTTACCCAGCGCGGAGATAAGCGCAAGCGGTGTAATTCCAAGTAAAGCTGTTTCTGGGCCAAAAACGGATGCAAAAAGAACGCCAAAGCCTGTGCCCAAAATTATTTTTGAACCCATCATAACGGTACCCTTGTAAACCGACATGCCGGCTTGCTTCACACTAATTTGCGCACCACTACAAAAAAGAAGTACAGCAATCAGCGGCATTGCGCCGTTTCTAAACAGTGCGGTTGTAAACGCGCCGATGTTTAGTGCCTCTGGGGCGAAGGTATTAAACAAAACACCTAGAAACAGTGGGACTAACATGAGTCCGCCGGGGATCTTGTTAATCCACTTCCATATAGGTACGTGACCTAGTTCCATGAGAGAAAACCTCCTTAAAATTCGCGGAATTTGTGAAAAACAGCAGATGAGCTACCATTCTTCGCTATATTTCCTAGAAGAATATAATATAGTTACGACTAAATTGCAACATTTTTTTGTGCATATAGACAATTTTAAAGAAACTAAAAAATCCCCGCCATATATTAATATTGGCAAGGATTTTTAAGAATATTTTCAGAAAGGGTTTAGTCAGGCATGTGCAAACCTACATCACTTCATCACTAGCCAAAAAACAAGAAACAAAATGCCCGGGCCCAACCTCCACCAAAGCAGGTTCAGAGCTTCTGCACTTCTCCATGCAGTCATTACACCGCGGAGAAAATCTACACATGTTCGGCGGCTCTATCGGTGAAGATACCTCGCCCCTAAGCAGAATCCGCTCCATTTTATGATGGATGTCAGGAACAGGAATGGCAGAAAGTAACGCCTTAGTATACGGATGTATTGGGTTTGCAAACAATTCCTCGGCGGGGGCTTTTTCAATCAACCTGCCCAAATACATCACCGCAATATCATCCGAAAAATGATTCACCACGGACAAATCATGCGTAATAAACATATAAGTCAACCCAAGGGTTTCTTGAAGCTCTTTCATCAAATTTAGAATTTGCGCCTGAATGGACACATCCAACGCAGACACAGGCTCATCACACACGATAAATTTAGGGTCAAGTGCCAACGCCCGCGCAATGCCGATACGCTGACGGCGGCCGCCGTCCAATTCATGTGGGTAGGTATTCACCAAGCGTTCGGCAAGTCCAACGATTTCCATGACTTCCAACACACGCTTCATCCGTGCGTTTTTATCCGTGATAATCTTATTAAGCCTTAACGGCTCTGCAATGGTTTCACTTACCGTTTTGCGTGGATTAAGCGACGCAAACGGGTCTTGAAAAATAATTTGCATATCCTTACGCTTCTGCCGCATCTGCTCGTCGTTCAATGCGGCGATATCCACACCCTCAAAAAAGACCTTTCCCCCTGTGGGCTCAAGCAAACGCAGAATGACACGCCCTGTCGTAGATTTACCGCAACCCGATTCACCAACGATACCCAGCGTTTTGCCTTTTTCTATCGTAAAGGAAATATCATCAACGGCATGAAGCATTCCGCGTCTTGTTTTGAAATATTTTTTCAAATGCTGCACTTCCAAAAGCGGCGCGTTTTGGTTCATCGTTTAATCACCTTTCCTTCTACTATGTTCTCGCTGTTATACAAATGACAGGCCGTGTAGTGGTGGTCGGTTCGGTACACTTTTTCGGGTCTTTCTTTTACGCAAATATCTATTGCATAATCACATCTGGGGTGGAAGGGGCAGCCTGTGGGAAGATTGCTTGGGTCTGGCATCAATCCCTTAATGGGTTTCAACTTTGCTTTGCGGTCGGTTAAGTTTGGCAGCGAATTAAATAACCCTTCTGTATAAGGGTGGCGTGTATGGTCAAAAATATCCTCCAATGTGCCATGCTCAACAACCCTCCCTGCATATACGACCGAAACCATATCACATATTTCGGCCACAATGCCCAAGTCATGCGTAATCATCAGCATGGATGTTTCGTATTTCTCACGCAGACCTTTCATCATTTCCAGCACTTGCGCTTGAATGGTCACATCCAATGCCGTGGTGGGTTCGTCCGCAATCAAAAGCCCGGGGCTGCAAGCCAGTGCAATGGCAATCACAACACGCTGTTTCATGCCGCCCGAAAACTGATGCGGAAACTCGCCGCCGCGTGAACCGGGGATGCCCACCAGTTCAAGCATTTCACGTGCTTTTTCATAGGACTGGGCTTTGGTTACATTTTCGTGCTGGGCAATGACTTCTGCAATTTGTTCTTCTACAGTCAAAACAGGATTAAGGCTTGTCATCGGGTCTTGAAAAATCATGGAAACTGTTTTCCCTCGAATTTTTTGCATTTCTTTTTCTGTTTTTGCATGGGAAGTCGTGCTGCTTTTTTCAAATATCGTATCGCCGTTGAGCTTAATTTCCCCGCTGGTAATCACGCCAGGCGGATGGGGTATCAATTGCAATATCGACAGCCCAGCCGTGGTTTTGCCCGCCCCTGTTTCACCCACAAGCCCAAGCGTCTTTCCGCGTTCAATCTGCAAGTCCATGCCGTTTAACGCGCAAACCGTGTCGTCTTGGGTGCGGTACTCTACATATAAGTCATTGATTTCCAGTGCATAATTTTTATTCTCACTCATCACTGCCCCCCTATTTCAATCTTGGGTCCAGCGCATCACGCAGACCGTCACCAAGAAGGTTTAGCGACAAAATAGTAATCATGATCGCAAGCCCCGGAAAAATGGCCATATAACTATAGTCCCGAATCTGCCCCCGCGCAGCAGCAAGCATAGAACCCCATTCAGGTACGGGCGGCTGTATGCCCAGCCCAAGGAAGCTAAGCCCCGATGTAATAAGTATCATAATCGCAATGGCAAGCGTCGTTTGCACAATAATAGGCGCAAGACAGTTGGGCAGAATATGACTAAAAATAATCGTGCGTGGTTTCGCCCCAATGGCCTTTGCCGCCTCGACATACTCCACTTCTCTAATCGTCAAAATAGGTGCGCGTACAACACGGGCAAATGACGGCGCGAATGACACCGACAACGCAATAATCACGTTCCTCACACTTTGCCCTAATGCCGCCGCAATACAAATAGCCAAAAGCGTACCAGGTATCGCCTGAAAAATATCCATCACACGCATGATGATATTGTCCGTCATTTTGCCGTAAAACCCGGCAATTGCACCCCAAAAGCCACCCAGCAGCAACGCAAACCCAGCCGCCGTCAACCCAATAGACAGCGACATGCGTGAACCCCAGATGATTCTGGCAAAGATATCCCGCCCAAGCTCGTCTGTGCCAAACCAGTGTTCTGCCGATGGTGACTGCAAGCGGTTGCGCGGGTCAATGCCCACCACATCGGTTTGATAGTCAAAAAATAAGGGCGCGGTGAGTGCGGCAAAGCAAATCAGCAAGAAAACCACAAGCCCTACCACAGCCATTTTATTTCTTTTGAGCCTGCGCCAAACGTCCAGCCATTGACTTCTTTTTTTATTTGTCATCTCCTCATGCCTCCCTATGAATACTGCGCCCTAATGCGTGGGTCAACATATGCGTACGCAAGGTCTACAACCAGATTAACGATTGAAAAAACAAGTGTAAACAGCACCATACAACCCAACACCATGGGGAAGTCACGCGCCAAAATACTCTGAATCATTAAGCGGCCAATGCCGGGCCATGAAAAAACCTGTTCCACAATCACCGTACCTGTCAGCAGGTTTCCGATTTGAATACCCGCAATGGTCAGCGTCGGAATCAGTGAGTTGCGTATCGCGTGTTTGTGAATCACCTTGCCATAACTCAGCCCTTTTGAACGTGCCGTTCTAATATAGTCCTGCCTGATGACCTCCAGCATAGAAGAGCGGGTGATACGCGCCATACTTGCCATGGCAGAAAAACCAAGCGACACCGCAGGAAGTACAACCGACCTAAGCTCGTCTGCACCAAAAGACGGAAACCATCCAAGCCCCAACGAAAACCACAAAAGCAGAAGCATACCCATCCAAAAAATAGGCATGGACACACCAATCAGCGAAATAAATATAGAGATATAGTCAAACCAAGTGTTTTGTTTAACCGCCGAAAAAATCCCAATGGGGAATGCCAGCAAAATGGTAATGAGCATGGCCACCACCGCAAGAAACACCGTGTTTGGGAACAATGCCATAATCTCATCATATACAGGCCCTTGCACCCCACGGAACGAAGTGCCCCAGTCTCCTTGGAAAACACCAAATAAATAACGGAAATACCTGACCACAATCGGGTCGTTTAACCCACGGTATTCACGCCATTCGTGCAATGCCTCGGCGGACACTTCATCGCCCAAGGCAATCCTTGCCGGGTCGCCGGGGGCAATGTTTAAAATGAGATACACGATTAAAATGACACCGGCAAGGACGGGAACAAGCATCAAGAGACGTTTGATAATATAACGCAACATTCCGGCTTTCGCCCACAATGCTAAAACAGACTGCCATGCATTTAACATATTGATGCCTCCTTATGCTTGGGGGGTAAATGCCATCAATGCTTTTTCAAATGTTTCCATCGGCATGTTTACAATGCCTGCGCCGATGATGCCCTCACCGGCATTTTTGTGCGCAATGCCTGTGTTGATGTAGGGTGTGATGCCTGTTTCAATCACCTTTAGTGCGTCTATACCTGTTGGTGTCCCCTCAAAGTTAAACAGCGGAACGGTGTATGATTCACTGTTGCCCACGGTGATGCGGCGCATTTCTTTGGAAATTTGGATGGCTTTATCCACTGTGCCGCCCACAAGTTGCGTCATGCCCAATGCGTTGGCCATTGCAAATGCGCCAATGCCCGCGGTCTCGGTGATTGCGCTGTCGCCCAAGTCGGGGTTTGCGTCTTCGGCAGTGCGCCCGGGGAAGTATTGCCCGTCTACCATGGGTGCAGGGGCAGTAAACCACTGCCCGTCAAGGCCGCTGACTTGGATACCGACTTCTGTGCCGTTGCGTGCCATGGCGGTAAGCATCGTGCTATTTTTAATACCCCGTGCCGCATCAAGGCTTGCCTTACATGCCGCCATAGAGAAATTGAGGAAAAACCAGTTGTTAAAATGAAATGTATATGCCAACCCTGTCAAAATATCATGCGATACACCATTTTGAGAAAGCTGAATAGCCAACTGTTTCCAAAGCTGCCCCGTAGAAGCAATGAGTCTATTGTGGCAGTCATCGCCCATATGCAATGCCTGGGCAATGATTGCCTTCAAATCTATGCCGCCCGCAGAACGCACGGCGTTGCCCAATGCGGGCGCCATTACATTTTTAATAAATTGCAGTCTCTCTTGGGTATCTGGCCCATAGGCACCAAAGCTGAACGGCTTGCCCTTGCCTTCGGTATTGAAAATACTGTAGGCACGGTTGCCGTTTTCTTGGTTTTCGATAACAATAACAGGCATGTTGGCGGTAAAAACACCAGTCATTGGCCCGACTGCGCCCAAATGATGGGTGGGGGTTAATGCATATTCGCCGGAAGCGGCTACTTTTTCTGCTTCTTCAAAATTGGCAGCTCTTCCTTCATATATAAGCGCACCAATGACTGCACCTTTTTGCGGCCCGCACATGTTTTCCCAAGTCACGGGCGGCCCGGCATGTACGATGGTGTTTGGCTTAAACCCGGGGATAACATCCCCTGCCAAGCCGACATCCACCCATACGGGTTGCGCATCGTTTAGCTTTTTAAGGGCTTTTTGGTTGGCTTCATCTATTAAATGCCGTTGGAATATGATTGCATTCCATTTTTTTGTGATGGCTTCGTTGCCGCCTGCCGGGGGCATCCAATCCAAATGTATGCCGTCGCCCTTGAATATTTCTAATCCTTGATTGATTATTTTTACGGGCTTTGTTAAGGGATTGTGCATTTAATTTTCCCCCTTTAATCCATGCTGCCTATCGGCGGCAGAAATCGGTTGGTGCGCATTTTCGCACTGCAATATCGCACAGGCGGCTTCTACCGCACTTTGGTTACTTGGAAAAACGGTGATACCTGCGGCGGTGAGTATGTCTTCTTGCGCCGCTTTGTTTTGAGGGTCTGCGTTTGTGCCGGTCACGCCGGCAAAAATATGCGCATTTACACCGGCAACCGCCTGTGCCAGCTCCCCCGCTGGGTTGTGGTGTGCGCCATGCCCAATAACCACGTCGCATAGGATAATGGCAGTGGATGATTTTTTCGCTGCGTCCGCCGCCATTTGGTTGCGGTGGGTAGGGTCTATCATTGGGTGCAGTGCGCCGCGTGTATATTCGTCATCACCAAGGTCTGTGATTTCATAGTTGGCCATTCCGTTTTTGTTTAAGATATATTCGGCCTCGCTGGCAAGTGTACCGCCTGTATATAGCCCAATGATTTTGTTTTGCTCTGCATCAAAAAGCGGAATGGCAACGGGGCTGCGCGGAAAAGCAATTTTTGCACTGTCATTGCTTAACGGTTCGCCGTTTAATAATGCCACCGCTTTGACCGCGCCTTCTTCCAATGTTTGCGCATATATGGGGGACGCATTTTCATACCCCATAAATATCAGTACAGCAGGTTTTCCCGCCGATTTTATTGCTTCTTGCATTTTGTCTGCGGCAGCTTTAGCAGGGGGCTTCGAAACAATGGCAATGACCTGCGTTTCGGGGTCATTGGCAAGCATCTTTATCGCTTGCAGGGTCATGATGCCACCCACTGCCTCGGATAAATCGCGCCCGCCAACGCCAATGATATGAGAAACGCCGCCGCCCAGCGCATGGATAATACAACTCACTTCCTGCGCACCGGTGCCGGATGCTGCCACAATGCCGATGTGTCCGCGCCTCACTTCATTGGCAAAACAAAGCGGCACACCCTGTATCATTGCCGTACCACAGTCCGGTCCCATCAACAGCAAGTCACGTTCAACAGCAAATTTTTTGAGCTTTATCTCGTCATCCACAGACACATTATCGCTAAACAAATGCACACTCAACCCGTGCTGCAATGCGCGCACGGCCTGTGCGGTCGCATACTGCCCTGGTACAGAAATAATAGCCATGCTTGATTCAGGTGCTTTATCCATTGCGTCATCCAGCGTGTTTAGCGTATCTTCCCACGCAAAATCGCCAGATGCCGAAGCGGCGCGGGTTTCTGTCATTTTTTTATCAAATTCCAACAGTGCGTTTTCGGCTGTTTCTGCCGAGTCACACGCCACCATCAGTATTAAATCATCTGCACCAGCCGCTTTGGCTTCATCGGTTAAAACATCTGCTGGAATACGCGTTGTTTTATTGATTTCCGTCCCCATAAAAGCAAATGCTTGTGTCACACCGCAAGCGGCTTGTACTTCTGCCGAAACACGCATCAATTTTAACGAGTCATGATAGGCTCGTTGTTTAACTTTCACAAAAACACCCAAACAATCCACACTCCTTTTATCTGTTATGTATGATTATAATAAAAGCAGGCCATTTACACAATGGAACCTGCTCACATGTAACGCCTATATAATTGTGATAATGTCATACATTTGCCAGATATTCTTTGATGCCAAACAGACATCCCATCAACTCGTCCAGCCCCGAACTTGCGCCAAAAGACAGTTTTTTCTTGACCGCACGGTATAATGTATCGGTGTCAGAATCAATCAGAGTAAGCAAAACATTTTCTGTATTGCGTCCCCATGCACCTTTTAGTGCATAGTGCAAAAAATGTTGGCTGATTTCGCCAGTTCTTTGTAAGTTGTTTGAAATGACGTGAATGAGTGTTGGCAGCGATGGATTTTTTACTTTGGTTAGCTTTTCCATGAAATGCATACTAAAAAGCATACCTGCCAAAAAATCATCACCAGACGGCGTGAGTCCAAGCCCAAGCCCAATGAAATCTAGTGGGTTAAAGCGTGAAATATCTTTTGTAGGGAAGTTTTCATTGGGTGGCGGGGCGTTTTCTGATAGATATTTTTCAACCAGCCTGCAGTTTGATATTATTTTTTCGTGATGGATAGGGCGTAGTGCGGCAATTGCTTCATTAGAAATTGGCGTCCACATAGGCGCGTTTACGATGTCTCCAATGATGGCGGTGTTTCCTATGAAAATAATATCAGGGGTAAGCAATACGTTTTCATCTATTTTTATGCGTTTTGCCCATGCGCCATGCGGCGTTTCGGATACAAGGCTTGATGGCATTATGTCAATATCATTGCATAGTAAAGTGACTAGTTTGTTTTCTACGCGTATGTTTACTGCTTTTTCAAATATGCTATGCACCTTTCCAATGGCCCCCGATTTGCAAATATGGGCGAAAACTTGACCTGTTTCTAATGCGCGGAACATAAGCCCTCCGTTTTCATTCGATTGTGTTGTTATTTTTTTATGGATTGCGTGCATTGATAATTGACAAAGTTGTCTCCAGTGCGTCCATACCCTCCTTGTTAAAATAATGCGGAGTGGGGAGAAATTCCAGCAAAGAACGCCCGTATTGGTCGGTGAAGTAGTCTCTATCCCAGCGAATTACAATGCCTGTATTCGGTAGCGAAAAATAATAAGGCGAAGTTGCTGTCAGCCCTCCAAGAACCTGCTCTCCAACCAAAGTGGCAAACCCTGTACCTTTTGCCGTATTGGCAAATACCGCAGAAGCAGAATAATTTCGATTGCTTGTTAATAGCCATATCTGGCCTTCAAATGGTATGCGCGGAACGCTTATCCTTGAAGCATTCGGGTTAATACTGTTTACATTTACATTCAATCTAAAGCCATAGGGCAAAAACTGTGCATCTTGCGCATTTAGATAGGGTAAATCGTTCATTTCTAAAATTTCAGATAGTGAAAGTATACGGTCGGGCTCGATACTATAGCCTAACTGCTCACGTAACCTTAGCCTTTGACGTAAAGACCGTGCGACATCATAGTTTGTAAAAAAAGCATACATAATCATGTCTTGTGCATTGTCTCTGTCATACCAAAGCGGATACATGATAAAACTAGGGCTGATGACACCAGACCCTCCGCCACTCTCTCTCATATCAATAATGAGATGCGCATAATCTTGAACCGTCTCATAGAAGTTTATCAATTGACGCATAAAGTGAATTGGTGGGTTCGCAAGGCTTCCAATTCTTACATAAGCTATCTCACCTTCCTCAATAATTTCTGTTGTGACCAGCGGCAAAGGTTCAGGAGGTTCTAAAAGTTGATAGGCGATTGATGGATCATTGCGAAAATAAAATTGAAAGAGTGCATGATTTTCTTCTAGCAGCGTTCGGAAAAGAGCTTCTTGCTCTCGAAAAAAAATGCGTGTCGCGGGCGCACTTATTGATCCTTCTTCTCTATAACGATCTGCATTAGAAAACCACAATGTTCCTGCATGAGCAAATGGTACAAATTGTGAAAAGAAATCTCCCCCAATAATACTCCGAAGCACATGTTCGTCTAATACAGGCATATCTTCTAAGCTGATACCAAGTTCATAAGCAAATTCCTGTAATGAATAAGGGTAATTTACTATTGTTTCTCTAATTTCTTGAGCGAGTACACGCAGGTCTAAGTCGAATCTTCTTTCAACCACACCAAAATACGGAAAAGCATACTCCATAGCATCAATCATGTAATCAAAATCATATAATAACTCTTCAAGCGTAAAGTGGCGTGGTTGGCTAGCAAAAAGGTCTGCCATGGTAATCGTATGCTCTTGTTGTGGTATAGAAACAGGCAAAATAACTGCCGCTTGCTTTTGTTCATGCATATTTTCTTCCATGATGTATTCTGACAATAAATTCTCGTCAGTCTGCTCATTATCCCTTCCACAGCCGACAATTAGCAACAACAATAAAGCCATCGCTAACGCAGCAAATGCCTTCATGAAGCTTGGCGCTGACTTTGCCCAATCATGAATATCATCCATTTTTTGTAGACCGCATAATAAACCGTAAACCATTATGACTAGCGTTTCACCTATTTTGTACCAATAGACTTTATGGTTTGCTCCTTCTTCAAGACTTCCCATTTCTTCCTGTAACTCGTTTAATATCTCCATTTGTCTCACCTCTTGGGATATTTTACACTATTTCTTCGGTGCCGTCTGCTCAACTTGGTAAATTAGATTGACGTGACAAGGAATATCTTGGATACCAAGAAATATGAAGCTAAAATGAATATGATGTAGAAAAATTTCCAAATTTCTGTGATATATTTATACCATGCCGCGCTGCACACAAAACAAAAACATATTTTAATCCATGCCGCCTTTGGCGGTTTTTATTTTCCAAAAGGAGGAAAAACAATGATTACAGGAGCAAGATCAAGAGGTTTTCAAGAAATAGGCATTGACGCTGGGGTACTCATCGAAAATTTCAAGGACATTTACGACAACCAAAACGCCACCCACGACAGTTTAATCGACGCCCTGGTCGCCGAAATGGACTCTGACAATTGTTTGGGCATTACCAGAGGCGGCAATCACTTTGTTTCCGAAGCGGAAATGCGGCAGATTGAGTTTGACGGCAGCAGAGTACGGTTCAAAGGCGACGCGATTAAAGGCAGTGCAGCGTGTGGATTTTAAATCTGAAATTGAGCGCGTGCATAGTCGCATCAATAATCATTTGCGTACTGACCATGGCATTGTTGTAAAATCTGATGATGCGTAGGGAAATAGACCGCTCAAAGGGGTGATACTGCTTTGCGCGCAAAGCAATATCACCCCCTCGGGCTTGCGTACGGTTAGTGCATATCACACTTGCTAATCGTGTGCGTTAGTTGGTTTCTTTGCGGCGTAGGATAATGGCGTTGTCTTCGGTTTTGTAGAAAGCTATTTCGTCTCTGTCATTCCAGCCCAGTTCTGCGCGTAGTTCTTTGGGGATACTTATGCGGCCTAGTTCGTCTATGGGTCTTACGGTTACTAGTTGTGGATTCATGGTTTCACCTCCTTTGCGGTTTTGAGTTTAAAAGGTCGAGAAAAGCAAAAGCGCATAGGGCGATGTATTGCTTGCTGGTTGCAAACAACACATCATCACCTATGCGCTTTTATGTATTCAGAAGCTTACATATTAGCGAAAACACAAAACGGTCACTTTTGCCACAATACAAACACGAGTATCACAACATCTACTCAAACAAGATGCACAAAATGTCACAGAGGAAACATGCGTGCCTTGAATGAGAGGGTAAAATGGTGTATACTTTTGCCTGCTGCGGTGCAGGTGAAAATCCTGTGCTCGTAGGTGATGTTGTTCCATCCCTATGAGCGTCGGCGGAGGTGTTGTCGCACCTTGCCGATCCCGCGGTTCATTTTTATTTAATTGATAAGAGAAAACGGGTAAGAAAGATGTGGTGCAAATGGAATTCTGCCTTTCTTCGACCTAGGGTATTAATATATCACAAAGTTTTACATATTTCAAATATGATTTTCAACCCCTTCAATTCGGAAAGTGATACCAAGTCAACCAAAGTGCTAAACTAGAGCAAGGACAAAATCCAAAGAAGATCGGATATGTTCATCAAAAGCAGAATAAATGTGAAGGAATTCA
>Ga0123352_10001074_pt1 | contig 35285 bp, 31 predicted proteins | sample TergutLab28metaG_FD_89700 | JGI IMG/M metagenome (GOLD analysis project Ga0123352, IMG submission 89700) | Labiotermes labralis P1 segment gut microbial communities from Petit-Saut dam, French Guiana - Lab288 P1 | ecosystem: Host-associated > Arthropoda: Insects > Digestive system > Gut ...
AGCAAAAACTGTTTCAATCTCTCTTGCTCATCAATAACAGACCAAGAAAATGTCTCGGCTGGATATCTCCTATTCAAGCTTTTGGGGCTGAAGTGTCGCAATTGACTTGACAAGTTAGAAAATCACTTTGAAACAGACCAAAGCGAAGCAGAAAGCTACAGATTTTTGGGGTTTTATGCTTTACTTTGGGGCTATTTAAAAGTAGATTTAGTACATTTTGATTATGTAAATTTATTACAAAAATGTTTAAGAATTATTAAGTTGATTTTTTGTGAGAAATGACGTAAAATAGAAGAAAGTTTAAAGAACTTACTTCATAAATGATAGCTATAGAGCTTATTTAGCAATTCAGCTGGGAGCAGATAAATTTGATATCGCTTAGAAATGTTACAAAAATATACGAAAATGGTGCCGAGGGTGTTAACAATATTAGCATGGACATCGAAGAAGGTGAATTCGTGTTTGTTGTTGGAACATCGGGCTCGGGTAAATCAACACTTATCCGTATGCTAATGAAAGAGATTGAGCCTACAAACGGCAGTATTTTACTTAACGGCATTGATATTACTAATCTTAAGGCTAATCAGATACCATATTTCAGGCGACAAATCGGCGTTGTTTTTCAGGACTTTAGGCTTTTGAAAAACAAGACGGTCTATGAGAATGTGGCTTTTGCTATGCAAGTAACCGAAGCCAGTCCGCGTGAGATACGTAGGATGGTTCCGGCGGTTTTGGCTATGGTTGGACTACAGCGGAAAGCTAAAGCTTATCCTAACCAGCTTTCAGGTGGCGAGCAGCAACGTACAGCCCTTGCACGTGCCATTATCAATAAGCCCCCTATACTCCTTGCGGATGAGCCAACGGGCAACCTTGACCCGGATAATGCCAGGGCGATCATGCAGATACTTAAAGATGTTAACGACATGGATACGACAGTCGTTATCGCAACTCACGCCAAAGATATTGTTGATGAAATGCAAAAACGTGTCATAGCAATCAGCAAAGGCGTTATAATGCGTGACGTGGAAAAAGGCGGATATAGCGATGAAGATTAGAAACTTAAAATATTATATCAAAGAAGCGTTTATTAGCATAATAAGAAACAGGCTTATGAATATAGCCTCGATGATTACTGTTAGTTGCTGTATATTTGTTTTGATGTTCTCATACGGTATTGTGGCTAATATTGACCATTTGCTAAACAGTATTGAAGATGAGTTGATGTTGTCTGTATTTGTTCTAGATGAGGTTCCTGATGAGGACTTAGATAGTATCCATGCTCGGATTATGGCGATAGACTATGTGACTTATGCTAGGTTTATATCGAGCGAGGAAGCTATGGCGGCGTTCGGCACACGTTATAGCGACGATCCTGATTTTTTGGTAGGGCTGACAGAAGGGGGCATACGCATACTCCCAAGAACATATGAGATTAGCGTTGATGATATAAATCATCAGGACATAGTAAGGCGAGAGCTAGAACAATATATTGGTATATATTTTGAGCAGGTAAGGTATGCTCAGGAAGCTGTTGAAACACTAATCAGCATAAACAACGTAATTCGCATAGGCAGCATAATTGCAATACTGTTTTTAGGTTCTGTATCGATAATAATTATAATGAATACTATCAAGTTGACAGTGACAAACCGTCAATCTGAGATAAATATTATGCAATATGTAGGGGCGACCGCTTGGTTTATCAGATGGCCGTTCATACTAGAGGGCATGATAACCGGTTTTATCGGCGCAATAGTGCCTTTGGTTGTTGGTTTTTTTGGATACAGTGAGATTATAAGGCGAGTTAATGAGACCTTGCCGGTTATGGATGAAATATTTGAGTTTTTGACAACTGCACAAGTCTTCATAGTTTTGATTCCGGGGTCGTTAATGCTTGGGACACTTATTGGAGCAATTGGCAGTATTACCTCCGTTAGACGACATTTGCATGTGTAGTCATGTCTCAAAAATGGCAAAGGCATTTATGGAGTTTACTGTAGGGAAGGCCAACGGCTGTCAGTCAGCGGCCGATTCTCCTCATATCAGTAAACACAGATATCTTGCGGATTAAAATATGCGATGCTAAAGGCGAGCTTTCAGTAAGTATTTTCTCATATGCTTGCCGAAATGTGTAAAGGAGTGTTCTAAACATGAATAATAAAAAACGTTTTTTGATTTTTTGCGTGTTAGCGATTCTATCTTTTACATCCATGTCGCTGGAAGTATGGGCAAATAATATTGAGGACGCAAGGGCAAGGCAGAGAGAACTTAGCGAGTACATAAGCACTGAAAGGCAAGAGTTGGTTAATACTAGGAGCCAAATAAGGTCTCTAAACGTCGAGCTTGAAGCACTTGAATATGAATTATCGCTAGCGGTAGATTTGCTTGAAGCTATTAATTTTGATTTGGAACTTACAAGGCTTGAGCTAGAAAATGCAAAGATTGGATTAGAGGAAGCGAAAGAGGCTAGAGATAGGCAGTTTGAGGCGTTTATTACAAGATCGCGCCATATCTATATGAACGGCTGGATGGGCTATGTCGATGCAATTTTGAATGCTGAGAGCTTTACTGATTTTCTCAACCGTATCGAACATGTGAATAGAATTGTGGAATTTGATAGAAACTTGGTTCAGGAGCTTAAACGTGCTGAAGAAAATATATCCTCGCACGTTGATACAATTCAGACTCAGGAGGATGACCTTCTGTTTTTGGAGGGCATTCAAATTGAGAGAATGCGTGGATATGATGATCTGCTTGAGCAAAAAGTAGCCACAAGGATGGAACTTGAGCATACTGAGGCCGGCCAGGTACAATCGCTTGAACAGCTGGAAGAAGACCATAGGGAAATTGCTCGGATTATACAAGAGCACGAGGCCGAGCAGCGCAGGCAAGAACTAGCCGCAAGGGCGCGTGGGCAGGCAGAGGTGGTACAGAGACCTTTTGTGCATGACGGTCAAGATCTTCAGTGGCCGTTGCCTGGGCATACCAGAGTAACGTCTCATTTCGGTAACAGATCGGATCCTTTTACTACCAGTACTGCCTTCCATTCAGGTATCGACGTAGGCGCACCTATGGGTGTTAATATCTTAGCAGCTGAGTCCGGCACAGTAATTTTCTCAGGCTGGATGGGTGGATATGGTAATACTATTATAGTTGATCACGGCGGCGGAATGCACACTATGTACGCCCATGCGTCAAGTCTTTTGGTTAGAAATGGGCAGAATGTAAATCGTGGGCAAGCTATAGCGAGAGTTGGTTCCACTGGACGTTCTACAGGCAATCATCTGCATTTTGAAGTCAGGATAAACGGGAGTGTTACGAATCCTTTGAATTTTACATCACCGAATTAGAACGTAAAATAATAATGAAACCAAAAGTCATCGATATGATGGCTTTTAGTTTCATTATGGTACGTTCGATGATTCGCTAAGACTTTTGCTTTCGAGCAAAACTATCGCTAGGTGAGGATGGTCGGTAGCAGGCGTTGGCCGAGAGTCAACGGCGCAAAAGGCTGTCCGTTCGATCTGGTGCCTTAGAGGCACCAACGGTGGCCTAACAGCGCAGTCGTTAGTGCAGCGGAAGCTTTGCCACGGATATCGGCGGTGCGTTGGTACCGCTTCTACCCCGGACTCCCCTGAACACGAAGTTCTATGGGGTTGGCCTTAGGCGAGCGGGTACTCATTAAAGCTTGCTTAAAGTAAAGCGAAGCTTAATCGTGTAGCAAAAAATCTTATGATGCATATCTGCGAGAAAGTCTTCGCTTCGCTACAAGTGCATAGAGAGGATCGGAAAGTCTGGTTGCATATGCTTCGCATTGCTGCTCGGCTTGCTTCGCCAGTGGACATCCTGAAAGTCTGGCTGCCCGCAGAGTGGCTTTTTGTAAAGTTGAAAGTATTGGCGTGCTGTCAGAGCATTGTACAATTTCTTTTCTTCCGAAGAGACTGCAGAATGGAATTATCGGGCACATCCTGGATTATATGGCGGTCCTTTGATTTTTCGTGAATTATTTCAAGCTTTAATGAGTATAGATGGATATAGTAAACTTCAATCGAATTAATGCAGCGCTTTCACCTATTGTAGACCCATACTTGGGATACAATAGGTGAAAAGCAATTCAACAACTTATCAAAGTTGCTGACTGCCATGGCAATGAAACAACAGTGCTTCTTTGAAGCTGCTGGCTCCAAGTCTAAACTCAGAAAGGGAGCTGAAAAAGCAGAGGCGCTAAGGCGTTTTTCGGTGAAGTTTGATTAGAATTAGTTTTAGTTTCATGAACATGGCAGACTACTATTTTGCAAGTTGTTATACAGGAGGAACTCTATGAAGAATAGGAAATTCTTGGAGGGCGTGATAGCGGGCATAGTGATTGTGATGGCCGTAAACATGTTATTTCATTTCGTTATGCCTGCCATGCTTGCAAGGCCAGTAGCAGGCAGAGGCTTTGACTCAAGCTCAAAGGAAAAAATGAACCTGATTTACAATCTTATTGATACCCACTTTGTCGACCATTTCTATATTGAGGATTTGGAGCGCGGCATGTTCATGGGTCTTATGTATGGATTGGGTGATGTTTATTCATCGTATATGTGCGCTGAGGAATATGAGCAATTTGAAGAGCGAACCAGAGGGATTTATGCTGGTATTGGTGCTGTTGTAACCGGCTCGGATGATGGACGTGTGAAGGTTATATCGCCGTTTGACGGTTCTCCGGCGGCTGAGGCAGGTATTATGGCTCAAGACGTGATTATGGCAGTGGATGGCGTAGATACATTGAACATAGGCGTAGATTTAGTTGTGGCTATGATGAGAGGTTTGCCGGGAACGACTGTGGAAATTACTATTTTCCGCGAATCAGAAGATCGCACATTCAACGTTACAATTACCAGAGACTTTATAACCATACAAACGATATCGTATAGAATGCTTGAGGATGGGGTTGGATATATACGCCTTTCTGGATTTGAGCAGGTTACATACGAACAGTTTAAAGAAGCTCTTGAAAGCCTAAAAGCTCAAGGCGCTACGGGCTTTATACTAGACGTGAGAAACAATCCCGGCGGGCTTTTGGATATCGTAGCGAATATTGCTAATCTCCTTGTGCCTGAGGGTAATATAGTCTACACGGAGGACAGATACGGCAATCAGAGCTATTTGAGAAGTGATGGTGAATATTTAGACCTGCCGATTGTGGTGCTTGTAAACGGAAACAGTGCCTCGGCATCAGAAGTTTTAGCTGGTGCAATTATGGATTATGGTGTAGGTGTGATAGTTGGAGAACAGACATTTGGGAAAGGGCTTGTGCAGAGAGTTTTCCCATTGCCGGACGGAAGCGCAGTAAAGCTTACTGTGGCGAGATATTTTACACCGAACGGCACAAGCATCCATGGTTATGGAATTACCCCTCATCATGTGGTGACTATGGAGCCCGAATATACCGCAAGAATAGCGGCGCTTGAGCTTGAAGAAGATGCGCAGCTGCAAAAGGCTCTTGAAGTTATGGGGACGATGAGATAAATTGATTCTATAGTGAGTTAAACTTAAAACGGTCTAAACGAACATGGTCGTTTCGCCGCTTTAAGTTTAACGAACGTCTCTACTCGCATATTTTTGCGTAGCGAAAAGTATGCGTGTAGGGACGTTTAAGCTGATCGCTAACTTAAACGTCTATAGCATTGTATAAAACGCCTCCATGTCTTCTGATAAGACTTGGAGGCGTTTTCATTATTATACGAGGTTAATAGTCATCGTAGTTTAAAATAATCAAACAAAGTTTGCCTTTTCCCGCAAAACGTCGTCAGCGACTCAGCATTATTCGTTTCGCAAAAAGCTGACCTGTGGGCATACGGACTTCTTTCCGGTGCCTCCTAGCAGATAGTCCTAGAATATGCATCGTCGACGCTTCCTACTGACGCTTTTCAACTGCGTTGACTATATTTTATAAGGATATTTTACCACAAAGCTAAAATCAATTAAATTCCGAGAGCCATTTCAAGTAAATCTTCCACAAGGACATTGTTGTCTATTAAGTCACTCCAATTATTAATTCCAAATAGCTCGGCGATTTCGTCTCTCGATACCGTCCAAAAATATTCATACTCGTCCTCGAAGCTGTGGTCTGGACTAGGAGTATATCGCACAGCAAAAGTTACCTCATCAAGATTGTCGATAAGTACAAAAAGCAATAGAGAGTTTGCTTCAAAAGCTGCAGTTGGCTTTACTTGTGTTTGCATTGTTGCAGCTGCGTATGAATCGGATGGCTCGTAGTAGACTGTAAGAGAGTATGGTATACGATAAGAATCAATAGACATAAATTTTTGCATCCAACCCTCCGAAGGGATTGGCAGCACTTGGATTATTCTTGAGACATCAGAAGCATTGCCTACATAGGGCGTTCTGAGTGCAGACAGCGTCCTTGGCTGCTCTCCTTCATGCGAGTATTCAGCGGCATTTTGGCAGCCAACAAGCAAGAACATAAATAATATAAACGCTGAGGCTAACAAAAGTCTTTTCATTAACATCACTCCAGAAATCTTAATATTGTGAAAGGGCATTATTCTACTCTTTCGCCTTAATTCCAAATCTACCCAGAGCTTCAACGGCTCTTGCGCCCATAGGCAACATAACAAGGTCGCTCTTCTTAATTCCTCCAATAATAATCATCACAACAAAGTAGAAGCCCAGACCCACTAAAATTGCAAACAACAGAGATACTGTATTGCTCGATAGCAAGAAATAAATAGTATTGTATGCTACGAGACATACTATGCTCATCAAAATTGCGCCCAAAATTGGCTTTATCAACATACTACCAAAATCAGGTTTAGCACCCGTCAACTTGTAGACAAAATAGACGTTAATGGGGGCAGCAATGGCGTAGCAGATCACAGTGCCTATTACAGCGCCAATAATGTTTATAGACGGGATGGGCAACAAGATAAAGTTCGCGATAATTTTGCCGATGCATCCGAGGAGCGCAGCGAAAACGGGAATTTTAACTTGTCCTATCCCTTGAAGCACTCCTGTTGAGATTTGATTTAGCGCAAGAAAAATTACGCTTACAAAGCCAACCCTTAGTAGTAGTCCGCCTTCAGGCGAAGTTGGAAATAAAAGCAGTAGGATCTCATCAGAAAACAGCCCTATGCCAAATGCTGCCGGTACACAAATCACCATAGCAAGTCTAATCGCCATATTAATTCTTTGCGTTACGGTTTTCATGTCGCGCGTTGCCGCTGCCGCTGAAATGCCGGGGATAGAGGCTGTGCCCATGCTTGTGGCGATTGTGACGGGCAATGTAGTGATTGCCATGAATTTGGCAGTTAGCTGGCCATATAGAGCCAGTATTTCGCTATGGGTAAAGGCGCCGCTTGCGGCTATACGGTCCATTACCATATAGTTGTCAATGAGTGATGCGGCACTAAATATAGCTGTGCCTGCGATAATAGGAAACGATGTCCTAAGGAGTTCGGAGGCTATAGCTCTTTCGCTTTCATTGGTTGAATATGCACGATTTTTATGGATGTTATCATGAATTTCCGGACGCTTTTTCTTGTATATAAAAATCAGTACAAAGAGTCCCACAATTGCACCTATGCCGGTTGCGGCATTGCCACCTGCGGCTGCATAGGCTATATTTACCCTAAAGAGCAGAAATACCAAGAGTAAGCTGGTGATGGCATTCAAAATCTGCTCAATAACCTGACTTAGGGCAGTAGGGACTGTATTGTTCATCCCCTGAAAATAGCCCCTAAAGACGCTCAGTATAGCAAAGACGAAAACAGTAGGTGCAAGCGCCCTTATACTTAGAAAAACCTCAGGAGTCTGCAAAATGTAGCTGAAAAAGCCAGCTCCGAAGAATAGGATAAGACTTCCCATGAGTCCGGCACAAATGGCGAACTTTAAGGCGACTAAAAACACCTTATGCGCATTACCGGCTTGTGAAAAGGCAAGTCTTGCACTTACCATTTTCGATATGGCGGCAGGGAGGCCTGCAGAGGACAGTATAAGTAAAAAATTATATATAATGTGGCCTTGGTTGTAAATGCCCATGCCTTTGTCGCCTATCATTGCCTGCATAGGAAGTTTGTACATGAACCCTATTACTCGAGAAAAAATCCCGGCAGAGGCTAAGATGGCTGCCTGAACCACGAAAGATGAATTTCTGTTTTTAGAATTTGTTTCCATTAATGTTACTCTCCCAAGCTATGACTACTATAAATAAAGTATAGCCAATATGCTAAAATTCCAGCCTTTGGCTAGTGTGTTTTCAATAATTAGCTCTTGCTAGATTCTATAGCAAAATTTTTGTTAAACGAGGAGTTCGAGCAGTGACCTGATAGCGAAAGCTTTGCTAACGGATTCTGAGGGTGCATCTGCGCCGTTTTTGCCGCGAGCCTCGGAAAATAAGTTTGGTGCCCTAAGGCGAGTGGAACCTATGAAAATAGTTTTAAGTAAAGTAAAGCGTTACTGAGTAGCGAAAAGTTGAGACGCATACTCGATAAGTAAGGCCTGCATTAGCTCAAGCGGCATAGTAGGCACCGGAAGACCTGATCTAAATTCTTCGCATTTACTGCCCGGCTCTAGCATCTCGGATTCCGGACGATCGCGCTTTAGCGAAACAAAAGTGATAAACAAACCGATGAAGCATAGCGCAAATCCAACCAAAAAGACAGCGAAACAGAATTATCGAACACGCCCTATACAAATCAATAAGCTACATTCTACCAAATACGGATGATGATTGCAAGGAAAAAGCCTCCTAAAAAAGGAGGCTGGCTGATTTTGACGAAAATACGACGAATAAGAAACGGCAATCCTTTGCTACGAGAGCCTGCTTAATATCTCCATTCCGACACCTTTTTGGTATATTCATCACCATATACGTCATTCGCACTATCATGATTCTAGGGCGAGCAGATAATCATTAGCCGATGGCTGCTGACCAGCCTGTCTGATGACAAACTTTCTCAAAATCCGCCGAAAGTGAGATATTAAACAAGCTCTAAGCAAAAGCTTATTTCGCCCCGGGAGAACCCTAGGCGAAGATTCTATATAGCCGAAAGTCAAATCATGACACCATAGTCACGATAAAATCAAATCGCATCAAATACGCTTAGCGACTGTGTAAAAATAACCTGCACTTAGCAACTAATTTTTGCACTACGCATTACTGTCAAATTGAATTACAATCTAACTACGTTAGCCGCTTGTGGGCCTTTGGCGCCTTCAACAACATCGAACTGAACTTCTTGACCTTCTTCAAGAGTTTTGAAGCCATCAGAGTTGATTGCTGAAAAATGAACGAATACGTCATCTTCGCCTTCGATAGAAATGAAACCGAAACCTTTTTCCGCGTTGAACCATTTTACTGTGCCTGTTTTCATTAAAAAAATCCTCCTAGCAAAAATAAAGAATTGTAGAGTTACAAGGGATACAATAACACAAAAAAAATTATACGTCAACGGTTTAATTCATAAAAAACCAACAAAGATTCGCGTTGTCAACAGGCAGTTTTTAGCAGAAAGCGACAAAAAGCATCAATACATCAATCAAATATCACTTAATGTCTCAATATACCCTGTATCTTTTTGTCTATCGCTGTTAGTAATGGCCTCGCGAGCAAGTTGGTCACAGCGATTATTCTCTTTATTTTGGGCATGACCCTTCACCCATATAAACTCGACTCGATGAACTTTAAGTAGCTCTAAGAGGTCTCTCCATAAATCGATATTAAGAGCCTTGTCTTTTTTATTTCGCATCCAATTATTATCTTGCCATTTTTTTACCCAGCCTTTATTTATTGCATCAACTAGATACTTTGAATCCGAGTAGAGCTGGACAATGCAAGGCCCTTTAAGGGCGGTTAAACCCTCGACTGCAGCCAACATTTCCATGCGGTTATTGGTTGTAAGCTCGAAGCCTTTAGAGATTTCTTTCCTAGCATCTCCGTGTAGGAGGACTATTCCAAGTCCTCCGGGACCCGGATTGCCGGAACATGCGCCATCTGTGTATATTTGAACAGTTTTCAATCGCGGACCTCCTTGTCTAATCTAAGGGTGTGCTTTCAAAGGATTTTGCGTATTTCGACTGATTTTCCGCCACTTTTCTCAGATTATTGTGATCCCGATTAGACCCATCCAATAAATTGCCGAGGCAAAAACGGCGCTTGCGCACCGGCGGTATCCGTTGGCAAAGCTTCCGCTGCGCTGGCAGTTCACTATCGGTGATTTCGAGGTTTACGCAAAATCAGCTAGAAATTCTCTTTCGAAATCTATTGGTTAAACATCCTGACCAAGAAATCGGCATAAACTAAATCCTCATTAGTGGTTATTTTAATATTGGCAGGGCTGCCAGTAACAACCTCAACGTCGCTGCCCATATGCTCCAAAAGTGATGCATCATCAGTACCAGAAAAATTTGACTCTTGGGCCAGCCTATGCGCTTCGATAAGTAAATCACGCTGAAATGCTTGAGGTGTTACAGCACCCAATAGCGTATCTCTAGGAACGGTGCGTACTATCTTTGTACCTTCAAGTGTTTCAGCGACTTCTTTTATAGTATTTATAATGGGAATTGCCAAAATAGCCGCCCCTGCTGAAAGCAACCTTGCATAGAGTAGCCGAATATCATCAGGAGAAACAAAAGGCCTTGCGCCGTCGTGCACCATAACATATGGAGCACTTGCAGCCTTGACGCCGTTTAAAGATGACTCTTGACGGTCTATACCGCCTTCTACCAACTTGATATTAACCTCACGGCCTGCATTTGGCTCTACCACATGAGTATTGCAATAATTCAGCCACTCACGAGAGGCTACCACAATAATTTCACTAATAAAAGGCAGACTGGAAAATGTATCGACAGAATACGACAAAACAGGCTTGCCACCAATCTCTAAATACTGTTTGGGTATATCTGACGAACTGTTACTTGCTATTCGTGTTCCCTTTCCACCTGCAAGTATTACAGCCGACACATCGGCACTGTTATTAGAATCCATTAATATGCTTCGCTGCTTTAACAATGTGGCGGGCAAGTACCGCATTTGTTACAGAGCCTACGCCTCCGGGTACTGGGGTGATATATGAGCATTTATCTGCGACTGACTCAAAATCTACATCCCCTACAACTTTGCCTTCATCTGTAACATTTATGCCTACATCGACCACCACGGCACCGTCCTTTACAAAGTCTGTGGTTACAAAAGCGGCCTTGCCTATAGCGGCTATTAAAACATCAGCCTCACGGCAAACGGCCTCGAGGTCTTTCGTGCGGCTATGGCAGATGGTTACTGTGGCATTTTCGTTCAGTAAAAGCATTGAGACAGGGCGGCCGATTACCATACTACGACCTAAGACTACGGCTTTTTTGCCCGAAAGGTCTATCTTATGGAACTTTAAAATCTCCATAACAGCCTCGGCGGTGCAGGGGGCATAACCGGTGTTGTCTGAGCTGCAAATCTTGCCAAAATTCATAGGATTCATCCCATCGATATCTTTAATAGGAGAGATGGCATACTCAATATCCCCTACGTCAAGCTCTTTTGGTATAGGACGGAATAAAAGCATCCCGTGTATGTGCTTCATATTATTTATTTTTTCGATTTCATTTAAAAATTCCTCTTGCCCAATGTTTTCGGGATATGTGAAAGCCTCGCAATTAATATTTAGCTTATCAAGCCACTTCATAGTTGCCTTTTCATAGCTCACAGCGTCCGGCCGCTCGCCAACACGTATAGCGGCCATGCCGCACTTTATGCCTTTTGAGGCTAGAAATTCAATATCGCTTGTTATTTCTTCACGTAAAAATTCGGCTATTTCTTTGCCCTTCATTAAAGTTGTCAAGGCAATCGCCCCTCTCTAGTTAGAATGTATATTTTTACCACTAAAATTAATTTTAATTTTCCAATCATCATACTTTAATGACAGTTAAATGAGTTGCAGACTTTAATCCGCAAGCTGGGCAATGTTTTTCTTGAAAATATTGCCCAGCTCTGAATTTTTCGCCTGCGGTGAAATACGGCACTGATTTGCGCACTAGAAACATGTGCGTAGATCAAGGCGTGCCGCCGGATACTTCATCCGGTTCCTTTTGCCCAGCTGAGGAAATCAGCTGCATTCACTTTAGCACACAAGCTGATTAATTCCAACAGTAAGCTCAAAAAAGTGGCAAAGACACTTTTTTGTCATGCGACAGTCTTCTAAATAATCACGCCGCCCCTTAAGCGGCAAGTTCCCAAGAATCTCATCCCGGGCTGGGGATAGCCGGTTAAATCCAATTTATTTATCAAAAGCTGCATTTTAGTGCCTGTTATATTTAAGGAGAGGCGGACGATCTCTTCTTTTGTAAGGCTGTTCGTGAGTTCTTCTACAGATTCTATTTCACCAAGTACGGAATAGTCTGTCTCATTTCCCTCCATAGGAAGGAAAAAGCCTTCGACCACAGACAAGACATCCTCCTCCACAAGCCTCTCATGGATATCAAAGTCATGGGCAGCGTCGCTATCTGTAATGAACTCGCCATAATCCCCGCAAGAGCAGGAAGACTCGGACTCGATGCTGATATCCTCATAGCTTAATGTCCCATCATCCTCTTTATAAACCGGCAGTATTACGGAACCATAAACAGAAAAAGCAGCATAATTAACTGAGCGTTTCATTATTCCCAGATCTCTGGAAAATGTAACGCTGCGACCATGGTTAATAAATTTTTGCTCATCCCTTAGATAGTCGATTCGATTTTGTAAGGCGAACACTAGTTCGTTACCCGTGCCTATATCCTCAAAAACTATCAAAGGCTGATTTTCAGCGAATTCCACGATATATTTATTGACTGCAAAGTTAGTATTGCAGAATGCGAATGCTTCACAGCTGTCAATGTTTAGATTATCGTCACAATCCACAGTGCCTCTGGCTAAAATACCTATACCGTCGCCATACATTTTATAGCACTCGGCAAATAGCCCTAGGGCACCACAATCAAAAACTACCTTTTTATCAGGCGCCACAGTAAGCTCTTCTTTTATGCGATTGATATTTTCAAAAAAGCTATCCCGGGTAAAGCCCACAGAACGCATAAAAACATCCATTTATCTCACCTTATAAATAATACTACGTAAGTCTAAGATATTATAAAGAACCTGAGTGTTTATTACAAGAGTTTTTACAGTAATTTAATAAAATTGATTGAAAAAAATATATGATTGGGATAAGATATATAGGTAATCAACTTGGAAAATGGCACAATAAAGTGCAGTTAGTTTTTAACTACATGAGGGGAACCTCTATCGCAGTACTTACTGTGGTATGAGCGGTAAAAATTCGGCGATATATGGTGAAAAAATAACAAGTTTTATTTTCCGTTTTGCATTTGAGTGTTTATGGGATTGGAGCAATTTATGAACGAAGTTAACCTAAACTACGCAGCTACATCTAACAAAAAGCCGGAGCCTGTAATTCGAGCTATGACAGAATATTTAGCGGCGAATAATTTTAAAAGTCCAGGTCGCAGCGGCGGTGCCGATTATATAGAGTTTGATGCGCGTAATGCTATTGGGAAGTTATTTAATGCGCACAAGACGGAAAATATCGTATTTGCATCAGGAGCGACGCTTGCTCTAAACATGATACTTTGCGGTATATTAAAAAAAGGCGACCATGTTCTGAGCACGTCTCTCGAACATAACGCTGTCGCAAGGCCGTTGGAGATTTTAAGGAATAGAGATATAATAGAAGTCACACATTTGCCATGCAAAAATGGCGAGATGTTCGACCCTGAACTTATAAAGAAGAATTTAAGACCAAATACTAGGCTCATGGTGATGACCCACGCTTCTAATGTATCGGGGGCGATACTTGATTATGAAGCTTGCGCCAAAATTGCTAAGGATCATGGGCTGTTATTTGTTTTGGATGCAGCACAAACTGCAGGGCTTGTAGAAATTGATTTTGATAATTCAGATATTGACGCTCTTGTTTTTACAGGCCATAAAACGTTAATGGGGCCATCGGGGATAGGCGGGGTATTGCTTAAGAGCGGGGCTGAGAAGGATATAACTCCCATTATTTCGGGAGGGACAGGCAGTATATCTCATCTTCTTGAGCATCCGGACTTTATGCCGGATAAGTTTCAGGCAGGTACGCCAAATACATTGGGACTCATAGGGCTTACGGCGGCGGTTACTTATGTGATGGATGTGGGAGTTAAAAAAATATTCGACCATAAAGCCATGCTTACAAATATGTTCATGGACGGCTTGCGGCAGGAGGGCGTTACTATATACGGCCCAGCGACGACCCGTGCGCCTTTAGTTTCATTTAATATAAAGAATATTGATAATGGCGTTTTGGAAGGAGTGATGCAAGAAAGGTTCGGCATTGTGACTCGCTCGGGACTGCATTGTTCACCTTTGGCTCATAAGTCCATAGGTACCTATCCTGAGGGTGCACTTAGGGCGAGTTTTGGCTACTTTAATACCGAAGAAGAAATTAAGTATGCCATAGAAGTGGTGAATAAAATTGCGAAAAATAAAGAGGAGGTCAGGAAATGGATTTAATTTTAGTAAACGGGAATTTTTATACGATGGACAGTGACAAGGAGAAGGCTCAGGCTGCAGCCGTTAAAGACGGTGTAATTAAAGCTGTAGGTACAGATGCAGAGGTTTTAGCTCTTAAAAGTGACAGCACGGAAGTTATAGACCTTAGCGGGAAGACGGTTATCCCGGGCTTTAATGATTCACATATGCATCTTTTAGGCTATGCGATAGAGCTTAATATGGTAGATTTAAACGGCGTTAAGTCGATTGACGAGATGATAGAGAGATTTAAAAGCTATATTACGCAGAACAATATACCCGAAGGCGCATTGGTTTGGGGCACAGGCTGGAATCAAAACTTTTTTAAAGACCAAAAGAGCCCTACGAAATATGACTTGGATAAAATTTCAGACAAGCATATGATAGTGGCGGACAGAGCTTGCCACCATGTATGCAGCACAAATAGCGAAGCCATGAGACGTTTCGGGGTGGACAAGGACACGCCGGAGGTTGAGGGTGGCGAGATAGTCAGAGAAGAAAACGGTGAGCCTCTGGGCATTTTTAATGAGACAGCACGCCTTATTTTCCGTGCTAACCGCACTTTCAGTACGGCAGAAATCGAGGAGCTTTTACTAAAGGCTTCGCCTAATTTGAACAAAATGGGGATAACATCGGTTCAGAGTGACGACTATAGTGTATTGACCCCGCAAGACTCTGTTTATGAAGCATATGTGAATTTATCGAAAGCGGGCAAGATGACTCTTCGCGTGAACGAGCAGTGCAGAACCATGGGGCTTGAAAACTATAAAGTTATGCTTGAAATGCCGCAGGTGGATAAAGATGTAGCGACATATTTTAAGCTTGGCCCCGTTAAAATTCTTGCAGACGGTTCGCTTGGCGGGCGCACTGCGTTTATGAAAGAAGATTATCATGATGACCCGGGAAATAGAGGCATACCAATTTACGAGAAAGAAGAATTTGATGCGATAGTTAAGCTCTGTCACGAAAAAGACCGCCCCGTAGCAATTCATGCTATAGGTGATGCTATTATGCAGTGGTGTATGGATGCTATCAAAGAGAATCAGAACGAAAATCCTAAGCCTACGCTTAGGCATGGCATAATCCATTGTCAAATTACAGATGAGAAGCTGCTTAAAGAGTTCAAGGATAATGACATAATAGCATATATTCAACCGATATTTATACATGCGGATTGGGTTGTTGTGGCAGATAGAGTTGGCAGTGCGAAAGCTCACACCAGCTATGCATTTAAGACCCTTAAAGACTTGGGCGTGTACATACCTTTCGGCACTGATTGCCCTGTGGAAGGGTTTGACCCATTTAAAAATATATACTGTGCCGTGACAAGAAAAGACTTGGGCGGCAAGCCGGAAAATGGCTACAACCCGCACGAGGCGCTAACTGTACATGAGGCAGTATATGCGTATACTGCTGAGTCAGCATATGCATCGTATGAAGAAGATGTAAAGGGCAAGATCAAGGCGGGAATGTACGCTGATATGGCGGTTTTGACAAAGAATATTTTTGAGATTAAACATGAGGAGATATTGGAGACGGAAGTTGTGTTGACTGTTTTTGATGGGAAGATTGTATATAGGGGGTAGTGGGGTGGAGCATTCATTGCCTTCAGAAAAGCTCCTACATCTTGTGTAGTTAATTTATGATTAGGAGTCAAAGCATGAACATCGAAGTAATTCCGGCAGATAAATCGCAGAAATCTGTGCTCAGGCAGTTGATGGAATTATACAACCACGATTTTTCGGAGTACACAAATAAAGATGTGGATGAACATGGATTTTATGGCTATTCGTACTTAGATCACTACTGGACAGAAGAAACAAGGCATCCATTTTTCATTAAAGTAAATGGATACTTTGCGGGTTTCGTATTGGTTAGTAAGCTTTGCAAATATACTACCAACGAAAGAGCCCATAGTATCGCGCAATTTTTTGTTATGAGAAAATACAGAGGAAAGAATATTGGAAACTTTGCGGCAAAATATATATTCGATTTATTTAAGGGAGAATGGGAGGTCAGAGTTCTCAACATCAACAAACCTGCACTTCTTTTTTGGCACAATGTGATAAACGAATATACGTGCGGAAGTGTTATTTTTCATTCAGAACCTATTCCTGAATGGGATGGGGTTGGGTATACCTTTTACAGCGGAGAGTAAAAATTATTTGCTGTTAGAGGTCATCTAAAATAATAAAGGGCGGAGCATCTTTTTTCGATGCTCCGCCTTTTATTAACCTTCTTTGAAAACCTCAGCCATTAGCAACATTCCAAACTTTAAAGCTCTTTCAAATGCGCCATAACGAGAAATATCCTCCATTTCACCGGCGGCATCGCAGTATGCGTCAAACAATATCTTTTCGCTATCGTTCAGGGTTGCTGTCAGCCTTTCCATGCAATCATGTTTTTTAAAGACGGCTTTGGCAAAAGGGCTGTCTGGTGCATGAGCGCCTGAATCGAATCCGATGTTACCCATGTATAGTTCTTCTAGTATGCTTTTCATTTAAAGTCCTCCCTATCAATGAATTCGCTCAAAAATCATGTCAGTAAAAATATTACATACCATATTGGTATGAGAGTCAATAGTCCAATTCGGTATATAATATAATAGGCTGAGGTGATTAATGTGGAGTTTCCACGAATTAGAGACATGAGAGAAGACCGAGACTTAAATCAAGCCCACCTTGCTAAATATTTAGGAATAACGCAAGTGGCGTATTCAAGATATGGGTTAGGTAAGCGCAACATGACACCAGAAGTTTTAATTAAGCTTGCAAAGTTTCACAATACAAGTATTGACTACTTGCTGGGGTGTACTGATACTAAGGAGCCTTATGCGAAAAATAGAAAGCAGTAACGAGAGACCACAAGGGTCGTCCCCATGGAAAGGTTCTAGAAGATAATCCCCCTAGAACCTTAGATCTTGAATGAACTTGTTTTAAGTGTCGCAGACTTAAACCCCGCAAGGTTAGCAATGTTTTTCAAGAAAAACATTGACTTGCATTTGCTCGCCTGAGGAGAATCGGCTGACCGTGCACTTTAGCGCACAAGCTGATTCATTCTTACCGTAACATCGTGGAAATGCCAAAGCCCGCATTGCGGGCGATGCATTTTCACGAGAGGCGACAGCCTCTACTCCGCCCAACCCTTCAGTGCCTCATGGGCAACTTTAAGCTGTTTCACTATCTCTATCTTCTGCGGGCATTTCGGCTCGCATATTCCACACTCTGTACAGTTTTCAGCAGAACGTCCGCCATTTTTCATAAACATATATACTCTTCTTGGTTGGTCAAAGCTTTCAAACATCATGCCTTCATTATACTTTTGGAAGCAGGCAGAGATGCTTACGCCGTTCGGGCATGGCAGGCAATAGTCGCAGCTTGTACAAGGCACTGTAACTATAGATTTATAGGCTTCACGAGCAGCTACGATTGTAGCTTTTTCTTTGTCGTTAAAGCAATTTGGCGTCATGTCCGGCTTGCTGAAGAGTTCGATATTTTCTTTAAGCTGTTCCATAGTGGTCATACCGCTTAAGATTGTGTTTACCTGCGGATAATTCGCCACATGTCTGAATGCCCATTCCACGGGCTTTCTTTCTTTATCGTAAGCATGGTAGATGTCTTTGACCTTCTCCGGTGCGCTTGCAAGACCGCCGCCGCGAAGAGGCTCCATGATCGCAAGGCCGACACCCTTCTCACCAGCGTCAAATATCGCTTGCTCAGTCACTTCATAGTCAACGTCAAGCAAATTTTGCTGTAATAGGCACATATCCCAAGGCTGATAGTTAAGTGCCTCTTTGAATAAGCCATATGTACCGTGGATTGAAAAGCCTACCGCACGCACTAGACCTTCTTCTTTTAGCTTAGAGAATTGCTCACAAATCTTTCTTTGTTTTATCTCATCCCATGTGCCGTCTGTAAGCATATGCACTATGTAAATATCTAGGTAGTCTGTCCTTAGTTTCTTAAGGGAAAGCTCTAAATTTTTACGGATATCCTCGTCTTTTTCCATAAGACGCAAAGGCAGCTTTGTAGCGATTTTGACTTTTTTACGAAGTTCGCCTTCTAAGGCTTCGCCTAAAACTTCCTCAGAGGTTTGTTTGTGATAGACAAATGCGGTATCAAAATAATTAATCCCATTTTCAGCGGCGTAACGGATAAGCTCGTATGCTTTTTCACGGTCGACAGGCGCACTATCGGGAGAGACGTCCATCTTACGAGGAAGTCTCATACAGCCCAGCCCCAAAAGCGATACATCATAGCCTGTGTTGCCAAATTTACGATATTGCATTTTATTTCCTCCTTAGTTTATTGATTTCGACATTATTATGTATAGTATATCTTACTAAACTTGTAAAAACAATGTTTTTATTCATTATCAGGCCTTGTCTTTATCATTAGCAAATGCACGGTAACACATATCCCTACAATACTCAAAAATATATAAATCCAAGTAGTTCTCAAAAGAATCATCGAGATAGCGAGAGATACCCATAAAAAAGCGATGTTCCTTATTTTAAAAGACATTGTAAGGCCTCGCTTTTCCCTATAGTTCTCAATATATGGGCCAAAGTAACGATTTTTTTTAATCCATTCATAAAATCTTTCACTGCTATATGAAAAGCACGCTGCCGCAAGTAAAACCAAAGGTGTTGTCGGCAATAGTGGTACAAACATGCCTAGAGTGCCAAGTCCTAAAGCGATAAAGCCAAGGATAAGTACCAATGTACGTTTAAGATTCATTATTCCTCCGTATGTATAGCAATTTTCATAATCATAGTTCGGCTTTTGCGCACGGTAAGGATGGGATACGGAGCAAAAACAAAAGCCGGACTACCTAGGAAGGCGTAGTTTTGATCGGCTTCTGAATTTTTCGCTACCCGGTAAAGCTTCGCTTTACTTTAAACTTTGTTTCAATGGGCTCCCGCTGGACTTCCACACTAGAAGCAAGTGCGTAAATCCATTGCCCCGGGAAAGAGTGTCGCCGGCTACGCTGGCAGATACTTCATCCGCTGTGCCGACGGGTTCCTTCTGGGTCAAAAAGTAAGCCGGTTTTCCAACTGTTGGGAAAATCCTACCTTTTGTAAAATTATTATAGCAATGCAATTCCATTTAACATAAGTGATTTCAAGCGCGGAAAACTCCTTGAAGCGTTGGAGATTTTTGTACCCATAATCATAAGTCAAACATAGAACTACTGTATCTGCTATATAGCTAAATCATTTTAAAACGGGCCAAAGCGAAGCAGAAAAACGCCGGCTTCTGGAAGTTTTATAATGAAGAGGCAATACCGTGTGAACAACAGCCTTCGCAAATTTTGTACTGCCGGATTCTGGGCAGTAAAGCAATTCCGTGTGAACAACAGCCTTCGCAAGTTTTGTACTGCCGGTTTCTGGGCAGTAAAGCAATTCCGTGTGAACAACAGCCTTCGCAAGTATTGTACTGCCAGATTCTAGGCAGTAAAGCAATTCCGTGTGAACAACAGCCTTCGCAAATTTTGTACTGCCGGATTCTGGGCAGCGCAAAATTTAGCGTAAGGATGATTGTGAACCAGAATTGCTATAAAAATTTAGCGCAAGGATTATTGTGAACCGAAATTGCTATAAAAATTTAGCGTAAGGATGATTGTGAACCGAAATTGCTATCCTTTGGGGCTATTTTAAAATAGATTTAGTATAGATACTCATACAATTCATCTATGCTGTGCATTACAATATCTGCTTTAATGGAAGAGCTGTTATATATTTCTATTGTTGTTTCGCCGCTCAAGACGAGTACGCTTGCTATACCTGCGCGGTTTGCAAGCTCGATATCGGTATAAAGTCTATCACCTATTATTACGGCGTCCTCCTTGGTCAAACCTGTCACTGATAATATTTTGTCAATAGAGTAAAGCTCGGGCTTTCCGAAGGTTTTATCAGGCCGACGGCCTGTGGCTTTTTCAATGAGGGCTATAAAACTTCCTATGTCGGGCACGTAGTAGCCCAAGTCGGTTGGACAGACGAGATCAGTATGTGTAGCAAAATATGGCGTTCTCTTATGTAAGAGTTCGGTTATTTTCAAAAGTTTATTGTAATTAATCTCGGTGTCATAAGTAAGGAGAATGGCGGAGGGCTTGTCTTCATTAAAAAGGAGTCCCTTGCCCTCAATATATTTAGAAACAGTCTCATTAGCTGCCCAATAAATGTGCTTCATGCCGCTTTTTTGCAGATGTTCAAGGGCTAAGTCTAGGGAGCTTATCAAATTAATCTTATCTGTTTCAAGCCCAGCCCGCGTAAGATTGCCGATATAATGAGAAGGCAGTTTAGACGAGTTGTTAGTCACTAAAAAAGTATGCTTTCCCTTTGAATGAAGATAGTTAAAAACATCTTTTGTTCGCCTAAAAAGACGATTGTCCAGAGATATAGTGCCGTCAATATCAAATATGAACAGCTTTTTTTTACTGATTATAAAGGACATGGGGAACTCCTTTGTGTAGAATATTTATGGCTGTAGTATAACATAATAGCAAACGGTGTAAAAGCCCTTAATATTAAAGTCTATTTTATAGTCAACGCACATTTAAGCTGCTTGATATTTTTCGCCTACGGTCAACGGTTAGCCGGCGTCACGAGAACCTCTACTCAAGATTTTTCGCTACCCATTAAAACTAGTATTAATGGGTTCCCGCTTGCCTTCGGCCCTCAAGAGTGGACCCCGGCGTAAAAACGGCACTTCGTGCCGCCGGTATCTTCGCTTTGCCGGCGGCTGTGCTTACTGGCAACTATACCTTACAGGTATGGAGAGAATCCCCCTCTCAGAATGCTAGGGAAGCCGACCAGACTAGCCTATCAAAAAATTGCCTGGGCTTGCTTGTTGATTATTTGAAGTTTGTAGATTATAGACAATAAGTTGTACGGATTTAGACGGTTTTCCCTAAGATAGTCTAAGAGTTAACAATCGTTGACATTTAAGGGTAAAGGGTATAAACTGCATGTAGATTTTATTCGTAATTATTACGATATTTCAGGAGGATTTTTCATGACGAAGAATCAGAACGTTTTAAGCTGGATTGAAGAAATTGTTGCACTTACGACACCTAACGAAATTGTTTGGATTACCGGTGAGGAAAGTCAGCTAGAGTCACTTAGGCAACTAGCCTGTGAGAGCGGCGAGCTTATCAAGCTCAATCAGGAAAAGCTGCCAGGCTGCTATTTGCATCGCTCGGATGTGAAGGATGTGGCTCGTGTTGAAGAGAGAACCCTTATCTGCACAACAGATAAGTTAGATGCAGGTCCGACAAATAACTGGATGGAAAAAAATGAAGCTTATGCCATGATGAAGGGTCTGTTTAAAGGCTCTATGAAGGGCAGGACGATGTATATAATCCCGTTTTGCATGGGCCCTGAAGGCTCAAAATTCGCTAAAGTAGGCATAGAGCTTACAGATTCGGCGTATGTTGTATTGAATATGGCTATAATGACCAGGGTTGGCCTAAAGGCGCTTGAGACTCTGGGCAGTTCAGATGATTTTGTAAGGGGTCTTCATTCGATTGCAGAGCTTGACCCTGAGAATAGATATATTTGCCATTTCCCGGATGATAATGCGATTTGGTCAGTAAATTCAGGTTATGGAGGCAATGCGCTTCTTGGGAAGAAGTGTTTTGCGCTTCGCATCGCAAGCACTCAAGGAAAGAGAGAGGGATGGCTTGCAGAGCATATGCTCATATTGGGCATTGAAAATCCAAAGGGTGAGGTTAAATATGTTGCGGCAGCTTTTCCGTCTGCGTGCGGCAAGACTAATCTTGCTATGCTTAAGCCAAATGAGTATTACTCTCAAAATGGGTATAAATTCTGGACAGTAGGCGACGATATTGCGTGGCTCAGAGTAGGCGATGATGGTAGGTTGTGGGCGATAAATCCTGAAAGTGGGTTCTTCGGCGTAGCACCAGGCACAAGTGAGTCAAAAAACCCTAACGGACTTGCGGCAACACAGAAAGATACGATATTTACAAACGTAGTGCATAATCTTGATGATAATACAGTTTGGTGGGAGAAGCTTGATGATAACCCACCGAAGAATGCTCTCAACTGGAAGGGCGAGAAGTGGGATCCAGCCTCAGGTACTGACGGGGCTCATCCGAACAGTAGATTCACTGCTTCTGCAAGAAATTGTCCATGCATAAGCGAAGAGTTTGATAACCCAAGCGGCGTACCAATTTCGGCCATTATTTTCGGCGGAAGAAGGGCAAAAACTGCGCCCTTGGTGTACGGGGCTAGAAATTGGCAGCACGGCGTATTTGTGGGCTCTATTATGGCTTCGGAAACGACAGCCGCCGCAGCAGGCGAAATCGGCAAAGTCCGCAGAGACCCTATGGCTATGCTTCCCTTCTGCGGTTATAATATGGGTGACTATTTTAGCCACTGGCTTGAGATGGGTAAGAATTTGGGCGATAAAGCGCCGCTTATATTCAACGTAAACTGGTTTAGAACTGATGATGAAGGCAATTTTGTGTGGCCCGGATACGGTGAGAATGTACGAGTGTTAAAATATATACTCGACTCAGTGTACGGGGATGTGAAAAAGAATGACACGTTTGTAGGGTTTATGCCGGAAGCATCGGACATTGATACGAACGGATTGCAATTAGATAAGAAAGACTTAGAATTTTTACTTTCGTTGGATAAGGAATTGTGGAAAGAAGAGGCTCAGGGTATAAAGGCTTTCTACGATATGTTTGAAGGTACTGTGCCGAAGGAGCTATATGAGGAATTGGAAGACTTAAAGAGAAGGATTGAGGCAAGTTCTTAAGAGGGCTGATTTGGTCAATCTATGCGGGACAACACGTGGAGTGATGTCCCGCATAATTCTACAATAATCTTGACATTTTTTAGACAATGATATAAAATGTTAAGAAATCAGTAAGAATTTGGCAAGGAATTTATTCAGAAGGTGGATAAAGAGGACTTTCAAAAGATAAAATTTTGTCAAAGGTAGGAATCAACGTTTTAAGAGTGCAATGCGTTATTCGAGGGGGGGAAACCCAAAAAGTAGTCTTGGCAAGGTTTGAAAAAATTATATTATCTCTATAAGATAGAGGAGGAGCATGATGCAACCTATAGTAGCTGATTTTAGTTCAGTAATTGTAATGTTTGTGAGTTTAGTATTTATTATATTGCTGATAACTAAGGTAAAGATTAATCCTGTTTATGCTATGCTCGTTGGCGCAATAGGTGCCGGCGTCGCATTTGGACTTCCGCTTGATAGCACTCCGCTCGTTGATGCTGCAGGTGAGCCTTTAGGCCGTGTCCAACCGGGCGTTATTCAAACGGTAATAACCGGATTTGGAAACACAATTGGGAACATAGGTATAGTTATTCTTTTGGGTACAACTATCGGGGTCATATTAGAGCAAACCGGTGGTGCTTTGGTTCTTGCAAACACGATACTTAAGTGGATTGGCCAAAAGCGTGCATCGCTTGCGATGGCACTTTCAGGATATTTAGTTGCTATCCCTGTTTTTAGTGATACAGCTATCGTTATCATGGCACCTGTTGCACGTACGGTTTCCGCTCGAGCGGGTATACCTCTAATTGCTTCCTTGGGAGCTTTAAATGCGGGCATAATGGCTTCACATACAATAATACCACCTACCCCGGGGCCTTTGGCTGCTGCTGGTACATTGGGTGTTGATCTTGGCTTAATGATTGCTCTTGGTGCTATTGTAGCTCTTATATATACTATTGCAGCATGGATTTGGTGTGCATCTCCAATATGTACTAAGAGATTTCCAAAACCAGCTGAAGTCGAGGGTATCGAGCAAGTTATGAGCGATGACTTTAGTATCAAGTCGGATAAGAAGCTTCCAAGTGCACCTATGACGTTTGCTTGCTTGCTTTTACCGATTCTTTTAATATGCGCCAACTCTTTTGGTAGATTGCCAATTGTTGAAGCAGATCCGACCCATCCAATACTTCCGGTAATGGCGTTCTTTGGTCATCCGATAATGGCTTTGGGTATCGGCGTTGTGATGTGCTTCTTCCTTGACAGAAAAAGCACATCACTGGAACAAATAGGCAAGTGGTTTAACAAATCTGTTGATACATCTGCTTTTATTATTCTAGCAACAGGTACAGCAGGTTCTTACGGATTTATACTTAGAGAGTCTCAAGTTGGTGAGTTCATGGGTCATGCAATTGCAGGCACAGGATTACCGACAGTGTTTATTCCGTTCCTTGTTACACTGCTTTTAGTGCTTTCAAACGGTTCGGCCACAGTTTCTTTGGTAACAGGCTCGATGATTATGTTACCGCTCATGCCGTACCTTGGACTGCATCCTGTTATCGTAGCGCTTTCTTTGACTGCGGGTGCATCGTTCTTCTACCATGTAAATGCGAGCCATTTCTGGGTAGTTGTTCGTTCGGCTAACCTCAGCATGAAAGAAGGGTTCTTTAACGTCTCCGGCGGTACGGGGATAGGAAGTTTAGCGGCGATGGTAGCGGTTTTTGTGCTTTCGCTGTTTGTAACGGCTTAAAGTTTCATATATAATACATAGAAGCGACCTATTCGTCTTGAGGAGGATGGGTCGTTTCTTACTTTATATAATAAAGGGGTAGTCTATATGGAGCGTGAAATATTGTTTGAAAATGAGTTTGTGCCAAATGAAGAAGATATCCGCGAATATGTTGCGCAGCAGCATCTCCCGGAACGTACCGGCTTTGTAACTTTGGGTAGTCTTTTGGCGGTGGCAGCAATAATCGCACTATGGATACTTATAAATTCAATTACAACTCTCTTGAATACGACGCTGTTTCACCTTTTCTTTGGAATATGCTTAATTGTTGTGGTCTCTGTTGTCAGCAGAGTGCTGAAATTGGTGCAGTTAAACACCCTCGTGAATAAATACATGAGACAGAATAAGAGTGATGTTGAGGGCTTTAGAACCATATTCTATGAAGATGGCTTTGAAGTGAGCGACAAGTCATATAGATACGTAGATGTTTCAAATGTCCTTTATGGTCGCACGTGTTTATATATTATAACTGACGGAAAGCGCGGCATAATGATTAAGGACGACGCTGAAGCTTTCAAAACTGGAGAACATGCACAGTTTTGGGAGTTTTTAGATAGCAAGGTAAAGATTCAAAAAGAAAAGAAGAAACAAAGCCCTCTGAGCTTGTTTAGGTAAATGCTGATTATATTTATATCACTTTAAAACAGACTAAAGCGTAGCAGAAAAGCTCCGGCTTCAAGGAATTTTCTGAGGATGATGCAATTTCATATGAAAAACATCATAGCCTGATTTACTTGTTATAGTGCATTGAAAACGCCTTGGAGTTATCGTTTTTTAGCGTGACTTAATAATAAACAATTATAAAAATTAAAAGAAAAATATTGATAGTCACACAGGTTTAGTTTATACTGTCTGTGAAAGATTGCTTTAATAGAAATCTGTACGCACAGGTTCTAAAACAGAGTGGAGGGACAAATATGAAAGTTTCAAATAGAATCGAAGAGATGCAATTTTCGCCAATTCGTAAACTAGTTCCGTTTGCTGAGACGGCCAAGAAGCAGGGTAAAAAGGTTTTTCACCTAAACATTGGACAGCCGGATATTGAGACTCCTAAAGAGTTTTTTGATGCTGTTAGAAATTTTGATGAAAAGGTATTAGAATATGCTTTTTCGCAAGGATTGCCGGAGACTATTGAGAGTTTTTCGGATTATTATAAATCACTTGGTATGAACTATGAAAAAGATGAAATTTTGATTACAAATGGTGGTAGCGAGGCACTATTCTTTGCATTTGTAGCTGTATGCGACCACGGTGATGAGGTTCTTGTTCCGGAGCCGTTTTACACAAACTATAACAGCTTTTCGCAATCTGCAGGAGCTAATGTAGTTCCTGTACCTACGTCTGCCAGTGACGGGTTCAAGTTGCCGCCTATCGAAGTTTTTGAGAGCAAGATAACAAATAAAACTAAAGCAATTATGTTATCTAATCCAGGAAATCCAACGGGCGCAGTCTATGGCATGGACGACATGGAGAAAGTAAAGCAGCTAGCACTTAAGCATAATCTGTTTATAATATCCGATGAAGTTTATAAAGAAATGGTATATGATGGTCTTAAGTTTACAAGCTTCTCTCAAATTGAAGGAATTGAAGACAGAGTTATTATAACCGATTCAATTTCTAAGCGATATAGTGCTTGCGGCGCAAGAATAGGTTGTATAGCGAGCAAAAATAAAGAAGTTATGGCAAATGTTATGAAGCTTTGCCAAGGTAGACTTTGTGTTGCGACTATAGAGCAGGTGGGTGCAGCAGCTCTTGCTAACGTTTCACCGAAGTATATGGAAGATGTAGTTGCAGAATATCAAAAACGCCGCGACGTTGTATATGAAGCCCTTAAGCAAATTGAAGGAGTTGTTTGCGAAAAGCCAACAGGCGCATTTTACATAATGGCAAAGCTGCCTGTTGATAATGCCGAAAACTTTGCTAAATGGATGTTAACCGACTTTGACATTGACAACGAGACGGTAATGGTTGCTCCCGGCGAAGGCTTTTATGCCACAGCGGGATGCGGCATAGATGAGATTCGTATTTCGTATGTTCTCAAAGAAGAGTACTTGAAAAAAGCTATGACTATCTTGGCTGGAGCCATAAAGGCGTATAATAATAGATAGGTAATATAGGTATAATGCGAATGGGAGCGCCGCTAAAATTGTGGAGCTCCCTATTGTGCTATAGTCAATAAACTTGAAGAGAGCTAGCTCATTGACTATAGCACCAAGCTCTTAGAAGTGAGGGGGAAATGGTTCTGGGCATAGGTTGCGACATCATAGAGTTAAGCCGAATTGAAAAGTCTATGGAGAAAGAAAGTTTTCTGCCGAGATATTTCACGGATAAGGAGATAGAGCTTATAGAGAGCAGGGATGTAAGCCGTACGTGGGTTACGGCTGCTAATTTTTGTGCTAAGGAAGCGGTGGTTAAAGCTCTAGGAACAGGATTTGGCGATATTACGCCGCGTGAAATAGAAGTTTTGCGAAGGGAGAGCGGTGCGCCATATATAGTTCTGCATGGCAATGCTTTTTTGGAGTTTGAAAAGACTTCGGCATCACGTTTATCGGTTAGCCTCTCTCACTCGAAGGAGATGGCTATGGCCTTTGTGGTGATAGAGGGGTAATAGCGCATAACAAATGAATATGTAGGTGAGGAATTTAATATGGAGCAACTTAGAGAATTACTTCAGGGTTTACCAGGAAAGATCGGACTTTACTACAAAGACATCACGAGCGGACAAGAGTTTTGTTACAATGAAGATATACAGTTTATTGCCGCTAGTGTTATTAAGCTTCCACTCATGATGGACATATATAAGCGAGCTGAAAATGGAGAGCTGTCACTGGGAGACTTATTAGCGACGGATGATTTTATGAAGTTTCCGGGTTGCGGAGCCATAAAGTCTATAGGAGAGAATATCAGCGTATCTATACAATCACTCATCAACCTCATGATTACCATTAGTGACAACACGGCTACAAACACACTTATACGGCATGTGGGCATTGAAAAGCTAAAGCGAGGATTTGCGGAAATGGGCTTGATAAGGACACAGCTAAGTCGCGAGTTGTATGATTTAGAGTTAGCATCTAAAGGAGTCCAGAACTATTTCACCCCAAAAGAAATCGGGGGATTGTTGGAATCTTTGTTTCACGGAACATTTATCAGCCATGAACTATCGAAAGAGATGATAAAGATTTTGAAAGCTCAGCAGATTTGCCATAAGATACCGGATAGTTTGCCGGCGGATATTGAAATTGCCAATAAAACCGGTGAAAGCAGTGGGATTACACATGATGTAGGAATAGTGTATGGAGAGAGGCCGTTTATCTTCGTCTTTGCCTCTATGGAGGGAGATGCGAGTAAATCGAATGATGCGCTGAGGAGGGCTGCGAGAGTTTGCTATGATTGGAGCAATGGGGTGTAAGTCACAATTAAAATTCCATGAACAAGCAAGAAGCCCCAGCTATATTCTTTAGGAGTATGCGTGGTTGCTTTGAGGGATTAGTGCAGGTTGGGTCTGATCCGAGGTCACGGAACGGAGCATTGTTTACTAGACAAAAGAACATCGGGACAGCCGGCAGCCGATAGCCGATAAGATGTGGACGTTGAGGTAGGAGTATTCATACTTGCCAATTTTTGTGATGCAGAATAGCATAAATGGGCGCAATTTAAAAAACTGCGCCCAACTCGGATGGTAAGTATTCATTTTTTATTTAATTAGGCGTAAATCCAGCTTATGCCTGTTCGTAACGTTGAGCCACTACGTCCCAGTCGATTACATGAAACAAAGCATCCACATGCTCTGCACGCTTGTTCCGATACTTCAAGTAATAGGCATGTTCCCACACATCAATGGGCAAGAGCACTTTGGTTTCCCCGTCCATCATGGGACTCACTTGGTTTGTTGTTTGTTTGATGAGCAAACGTTGTTCCCTTCCACAGAACACCAGCCAAGCATAGCCAGAGCCGAACTGCCCCAACGCAGCCTGTTTTAACTGCTCACAAAGGCTAGAAAAGTCTCTAAAATCCGCTACAATTTGTTCTCTCAAGGAGCCTTTGGGTTCTCTGCCCCCGTTTGGGGAGAGGGATTCGAAATACATATTGTGGTTCAAAAATCCGCCGCCGTTATTCCTAACTGCGTCCCGATATTCCTCTGGCACTTCGTCCAGATTCATTAAAACTTGCTCAGTCGTCTTACCCTTTAACTCCGGAACTCGCTCCATTAGTTCCTTAAATGCCTTCGCATATGTCGCATGGTGCCCTGTGTAATGTACTTCCATCGTCGCAGCGTCAATGTGTGGCTCTAAAGCCGAAAAATCATACGTCAGTTTTACTTGCTCGAACATAGGCTATCTCCTGTTCATTATTTTTTCTATTCTTTTTTAGAAAACTGGTCTTTTCCCACCCCGCAAAGAGGGCAGAGGAAGTCATCGGGTATATCTTCCCACTTTGTGCCGGGTTCTATCCCCTGGTCTACAGCTCCGAAGGCCTCCTCATATAACCAGCCGCATACATCGCATACATATTTCATGCTCATTTTCATAGCAGGTTCTCCTTTGTCATTTGTAAATATTGTTTACAATTCTAAACCTAAATATTCAGATTTAACAAGGTTGCTAAGTGTTTCTGCAATAAAATCACCCCGATTTTTAGAGGCTTTTGATTTATAAATAGTCTCTAAGATGTGCCAAAGCACGAACAGTTTTATGTATTATTTATTAAAACGATGAGAAAGATATTGAAAGTTATAAAAGTCTATAAGCGTAATATGGTATATTTTCTTCATTACTTTAGATAACATTTGATAACTAAAAATAACATGATGAGCCAAAGAAAAGTAATAGAAAAACCGCAACTTCCTCCAGGGAAATAGCGGCTTATCTTATCAAGGTACCACCCGGATTTGAACCGGGGGTAAAGGAGTTGCAGTCCTCTGCCTTACCACTTGGCTATGGTACCAAATATTACTATAAATTACTTGCTAGACTATTCTACACCTAATAGTGGCAATTGTCAAGGGGTATAGTGAGCGCACTTTTCGCTATTATACCTCTCCAAATATGCGTCAAAAAGCCGCTTAAACTCTGTCGTCGATTCTATTTCAGTTAGGGCTTTTTCAGTAAGAGCGTAGCGCCCTAGGGATGTTTTCTCAAACCATTTGTAATAATCTTTTGAGAGTGCTTGGCCTATGTCATGTGCAAAATTAAAGTCATTACGCAGTTCTTTAGCACTTATATCGCCACGAAATTGCATTATGCTTGCTATGGCCACGCATTTTTCACGATATGCCGTAATGATCTTGATGTTTGTGACACCGCCCTTGTTAAGCTCCACAGAGCGACCATCCGCTTCTTTGTTTGCGCGGCGTTTGCGTTTATTATCACGAACTTTGTTCCCGGGATGTGGCATATACAAAACCTCGACATGCTGGACAAGGCCGGCATCGACAAGTAATATTCCGAAATTAAGGAGTTCAGCTAATTGCCTGATTTTACTTAGATCTTTTGAGCGGCGTTTAGGCCTAGGCAGTGCTACATACGTCTCGTCGGCAAATTTCAGCCTGTCCATAACTTGAAAAAGTAGCCTCATGTTAAAAGTTAACTTCAGCTCAATCGCAATTAAATACTCATTTTTTCGTGCCACAATATCTATATCATTAACTTCGCAATTAACTAGATAGCCCAGGTCTTCAAAATATTTGACTACAGGGTGACTTAAATCAGATTCACGCATATATTACTCCTCCGGCAAAAAAGAGTGGGGCAATCTTGTCACAGGTAGTGACGAGACTGCCCCTGTTATAATCAACAAACATTTTATGGACCCGTGCCAACCTCAATTATTTCCGGTACAGGCTGGACACTCACAATACGTTCAACTTCAATACGTTCGACCTCCATGCTGTTTACCCTAATAACATGCTCGATTACAGTTGCCTCCCCGAGTACGCCAAATTGAATAGCCCTTCTATGCGATGCACGATGTGCAGGGTTGTGAATGTACTCAACGGGTGGGTCAATTTCCGTTGTAAAGCTGCGTGCTTCAACCGTTCTGACAGAAACTACAGGTTGATCCATACTCAAGCGCAAATGAGTTCCTATTGACAGAGGAATGTCAGGGTTAATTGCTGGGTTCATGAGCAAGAGATCTTCAAGCGTCATCCCTGACCTCTGTGCAATCAGATGCAGACTATCCCCGGGCACGACCTCATAATCCTGAGCTGTCGCGAGGGTGCTTGTGAGAATCTGTAGTGCTGTTGAGCTATCTTGCAATTCTTCCTCGTCTACATAAATCATATCAATTAAAACATTCTCAACAAACCCAGTTTCAACGAAATCAACACCAAAGCCAAGATGCGGCGTTTTAAGCGTGTTCAGTATTCGATCAGCCTCATAATGACTGCGTACAATGGTCATGCGCGTACCTTCAACGCTTATTGCGGCCGCTTCAACCCTGAAAGTAAGCGAGTTACCCAACCTCATAATCGCCTCATCAACGCTCAGTAAATCGCCGCGTGCAGCACGCATAGGTTCAAAATCAATGCTTTCATTAATTAGAATCCTTGAACCAACATTGCCTTCAATCCTTAGTCTTGCTTGCGTGACAAGCTCGTAACTTAAATCTTCTTCGCCGGAGGCACGCACCGAAGCCATACTTATTATTGCAATTTGCTCTCCGTCAACATTAACTGAGAAAGCGTTGTTGCGTAGCAGTAAGTAAAGGGAGCTGGCGACAATAACAAGTGCCACCAAGCCAATACCAATTAAGACTACCGTTCGCTCCATTCGACTGCGCCGCAAAAGGGTTCTTAATCCTCCGAATATTAAAGCAAAGAATGCGATGATTGCACCAAAAACTCGAGGAGCATTATTACGAACAATGCGACAAAATCGCTGCCAAGCGTTGCCCTGGGCGCTGTCAAAACGCCTCTTCGCTGTTGCAGATTTTTCAGGCGAACCAGGTTTATCTAAGCTTCTCCTGGGTGTTGGACTTACGGAACCGGATCCCCTTGGGACAGGCCTTCTGGCAGCTACTCCCGTATTCGAAAGTTCACGGCGCTTTGGAGGCACCCGCTCCCCCGAACGTGTAGGTTTTACAGAGTTGATTGGAAGAGGCTCCGGTGGGTATGAATCTATCACAAGCATATTATTGCTTTGTTCTTTTTTCAATTTTGATTTATTTTTTTGCTTATTTTTGGATTTTTTGCTCATCCTGAACGGGCCTCCTTAATTAAGATTTTGGGTTTCTTTTGGATACTATTATCAACAAATGGTATAGCCAGCAACTTTTGCTCTTAAAATACTGTAAACCCTTCAATTTCCAAAGAATCCAGACGCAGGCTTACTCTTGAATTAAGTCTCATTGAATGAATGTCAAATGCACCGGCTCGTACATGGAAGCGTTGAGCTTGACCCCTCGAATCAATTATAACGACAGAGCTACCGGCACGAGCAATCAATATTTCACTAACCGTACCTTCTGCTGAGCCACGGCTGCCGTATGCATAAGCCTCTAAGATCAGCGAATATTCAGCCAACAAGTCCAATGTGTCGCCGATTCGGATATCGTTAAATCTTACATTGCCAACAGAGCCTTGTCGCGTAAGCATGGTGGACTCATCAACTACAAGCTCATGCCTCATGCCACTTAGATCTTCTACAATAAAATAATTTGTCCCAAGAACGCTTTCAGTGCGTCTTTCGACTACAGTTACGTTCATACTTCGATTACGCTCAAAAAGTTCGATCCGTGTAGCGACACCGTTTCTCACCACAACATTGATCGCATCGTTTACAACTATATTCGATGCTGCTATAGGTGAGGTGGAGCGCAAGATGGTAGTAGAATTATTTATAGTGATGGTTTCTCTTTGAGTTACAACGAATCCTTGAGGATTTAGAATACGCACATCAACAAGGATGCTTCCCTGTCTAACCTCATAAACCGTGCCAATAATTTGCCTATACTCTATAAAAGCGGGCGGTGCAGGCGTTTGATTTGCAGGCTCTGATTGGGTTGGTTGGACTGCAGCACTTTGTGCTTGCAAATCAACAATGGAGCCGCTTTGTATGATAGCAACTATCGGCATACCCGGTCGGAGGTCGCTTATGTTCCGCCTTTGTCCATTTACAAAAATGTTGGCATTGTTACTAATTGAAATAATTCTAACATCGTTATCTATTTGACGAATCTGTAAAGAATTTGCATTTACATGGACTTGCTCGATGTTTCCCGAAATGCTGGAGACGGCGGGGGGAGTCTGCGGAGGTGATGATACATTTTGCGTGCTTGCTCCAGCGTTTGATGGGCCCATTTCTTGCTGGACTCTATTTAGAAGAACAGCAAGGGTTGTGCGAGTAACTATGCCGTTAGGGTTAAAATTATTGCCCGGCTCACCTGCAATTATGCCTAAGTTCCTAAGATAATACACATATGGACGGGATGCCTCATTAATACGCGTATTATCAGCAAAATCGTGAGCAAGGTTTGCAGATCTAGCAGCGTCACTACGGCCCATAAGCCTTACAAGATAAACCGCTGCTTCCTGGCGCGAAAGAGCCCTCAAATTCTCCACTTCGCCTGAGCGTGCGATGAAATTGCCCAAATCATTTTCAGTGTATATGCCACGTTCAAGTAAGAAAGCAATTTCTCGATTGCTGGAATTGTTCCAGCGAGTGTATTGTGAGGCGCGAGCCTCTATTGTCTCACGGTGAGCCGCATAGGCTTGACTTAGTAGCGCAGGGGTTTGTCCTGCAACAGAAGCTAGGATGCGGCTTGTTTCAAACTTGTCAATAGGCGCATTCGGCCTGAACTCCCCGCTGTTATTTACGCTCATATGTCCTGCATTTACCACAGAGCGAACTGCTCCATAGGCCCAGTGGCTAGAAGCAACATCGGAAATTGTTATTGGTGCAGCAAAAAGAGGCTGGCTAACTAAAAACGACATTATTAGAGCAATTACGATGATTTTCTTCATACTGATACATCCCTCCAAAAAAAGAGTAACATTTATTTACATTTTAGACCATAATATGATATAATGCAAGTAATTCCTAAGGAAAAAGTGAAAAAAATACTATTGAGGTATAAAATTATGCGTGCAAGAAAAAAGAAATGGGCAGATAGTGAGCTTTCAGAAAACGAACTAATTTTCCAAAACATGACGGATTGTAAAGGTAAATGGGAACAAATTTTCGGAAGCAAGAAGCCTATTGCTTTGGAAATAGGTTGCGGCATGGGTAGTTTTATAGTGGAAATGGCGAAGATTAATCCGGATATGAATTTTATTGGTCTTGAGCGAGAAAAAATGGTGATTGTAGCCGGAGCTAGGAAAATTAGAGAATGGAATGAGGCCGTAGCTGATAAAGCAGTTCCATGTTTGACTTGTGATTTACAAGGCGAAAAGCTCCAACGCTTCAAGGAGGTTTCGGCGCAGGAAATCACTTATGTCAAACGGAATTGCTGTGAGGCAAGCGGAGGAGCTACTCTTGGAAATGTAAGGTTTGTTTTGGGTGAGGCGGCCACACTTGAGGAAATTATAGCCCCCGGGGAAATTTCTCGTATTTATATAAATTTTTGTGACCCTTGGATGAGACGCAAGAAATGGGCAAAGCGGAGGCTTACGTATAGAAGCTTTTTGGATATGTATAAAAAGCTCCTAAATGTTCAGGGTGAGTTGCATTTAAAGACCGATAACTCAGGGCTCTTTGAATTTTCTGCCAATGAGTTGATAGATTGCGGGTGGAAGCTTAAGAATTTAACGCTAGACCTGCATAAGAGTCATTGGGCAGAGGGTAATGTTATGACTGAGTATGAAGCGAAATTTGCTTCTAAAGGTATGCCGATATATAGGTTAGAGGCAAAAGTGGGGGAGTAGTGAAGGGGCATTGACAAGCATTATACAATATTTCATGTAGTATGCCCTCTTTGGGTATTCTGCGTGGGGAAGTGGTGTAGTTCGTTTGCCAACAAGTGATATGCTCCCATTACAGTAGACATGTGAAAAAACAGAAGTCTATTGTAAGGGGGTATTTTTTTATGAAAAAAGGCGACAGAATAGAGAAGAAAATAATAATAAACGCGGTAGAATCGTATATAAGTGGCGAAAAAAGTGCTAAGCAATTATCAGAAGAACTGGATGTGCGGAGTTCAACGATACAATTGTGGGTGAAAAAATATC
>Ga0123352_10001075_pt1 | contig 35281 bp, 24 predicted proteins | sample TergutLab28metaG_FD_89700 | JGI IMG/M metagenome (GOLD analysis project Ga0123352, IMG submission 89700) | Labiotermes labralis P1 segment gut microbial communities from Petit-Saut dam, French Guiana - Lab288 P1 | ecosystem: Host-associated > Arthropoda: Insects > Digestive system > Gut ...
GAAGAAGAAGAAGAAGAAGAAGAAGAAGAAGAAGAAGAAGAAGAAGAAGAAGAAGTAATAGTAGTAGTTTCTCTGCTATTTTATACTGAAAAAAATCCTAAACGCCCATCAGCATTAATAATACTAGTTGTTCGAAGTTGCTTATTTTGGGGTGATTCCGATCAAGTGCCGGAAATATTTTGAGGCGCCGCTTTTAAGCTTGTAACTTAATTTTATAATTTTTACGACTGTGCCGTGTAGAAATGTATTATTGCGATAAATTAATTTTTTTTCCTTTTTTGCGGTTTCCATACTTCATCCTATGGGCCCATCCTAGCATAAGTGTTCGGCTTTCCCCCTTCTTTGCCTTCCTGTAATTCTTAGAGCATTGCGTTCTAATTAGATGGTACTTGTTCTGTGAACAACTTTGTAAACCAACGGTTCCCACACTGTGCTGCTGCGGAACATCGGTGTTCCATCGGCTGCACCGAGGTGGCACGAAATTGAATAATAATAGCCTTTTTATAATTGCTATAAAATAAAGTTAGAGGCTAGAGTTTTCCGAATTTTACATATTTCTCGCAATCGCTTACACAGAACCCAGACCCAAAGCAAGCGTCATGTCCTTACATTTCCGATGTACTATAAAACTATCTATATATAATAAACAAATAATCATTTTTTTCTGTCTTACGACAAGTTGTTATATTTAAGAACCTCCTTCAAATCAGACTTTGTTGATTTCGAAGTAACTGAACACAAGGAAACAGTATTCTAAATTTCCTACGACAATTCCCACAACATTCCTTCCTCATACAGGTTCCCACAATAAAAATCCTCAGTATTAAACAGTACTGCATACTCACGAACAAAAGCACTTAACGTTACGCTGTGCTTCACACATCTGTTACACACAGCAAATAGAAGTGGAATGTTCAAATAATAAGGTGTAATACACTGTACGCGTGACACTAGGACTGGCGGTGTGCTAGTCGCGAGCTGCCATTAAACTTGCCGAGCAGTGTCGACAGTTTCCAGGCAAGAAAGTTAACCTTTTAAAGCCTACTGACTACGTGATGCCCACACTGTATTTATGTGTTTTGTAAGTATTTAAGAACAAACAGCACCTTGTGCAACTTACACCATAAACTGACTGGTGTTTATAACTGAGATGAAAAGTGTTTGCTGTGCGATACGGACTGGGTCTTTAAATAAAGCTTCCTCTTTACATGGTTAAACAATACCAACATATCTTAGAGTTGAACAATGCCATTTCCAACACCTGCTATGATATGCGGTAACATATATTTATTCGCCGACTTACGTCGGCTCGACTTCCGTTGTTCCACACTTAAATTCGTTTGCTCCCTGACCCAATACATACAACCCAGCTTACAAATTCGTACCTACAATGCTCGAGAGACCGTGAGGAAGCTGAGGAACCAGAAACTGAGCCTAAGGAGAGGACCATGACGACTTTGAATCTGACTCAAGAGCATGGACCCAATGAAGCTTGAGTGTAGGTGTTTGAGGACACGATTCAAACGATCAGTGAGCAGAAACAACTACACAAGGATTTATGAGGATGCTTGCTCGCTATGACGGGGCCGGGATAACTTAGTCGGTATAGCGATTCGCTACGGGCTGCGCTGTCCGAGCATCGAATGTTGGTGCGGGAGATTTTTTCTGCACCTGTCCAGACCGGTCCTGAGGCCGACCCTGCTACCAGTACGATGGGCACTGCTTACATTTCTCGGAGGTAAAAGGCCGCGGCGCAACGTTAACTGCGCAGCCTCATCTAGCGACTCTACTCTCTCTGTGGAGCTTCGTGGCCTGTACTAGGTTGAACTTTACATTAATTTTGCTTGCTGTGAGACAGTTCTGAAGGAGAAGAAAAGCTAATTACACGTATCTCACCAACTTCTCTCTGTATTTTATTTCTTCGAGTCTATTCAGGGACACTTGCCTCGCCACCTGTAGTAAAGGAAACTGGAGATGACGATCCAGAGAAACTGCCTACATTTAAAGAGCAAGTGCTTCCTTCGTAAATTGTCATTTGTTTGTTATTTCGTAATTTTTACAAATTTTTCGTAATTATGGTTATATTTTGACTTGGTCAGAATCGGTTTTCTGAAAACATCTCGCAACCGTCGTTTTATGTAGCATTATTTGGAAGATCCCTTTCCACTTACATCTTCTCGACGAAGGTCCGGGTCTCGGAACCAACTAGGACATAACTTCTGGGAATGACTGTATATTATGTCCATTATGTGAGCAGGAAACGTGGATGATAAGTTGTCACGGGTTTCAATTCCTCTCCTTGTATACAGCCGTCCATTTTACCGGATTCATAATAAAATATGATATAGTTTCTACTGAATTCTTAGGTGGAATGATGGTTAAAGCAAAAATCGTCGAGTCGCACACAGCGTCCTGCCTTTCGATTAATTCGCGAACCTGAGAAGATTGAGAAGTGCTGTAGTAACATCTTCACTCCACGGAATCTGCTAACTTCAGTAAAAATCTATGATTAACTTCGTGGTGTTTTACTTATTGAGAGGTTAATGGTTCTATGAAACGTAAAGTTTCATCGTATTTTTCGCAGATACCTGTAATTAGACCGTCTAGTTCTCAATAAATTCTTTAATGTCTATCTTACCATATAACCTTAGGGCTCGCAAGTGATTTCTTTCTATTCAGTTTTTAAACTACTCTGTTCTATGCATTTCTTTCTTCCGCCATAGGCCGATAACGAATGACGGAGCGATTACAGCAGTTGGTGTTAGATAATTGCGGTGTATTTGGAGTTTATTCGAGCATTTTAGGATGCACTGTAATGGATGGGGTTTTGTTGAAAGATAATGAAGCTTCAAATTTCATACAGATGGAAGAAATTGAGATCCTTGACTATGTGAGCAGTTATCAGCTTTCCAAGAAATTTTCTGTAGCATGGAGTTTCCCCATTTTCACCAAATATTAAATTACGCCAATTCTGTTATTTTTACTAATGCCCTTATTTTAATACACCATTGGACGTTTTAGTGTTAGTATATTCAATCTCAAAGTCATAGAAACTATTGTGCAATAAATACGAATACACAGTTATGCAAGGATTTGGCATCTCAGGGACTCAAGTTGGGATAAAAATTAGAGTTTTCTAGGATAAGACATCGTGTAGTCTGGTAGACTGTTTCTGCAGGAAAGAAGTCACTTCATCAGTGAAAATAAGGGAATTAGACCTAAGCTTCTTCTTAACGTTTGTTTCCATTTACCAATCTACGCAGCTTTACTTTCCTGATAACCGCAGTCTGCAAGGATTTGCATGCTACCAATGAAGGCTAATTTTATTTCGGTTTTCACGGTGATTGAATTCTTGAACAAGTTTTTGGACCTTATCACAGAGTACAAATGAGCTATGTTGCCGATGCTAAGAAGCAACTTCTTCAGGGTCAAAGTCAGCTTCGCAGCATAGCCCACAGCTACACAGTGACAAAGCCCCAAAACAGGCTGAATATAAATAAAGGCTGATGTAATTTACAGGCATTCAGAATATACTTCAAAGAGGGGATTTGTTATGGATTTCCGAAGGAGACTTTGTAGAATATTTAGAAACACTAATGAAGAATTACTTGGTAATAACTTTTAAGGTTGACAGTTCAATGCAGTCGCGTGTAATTCTTTATGTCATGCAGTATAGGGCTAATGGCTTAACTCCTTAACCCGCCACTTCGGAGTAAATGTCGAGTACTGAAAAATAATTAGTTTCATGGTAAAATTCTGTTTATGTCTTTCTTTTTAGAGTATTATGTAAGATGGCCGAACGTCTGAGGGGTCGTGACAGTTTTACTGTGTGGACTGCCAGGTGTTTTTTGTGTGTGTGTGTCTGTGTAATCTTCTATGACTTCAATAAAATGGTCGCGCAGTAAATACAGCAATTTAGCACTCTTTTTTGTCAAAGATAGAAAAGAAACATTAAGAAGTAGACGAATGAACAATGACGCAATCAGGTTTGCGCGTTACGTCGCTGGTGCAAGTTTTTTCACCTTTATACACATCGCAGGATACTTCTTATGCCTGACAGTCTGCTCCAAGTCCTTCAGAAGGCGACACGCTAGTACAGAGCAGAGCTGCTGATGTTTTATTACGTTCTTGTTTAATTTAGTGTCTTATATTTTTATGTGTGGATACGTGCGTTTTGATTAGAATGAAATAACAAATTGAGGCGGGACTAAAGACGTTATTGCAGAGCAATTACCTGAATGTTTGCTCAAGATTTTGGGGTTTGTGGAAGATTTTAGACTTTCGAAATATCAAGCAATAATAAGGGTACGTGTCAGAGGCTTGCTGTTGTTCATACATTTTTGGTAAGTATTTAGGTATTGTAATTTTACTTACCATTACTGCTTAACAAGGAACTGTGCGTCACATCGATATCGGTAGAACTGACAGTATTTAATTCTTGATTTAAGACGCCTTATCCGCTGATTTAACTATAGGGTACTTCTAAGTTGATTATTGGTTAATCGTCTCAGTATTCGATACAGCTTGTGTTGAGACAACGACAGTTTCCTTATACGTGTGAAGCATGTGGACCTCTAGCAGAATGATTACTAGCTGTAATCTTCTTTCTATTATGTGTATTTTACAAATGTGCCCTTTGCTGTTTGACCTCATACCTCGTTGGCCTCAATTTTATTTTTTTGTAGGTACACACATATGGGCAGTTTAATTACAGCGTAAAATTCAAAATTATTTTTCGTTTAATTTCCTTAAATTACCACTAAGTCAAAAACGTGAACAAAAGTTTCATTTCTCAATTAGGTATATTTTAATGGCCTGTATTTATTTATTTATTTGCGATGTATTTAAAGACTTTTTAGCCGTTAATACCAATATGTAGTTCGCTAGTAGGATGACCATTGGTTGGTGATTTAGAAAGTATATGGAAAGAAGCTCTTGTGATTTAATTTGGGACACTAAGCTAGTATTTATCTTGTGAAATAAGAAAGACGACGAAAAATCTCTGTCAGAATATCCGATCAGACAGATGTGAAACCGGATCCTTTCAGTCGAAGCCAAAGAGCCAACCACTCGACCGCTCCTACGATGGGTGGATATTAATTTCCACTAATTCTTGACATCATCACTGACGCAGATGAGTGGTTGGCTTCACGATCCGGCCACTTTTTTCGCGGGGAGTCCCCAGTAACCGTTGGACAGTATGCTGGTTTTGTCTCAGAATGGGTCTGTACTTCATACCGACTTGACAAAATTCCTTCTGCTGTTGGGAATCCAACCCCTTTGCACAGCATGCGGTCTCTCGAGTTATCTCTCATTACATGTATTCTTCATACTTGGAAAGATTTTTTTTCTGTCAGAGGAATTTGCACAGATCGCCTTCCGCTAAATGTTTTGTGATACGACAACTTGTCATGTTTTTTGTAATCGAGGATGGTATTTAGTTGTCTTGCTCTCTTGGAACAGCGCGTAATTAAGCCGTTTTTCGCCATGTTGCTGACGGATGCAGACAACCACAGTCTCAAACAGTAGTTAGAAAAGAGATGAAGACTGCGGCTTAATGGTATAAGACGGTGTGTAATTTAGAAGACAGATTCATCTGAAACTGTGGGATCTTTAAGCTACGTTACACGGCGTCACAGACTGAAAGGTCATAATGTCAGTACTCACAGACACTAGAACATCAAATCTCTCATGAGAAGAAAATGTTTATTAGGGCATTACTTTTCTCATGTGTGTTTTGTGGTTTGTTTATTGCAGTTGTGTTGTCGATGGTAAGACGAATGGTGAATGATGCATAGCAAATAATTTGGAAGGAAACTTTCCTGACCCCTCTTACGGTGCCGTCCCACAATTTTCCTGGAGGGACGTAGGACGCCCACATGAAAGTCAGTGTTATCACTTTATTACATAATTACGTAAAATTTATCCCAGTTTCATAAACTGTACAATATCAGCGCGTAGCATGACTAACTGTGCTGGGAAACGGTGTCGAAGAAAGTGACAGTGGCCTACTTTAACACAGTTTTTCTTCGGACCGAAGAATAGAATTCGAATACTAGCCCTTGACCCACGCTTCCAGGCATTAGACAGGGACATCCGTTACCATTTGGTTGGTACGAATGTGAAACACATTTATGTGCTTTATAATTTAGTGTTCTAGAAGTTCATTTCTGCAAATAAGGGAATGAGTAATCTGTTTGTTTTGAAAAGGTCTGTAAGAATAAATCAGGTTGCGTCATATTGATCTATTACGGACTGCAAAGGAAATTCCCATAATCCTACCGTTATTAGAGCAGTGGTGCCTCAGATTGTATGTTGACCAAGATTACGGGCTTGAAGACCGAGGGATCGGGCTTTGATTCTGGGCAGGTACGAGAGATTTTTCCCGTCTCCAAAACGCCCAGACCGTCTTTGGGACTCACTTATCTTGCTGGGTACGGTAACTTTTTCCACGGGGGTGAAGCGGCCGGGCTGCCAAGCTTACCACAAAACGTGACCATGTGACAAGGAAAAGAATGTGTGGAGCTGTATCTCCGATTCCCCCTGTGTTTTTATGTTTCGGTGCTTAGGCCTAATTAAGCACAAAGCATTTTTAACTGCTCCTTTTTCTGTAGAACATTGAAATAGTGTTTGTAAGTGAAAGGCAGTAGAAGATTCTTTACCCCAGTCTCCAGACCATGTTGTACTGTACAACGTAAGTTTGCAAATCTTTTTGACACTTTGCACTTTAAAAAGAAAATATTTTTTTGCATCGTTTGTATTGCACGTCATGGAGGCGTGTGGTGGAATAGTGGTATAGGTCCACACATTCGTAACACCATCACTAGATGGAAATCAGTGTTATGCCCTGGCCGCTTTACCCCGGGGGAAGCAGCCCATGCCCCCCAATGAGTAGCAGGCTGGATGGACTTCAGAGCCAGTCTTGACGCTTTAGAGATGGTAAAAATTTCTTCTGTCAGCTGGAAATCGAATCTTAATTATCCGGCCTGTCATGTCATAGCCTAGATTCTTTACCGACTAAGCTTCCAGATTATGTTATATCGATATGAGCTCGGTTTGTAGTTAGGCATGCATCACACGCGTAATGTGGCTTCCATGTACATACGTATGGGCTTATCCGTTTTCGTCCACGACCAGCAGGTATAATATTCTTTTTGGACCACAGGCTTATCCCTTTTCGTCCACAACCAGCAGGTATATAACTTTTTGGTCCAAGGGCTTATTCGTTTTCTTCCACGACCGGCAGGTATACAACTTTTTGGTCTATGGCTCCTAACTTGTGAATGCGCATAATGCATTTTCTTCGGTTGGCAGAAGACTCTTTTAAATACGGTTGACAACATGTGATGAGAAATCCTTAATTAAAACAATGTACTGAAATAATATAACAAATTTTTTTTATCAAGCAGTGTAGCCTTACTTTCATGATATTTTTAAGATGAGTATAATTACAACAAGCACCCAAATAATATAAAATTTTGCAGGCGCTTATCGCAAAATTGCGAAAAGAGAATATTAGTTTCGACATGTCTATCCGTCTGTTTGTCCGTTCGTTCGTCGGTATGGAACAACTGAGCTCCCATGAACGGATTTTCGTGAAATTTGATATTTGAGTATTTTTCGAAAGTTTGTCGAGAAATGTCAAATTTCATTACAATATGATGGGAATAACAGGTACTTCGCATGAAGACCCGTATACATTTGTGATAACATCTCTCTTAGTTCTTATAATGAGAGTTGTATCAGATAAAAGTTGTAGAGAAAATCAAGACACACATTTGATGTTCAATAACGTTTTTTTCTTCAAAAATCGTGCCGTTTATGAGATAATGTGGAAAAATATTGTACAGCCGGAGAGGCCACAGATGAAAATATGGCGCATGCGCGTGACTAGTTGGACACCTGGGGCTACAGACACATGCACATTACGCTGTCTTCATCAAGAGTGTTACTGTGAGTCACAAATGCGACTGATGTGTGACAAAGATGCGCTCGAGACAGTCCAGAACGAATTTAAATTGCAGTCCCTCGGGCAAAAGAGTGCCCCAGATGTATTAAATTCGCAGCTGATTTCCGGAAGATTTCGTGAAGCTATGTTTACTTCGACCTCCCACAATTCCTATGTTCACTATTGTTTTGCAAGTTGCTTAATTTTATCCTCGGGAAAGGTATATACAAATGTCTGTGCATGTGCATCAGAGAAATCAAACTCTGTTTTCAACTTTACTCCAATAAAAGACATTCTTGTTTTCAGGACTCTGTTTCCCATAACAGAACCTCTGTACACGTGTTAACATTGTTACATCCACTTCTGTACTATTCTTGTTCCTACTCACTACTTCTTTCTTATTGCGTTTCTTCCACCTTCTCCTCCACTTTATCATCGTCGTCGTCGTCCTAATTTTCTTGTCCATCTGTTTCTTTGACCTACAATCTGAGTCCTGCCTAGGCTTTCTGTAATGTTCCCTATATCGTATTGTGACTTTTTATTTTCACTTTGTTTCAATTGTTAATTCGTAACTATCTTTGTATTATTTATTATAGATATAGGAATTTGGAAGTTCTAATCCACAATGATTTGGGACACGTTTCTGATTTTTAAATGAGTGTTAAGAAATATTTAGTTGAGAATCTCTGCTGGAACTTACGTAAGTGAACACGACACCCATTGCATACTAATACAAAACCAACATGACGAATCATAACAAAAGAAAACAGAAGAATCATTGTCGATATAAATTTCGAGTAAAATTAAAGAATGGACCAAACGTCAGCCATTTAAAATAAAGCTTTCATATTTACAGAAAGAAATAAGCCATAAAACGTACCGTACAACATTAACTACTCCATGCAGAAAGGAAATGTAAATTAAAGGTCGACATCAATGAGAATTTAACATGACTGCCCGAAACGAAATTTGGAAAAACTGAACGCGCAATTTATTTGTTATGTAACTTATGTAACAGAAGAGTCGCGTGATGAATAGTCAAAGTATGTTACGGTGGAAATAAAAAGTTATAACAAAAGAATCCACTGGTACTAAAGACGAAATATTAATTATGCCCTACGGTGAGAAGAAACATGTTCTTCCTTTTGTGGCTCGTCAGCTTTTTTGTACGTCCACTGCAGTAAATCTCATTATGCACAGTAAATTTGTTGGAGAGATTATAGCCATTGTATTCGGGAAGACCCTAAATAGAATGTAAGCAATGTCATAGGCTACAGTGTATCTTGGTTTTCGTTAGTTATTCCAGGCAAATTCAGCAAGTTGTCTTGAAATATCTCGCCTGTAAGTAGACTGCAATGCTGCCAGACATTTACAAATGTCATCCGAAATGGAAGCAGGTTTTGAAAATACTTCAGAATGGCGGTTCGATTTATGTAGTCTTAGCTTGGTATTTTAAATTGTGTTTCGCTCCTTTGATTGAAAACCCTGCCGGTTCCTCTACAGCACCTTCGGTATTCCTCTGACGTCAGTGCTGTTTCAGAATAGTGCTTTATTTTAAATCTTGGTTGGTAACAGGGGCAGATGGTATGATCTTGTGACAGGGTAATAGAGCTTCGGGTCCCATGTCGATTTGATAATTGCTTTATTAGCTGAAATTTTCGAGAGCTCCACACCATGGAGTTATTTAGCGAGGTAACAAGAGTAACTTGCAATATAGATTATAAGCCATGTACGCAACACGCAAAACAGTACATGCACTGTGCGCAACATGGAAGATTATATGCAAAAACCATATGGATATACTGTATAATCGACATGGGCCCCACTATAGATGTCAGGTATGAGTATGTGCTTTACGTACAAACATACCTGCATACATATATGCCTACATAAGAACGTATGTGGCTCCTACAGCAAAATCTTGGAACGGTGTTCCAGGGGTCCTGCAGCCATTTCCTTTTAATTTAATAAATCCTTTATAGAGAAAATGTCGCCGTTTGGGTGTCTGGTCCTCTTATTCCGCATTTGGAAAATCACGGGTTCAAGTCTCACCTTTGCATCTGGAGTAGTTTTGTTTTTAATCCCCAAGCCTTTAAAACAAATTCCCGGCTAGTGTGCGAAGCTACGCCACGGCCGCATCCTTCCACATGTTTGTCCAATTCATTATTCTGTAGTCATTGTACTGTACAATCCACTGACCTACACTGTACTGCCAATACCTTCGTTAAAGAAGTAAATGAATCTTTCCTTGCCTTGGTTGCGATAGCCAGTTTACAGTTCAACAGCTGGAGTATACGAGAGTTTGTCAGGCTTACTTCACTTTGAATCACGACAAATTTATAAAAGATCAGGGGTTAACGTGGCCAGAGTTTGTGCTGTGAGAGAAGGGTTCTGATGCTGATGACTTTAGAAGATTGCTGTCATGTGGGACGCGACGCCGTGTAGTCTGGTGAAAGTACGTGTATACCGACAGTTCAAAGGACTGCTGTCTCCATTATCAGGGCAGAAGGTACACACCTACCAGGCTACATGACGTCAGATCCCAGAAGTTAGCAGTCTTAAGTGCTTCTTTCTGTTTGACCGGAAGGCGAAAATTTGCAAAGCCTGGCTGGGATTAGAAGGCAAGTTTATGCAATATTTCCTTGTGAAAAAGTGGCAAGTTGTAATAGTTGCACGAGGGGAAGGGCGGGCAGATTGTGTAGCAAGGTCGGAATTTATCGTTTAATGTAGCAGGTTTATGATTAAGTAACAACTGTTACGTCATCAGTTCTGCGGGAGAAAACTTCGCACCTTGTCGCGGTCCAGCACCTTCGAAGCCACGTTGAACGCTTAAGAAACGCTGAAGTCTTTAGCTGCAGTATTTGAAATTGTATCGGGAGAACCTAGTGAGATCGTTGGTGAGTAGAAAACTCCCTGGTTTCGACAGGACAAGGGACTCGTAGTTGGCTACCCGCCATTTTCAAGACAAATATGTACATTTCTGTTTCAAAAACTTGCTATTCGCTAGTCATAAGAATTTTTTCTTATCTCAAATAAATTCATTTATTATTCTTAAGTTGGTGGCAAGGATCTGTACTACACGACTGCAACCCTTTACCTTCGTACATGCTTTTGTGTGTGGATTTTGTAGCTCTGCTTCTCTTAATTGATCTGCTGGACACGTTCAGTGAGCATCGTCATTTTTTGTCCTCTGCTGTAAATTGTGGTAACCACTTTTCCTCGTGTCTTGGCTGAAAGTGTAAATTAATAATAGTCTTCTTTACGGAAGCCCTTGTGCACTTAAAAATGTATGTGTTTTAAGTTATCTGGTCACAGAATATTTTAATGAGTTTCAAATGCGTCTATGTGAAATTTTTGCTCGAGAACGTTTGTAGTGAACTGTGCAACCAGTAAGCAGTTTTATGCTGGTACGAAATAGAAACAAAATAAAGGAACAAAGACTTCGATCACGTCTTCTGAGTTATGACATCATGTTGTCTAGGAAGTGGTCATCAAAGTTTCGGTAGAACCTGCTGCCTCCATCTTCATAGTACTGCTTTACGTAATCGGCAGGTGCAGGCTGTAGGCTTCTGCGAGAAGATAGAAAGCACCAACAGCAATAGACACAGCAACAGCCTACAACACCGCAGTCTAAATCTTCACCGTCGTGAGAAATTCAGTTCACACAAAGAAACCAAAACTAGTACTTGAGAATAGTTTACATATTTGAAAAGTTTTATGCTACATACATTTGAATCTAAGAGGTATGAAGATACATAAATGTAGACAAAAATGTGTTATAAGAGTTGCATGATGGAGCACGCGGCGGTGCAGTTGATTGAGGCTCTGCGCTACAAGACGGAAGGTCGCAGATTCTATTCCAGATGGTGTAATTGGAATTTTCCATTGACATAATTCTTCCGGCCGCAATATGGCCCTGGGGTTGACTCAGTCTCTAACAGAAATGAGTACCAGGAATATTTCCTGATGATAAAGGCGAACGGTGCCTAGGGCTGACAACCTTACCAACTTCATGTGCCGGCTTTCTTGAAATCTGGGAGCCTCAACGTCCTGGAACACTCAGGGCCTATCCAGGCCTGTAATGGGATTGCTTTACCTTTTTTACCTTTTTAGGAGTTGTGTGATTTGTAACCTCACCAAATTGAGTCAAGGATGGTGCATTCGGCGGGGCGAATAACATTATGAGAAAGGAGAGGAAATTCTGTTACTACTCCTTACTCACTGTCGAGTTCTTCCATATGAACCAATCATGACACTAATCAGTGCTCCACAACTGCCAAAGCTTACCCGCGATGAATAAGCTTATACGTAATTATGCTTTGATAAAAGAAACAAACTTTCTTCTCTAATATTTCTAAGTTATCGTTTAATTTATAAGGTAATTTTGAAGACATTCCCCATGCTCAAGGTTAGAAAGACGGATGATGGTATATTTTATGGATTGCGTTTTCTGGGTGCTGTTTGTACCTAGATGAAGGTGCAGGTTAGAGGACAGGTTGGTTGTCACTGGAAATGCCATACATTAAAGATATAAATATGTAGGGTAGGTGCTTCCGGTGTTTTTCGTATCGTGGAGAGTGTGGGTGTGCACTTTTCAGTCAAGGTTCATATGCATGTAAACCTGCACACCTATTTCAAAATATGCTGTAAAGAACGGCTCTAAATACACATCAGCAGTTATTTCATAAATATTGCATCAATGCCATTTTGAACTTCATGCTATTATGACAGTGCATAATATAATTGACATGAAACCTGATGTGTTACGTAACTAATGCAATTGTAGTAATATATAAAGAGATGACCCTCAGAACTAATGATAATTACTGTTTATTGCTAGTGAGACTGAGAGCCGTGTAATCGACAGATAGGTTCCTGGCGGAGGAAGAAATCCACGTGTCTTATCTTCTCCAAGTCCTTTTAGTCTCCGATGCACTATTTAATGCTTCAGGAAGTCACGTTTTCGAATTATTGGATAAAAACATATTAATTTCTTTAGTCCTTGAAAATTCTGAATTGTTGCTTCAGAACTTTTCCGTCCTAACTCGTGGTTCATTATACTGTCAATTGATTTTTGGGGTTTGACTAATGTACAACTAACTCTTGAAGCTTATTGAATTACACGGGCTAAATAAACACAAAACACCCATTATGTGGGCATTATGACTTTAAAGCAACATAGAAAAGAGCGGCCGTAATTCATTCAAATGTAGTTTCAGCGTTCGTTAGGAAATTAGGAAAAATACGGAAGATCGCATTTGTGTTATCCGACCTCTTGCCTGAAATTCGAATCCGAGACCTCTTTAATACCAAGCGTAATTTCGATACAGTCATGTAACTCGACGCCACATTAAGTATCTGCGCATGTGTTACAGCGCAGTAAAATAACAGAAGAGACCATTTCCCAGTCTGAACTTCTGACTTTTTTTCTTTCTTTATGTTGTTTGAGCATAAGATGACACACTCGTTTATTCTTTTATTCATGAAGCGTTCTAATGACTTGTACAAACAGCCATCTGCTTGGTCTGTTAGTAGTTAACTGCACAAAAATGTATTGTGTTTTAACTCGATCTCTACTGTGGGCAGTTCGGAAATTTCTACCCGTCGTTTTTGGTCAATAACATCAATTTATTCTTTCCGTCCGCCGTCTCTTCCTCAAGAGGATCACAGCTTGACAGCAGCTGCTGAATGGATTGTATTAACTTAAGTTGTGTTATATGTTACGCCCAGACTTGTAATTTGAATTTCCTACAACCAGTCATATTAACATGGCGTACACACGCAGTTGAGACGTGCGAAAGGCACCAGTGCCCATATCGATATCTAGTAACCGTTAAAGAATAAACTGGCACATGCGTAACCCTTGCACTTCGTGTTCAAGGAGTAGGCGGTTTGAATCTAGGCTCCTGGCTGACGCTTTTTAAGGTTTCGTCAGTTCTCGCATTAAGTACCAGTATAGTAGCTTTCCTGTCCATTACCATCCAGCCATTCGACACTATGTATAGTCTGATTTAATAACGGTGTCGTTATGCAAAGCGAAATTAAAACATATAAATACGAACACATAGAAATGGCACTGGGGCGACCTATGCTAATTATAACTGCAATTCATATTTCTTTTACAACATAGCAGCCTGGAACACCTAGGAGCCTGTAGAGGGTCAGTGTGCAAAGAAGATATGTGTATCTGAATACAAAACGTCATAGAAGGCAGATTGCTGTAATTCTGCACCAGTTCTATGCTGAACGTGACCATACTTTCAGTTTTTTTTTTTATTAAAGTCAGAATTGCAAAACCGAGGCTGCCTTGTTTGTGTATTTTTTGAGGTTATTCTTCCTCTTTTACTGCAAATAGTTTGTCCAAATACGCCAACACTATATCTGTTGAAGGTTAAAAAGTGACAACGACGTAGAACAAAGACCTTCTGGAGAATCCAGCCGCCATTTGTCTTCGTCAAGTTATGTCTTATCTTTCTTTTCATCCAAAGTAGCATTGTCTTGTTCACAAGATTTCGCAAGCGTTTCTGGTTGCAGCTGCAAAGCATTTGGACTAAAATCACACGGTTCATCGGCTGTCCTGACTGAAGTTTTTCGTGTTTTTCTCGTTCCTTCCAACAACTGACTTAGCTAATAGCAGCTCAATTACGCTCCCACTGCTTTACTTCAGATCCTTTCCACTTCATCATTCATCAATTCTACTACAACATGACTCTTTACAGGCCTATTAACTATATAATCCCCACAAAAACAACACCTGAACACTCTTCGATGTTAATGATTAGGTAGCACAAAGGGATGATGATGCCCAAATTCTATACAAGCTTAGTCTCAAACAGCCCCTAGACAATCAGTATTATTATTGTACTGAATTAATTCGGTGCAATATGTTTCTTCACAGAGACTGAGCATCTTTGTGCATTAATTCGTTTCGCTCGTGGGTCAAGACGAGAGAACATACTGAGTGGTGCTGATGATGCTGCTTGTGTGGCCATTGCTTTAGCCCAGTTTTTAAAACGAAAATGAATTTTTGCTGTACCGAAGAATGGTACAGAAGTAGATCACAATACACACACACACACACACACACACATACACACACACAATAAAATATCCTGAAAGACTTAATGCTGAGTGAGCCTAACGACTTTTAAGGTTTTTATTTTGCAGCTGGATGGTCCATCATTTCATAGGCTATTCAAGATTGTTACCCTAACAATCGCTAACAGATATGCTAACATGCGAGAATCAGTCACATTGTGTTAGCATTTATCCGTTACGCTACACTATTTGGACAATGGAAATACTGAAGTACTGAAGACCTGAAATTCGGAAGAGCTGTAGGTTCTCAGTTCAATAGAAATGTTGTGCTGGAGACATGTTTGCTGCTCGGCAGACAGACGGGGACTGGATGAATATTGCTCCATAGTCCACAGACTATTAGATGCTTTTTATGTTGGACATTATTAATAATAGTACCATACAATAAGTAATATTGAGCCTTATTATTGACCGTCTGACGGCGTTGTAAAATAAACCGCAACGCCAGACACTGGATCCTGTTCTAAACAACAGACCACAACTCACACAAGTTCTTTAAGATCATTTTCATGCTGTACTTCCATCTACATCCTGTTTTTCCAAGCGGTCTGTTTCCTCCGGTTTTGTGACTGAAAAATTTTATATATTTTTCATCTTTCCTGTGCATGCCGCATGCCCTGTCCTAATTTTCCTCATTTTGGTCACCCTAATTTTATTAAATGACGAGTGCAAATTTCCTCACTATTCAACTCGGCGAAGCCTTTCATTACTGCTCGTTGCTTACGTCCAGATATTCTAGGCAAGTCGTTATTTGCGCTTTAAGAGATGAACGAAATTTGCCTTCTTGCTTACCTAAGCACCACTGAAAGAAGATTCTTGTTGGGAGTGAAGGTGAGACCTGAAATTCGTACGTGCTCATTAGATCTAGATGGATGATCAGCTTCACGCTCCAGCTGCTTCATACGCGGCTCAACTCTTAACGTTGCTCATTGTACAAAAGGCGAGGTGGGCCTCCTGACTGGTCCGGGAGCGACGGCAAAAGAAACGTCTTGGCTTCTGTCGGCAATCGAACCCGGGTGTTCCAGCCCACCACCGAGTAAGCTTGGCATTGATTTATCCATTCTTAGGATGTAATCGTGGCGGTTAACTTATTGACGTAGCAAAGTTGAGCAAGGTTGATCCAGCGCAGTGCATACCTGTAGTTGATCAAATATGATATCTGTAGCCTTAGGCAGGCGAATTGCTCAAGGAATGGTAAGAAATGCGATTGCTACGTGCAATGCCACAATTTCGCTGACATTTCCGCTGACAGTGATATCTGACGTAAGTTTATTAATGAGTCGCTTATTGCTTAACCAGGTTTAATATGAGGCTGCGTGCCTTGCGCTTTTACCGTGTGCGAGCTACCGCGTGCTATTGTAACACGTCTGCGCGGTTCTCGGGCTGGACCACGATCGGGTAGCATACAAAATGTGCTGGTTCGGGCCGACTTAAAAAATGGCAATTAAAGATAAAGGTAAACCTAGCATCGTAGACGGTTCGAAGACATATAGGAGACTGGAGGTATAATTCAACTCATTCTTTACCTTGGCACTTGGTAGAGTGAATAGTTAGCCTACCACCCCGGCCACTTTAGCCCCGGTGACAGAGCCCCAGTCAGTCCCAGTTGTCTTGGGTTCTTCATTTTCGCGAAGTTATATTCGCGGTTGCGCTGAATTTAATGTTCCTGGCAGGGTGAGCCGTCACCCGTGCAAGCAGAGAAACTAATGTAGGCCGGGTTGTTGGCGCAATAGTGTCTAGCCGCGCGGCCTTTTTCTGCCTAACATTATACTGTACGGCAAACCGGGGGAATTCCGTTCTTTGATTTACTAATATTACTGTTTTTCTCGGAAAGGCAATCAGAGGCCTGTAGTGACGGACGGCACGAATTCATAGAAATACGTGTAGTGAGGTGAAGCAATGGCAGCAACTGGAAAGGTTTGTTGAATTTTGCCTCTTTTTTTTGTTCTATTTGCTACTAAGAACTTTGCACTTATTATCTTATGGTACTTAGTGTTTTGTATCTCTGAATTATGTAGACACTTGCAGAAAGTGAATGCATATGAGTATGTAATGACCAGTCAGCACCTGTTTCAAACGTAACGGATCGATCTAGACGTGACCTCCCCTTATTCCTCATGTGTGGGTTTGGGGTAATTTCGAACGAAAGTTGACGGAATTATGGTGATGATAAGTGTGGGGTATTTGAGCAAGGACATTTGTATTTTATATACAGACAAAGGTCAAGGCAACGAACCTTGTTACAGGCGCACATTAGGTTCAGCTTGGGCCCATTCTGCATGCAGCAGCCATAACTGAGCTACAAATTATATTTGTGATTACTGTTGTTAAACACACAATTTAAACCTCCCACAATAGTTTACAACTGAAAGTAAAAGGTGAGGGTAATTGATTGATTGATTGCGATTGGGTTCGAGACATCACAGTCACCTAGGCGTTAATTGACGGGCCCTTTGTGCCCCATATCAATTTATGGGAGCCCTGTTACTTTGCTAAAGTTCCAGATGGCCTCCAGGCTTATAATCTTGATGTCCTCTGGCTCCAAGAAGAAGGAGCCCAGATACACGTGTCTGTGTGAAGCCAAAGCTTCACATTCATAATGATGCGGGCCAAGGTTTCCTCCTCTGCTCCACACCTCCTACACAGTGGACTGTCTGACATTCCTGTTAGGCGAAGATGTCTCCTCAGGGTATTATGTCCAATGAGAATGCCAGTAACAGCCTTGGATTGTGTCCTGTTAAAGGACAGAACCCTAGCCTTGGCACCCAGACAAGGTCCCGAAATTAGTTCTCAAGCCTGTTTTTGTGTGCCACCAAGACCTCGAAAGGTAAGAGTAAAGTTCACCCTAGAACAGGCCATGAACACCTGGAGGGGGATTAGTGGTAAAGATCTACCCTTTCTTTAACTTCGGCTTTATATGGATGTGGGTGGTCAATGCCACGCCCCGGCCGCTTTATATCCAGGAAAGAGACCCAGTACGCACTGTGTGGGAGGCTGGGATGGAGCCAGGGCCGGCCTAAACAGGTGCGGAATATCTCTCCTCCAAGGGCTTTCGATTCCCGGACCGTACAGCCCGTAACAAGTGGCTATACCGACTGCGCTATCCCGGCCCACTACAAACTACGGAAGTAGAGGCGTAAAAGTTATCACATGTGACCCATGTTTTTTAAATAACGGATAGAAATTATACAGTTTGGGGGTAGTTCCGACCTAACGCAGAAGCACGTAGGACGCCGTTCTTACGTTTATAACGTAATAATTTTATAATTTTTACCACTGAATGTGTAGAAAACAATGTTCATGGTGAACTTATTTTTCTGGCCTTTCCGCAGTTTCCATACTTCATATGGAGACATTCTTGCATAGTTATCGGATTTACGCCACTCTTCCTCAAATGTCGCTGAAAGAAGGTTCTGCTTAGACGTATGGTAAATATGACGGGCTGAGAATTTACTTCAAGAATGTGTTTTTCTACACCAGCCTGGGAAATTGGGTTCTATCGGCCTCCAGAGACAAATCCCACCAACTTGTTCTTTTTTAAGCAGCTGCATCCCAGAAACGAAGCTGACGATAACAACTAGCAAATTCGGAACCCGATAACTCTGTACCAGAATAATGTCAGATGTGCGTACAGCGTCGTAAGGTAATCATTCAAGGGTTCTTGGCAGTATGGCATGAAGATAGGCATGTATTAAAGAAGTGACATTCAAGAAAAATGGTACCATGGATAGTACTCGCGCGGGCCAAAATCAAAGTAAGTCGAGTGCGGGTTGTTTACTGTAACTCTCTGAAGCTTAAACGTTGGAGTACGGTGGACTGCTTCTCGGACGTTCAGGGTAAAATTGCAAAATTTCAGCCCGTGCAGATCTCTGTTACATAGTACACAAGGTCTATATTAATTGGAACTCTTAGGTCGGAGAGCTTGTCAAATCTAGCTAAGGCCAGTCCAGACAGCTTGAAGGCTTTGAACTGGTTAGGCTGCTCTGAATCACGGATTGCTCCCCATTTGCAAGACTGCGCTACTGCAACGTCGGAGTCTCAAGGCTAGGGTCCGTTGCGCTGCTTAATGGTTGATTAAGGAAACCAATTGGTAATCGACCAATTGCTTGATTGAAACGGAAAAAAGTTTCCTCAAATCCCAGTTAAACATATATATTATGGAAGATTGCTGTTTTTTGGAAGATGACATTAAATTGTCCGGTAGACCTATGCCCACGTTTCAAAAGACCGTGCTGCCTCCATTTTCAGATGGCACGTTTTAATCTTACGAAAAGAGGTGACATTCGGACCGCAGGATCAAATGTAATTGTTTTAAGTGGCGAAGGCGTAGTAAAGTGAAGTCAATGCTAAAGTGACAAATCCGGTTGCGATGTATTTCAGTTAGGTTCACAAAGGAGCAAAGACTTCTCATTTACAAGAAAACAATATTTATTACTATGTATGTCATGCAGTTGCAGACGACGCGTTTCGACTGTGCTACCCGGCCTTCTGCAAGGCCTGAAACTTTTAGGTTGTATGCATGGAGGAAACCAGTGTTTAAATTTGAAGTAAAAGATGTTCCATCTATCAAACATAAATATGTTATATAAACAAACAAACAGAACATCATATCAGGTACAGTAATCCTATTAGTCTTCAGTATACCTATGTGTATAAAATGGAGTATGTGTAATATATAATAATAGGTATATTTTAACTTACATGGTTCATTGTTTTGGTTGTTTATACCAATTACGTGATATGTGCAAAGACTACTGACTATTTTTTTTTACTGAGCGATAGACATCGATTCCTTTTATAGTAATTTGTTTCACACATGTTTTTCCTTTCTGTCTGATTGTGTATCATTTCCTTAATTTGCGGTTACGCTTAATACATCTGCCGTCCCAATTAAAATCGTCATATTCTTTTTCTTCAAAGCAGTTAACTTGATTGAGACAGACTGACGAAAGATCCGGAGATATAATCCTGTAATATTTATACGGGCACACCGAAAAGGTAAGAATATCTTGAAAATTACTAATCTATTAGAACAAATATTTTCAAGTGGCCAGTCGACTCAATTAGGTTAAGCAGCACACAATAAAATTATACTGAACACGAAGAAAAGAGACAGGAAGTCTCGCTTACACATCACTCATCAGCGACAGCTCATGTTAATTGGTTTTATAGAAGAAAATAACACTGATTCCTATGATAAAGATGTACAATATTCGTATAGCGTAACATTGAGACGCGTTCGTGTAATCATTGCTGTAGTGGAACAGCAATAACTAGTGCTTATTGTGTACAGTATTTTTTTCAACATTATCTCATAAACGACACCGTTAAAAAAAATATTGAACTTTAAATTTGTGTTTCGATTTTCTCTGAAATGTCTGAAATACTTTTTATCCTAAGAATAATAGAGCGAGATGTGATCAAAAACGTATATTGATTGTCGTGTAAAGTACCCGTATTTTTGTCCGGTTTTAATTAAAATTGAATTTTAAGGACAGATTTTCGATAAATACTCAAATATAGAATTTCATTAAAATCTGTCCAGTGGAAGCCAGGTAGTTCCATACGGACAGACGGACGGACAGACAGACATGACGAGGCTAATAGTCGCTTTTTCGCAATTTTGCGGACGCGCCTAACAATAACCGTGCTGTACGAAAAAAACATACAAGCAGAAAAAACGTGTGTGAAACCGTTTACTGTAAAAGAATGATATCTTATCCCTTATTAAAAAGCAGTATTTTCTTATACATATATTGCTTCGCAGCTTTAAAATATTTTACTTGAAATTTAAACATTTATTTCCTATATTTTGACAAGTGAAAAATTTTAAAGACCCGAGTAGCACGGACGAAACACGCTTGTGTAGCTGTGCGACATATAGAGTAATGAAGGTGTTGCGGTGACAGCTGAAAAGACTTTTCTCCGTTGTAAACGTAAGTCAAGTCTAAACTCGTCGCTGTGTCTGCCATTCAGACACGTTGTTGACTCATAGTGTAATTCCACTCATTCTTAACTTCGGCTTCAGATGTAGGTGAGTGGTCACCTTCTCTTCCTGCCTATTTGTTCCTGGGGAAAGACACACACACTGTACATATTGTGTAGCGGGCTGAGTGGGCCCCACTAGCAGTCGGGAACTTTTAGAAAAGAAACAAATAACTTGCCCCATACCCGGAATCTAACCACGTATATGGTGATAGCCTGTGTTAGAACTTAGTTCCCACAAGCGTCCAAGTTCTGGCAAAAGTGTCAGAGGTCGCATAAAATTAAGATCGGTTAAGTACTCTTTCATTATTTTTTCAGAATTGCGCCGCGTATATGGACGCAGCCCTTAACACACTAAGCTTAGTAAGTGACCAACTTAATGCACATATTCTTGTTTTATAATAAGTTTATTATATTCCTCTGCATGTTTCGAGTATTGTTGTGCTCATCGTCAGGAGTTCAAAATTGTATTATACAGAATCTTTTATCATCACACTCTGTAAGTGGCCGTCCGGTGCGTCGGTCGGCCACCTACAGGTGAGATGATACCAGGTGCTGTGTAGTACAATTTGACCTTCTGACGATGAGCACAACAGTACTCGAAACATGTAGAGGAATATAATAAACTTATTATAAAACAAGAATTTGTGCATTAAGTTGGTCAGTTACTAAGATTATACTGTGATGCACGGTCAGCAAAACACCTTGACACACTGTTTTGCCAAGTAATCACTTGTTTTTTCCATACTGTAATATTGAACTATTTCTTATTTCTTTCTTTCTCCACATTCTTAAACCACATGAAACATCTGCATGTTCAGTTAAACATACTCGCAGTGTATAAAAGCAACGTGAATGATGTCGGCTAGCATTTGGAAGATACAATTTCCTGTCGCAGCTCAGATCTAGTAACAATATTCATTGTTACTAGATCTTGCCATCCCTGCCCCCACACAACCCCATCCAGCTACGAAAATGCTGAGACACAAGACGAACTTTTCATACAACATACAGTACTTCCCAATTTGTCATTCAGAACCATCCTAATGTGCGTGTTTCTTCGGAATGCAGATATGTAGTTGCTACTAATAACCGATTTGGGACTATTTAAACTGAGCAATTAAACTACAGAGAATATAGATCCAAATAGAGTAAGTTTTAACAATTTTATAATACCTGTCCGAATGAACTTGGGACAGTGCGTTTTAATACCGCCTAATACTTTTATTTTAATGTATGATTGCGACTGCATTCATACACCCCACCACAAGTTATTGCAAGATTATGATAACCATCAGTCATGGACCACATCGCTATAATCCACCCGTCTACTCTCCCTGGCATGCACTGACCGTTCAGCACATTAATGAGTGACTGCAGGGATTCCGAGTAAATCACTTGAAAAGTAAGCTCTGGGAAGATCTTTATGACCCTTCTGTGTTCTAGATGCTTTATTGTTATACAGTGACTGGTAGAAATTATGTATTATTCATTACGAATATTACTGTTTAGCTTTTCTGTGTTTAAATTCCTTCACCAAACAACCAAAGTGTTCATTGGTTTCTTTGCTAATATAATGTGCCAACACACAACGACTTTGATGAAACAAGAAGTCTAAAAATGGCTCGTCTGTTATTGAAATTAAGTTTTTTTAAAAAAATTAAAATATTTTTCGAATTGTAAAACATATTCAAGAGGCATAAACTTGAGGAAGAAACCTTAAATAACCAATCAGATAACAAGTACAACTTTATATTAAATAAGAAATATAACTTATCTAATTACAGTTATAATAAGGAGAAACAACTTCACAAAATACACAGTCGCACTTCTGTTACTGCAAACCTTCTCACGGCAAACATTATTACAACACTGTGTCAAAAGGTATTCTGGCCTTTTACTTCATACCTATTTACCATATTGAAAAGGGGGTTATTTGAAAACTGTAGAACCTGACGAGATGTGAGTATCGTGTAACAGTGTTTTGTACGACGATTCTTTTTTTAGAAAGTCAGTGTGTCTTCGTATCTAGTGAGGCCTGTGTCTTGACCGATACAAAATTAATTGCGCCTCCCACTATTATTTTAGGCTACCCGCCCCCCATATGAAACGTCAATAATTTAGACCCGACAAATAATTTTTGATCGTGCAGAAAGCCAACAGACGTAAAAGGTAAAGTTCACCCTCTCCACTCCATGAGGGCGTACAGGGGGAGGAGATGTGTAGCTCCACTCGTTCGAATCTCGACACTAAGGAGGTGAGAGGTGCACATCATTCCCCGGCTGCTTTACCATGGTGGAAAGAGCGCCGGTTACCACTGCAATATGGGTCTGGGTGAGTCCCAAAGCCGGTATGGACTGTTTGGTGAAGAGAAAAATGCCTTGCACCTGCCGGATTCGAACACCGGATCGTCCAGCACGTAGGTTAGTCGCTATACACAGAAATAAGGAACGACCTCCTCATTTTACCATTATGCTTCATTCTGCATACATTAATCAAAGAACTCCTTGAGTGGCCAAGGACAGCATGAAGGAAAGTCTAGTCGTTTCGAAAGCACGTCAGTTAAAACCAGCTACGTTGCTATTGTTATTTGCGCACCTCTGTTCGTCATGACCTCGCCCTGTCCTCGACATCATGTAAATGCTGTTGTTTTTTCACCATAAAAGGGAAGAATAGAACTTTTATGGGTGTAGAGAATTTCAGCGTGTTGTTTGCTGTTATTCCGAAGTAAAACAATAGCAGAAATATGCGTGTGTGTGGCGGTGAACTAATCCATACAGACAGATTGCGTTGTATTAACGATATTTATAAGGCTATATTCGCATCACACAGTATACATCCGCGCATTTTAACCCCAGATATAAACATGAGGTGCAGTGCTGCAAAATGTGTGCCTTGTTTGCTGAATGATGACCAGATCAAAACCGAAGTTCTGTGGGAAAGACCCTTGCGGAATGAGGCCAAAAATGACAGGAACTTTCTTCTAAATCATTCTTGTGACCAAAGCTAAAAATACAGTTACAGGGACGAAGATCCGAAGATATTTCTAACATTTAATTTGAATCGCAGGCGGTAATGGACAGCATCTCAAAACGGGAAATCCAGGTAGGCTCCAGCAGTGGGATAAGCGCTGTGCCCACAATATAAACTTCAAATGGAACTGCTTTGAAGGGAACAGTAAAGAACCGTAACTAAAATAAGCCTAAACTTGTTATACGGCCCCGGAGACTTTTGTCTCCTACGAAGTACCTGTATTAATCGTTAAATGCGTTAGTAGAATTTCAAGACAGAAATAATCAAGAAATAATAAAGGTAATAAGTAGCAGAGTAAACTTGTAAGTAATGGATGACAGTGGCTTGAAAGTCTAACTTTGCAGTTTATTCTATTACAGTAGCCATGCCGATAGAAGTTGAATTTGATCAAACTCTGGATTTGTCGGAAAGACGGAGTCACTTTAAGACACAGCAATCGACTCTGGCTAGTCGGCGGCAGCAGGCAGTGTGTGTCCGGCGAGCTGTCAAGCATTATGGCACGAAGCAGATGCCCCAAGTGGTGCTGGACGGGCTCAACATGACTGTGCCAAAGGGAGCCATGTGAGTCACTGCACGTTAAAACACAATTCAACGACTCATAGACTTATAATATGCAGCAGTATACTTCAAACTTATTTTGAGTTGTCCCTTTGTGTTACTGCGTTCGCGCAAAAATAAAATAAAACACGTTATTCAGACACAACTGTTTATAATGAACGGCATTATATATTTCTACATGTTTCGATTTCAAAGGAATCGTCATCACGCAGTTCGCACAAAATATTTAAACCACGTAAGTTCTTTGTGTTTTTACATTACACTTAGTGAGGTCTCAAGAATTAGCTTTGAAACCACTACAAAAATTGGAGTAATGGAACTTCTGTAGTGATTTAAAAGATAATTAATGAGACCTGACTCAAGAGTACAGTAGAAACATCAAGAACAAATGTGGTTTAAATACTGTGTACGAATTGCCTGATGATGATTCTTCTGGAATCGAAACGTGTAGCAAAGTATAATGCCGTTCGTTAGAGTTGTGTCTGACGTGCGGAAATTTTTATTATACTTCAACTTAAATATATATATATATAAGTATACATCAAAGCCTCCTTTTTATGAATGTTCTGGCTTATCACAAGCGGAATTTAAATAGCTACATTCATATAATTATAAATACGTATGCATAGATCCATGCATAAAAATGTGTGACGTGACAGAAAAGTATTAATGGAAGGCTCTGAGTGTAGTACGCTGTTTGAGGTTTGATGTTACTTACGACGATTAAACTGTAATTTAAAGACTGTGGTTGTATTATGTGGGGTACGCTGTGGCGCTACATACCGGAAGGTTGCGGGTTCGATTCCCGGTGGTCTCATGGTCGACACTGACACGAACGGAAATGAGTACCAGGAATACTTTCTGGGGGTAAGGGTAGCCGATGCTTAGTGCTTACAAGTTTCTTACCATGTGCCGATTGTCTGGAAATCTGGGAGCTTCAACCACCTGGAATCGTTAGGATCCATTCAGGTCTCGAGAGAGATTGCTTTATGCTTTACCTTTACCTTCCTTGCGTTATATTAAGGTATGTAACCGGTAATAACGAATGTAACTCTATAAGAAGTGACCTTGATAGTGATAGTAGGATCGAAGTATTATGGGCTGAATAAAATTATTTGCCAATTAGAATATTTCTTTTGTTTAAAGAATAGAAAATTAATGCAACGGTATCATTTAAAACATGGAAGGGAGAACATAGAATAACGGCCAATAGAATGTAATTTACACGCTGAGCAGATATTGTGTGCTTTGATGACTTTTAAGTTTAAATAACCATATGTAAACTGAATAGGTACTCGGTAAAATAAATAACATGTTAAAAATAGACCGAGAATATTTGAGAATAGGACGAAGGGCACCTAAATTATGACAAGTGACAGTAAGGAGCAGAAAATTACGCAATCAGGAAAATTATTATTTCCTACTTTTCGACAAACATTATTAGGAAAATGAATTCAGTCTCTCCCTTTGGTATTTACATTTTTACGAGGGTTTATTTAGCAGAACGAGGTAGTTTGCATACACCGGTGAACTGGAAAGCCATTCCGCTTGCAGTCTAGCTGCTGGTATGGCCATCGGTGTTGCACAGGTTTTGAGCGAGGTGCCGGATATAAAAAATTATCCTGGCCCTCCAGTTTGAAGGCTGGGCGTGGGGCTGATATCCTCACATTCAAAAACTCTGTTGTTTCGAAACAGTGGCAGAATCCTCGGAAAAGGAAAGAGGAAAGACGTTTGGAGCTGGGTTTTGATGTAGGGACTCGACATGTCCGAACTTTTGTCGGAGGTGGAACACTAAAACATGTAGCAGGAACATCATAAATGACAAATGATATTTATTATACAATTTGTCTGCCTTAGTACTTTTTGCCGGTACCCATATTTGAACATGATTATGGTATTCTTTAAACTGCATTACACATGTTCACAGAGTAAAACTGATCCTTTCTTAGTTAAGTGCCGTTCCATGAAGACATAAGAGGGTTTGGAGACATAAATTATTTCTACTCATTCTTAACCTCGACAAGAGATGGAAGTGAGTGACTAGCTGTAGAACCAGTTTAGACACTTTGGAGGAGATAAAAATGTCTGCTGCAGGCGGGAATCGAAAACTCTTCACTCAGTAGTCCAGTCCATAATCTAGGCATAATACTGACTGTGTTGTTATCAAATAGATATTTTTGAGATAAGTAACTTATGAGGATGACTTTTGTAATCGTAATGTATTTGTGATGACTAATGAGGTTTGTGTGAGCACGGTATGTAAGCATATAGTAATCACCACCACCACCACCACCACCACCACCACCACCACCATCATCATCATCACCATCATAACGGATTCTCTCTTACGAAAAGACCATGGCCTCTTCCAAAGGGAGTTCTCCAGAGAGGGCCATCTAGTGGTTTTTCTTTCAAATTCCTCTATCTTCTTACCACTATTTACATTCATGTTTCCTTAAGTTCATCCAGTAGCTACTTATATCTTCTTCCTCTTCCTCCTTTCCCTTCTACCGTCCCGCCAATAATATATTTCAGAAAGCAGTTCCCACGCATGTGGCCAATCCAGTTAGCCCTCCTTCCTTTTTTTGTGTAGGATATTTCCTTCCTCCTTGACACGATGAAATACTTTTAATTTTTCACACGATCGGTCCAACTGATCTTCTCCATCTTTCTTCAGCACAACATCTTAAACCTTTTAGGATATTCCTTCAGGTAAGGCCAAAATATAAACTAGGTACATTTTATATTATGATAACCGATAAATTACGCATGTGAAATTTGGTATAGAAAGGAAGGAAATTGTTAATCTTTAATTTGGTTTTAGTAGCGTATCCGTTGAGGTGTTGATAATCCACTGTCAGTTGAAGGATGTGGGATTTGTGAAACGTATATCTGTGTATGTACGTATGAAAATATATGTGTACATTAGTTTCGTCTTTTGTAGAATCCAGCTGTGTATTGCTCGTGTCTTTAAGACGAGAGTCTCTCAGTCCAAACACGACAAGCAGAAATCTTTGGGCGCATCTGTCAATATGTATGCAGTAGAACAAATAATTACTGTACAATGTGTGCACTTTATGCTGACATTTCTACATTGGTCGAAATGTTTTCAAAAGGTGTGCAGATTTCCAAGGTCCGCTTCTTTCGAGTTCCCTGCGTTACACCTCAAAAATAAAAAAAGCTCCTTTATACACACACACACACACACACACACACGCAAACATATACACGCACACACACACAGTCACACACGCACACATACACAATACACATACACACGCACACATACACGCACACACATACACACATATACATACATACATACACGCACAAACACATACACATACACTTACACATACGCGCCCACACGTATGTTCACACGTACATACACACGGGCGCACACATACACGCACGTACACATACACGCACACGCGCGCACACATACACACACACACAATCACACGACCTGAAATACATATATATATAATACCGATTTTTACATGCCTACAAATTCCATGGATCCATAAGTTTGTCAAAATGACAGTACGATGTGGAATAAGTTATAAAATTATAAAATGTACAAGGTATACAAAGTAAACAAAAAAGGGTTTGTATTTGCGTGTCGTTTTCAAGCTATTTTAAATTAGACATTTTCTTTCTTAAGACTTGTCCTTGAGACTGGTGGTAAATTGGTTAAAATTCTAATACCAGCACGTGATTTACTTTTATGAAAACATGGATGTTGGGCTTGAGGTTTGTGAAAGTGGTGCTTATTCCTTGTATTAATACTGTGTACAGATGAGTTTCTTTGAAACTTTTCCTCATTATTAACACTGAAGTTCATTAATGAAAATGTGTTGTGGGAAGGAACTATTAAAATCTCTTATTTTTTAAATAGACTTCTCCATGGAGGTCTAGGTCATTCCCAATACAGAAGTCTATTTAAAAATAATCTAGTCTCATATTGTCATATTTTGATGATTTTAATAGGTGTAACTGAAATAATTTTTACTTGTTGCACCCAGTGTGGCTTACTTTTGAAACGAAGTCGGGAATAAGTGTGGACTGTGGGTCTGGAAAGAGAACAGTTGAAAGCGGTGGTAAAGATACGTATCCTGTACATTACAATTACAAAAATAACGAGGAAAATTTTTTAACAAGAATACAAAGCATACCATAGAAATAGCGTTAAACAGGAGACCATAATATATGCCATCCATATAGGCCTACTGTCTTAGAGAGAGGGGTTTTCAGATTACGATGCCGTGAACGTGCGTGTACAAGACGGCTTGCTTGGCCTAATGCAATATTTACGCAGCGCCATATAGTGAAATACCTGTATTCTATAGGCATTTATCTGCAGGGAGATTTCGGGTCAACACCCCAGTAAAGAAAACGTGCGTTCTATGGGTCGGACCGACTTCACGGGAGGATCGTCCGTCTCGTACTCCTGATCGAAACTCCCAAGAAGCTCACTGTTTAATGCGGCCAGCTGTCACAGAGGGTGATGGGAGCGTTCTGTAGAACACTCCTTGTATATATGATAGACTACACTTCACTTCACTTAGTCGAAACTCTTCTATCAGTGGGTATAAAGGGTTTACAAAGAGCTTTCCAGATTGTTCTTTGCTTGTCTGTGATCAAATACAATTTCGGATATTAGGGGAATTCAGTATCCTAGATTTGCTTGTGGTTTGCTCTCCTAGAAGGCTTGGCTTCAGCATACCTAACGAGACCCTCGTTCCTTACCACAAACTCATTAGCCATTTTAAGTAGTCTCATCAAGCCTTCGCTGTTACCGTAGCGGTCTTGGGGATAGATGCCCTCCGTACTTACATATAGACTACATTAGAAACTCTATCAAAATCAACGAGTCTTTTGTCGTTATGGTATACCTTAAGACGCTGGTCCTAGACGATGCCACTCTTGCAGGTCTAATTTGTGTACTTCTCTTTCCTAAGACTCTGCTAACCTTTAAATATTTTCTGCTACCAAAAATAGCAGAAATGAAGGATTTATTGGAATCGTATGGGGACTAAACTGTATACTAGAGACCGAGGAATCGTAGTTTGATTCCCGACAGTGGTAAGAGACTTTTTCTCCTTCGAAGCATCAAGACCGGCTCTGGGGCTCACGCTGCCTCATATTCGCTGAGTACCAGAGGCTCTTTCCCTTGGATTAAGGTCGCTGGAGCGTTAAACTGACCTCTCACCTCCATCTGGTCCTAGAGTTTGAAAGAATGGGATTATACCTTCCCTCCGCCTCCCATAAATCAAACCCTTCGTCCGTACCTCGGTGTATCGTGGATTCGTACTCCATTCTACCTTGGGGCACGTGGGAGGCGGTAACACTTGTGGAGGGTACACCCTCATTTACCGGGGACTTTGAGGGAAAGTTGTAGAAGAAAGCTCCGGAGACGGATGTCTCCCTCCGTAGGGGCCTGTTGGGGAACCGGGGAAGCCCGCTGACTGGAATTTTAAGAGATAGTTGGATGGCTCCGGAAAGGGAGCATTTCTCTTTGTGGTAGCTCTATTAGGGGGACTCCTTTCCGGCGATCCGGAAAGATATGGTGAGGAGGGCTCAGTGGACGGACAACACTCTCCGTTGGGGCCCCGCTAGGGAATTTATTAGGGGGTTCGTCTACCGGACCTTGCGAAGGTTCTGGAGACGGGCACCTTTCTCCACAAGGGCCCTGTTGAGTATCATGGGGGGTCCGTTCACCGGGAAATCTGACAGGTAGTTGAAAGGGTGCTCTGGAAACGGTGCATCTCTCTCTATGGGCGCTCTGTAAAGGGAACCTGAAGAGGGGCTCCTTTGCTGGGGACCCTGAATGTTATGTAGAAGAAGACTCTGGTGCAGGACATCTTTCTCTATGGACCCCGCTGGGGAACCTGGAACGGGGCTCGTTTACCGGGGACTTTGAGAGATGGATGAGACGGGTGTCTCTCTCCGTAGGGTCCCGTTGGGGGACCTGGGGAGGGGGATCTGTCTGCTGGTAACTTTGAGAATTCGCTGAAGGAGGGCTCTGGCTGTGGAATATCTCTCTCTATGGGAGCTCTGTTAGGGGAACCTGGAGGGGGGAGGGCTCCTTTCCTAGAGGCCCTGAAGATTATGTAAGAAAGGCTCTGGGGATGAGCATCTCTCTTCATGGGGGCTCAGTTGGGCAACCTGGAGTGGGCTCATCTACCGGGGACTTTGAGATATGGTTGAAAGGGGCTCTGGAGGTAGAGTGTCTCTCTCTTTTGCAGCTCTGTGAAGGGAACCTGGAGGGAGGGCTCCCTTGCCGGGGACCCTGAAGGATGTATAGAAAAGGCTCTGGAGACTTGCGTTTCTTTCCATAGGGGCCCCGATGGGGAACCTGGAGGAGGGCTCGTCTACCGGGGACTTTGAGAGATGGATGAAGGGGGCTCTGGGGATGGAGCTTCTTTCTCTGAAGAGGCCCCGTGGAGGGGGCCTGGGGGGGGGGAGATCCTTCACTGGGGACCCTGGAAGATATGTTAAGAAAGTCTCCGGATACGGGCATCTTTTTCTATAGGGGCCCCTTTATAACCGAGGGGAACCTGGTATCTGGAGGGGAGGCTCGTATACCGGGGACTTTGAAAGATGGATGAAGGAGGGCTCTAGGAACTGGGTATCTCTCTGCGAGGGATTCCATGAAGGGGACCTTGTGGTAGGGCTCCTTTACTGGGGAACCTAAGCGTCTGCTTCCGTAGGGGCCCCGCTTTAGGGAACATGGATGGACGCTTCTTTCTTGGGGCCTTCTTATTAGAGGAATTTTTATGAGGTCTTTGAGAGATATGCAAAATATCCTGTAGATGAGTATCTCTCCCCATAGGGGCCCTGTCGGGGAACCTGGAGGGGGTTCGTTTGCCGGGAATTTTGAGAGTAAAGAAAGAGTGTATCTGGGTTCTTTTCTTGGAGACAGAGGCCATTAAGATTTTAAGTCTGGGGGCCATATGGAACTTTTAATAAAGGAACAGGGCTCTCCTGGGTTGATATGAGATTATGGGGCACAAAGGGCCCGCCTATTAGGCCTAGATGCATCGGGACCGTAAGTACTCGAACCCAATGTTAATCAGTCAATCAGTCAGTGAGTCAATCAATCAATCAATCAATAAATAAATAAATTATTCAATCAATCAATACTTTCCCTCCCTGTATGTGTCTATGGTGTGATGTTTAAGTAAGCAAAAGACTAGGCTTACCTCTGTCCTTTACTTTGAACTGCACAGTAAGGCACCATTACTGTGGTGTTCATTACATTGGCAACCACCAAACGTATTATCCTTTTTCTGGTTAATTACAGATATGGATTGCTGGGTGCCAGTGGATGCGGGAAGACAACACTTCTTAGCTGCATTGTGGGTCGCCGTAAACTCAACTCAGGGGATATCTGGGTGCTGGGTGGCAAACCAGGTTCTAAAGACAGTGGAGTACCCGGCCCCAGGATAGGGTATATGCCTCAGGTATGTCATACATCCAAAAAATTTATGTTATCTGAGGATAATGATGTGTAGTTTTTTACGAAACAAGATGGTCAGTGTTAACACACTACATGAGACTTACCTGAATTTGTATAGTTTTTGCTTTAAGAGATGCCTGGATGCTGATTTTTCACCCGCTGTGTGTATTGCTTCAAAAATATGCTTGCCCATTCCTTAAGGATGAAGTAATGTAGAGTGGTGGTGTGTGTTATGATATTAAATATTTGCACATGAATTTTATGTTGTGCTCATATACTGCAGGCCCCTTAACAGGTGGTTCTTTTAAACTTTTAAGCTCTATTTTGGGAGTTCTGGTTGAAGACACTAATTAGACCATAACGACAAGTTAGATATGTCTTCCAGAACACTGCTTCATATAAAAATATATATCTTGAAACAGACATGTTTCTTGCAAAAATTTATACTAAGTTAATTCATGTAGTTCAGGTAATTCCTGCCCACTTATTTGTCTGCAAGCTTCACCTCCTAAACAACAGGAGAGAGTGTGGTGAAGTTTGATATTCAAAGTTTGTGTTGAATGTTGATATCATTTTTTTGTAATGTCCAAAATATCCTCTGCTCCATATGAAGCTCTAATTTATTTCTTCAGAATTGTCTGATCTACAAATTCATGTGGGACATGAAATAGATGTTTCATCCTGCAACTCTTTATTTGAAACATTTTTCTTATGATGAATGTATAGTGAAATAAAAATCAGAAAACTTCCAGAGTTTATGTGGTTGTGGTATCTAACATGAGATTAGGTTTGTATCTGCAATGAAGAAATATACAGACCAATGAGTCACATACATAGTTGCAAATAATTTATTTGTAAATGTATGTATATTGCAAATTCAGCTCACTTTTTCCTTTATGTTTTGTTTCTCAGGATCTGTCTTTAAATATTGAGTTCACCATACGAGAAACATTCTTGTATTTTGGATGGGTCAATGGAATGAAGAGTGAAGAAATCAATGAAAAGTTACATTTCCTGCTGAAGTTCCTACAGCTTCCAACACCAGATCGTTTCATCAAGACTCTTAGGTTAGAACCAGCTGTTGTATACCAATACTAAGATATTCATGTCCTTTACCCTCTAAAATGTTCTGGCTTATAGACAAAACAGCAATTATTTTTTCTTTTTCATGCTTTCATATGATATTTTGTACATCGTTTGAATGAAATTTGACACAAGAAAAGTTTTTAAAGGAAGAGTGTTTTAAGTTGTATGTTGTAATTTATGCTGAATACTTCATCTGGATTCTGCTGGGGTGTGAAGGCAGCTGGTGTGTAGGGCTGACAATCTTACCACCTTCATGTGTTGATAAACTAGAAATCCTGGGAGCCGCTTCCTCCTTGAGCCCTAAGGGCCTGTCCAGACCTGCCACGGAATGGGATGGATCAATCGCACCAATGTGAAAACCTAAAAATTCGCAATTGCCTAGATTTACCAATTTTAACAACGTAGGTTTCATGGTAAATAACCTCGAATATTCATACTAATTATCTGAAATGAAACAGCTAAACTGAATATTTTAAATGATTTGATCAAAATAATTGCTTCTGAAATCACTTACAATCATTAGCCCAGAAGAAATACAGCATTGTACAGTAGTTTACAAAGTGTCTAACATTAAATATACAATATAAAGCAAGAAATTCTGGAAAGAACTTGATGTTGATTATGTACCTTAAAATGTTTTCCTGAATTGAAGTTAGTAGGCACTATAAATTCATTACACAATTAATGTGGTACTTATCTCCATAATTATCAGTGACACAGATTTTCTTTCTGTTAAATTTATCAGGCATTACACTAGCATTTATCTTCATTTGTTATTAATAACACAAAGACAGTGTGTTACATGTAGCATGAAGACATATTTGCCTTATATAGAGATGTCCATCTTCTGTGGTTCATTAACAATCACAATGTGACAGAAGAAAACTAAGTACTGTTTAAATTTAATGCAACAACCATGTTGCTGTTTTATATGTCAACAACAGCAATACGTATGCATACTGGATATGTATTAAGTTTATGACCACACAGAATTTCAGTACTTTGCATTGCATGTGGAAATATCACTTCCTTCTCAGACAGTTGCTATGTTGCTCTTACTGAAAGCAGGGAATTAAGTTGCACAAACACTGCATGTTCTCAGTTGTGTGATATACATAGTGCTTCTCATGAAAGTACTGAGAACGGCTCTGCCACCTACACACATGTGTACTGGAAGGTATGTCAAGGGCAAAGTGGCCAAAGCCTGAAGTTGGCTGCTGACCTCCATGTAGTGCTGAGAATGAATGGCTGTTTACTACCAGTCCCACATACTCAATTCATAGCATGGATGTGGACAGTTTTACCTTAATACAATACAGGAATATTTGCAGTTAGAAGTAACAAATACAGAAAGTAACAGCTTTTACTGTCCTGTAGACATCAGACTTGTCTGAGAATAAAAAAGAACATATTATTTTGGAGATTTCTGGGTTTCTGGACTCTGTGTCCAATATTCTGAATGGACAACTGCAAAATTTCGTGAACTGGCGCTGCTTCCATCTTCAGGTGAATAGCTGGGGTGGCATGATCAGTTAGAAAAAACCACCCCTTTACCTGTCGATGGAATCCGCTATGGCTTCCAAAACATTGTATTCTGTTTGGAATACTAGACAATGAAAATAATAATTAACTAATCCTATGTAACAGTCCTGTGTAATAGACACTGTGTGTTTGTATCTTAGTGGAGGGCAACAGAGGCGGCTCTCCCTTGCGGCAGCCATGGTACACGGTCCAGAACTGCTCATCCTTGATGAACCAACAGTTGGTGTGGACCCATTACTCAGACAGAAGTGAGCTAAGATGAAAGACCTTCTGCTGACTGGATACTATCAGAAGTATCTGTACTCTCTTTCAGTTTGTTTCACTAGTCTGCCCAAGGAATGGAATATTATAATCATATTTTCCTCCTCTCTCCTCCCCTCATCATTGATGGTTTCATTTGTTTGCTGCCTTCAGTGTTCACAGCAAACTGTTTTCCCAGTCTTTGTCTTTCCAAGCTTGATTGCCCCGTACAGGACATTATGCAGGGAGTTCAGCTGAAAAATGAATGCAAACACACATCAAGCTTACCAGCCTTATATCTCACATTTTCACTCACACACACACACACA
>Ga0123352_10001076_pt1 | contig 35275 bp, 24 predicted proteins | sample TergutLab28metaG_FD_89700 | JGI IMG/M metagenome (GOLD analysis project Ga0123352, IMG submission 89700) | Labiotermes labralis P1 segment gut microbial communities from Petit-Saut dam, French Guiana - Lab288 P1 | ecosystem: Host-associated > Arthropoda: Insects > Digestive system > Gut ...
TCGCCACACATCAGCCAGAATCATCCGCCTGACGAATCTGACATTACCCACGGTCATGGCCAAGCCAGGCCAAGCCAGGCCAAGCCGAAGTGTTAACTGGGGGCGGAGACTTGCGCTTCGCGCAAGTCTCCGCCCCCAGTTAACACTTCGGCTTGGCCTGGCTTGGCCTGGCTTGGCCATGACCGTGGGTAATGTCAGATTCGTCAGGCGGATGATTCTGGCTGATGTGTGGCGAGAAAAGACAGCTGTTAACGTGTTGTGCCATGTACTGCTTCCAGTCTCAGCCTTGCACCGGCATCCGCATCATCCGTGTTCTAATGAAAACGACGTAATGAAATGCGGAGGGCGTAGGTACTACGCAAGTGCCACATAATTGCAGGAGCGCGGAGAGAACTGAAGGAAACGATGAAGACGGCCGTTAATCTCCCAGTGCACCAACCAGGAAATGAAGAATATCGATAAATAATTTCTACTTTTTTATGCAAGATAATTCTTGGAAGGAATCTGAACCTCTAGTAGCCTAATATTACAAAGACAGCGCGGTCTGCGGCTACTTGCTTGCTGGTTTTGCGGGTTCGAATTCCGCGGGTGGCATGGAAGTTTTTCTCTTATGAGTATTGTGTATTGTCAGGTGGAGGTCTCTTCGGCGGGCCGATCCCTAGTCCAGAGGAGTCCTACCGAGTGTGGTTCGTCTGTGTGCGAACTCGAAACCTTAACAATGAGGCGCCAAAAAATAACAGACAATTGTTTTGCAGAATTTTAATGTCCAGACTTGGGCTAATATCGAGTAGAGTATTTACTAACCTTTCGAAACATAGTGGTTACTTCATATACCACCAGATTTAACAGTCAAAAATATTACTTTCTACTCACAGAGTGCATTTTCTCACGGTCCTCACAGCAAGCAATGATTATCTTCTTGTACAGCAATAACTTGTGGGTTTTTTAAACTGATATCGAGTTGTTCGCTTTGCGGTACGAACTGAATCTTTATGTATAATTCAGGTTAATCTTAGTCTTTAAAACCGTTCCGTGGCCAATGCGGTTAATCGTCGGCCTCTCACCGCGGAGGCCAGGTTTCAACCACAGGTCACTCCGTCTGAGATTTGTGATGGGCAGAGGGGCACTGGAATCATTTGATCTACATGTACTTCTGTTTTCCCCTGTCAGTATCATTCCACCAATGTTCCACACTCATCTTCATCTACGTATTGCTTTTACCAGAAGGACAAAAGGACGAAGCCTGGGAATCTTCCAAAAAGCAGCAGAGTATTTTATGTTATGACTCGGACTGTGTAGCTATGAATGAGGTGGACAGATTGCTAAGGAAGCGGCTGTAGAGAGAGTGGATGCAGTGTCGCGCAATTTGCCTGCGAGGACCGAGAAAAACATGAAAGAGATCAGTGATAGCGAGTCTTTTGGAAGAGATTTAAACTTGTGGCCTCCTGAATACAAGCAAGAAATGTTATTGCATACACAGACGTATTATGAAATGTAAACATGTCTAAATCGGAATATATTCCATAGGTGAAGCCGAAACCTGCTTGAAACATAACAAAGAATTTGCTCTCAACAATTCAGAATTGAATGTGATTTAGAACTGTAAGATCTGAGACTGGCATGCCAGTGTGAAAACTTACATTGTGGTCTTCCGGTTTATGACACCATTTATTCTTGTAGGCAGATGCCAGCGGTTCGGAGGAGCTTGTTACATCTGTTCGAAAATAGAGGATAAGATGCAGCCAGTATGTCACCGCTAAGCGTTGATACCCACCGACCAGAGTACATAGCGTCTTTGATGTTTGTGTGACCGTCCATCGCCTATATAATAATATAAACAGCCAACTAGATGCAACAATAATTATTTTATTAATAATTTCAATCAGCTCAACATGTTTCGGGCGATAATTTCGCCCATCCTCTGGAACACTAGACTGTGTTTACAGCTTGTGGTATAATGCACCGACGACGCTGCAGCATCGTCGGTGCATTATACCACAAGCTGTAAACACAGTCTAGTCCTCCTGAGGATGGGCGAAATTATCGCCCGAAACATGTTGAGCTGATTGAAATTATTAATAAAATAATTATTGTTGCATCTAGTTGGCTGTTTATATTATTATACATAGTGTCTGTCATAAACCGAGAGGCAAAAATACGATTTGAAATTGCCTCCTACAAACGGAAAAAAATAGTAGAAGCACTGAAGTTAAAATAGATTGCTTGAATTATACTCTTTTATGTTCGTACTAATATTAACTTTAAAGGGTAATTTCTCGCGGACTCCATGTCAGTATTAAATACAGAACATGACGTCTGTTCACAATACAGTTCGTACACAAGTGCAACATTGTTTGCCTATAACAACAAGAGCGCCTACCGAATATAAGGCGTTAGTCTTTATGTGGATGTTGGTGTATCTAAAAGATTATGGTGCAGTGTATCCAAGAAGGAGTATTCCTTTTACAAACAGGAAAGGCATAGAAGAAGAATGGCCCTTGGCAAAACATATAGAGTAAAATTTAATTGGCTGCTTTAGAAAGGAAAAGTAACAAACAAACAGGAAAATGTGTGGTTTGCACGTGCATAATGACGACAAGCAAGGGCGACTGTGCAGTAGGTACTTTGTGTCAGACGGCAAGCTGGTCTGCACCGGAAAGTTTGCGGGTGGCTTGGGGTTCCGATGTAAGGAGATTACTTAACGTAGCGGTCGCTGGGCAGCACTCATTTCTCGCATTCAGCAGGTTCCGGAGTCAAATCTCGGCTCGTTAATCGGCTAACCCGACCGTTGGTTTTCGTGGAGATACTGTTCCTTCAAGCAGATTACCTGGTAGAACCACAAGTTCCGTCAAGACATTTACTTCCCACATCCTCTGTAATTCATTATTCGCTAATCATGTTTCTTTAGCGCATTGTGACGTCAGACACTGAAAGCGTAGCTAAATTATCCATGAACAAATGAGTGTAAGATTGTGGTGCACTTACTGCGTGCAAGTGTAAGGCTGGGTAGGAGGCTGGTACGCCCGAAACATATGACACTTTCTTATGCTTTCTTTCGCGTATCGGTTTCCACACAGAAACTTATTTACTGCATTATACTTCGTATCCACGAAGAAGATAATTTACGATATACTTACCGGTGGCTGTGGTACCAGTTGAAAAAAATTATTTGTATATGAAGGGCTAAGCGTTCCTCTACTGTCGTTATGTGTGGTCTGTATGGATGTTGCGAATGGATGGCAGCAATGGAAGATACTCTCGTCGGCCCAAAGGAAGGGATCTCATTCGTCCCGGGTTTTCCGGGAAGTTCCAATTTTTTGGTTTTAAAGAGCTCTCTCCCGGTGTCACGGCAAAATTCAGTTTGAGACGCCAGAGTCCCGGGGCTTTCCAAGCCATAAAACACCACATACTTTACAAAGTATACGGACATTTTGACTTTCCAATTGTGTGAGAAAGCATCTATAGGTGTAGGACCGCCATCAACCAGAGACTGGCAGGAATGAATATGAGAGGAAGATGTGTACAACAAAACCAATAAGTGAACTGAATGTCTGAGATTTTATTATTTTTTTTTATTGTTCAGGTTTCGAATCTGTATGTAGTAATTTTGTTATCCGAGTTATTTCGTTCCGGTAGTACTAATAAATTATTCTCCTTTTTCCACTGCATGAAGAGTTAAAGATCTTGTCTTCTGCGCCACCTAAATGTTATTAAATGCCTCGGTCTTTGACTTTTAAAGAATAGGGTCCTCCGCCAGAGGCCGAAGAAAATCTCTAGACAGCAGCGTTGTTTTATGCATGAAGTTATTCTGTAATGTATAGTAATTTAGTATAAGTGAAGATGTCTTTCCAGAACTCTTCAAGCTACGTACTTTGACGAGTTTGTTTTCAAAAATTGCACATTTGAATTTCAGTGGGCTAGTCTTATAATTTTTTATTTGTGCCCATATCGTAGATTATATGCTCTTCCCGGAATATGGGGTAATTTTGAAGATTAAATTTTGTAACTTAGATTTTTTTTCCCCCTCCGTTCTATGGCGCTGCGGCCCAACGCGAGCCATGGCCACATTATTGAGGCTTCTAGATCACACACGACGACGCACCAGAGCCTGCAGGACTCCTCTGGGTGAGTCATCAGCCCGACGCAGAGATCTCTCCCTGACACCACGCAACACTCCCAACAGACAAACAACCATGCTCCCGGCGGAATTCGAACCCACAATCCCAGCAAACGAGCGGCCGGAGACTTATACAGTGCATATGTCCCAGTAATTTTTTGTTTGTTCGTTTGTTTCCAGAACCCGCTCCTACTGCTGGTACCGATGCTGGCGCCATCGGCGGTAGCCAACAGACGCTTCCCGTGTCGCAGCCTGTTATATCGCAGGATTTAACGCCATCACCGTCTGTAAACAATGCCTCCCCTACAATCGACAAGACAGAAACTGTCGACCAATCTCCTGATCCTCCTAATGACGATGTTTTCTGGGATGTAACCGGATCACCAACAGAAAGGCTGTCATCACATTCACAAGAAAGTGCCGTGTCGTCATCTTTTTCCCCGACCCGAAATTATGTCTTTGAAGAAGAAACGCTTCCCAATACAGCTGGTAGCAATCAGTCATCATCTTCCCACATTGAAATGTCCGGAATCCTTATTAGCATCGACGGTGTGCCCACATTTGAATCAAATACGAAACCCTCTTCCCTACAATCAAGTAGGGTCGATGAAACGATCTCCCTTGGCCCAACAGGAATTTCTTCCAATCTCCATGAAATCATATCCACTTCAATATTACAAACCAGCAGTGACAAAACCACACATATAAATAGGTCTGACATACAAGGATTGGTTTCTTCAACATCCTCTATTCCAGTTGAACAACCATCAACCTGGTTTACCTCCCTAAGTAACAATGTGTCCCAGCAACAAGCTATTGACAATGCAACCAGAAATTCTGAACGAGGTATTTCTTCTCCTCCGCCTTCTCTACGACCTGAAGGCAAGAAGCAAGATATATATCACGGCCCATTGGAATCAGGTGATCCATATGCCCACTGGGACAGTGACAGTGAGGAACAGGAACATGAGATGGAATTGCAGCGCCTGCCAGAACTTACCAAGGAGGAACTGGAACATGATGAAGACGACAGTGCTGTGGTTAGGACCTTGGGGAACACTGTGGATGTAGATGTGGGACCTCCAACATCACCCTCCCCTTCAACGCCGACAAATGGTCGCAGTTATTTACTCCTTCTCGCTGGAAATTCGACAATAGTTCAGCTCCGCCAGCAGGACTTTGCAAAGTACTTGAAGCTGAACCTAGCAGCAAGGCTATCACTCGAATATGATGATGTGAGGGTGAATCGTGTGGTTTTGGCACCTCCACAGCTATTAGTGAACGTCAGTGTTGTGACACCATCTGAAGCTGCAGCAGCAATTAGCTCTGAAGAATTCATCAGCGAAGCTGCACTTGATAACGCCGTACTTAAAGAAGAGGAACCGTTACATATGCTGGCTGAGACTAATGCAACATTACTGGAGTTATCTGGGGAAGAGTACCATGTAGTTAGATTGCTGTCACTCCATTCTCATCCGTCAGAGAAGAAGGTGGAAATTGAAGGTGACCTGCCGTCTACAGCTACGATAATCAGTGACCATCAGAGCAACACTGAGTTAATCATCTACACTGCTATAGGCAGTGTATGTGCTCTCGTTATACTTGTAATACTTTTCATGACTTTCAGTCGGTATCTGAGGTCATTTCATGTACAGTGGCCATGGCAGAGGCCAAAATCTCTGTATTCTTCATGGACTCTGCCATCAAGCCACGTACGACACAGACGCATGGATGAGTATCCATCGGCAACAGTTGTCCCACCAACAGTGATTTATTCAGGGTCCTTTGCAGCCAGAGCAGCAAACTCATGGGTAGACGAATACCACAGTCAATCCAGCATTGTTCTAGCAGATGATGCATGCAGCACAGCTATGCTGGGTGTTGGGGCACTGAAATTGCCAGCAGGAAATCCATTGTACGCAGACTTCGAGATGGGTGGTGCAGCTGGGAACGTCATCATGGGGCACAACACAGAGACACTGAGCATGCAGCGACATCAGAGCCCTAGTAAGCTTCACATGTTTAGTTGCAGACCAGGCAGTATTGTGATCCCTGCAGTTGTACCACATCACCAGGTCAGAAGAAATCTTCAGGTGACTAAAGACAGTCATACTCTTGATGTCGGGATCAGGGAGGACTGCAAACTGGGCCATGACAATCCTAACTACCTAACATAAACTGGAACTCCTGAGGTTTTAAAGTTGTGTGGAACTCAGACATTGTAGTCTTCAGAAAACTTAGCTGCCTCTCAAAGGTGTTGCTGGTACAGGACTAAAATGCTCTGCACATGTGCCACTCAGCTCTTCTGTCCAGTATTCACATGCTCACTACTAACATTAGTTCATACAGTGCCTCCCATACATTTTCAATTATATTGAGCAACATAACTGAACAAATTTCATATCATTGTAGTGAACTGACAGACTGAGCGCATTTTCTCCCTGTTCACACTTACATTGTGCAGTACATTTAGTTTTTATATAATTATGATATGAGGAGGTTGTGGACAGAGGAAACACATAGTCTGATTCTCACACTTCTGTTCACTATTCTTTTTTGTCAAAAGAAATGCAAAAGAAAGGGAGATTGAAGAATTCATATTAGAGAATTGTTCAAGAAGGGAAATTTATATTCTAATATACTCCTTCATGAACTATTTATTGACAGAATGGACTGTGAAACCTTAAATGTTTTTGATTGAAACAGAATTGCTGTAAGGAGTACTGATGTTTTGCAGTAACAAGCTGCTTCCATTTTCAGGATGACAATGCAAAGTGTCATAACCTAGAAGACCTTAAAACTGGACTTTAGATGTTTGCCCAGTATTATTGGCAACATCCACAGACACAAAATGCATCAGCACAATATGCCCAATTATTTGTTGTCAATTTTAACTTCTGATTTCAGTTTTCAAAATTACACAATATATGCAACACTCATTCAGCACATCAAGCGTCCATGTCACTAAATGTGTTTACTGTGAAATGCAACTGAACATGTATGGGAGACCTGACAGTACTGAGTGAAGGAGTTCTTTATCATTGTTTTCTGCTAGGTAGACAACTACCACATCATTCACATAAGCTTTCTTGAAGTGTGGTTCTCACGGTGGTGTTGCTGAGGATTCAAGTCTCCTAGGATGTTATGCTGTCAGTAGGTAAACAGTTGCCAGCATATTGAAGGACTGTAGTGTCTTTATCTTCAGGATCAAGCAATACTGCTGTCTGACCATGAAGATGAAGACACTACAGTCCTTCAACATACTTGGATCTGTTTATCCAGTAGTGCAGCATAACATGGCAGAAGCACTGAATTAGCGTATCTTCTTGACGTCTGCTGTGGAAATTGTTTCAGTAGGCTGTGTGAGCCAGAACTGAGAATAAACGACAAGTTCCTGTCTTGTTCGAATGTGAATGACAGAGAAAATTAATTTTCACTGAAAATCTGATATGACTTTCACCAGCAACATTCTGCAACCAAAGCAGAATCTGTATCACACTTGATTATGTGTCAGAACAATGAACAGAAAAATCTTATGTAAGGTCACGTAACAAATGTCAATAAAATGTATGTGTACCATTTATGCTTTGTACATCCTTGAATCCTTGTGTACTTTGTTATCTGGGTCATGTATTTAGTCATATAATCCTATTTTCAATATGAATTTTATCAATGATAGGCATAACATGCTTACTGTGGAATTTGAAAATTCATCAGTAGTATATAAATTTTACTTCTTAGTTTTATGCATACAATTCCAGTCAACAAGCTTTAAATATATTTCACGTAAACAGTTTTTAATTATTTTATCTGTATGTGAATGGTAGATATGTAGCATGTATGTCTTTGAAACATGTCAAGAATAAATTATTAGCTCTAACCATACTTGTGTTGTAGAATAAAACCAAAATTTGTTTGAAAACAGAACTTATAAATTTGTTATGTACATAGCTATCATACTGTATAATATTTAAGCCAAGTCATGTGAACTTTGAAGAACTTGGAATGTTTTGTTGAAATACAAAGATATTTAGGAAAGGATTACAAAGATGTGTATAATCTAAGGAGTCTTATTTATTATGCCAGATGAATTTTTTTTACCCTTTTGAGTATTTTTCCATGGAAGCTTATCCCCCATAACTGGATTGGGATCAGCATGACCACCAATTAGAAGTCATCCAGTGAACGCTCTAGAAACTGTGTGTGTCTTTGTACAGAAGTTCTTCTTGCATTAGTAGTCTTATTAGCAACACTAATGTATGAGTTCTGATATTAACACAGTAGTGTAATTGAAAAGTCCAGGCTTCTGGGATGTGACATTGCATTGCTGGGTGAGCGGTACCCAACGTTTTGAAGGAATACCCTTCCTTCATCTTGAAGCATTCAAGTTCCTTGAAGAATGGTGAATATTGAACCCTTGAATATATAGGCAGCACTTTCCCCAACCTGAGCCCTTGAATATGGAGGCAACATTTTTCTTCAAAACTTCAGGTATCACTTACCTACTGACCCAGAAGACCAGAATTTTCAAATACCAACGTAATTTTCCAACTTTAAGTGACCCAAGTGCTTCGGTGTTTTAATTATTTCAAATAGACCACTGCTTCAGTCACTTGTCCTCTAAAATTATGCAACTATCATTACATTCTAAACATTGAAATAGTGTCTGAAATATCCGGCAATGGCATTCATTAGCTCCTGATTTGATAAACATATGTAAAATTTTATAGTCAATAATACCAAGCAGGTAGTACTAAAAATTCAGAATATCTGTGTAAGATCTGAAGCTTTCACACTGATATGAGTACAATGAAATCATCCCAGCAAGCAATCTTGTTAGTATGGTGTAAAGTCCCACTATTCTGGAGACTGCCTCTGGTTCCATCTAAAAAGAGGTATGTGAAGAGTCATGCAGTTATTTGCTGTGAATAACTATTGTTGGTACCACACGGGGGTTCAATTCTGTGTGTTGTGAGACCTTGTAATCATTACTGGAAATAAAGTTATGGGCCAAAGTCTGTAGAAACACTGCTATACTATTTATTGTGTTTTCATAGAAATAAATTTCATACATTGCACTGTCCTGTTTCAGTATTGTACCTTTTATGCCTGAAAGGACCAGCATCTTGAGCTCTGGATAAATTAATTTACGAATCGTATGGGAAGAACCAGAACGGAAAAGCTTGGCAGTTGGTCCTTTTGGACATTTTCAACTTGACCACAGGACTAACTGTGGAACTTCAAACACCAAACATTAGAATGCAGAACTATCTTCGTAATCAGTCCTGTTACACGTAATATGTATAAGTTACTTTCCGGGCTAATAGGCTGCATAACTTTTTTAACAAGTGGTTTTTCTTCCTTTGGACGTTCTGGTATATACTGAAAGGTTTGGACGAAACTTTCGACTGGATATTTTCAACTGGACCACAGAACAAATTGTGGATCTTACTATGCCAAAAATTGCATTTAACAAAATCTTCTGTAATATATCGAACGTACTGTCCTAGGCAATAGCCAGCATATTTCTTAAATTTCGTAAAAGCTGTTCGTTACTTGCAGACCCACGTGCTGTAAAGTCTTTTTTTGCACGTTCCGACACGACCACGGATTACAGGAAGCTACTAATCCGTGCTGCCGTCCAGTATTACACACAGAGATCCGGGCACACTGACCATGTCAGTGATGATTCGAGTCTCCTCCACCCGAGGTCAGCACCTGCCTACATGCAGCTCCAGATTGGGAAAGCATGCAACAGCGGCATATTAACCAATTTGGATTAGAACTGATTTTTGTCATAAAAAATTGAATGGATAAATGCGTCATGTGTAAATTTCTTTATCCATAATTTGCGATTATATTCTAAGATCAAGTTTAACTTGCGTTATCAAACATTATACAAAAAAAAATATTAATCAGTATTGAAAAGTTGGCAGCATATTGGCGCGCAATGTAACACCCGAATGGCGTTGATGGCTAGAGACGTATTGCTGCCATTAGTGCTTGTGAGGTTTCGTTAGGAATTACGTCGAGTTCGAATTTTATTCTCGAAATGTCGGTGGCAAGAGCTACAGATGGGCCTAATAATTTAGGTAGGACAAATCAGAAAACTTATTCGTTTAAGCACTTAATATTGAAGATATATTTAGTTTTAAATTGCGGAACTTGAGATTGCCTTGGCTCGTGCACAGTAGTGACACGGGGGACCCAAATGTACATTGTTTATTCATGTATTTTTAAGGTGTTGCGATTTTGAAACTGGAGGACTGTCGTGGTAACACATCACACTGCATAATTACTCCAGAGATGGAGGAAGTGGAAGAAGAACTGGAGAAGAAGACTGCTGAAGAGGCAGAGAGGCTAAGGAAGGAGATGGAAGTATGATAAACTTGAATATGAACGGCGTATAAAGAAAGTATTTCGGAATTGTACATGTGAAATGTTAAACATTGTCCATTAAAGGTGGGGGTGGCGCAATGTTAGATTGTATCAAGAATATTGGGGGGCTGGAGCTGCTCACTCCATATCAAGTTGGTGGGATGAGGTAGTGTTCTGCCCTGAGGAATGAGGCGACCGGTTCTTGCTGGTCGTTAATGCGTGTGTGCTTGTGTGCCCAACGATGGGCATGGTATTTTGGATCACTTTTCACGTAGATATCACACGTGAACTATTGTTCCATTGTGTGACCACACTTTACATTTAACAAAGGAAATAACATGCCATTGAATGTCTACACACAACAGCATCGGTACAGGGTGGGAGATGATGGGCTGTTTTGTCTTGTCACATATACATTTGCAATCCATTGCATATAATTTAGCCTCATGACTTTGTTGAATATAAAGCTAACTTACTGAATGCTGTAATAATTATTAATAATTTTATTAATAATCCTATAGATCCATCTTTGGTTACAGATACCACTGATTGTGAAATTTGTCCAATTACAATATAGAGTATAGCTATATAAGTCATTATACACTGTCATTGCTATTAACAAATACAGTATTAGTAAATGGAGCAGATTTTATATCATTAACATGCATTACAAGTAATTAAAATGAAACATATTATATACATGCCATTTCCATAAGACTTACAATACAGAACTGAAGCTTTAGATTTAGCATTGTTGAAATATTCTTCTAGAGTCTAGAATGAATTAAGGTGGAGGTATTTACGTAAGTCCAAATTGCATCTTGTAATATTACAAGATAATTTGTTTTATGTTGGACAGGAGACTATTAAAAACTTTAATGACAGAATAGTAAGCCCCTTTCTGATACAGTGATAGGTTAGCCTGAGGCCGATGAAGGTTAGAATTTTCCCTATTATTAAAACAGTATTATTCTGAATTAACATGGGAAAGATTCTTATTGTACACATTGAATAGCAAAATAGAGAGTATATACTGAGACTAATGGTAGTATCCCCTATTTCTTAAACAGTCCTCTACAGTAATCCCTTGGTCTTGACCCAGTAATGATTCTAATTGCCCTCTTTTGAAGTTGAAAGACATGAAGACTGTTTGAAGAATTACCCCACAAGATTATCCCATAGCTAATAAGGGAATGAAAGAAGGAATAGTATACAGATTTCAATGTATCCTGAGACATAAATGTTCTAATACATGTAAGTACATAACATGCTTTACATAAGTTAGGTGTTAGCTGAGTAATGTGATCCTTCCAAGATAGGGAATTTGTAATAACTAATCCAAGACATTTTATGTTTGAAGTGTTTGAAATAAACATGTTATTGTAACCAATAGGTATTTCATCCACAGAAGTATTTTTTTTATCATGAACTGCATATATTGAGTTTTTTTCTGAAATTTAAAGACAATAGATTGGCTGTAAACCATTCATTTAATTGAATGAACACAGATGTGATTTCTTTATTGAAATCTTTGTGGTTAGTATGAGTGACAAACTGCTGTCATCGGCAAAGAGAACATGTTTAGAATTATTTCCAACTACCTTGGTTAGATCATTTATATAAAAGAGGAAAAGCAGTGGACCAAGTATCGACCCCTGAGGAACACCACATCTAATTTTCCCCCATTTAGAAAAGCTGTTGTGAAAGGAATTTTTACTTGTTATCGTCACTCTTTGTTACCTGTTTTTTGAGATAAGAATTAATTCTTTGAATTTACCTCTTACGCCATAAAATTCTAATTTTGAAAATAAAATATCATGGTCTACACTGTCAAATGCTTTTTTGAGGTCACACAATATGCCACTAACCATTTTTTTTTTTTTAATTTAAAGCATCAATTATTTCATTCATTAAATTAAAAGTGGCTGTAATAGTTGATGAATTTGTTCTGAAACCAGACTGTTCATCATCTAATAGATTATTATTAATTAAATGTTGGTACATTCTTACCTATAAAACCTTCTCAAAGACCTTAGAAAATGAGGGTAAAAGAGATATAGGTCTATAATTTGACATATGATTCCTACATCCATTTTTAAATATTGGTTTTAGTACAGCATATTTCTGTAGAATGAAATGTTATTTCATTTGAGCTGGTTATTGAAGTTGAGAATAGTTTAAGTTAGTTAATTTTAGGTTTCCTATGCATGTCATATGATTTTTACTAAGAGTGTCATTCTTTGAAAGCAATTTTATATGGGGAAAGAATCCACAAGAAGTTCCGTGTATGGTTAGAATGATGACATTTGAGGTGACAGCTATTGTGTTTACCTCCAGCTTTCTGTGGCATGTGCTATGAACAAACTGTTTGTCCCTAGCATAGGTTGTAGTGTTAACACCACCCTAATCAGTACCTGTGATAGAAATGGCTAGTTTATAAGAGCTATATGTAGGGCAGTGTGTTGAAGGGAGCAAGCATATAAGCTAAAGAGATGTGGAGGTGGTCACTCCATGGAATATTTTTTTATGGCCTTAATATTGTATTAGCATTTATTTATGTTCTTATATATGTGTGTCATGTTTCATTGTTCAGTAACTGTAGGTAAAATATTACATGAGAATTGTTCTATATACATCAGTGATGAATAGCTGTACTTTATTGGCATTGGTAATTACACAAGACACTATTTGTTGTTTTGTATGGGTGTGGCGAAACTGTCTCTCCATGGACAGTGATGGAACACAGATTGAGAACAAGGTGCTGAGGAGGATTGTTAAGATGAGAGGGAGGAAGTAACAAGCCACTGAAGGAAAGTGCATAATGTGCAGCCTTATAATGTGTGCTCTTCACGAAAGATTATTATGGTGATAAAATTAAGAAAAATGAAATGGCATGTAGCATGCATTGAAGAGATGAGAAATCCAGTTTTGGGTGGAAGGGCTGAAGCAAAGAGACTAATTGCAAGGCATAGATGGAAGTGCAATATTAAAGTGGTTTGTAAAGAGATAGGGTGTGAGAAAATAGACTTAATTTATTTGGTTTAGGGTATGGTTCAGCAGCGGGTTTTGTGAACACAGGCGTGAGTTAACTAAGTGAGCAATTTGCAAGGAAAATTCTACACGTTAAGGACAGTTAATTTTTTAAGTAAACTGGGAAGTGGGTATAGCTTCAAGTTGCAGGAAGAGGAATAAGGGGATAAGTAGCTGTTTGTGTAGTTTTACCAGTTTTCACTGTCAGAATTCCAATTTACAGATTTCTTAATGTTGCATTTGGAGTCTATTATGTTTAAAGTTTAGTTGTGTTATCTGTCTGTGGGCTTTTACTGTGGCGGCTGTATACCCTGTAGTTTGTATATTGTCTTTTCTCTTGATCGTTATAGTTTGGTAATTCAAGTTTGAGTTCCAAGTCAGAATTTGATTTTGGATTTACTGATAATTGTGTCCCTGAAACCAATAGTAAAATACTATACCAGATGTTGAAATGCGATGACTGAGGGAAGTAAGGGATACAGGTATCAGAAACAAGGTTAAGATGTCCAGTCAGATATATATTTGGCAGTACGTGAAAAGAAATACTGGGGTATGTGTGAAACTTAGGGTCATTAGTGCAGTGACAGGTGTTACTATGTACAGTAAAGGCCAGGGACTACATATGTATAGCGTAGGCAAAGAGGGGCAATATAAGCGTGTGTCCTTACACAAATGACTCCTGTCATTTTGTATGTTGGTATGTGTGTTAGCAAGTAGGCATGAACTGGACCGTTGTTTTCATTCTTATTCATATACTTACTATAGATCCAAAAATTAGAATGACTGTACTGTGTGGAATAAGCCTTAAAATATGAAACATTCGCCTAAGTTCAATTCAAAATAGTGTTAAGTTTTATATTTCAAACTTTCACCCTGTTGTGAATGTTGTATTCTTTCTTTTGGTTGATTCTCCATTGTCTGAATATTATGTGCCAACATTTCGGAACACTCTGTGTGTTCCACCTTCATAGTACTTGTGAAAAAGAACAATAAATGGGATGAGACTGCTAGGGTATTTATACAGGTAGAGGCTTACCTCAAAAGAAGTCTGGGCCAATCGGACAGAGGAGGGATGGGGAGGGGGCGTGTTCGAGTAGAGGAATAGGCTGTGGACGCAACTGCCCCAAGTGAAAGCCTGTAGTAAGACAAGGATGTAAGGGAGATATGGTCCTGTGTTGGAGCGAGGTAGAGGAGCCATGAGGTGGTAGTGATCTGACTATTGTGTTTCAGGAAGCTGTATCCTTTGGAAGGGGTGTCCAAGATTTGTTTAAGATCAGTCCATCTTTTCTATTCATGTTGTGTGCGCGCATTTCATGTTCAATGGCTTCCCTGATGAGTCAATCCTTGTATCTGGTTTTTGCAGAAAGAAGTTTTGTATCCTGTAGTTTAATAATATGGTCCTGGTTGATGCTGTGTTCTGCTACTGCTGATTTTTCTGTTTATGCTAGCTGTGTGTGTCTACTGTGGTTTTTATTCTAATTTGAATAGCTTGATTGCTTTGTCCAATATAAACCAGGCAACATTCACATGTGATGTTCTAGACTCCCAGTGCTCTTAGATTCCAAAGCATCCTTGACGGGTGGAAGGTAGCTTTAGATTTTCCTTGGTGGTAGAGAGACACTTTTGATGTTGCATTTAGCCAGCGTTCTGCTGAGCCGATCATATGTTGTCTGTTCGATATGAATGCAATCAAGGTGGGTCTTTCATTGGTCTTGGCAGTATGTGTTACAGGTTTAAGGGCTTGTTGTATCTGCTGGGGGCTGAATCCATTTTTCTTGAAAACATTGGTGAGAAATTCCAATTCTTGAGTGAGGGAATCCTGGTCACAGAGAGCTTTGACTCTGTGTATCAGGGAATCCAGGACTGATTGTTTGTTTGCAGGGAGATGATGTGAATCCCATAGTAGGTAAAGATTGGTATGCATGGGCTTCCAGTAGAACATACAACACACAAACCTGTATGCTGGTTCTGACATGTAGATGACACTTTCGTCGTCTGGCCCCATGGCCAAGAAAAGGTGACAATTTCTGAACCACCTCATTGGATTTCACAAGAATATTCAGTTCACAATGGAAGAAGAAGAATTAGGCCGCCTCCCATCTGTTGGGGTCTGTGTGACACAGTTTGAACTTTGTTAAGTGTTGGAAGCTTCTGACACATATTTTGGCCTCAGAATGTGTTTTAGGACCTATTTGCTTATTCTGTATCAAGATTATGCTATGTACATGTTTTTATGCTAAAATATTGTCCATACTTTGTTATTTGGCTTCCTAAATTCACATCCAGGTTAGGCTGAAAGCTAGGAAGTGAACCCTGATCAACTGATCTATTAGCTTTCCTGATCCAACCTTTCTGCCCAGTTAGATAATATAATCGGGATTTGCTATGTTTGTTACTGAATTTGATTGCAAACGGCTTATTGAGGTTATATGTTTTTTAGCCTTTATAAGTAAAAAATATAGCACACGCAAAGAAACTGTTTTTGTGTTGCATTATATGCTTAATGATTTCCCCTTAAAATTTCTGTGGTCATTATAGTAACAGAGTTATAAATGTGCAGGAATCCAGAAGGTGCTGGGAAGAATGTTATCATTCTGCTGAGTCTTGTATGTAGCTGAGAATAATGCATATGGAAATTTACCGAATTTGGTATTGTGTTGCACTGACATACATTTTTAGTTGCAGTGAATGTGTTGACACACTGGACGTATGTTTGTGATGTTGGGAAAATTACATGTTTCTTGTTTCTTTTTTTTTTTAAGGAGAAGGAAGAGAGTGAACTGAAAGAACAACGATATAAACGATTGATGCATTTGTTAACCCGCAGTCAGTTTTATACACAGTTTATGGTAAAAAAGTTGGAATCACAAAAGACGGAATTAACAAAGAAACGGTAAGGGTATTTTCATGCGATGTGCTATTTATAAATAGGTTTGGTAGACATCTGGGACTGTAAACAGACACTTAGGCATATATACCAGTAATTATAACATAACCTGAGTATTGCATTTATATTTGTACAGTGAGTGTTTTTGGCAAAACTGCTAGGCTGTCATCAGGATGATCTCCGCTTTGAGCTGCATCCTGGGAAGTAGCTCTTTGCAAAGCGTCATATGTTTTCGTGGTTAATGTTAAGTTTTCGTTGAATATTTGCTGTTTTCAGTACCCGTCGTCCTGAAATGGAGGCATCAAATGAGAAAGTAAATAATGAGAAAAAGGGTGGCAACATTAACACACGCAGTCTGCGTGAACGAAATGAGAACAGGTCATCACAGTCTTCGGGTAGCAGCTTTCCTGTCAGGAAAGTTGTGAGCAAGTCAAAGGGTTCAGAGAATGGTGCAAGAGCTAAGCGAAAATGCGACACATATGATATAGCGGACATTCTAGACTCTGAGGTATGGTATGACTATTGTGAAGGTAAAACCCTGCCAATTCAGAGGACAGGGCGTATATTAGTCTTGTAAGTGAGTTTTGAGGTTTTTGCACCAGTGTAGCTAAGGATTCCATTGTGGGATGTGATGCATCATAGCCAAGAAGAACGGCATCCTCATGAGTGTAGTAGCTTATGTAGAATAAAAAGAGTAGCAATTTGTGTGATTTGAGGTTCTTCAGACAATGAACATTACAGTAGTGATTTTCATAGTTGATGTGACATAGTAGGTGCCAGTATTTTGGAAGAACCTGCTGTCTTCATCTTCGAGATGGAAGAGTAAGCTCAGCAGGGAAAATGGTACATGATATAGGTAGGGACGTTAAGAACATGGGTGGGAACTGTGAGTGAACTTATCGGAGCAGGTGGGTCTTTAAAGGCCTTCCCTTTATGTTTTCCTTGCTTTCATTCTTCTTACACTTCTATCATCTTTCCTGTTAATAAACAGCTCTTGTAAGGGCCACCAGTTACCATTTATTCATATTTTGTTGCAGGCACAGTCCCCTCTTTACTATATCACATACCATTTTGTCCCTGCTTGGTTAACCCTACTTACTTACTTACTTACTTACTTACTCCATGGTGCAGATTCCTTCTTGAGTAGCTAACTGGTTTGCAGCTAATCAAGCAATTCCATGCATTTCACGGAACCCGAAGGTTCATTACTGTACTCACAAGTGTCTGCCAACTGTCTCTATCCTGGGCCAGCCCAATCCAGTCCATATACCCACATCCCACCTCCTGGAGATCCATCCTAATATCTTCCACCCATCTACGTGTAGGTCTTCCCAGTGGTTAACCCCACTACTGTACAGTAGTGGCAACAGGTTCCTACAAAACATTGGTACAAATTTTTGATCCTATATATTACATATGTAAAGACCATATTTTTAATAGCGGTTTGTTTATATATCCTATTGTGCCAGAAATTGCAATTTTATCTCAGTTTCTTTGTTACTGATTTCCTTAATGAGGACTGACACTTATACAGAAAAATCTGTCATTGTAGTATTAAAATTTAACAAGTTTCAAAATCAGTCTGATGTAATGCGAACTGTAATGATTTGCTATGGAATAAGTTGCTTCAGTTTTTTGAAAGCAAATAGGGTAATTTTGTACATGATACAAAATTTGAATCTGTCAGAGCCCTTGGAGTTGTGATGTTCTGAATTATGAATTTGCATTATACGTTGATTTTGATAAAGTAATTGCAGATCAAAAGTATTTTGCTTTTGTTTCTTGATTGAATTCCAAAACAAATAACAAACACATTTACTTTTTGACGTTTTGCTGACTGTGCATCTCAGTATATTTGTCTCAGTAATTAACCAACTTGATGCACAAAATTTTTGTTTTACAATAAGTTTATTTCATGCCTCTACATGTTTCAAGCACATGTGCTCATCGTCAGAAGGTCAAAATTGCATTACACAGCCTCTGGTATCATCACACCTATAGGTGGTCATCTTGTGCATGAGACGGACACCTACAGGTGTGATGATAGCAGAGGCTGTGTAATGCAATTTTGACCTTCTGACAATGAGCACATGTGTTCGAAACATGTAGAGGCATGAAATAAACTTATTGTAAAACAAAAATTTTTTTTGCATCAAGTTGGTTAGTTACTGAGACAAAAAAAAATACATTTATATTCAGACATTGATGATATTAGGAAGACATTTCATAAAATTTAAAATTGAGGAGATTTGAAGTTAATTTTATTAATATTTTACTGCATTTATTTTCAGGTAAATAATTTAGATGTACTTGTTATTTTAAATTATTACTCATGTACAGGAAATTATTTTATCTGGCAACTCACAACACTCTTCACTTTTATAGTTTTTAATGACAGCAGACAGTTCAGTGTTTGCCATTTTTCCAATTCGCCTTGAGTTAATGGGAAGTGACTAGTGATACGTATCAGATAAGGTAATGTGCCTGTACTTTATTTTATGTTAATTGCTTAAACATCATCACTAGAGGAAGGTGAATGGACAGTGTCACAACATGCCTGTCTTACCTTGGATGGAAGAGCCCCATGTTTTTGTTGGATAGACCACTAGTAGGGCCCAAGAATGAAGAGGAACGTCTTCATGTACTGCTGCTCCTGCCTGTGCCGCCGCCGCCATTTCTATGGCCTGATAGACCAGTTGTGTACCTGAGCCTCCCCAGTTACTATCTCTGATGGGAATTGAGTCCCCATTCACCATTTGTCCACCCCATAGATTAGGTTTTATACTGGCTCTACTCCTGGTCCCATGAGCTGTGGGTACCTAGTCATTATTAAGACCACATTTTGAAGTATGAAGGAGAAAACAAATGCACAACCATAGATCTTTTGTAACGAGTTATCACATTTGCCCTGAGAGCTAGTGGCTGGAACAGTGGACTGATCTCACAAAGGTATAAGCTAAAATGTTGAGGTCCATAGGTCAGCTGTCATGCATGTACGAGCCACATGCCTGCCATTTGACATGCTTCCATAATGTATGTATACTACTCCACAGCCTGTTTTTTTTGATATTTCTTTGTTCTTAGAGCAAGTCAAACATTAATTTCCTCTACTGGAGTGGTGCTGCCATGTGGTTATTTTGTGTTGTGTTGTATTATATGTTTTATAGTACACTGTTTCTTCGGCCTTTGCATGTACCTCACAGAGAATCAAGTCTGCCTCTGTGTCTACTGTAACTGTGGTGACCAGGACATGACTACTTATACAAGGGTATTGTATAAGGCAAATGGTCTTGCTGTATTTGAGAAAACTGCTTCAGGAGAGGGCATAAGATTTTGAACTTCTCTGCAAACTGTAATTTATGACATGTATGAATTGAAATTGTAAAGAGTGTACTGCTTGTAACCTGTATTTAGAGGCTAGAATGTAGAAAGTTTTCTTTGCAAGAGACTTGGTCCCAGGCGACTACATTTTGTGTGATGGAACCTAATGTTTTCAGCATAGGTATTGGATTTTTTCCCCTTACATACAAAAATGCATCATTTCATATACACCAAGCATAAAGCACCAGATAACGGTGAGGTTCACAGGGAAATCCAAAGTGTTGGGTGGAACTTGCTTCATGTCACCCTTCAGGCACCTAGAGTATGGAGGTGCTCCAAGATTTTTGGAAAATTATGTGCACGTACCCCTGCTTTAAATCTTTGTGGTTCTTTACTACCTGCATTCATTTTCAAAACACTTTTGTATTTGGTTTGACATTCCAAATAAACAGTGATTGTTTTCCTAAACAGAATTAATGAGTTAGTCTCTGTAATGGAGTGTTGGTGTATTTTCAATTTGGTACAAACTGATTTTTTAAATATTCATACTTGGAAGATGTGTATATTGATATTTAGTTCATTTTGTACTTTCCCCAACAGACCATCAGTGGTATTGGTAAGAAGACCAGATTGGACAACACATCATCTTCACAACTTCCATCAGAAAATGAGGACCTAGACCAAGTTGAACAAACGGAAGCAATGAGAGAAACACCATATGGCATTATGGCCTCTGAACGTCAGCCTGTCCTGTTGGAGGGTGGAACCTTAAGATCATATCAGCTTGATGGACTGGATTGGCTTAAGGTTTATAGATTTTATATCACACTTCCTATGCCAGAGTTTCTTACAATAGGGACATACTATGATCTATACACAGAATAGACTCTTTTAGAGGTGCACTGAAAAAAAAAAAACTAACTTGCACCTATCTTCATTGGACAACACTTTAGGAGAGAACTTAGGCATGAGCCATGTCTTTGTGAAGTCAAATGTATGTTAGCAACACTGCTTACTGACTAAGAGAATGCATTCAGCACTTTCTGGTAGCTAAACAAGGTACTTAATCACTTACTCCATGGAGCAGAGTCCTTCTTGAGAAGCTAACCAGTTTGCAGCTAGTCAAGAAATTCCCCGCATTTTATGGAACCCGGAGGTTCATTACCGCACTCACAAGCGTTCGCCATCTGTCCCTATCCTGAGCCAGCTCGATCCAATCCATACCCCCACATCCCACTTCCTGAAGATCAATCTTAATATTATCCTCCCATCTGCATCTGGGTCTCCCCAGTGGTGTTGTTCACTCAGGTTTCCCCTCCCCCATATGTGCCACATGCCCCGCCCATCTCATTCTTATTGATTTGATCATTCGCACAATATTGGGTGAGCAGTACAGATCATTAAGTTCCTCATTATATAGTTTCCTCCACTCCCCTGTTACCTCATCCCTCTTAGGCCAAAATATTCTCCTCAACACCCTATTCTCAAACACCCTCAGCCTACATTCCTCCCTTAATGTCAGCGACCATGTTTCACACCCATATAAAACAAGCTATACAAGGTACTAACCCATTAATAAGATAAAAAACTTATTCTTTTTTGGTGGCTCCTTATTTCTCTTCTTCCAACTACCGTAGGTTCCTTTCATTAGTTGTGTAACCCCTTCCTTTAGTAAACATTTTAAAACACCTTTAACAGTCAGCCTCTTGTGCATGCAAACTACCTGAATCTTATTTGTTCCAGTAAAGTTGTCATGAGCCACACCAGTGATGTGTCTGTGAGCTGCAATATGACCACCCCCTGGTGTATGGATTTTACATAACAGTTGATGACAAATGCTTTGGTGATTTTGATGATTCTGTAGATATTTCTACTTTATTTTGACATTTTGTAAAATGACAAAGTAAGACTGTGTAGTGCCGAAGCCGAGCGGTATGCTTGGGCGAGTCTACTACGGCTGTTGTGAGGCTTATCCTGGAATTCCCATGGGGTCAGGGAATAAATGGTAGCGGTTATCCTAAGCTGGAGGCTTCATGACTATCTAGGTACCCCTGGGAACTAGGGGACTCTTGGTTCAGTGAGTGACAAACTGCGTAACTAACTTAACATTTAAGTCAATTGTCTTATATATATACATTAATATACATGTGAGTTATACAAGTCTGAAATGGTTTTCTCAAGTCCCTTAGTTATGCTGGATATGCTGTTACAAGTTAATAGCTCAATTAATCGTCACGCCACTATTCAATCCCAATCGGTAGTCGTAGAATTTAGAAAAGTATTTTGTTTTCGAAAGTGACTCGCTAAAATAAGCAATTTAATAATCGGTCAGTCCAGCTTACCTCCTGTTATCAGCCAGAATATGAAGTAGCCCAACATCACAACCGATGATATTTTATAAAGTATAACTATTCTTCAAGCAACAGAATAATGTCGGAATTGTAGACCAAAGCTTCAGTAAATCTTCTCTTAAGTGCGAGTCTTGCTAGTCTTCTGTGAGTCTTATGTTAACCTAATTTCCTTGGGATTTTATAGTGGCGTTGTGCAGACTCAGGAATTTTTCTTAATACTTACATCATTTAACTAGGGCACGCATACCCCTCTCAACAAACAGTTATGAGGTAAGTTGCCCGACATTTCCTAGTTTCATCAACCAAAGTTTCGTTACAGCACATTCCAGATTTTACAAATAGGCCAAATGATTTCCAAATGTTGCATACATTACAGACTGGTTGATTGAAGAGGGCTATACAGGAAACCCTCACAAATGTGCAAGTAAACAGAATTACCCCTTAGATGTGAATTATATAATTATAAGTAAATTTTTGACAATTTTTGAACCCCAGAATGATGTAGTGAATAACAGTTATGTTTTTTGGAAATCCGAAGGACTTTAATAACTTCAGGACATAACAGGAGAGTGTATTGCTATTCCTTTATTAAGAAATACAGTGAAAGCCTCATAAGACTTTTGAATAAATTCAACAACTCAGGCTTATCAAGCGGGAAAATCTTAAAAGAGATAAGCCTGAAGATATGTTATTTTATAACTACATACTGGAATTGAGATTCTTTTATAGGATATTATTCCATATAAATTCTTCTTTCAGCGATTATCATGATCAAAGCACATTTTCAGGCTTCCTTCCTCAGTGACTCTGACACATTCTTGAACACAATGCTTATGCCTGTTTGTTTCAGTTGTTATATGAGAATGGTGTGAATGGCATCCTGGCAGATGAAATGGGACTTGGCAAAACACTTCAAGTTATTGCACTTTTCTGTCATCTGATTGAGATGAATGTGACAGGGCCATTTCTTGTTGTTGCTCCGCTGTCAACCCTACCTAACTGGCTGCTAGAATTTGAAAGATTTGCTCCACAGGTATGTTGTTATTTCTGTATGAAAGGAACTCACATTACAAGAGATGGTCTCCAGATGTTGAGGGTATCTGTGAATATATTGAATGAGCAGTCACTGGCACTTGTGTCATATCCCAGGGCAAAATAGTCTTAGAATTCACTGCTAAGAACCTGACTTATGAACAAATACACATATTTATTCCTTTACAGATATACTACTATGGGATTCTTTGTCCATGTGAGGCATTGTATAATAGTATAATTTACATGTATGTTTGTGGCTATGAATATTACTGACAGTGGGCCAATTGGTAGTGTGTTTTCAATGAACATGAAATATACAAACAGTCAACCAACTTTGCTCATACAGGATGTCCTGTTGAACACACTGATCTTGATCTGTAAGATTGCATGCTCGAAGTATGACATACCTTTGAAAAAGTACAGTGTGTGTTTATTAACATTTGTTACAAGGTTATATGTTGAAGTGTAGTTGCACTGTTTCTTGGAATTTTCTTCAGTATTTCTGCTTTTGTGTGGGCTCTCTAGCAACCAGGTCTTTCCATCTCGCTTTGTCTTCCCTGAACTCCTCCTCTGTTCTTCCTTCTGCCTGATAATTGTCCTAATCAGTTTTTTCCATCATATTGTTTGCGGCTGTCAGAATTTATTTTCTGAAACAAAGCTTAGCATAACTGAATATGGAAATATTCTGGGATATTTTGCCATGTCAACTGGTAAATAGTTTTTGATGTTTCAAACAATTGTAATTCCTTCATCTTGAAGGTCAGCTAACCAAAATGGATTGCTTGACCATGAAGTTGTTTGTAGTTAAGTTGTCAGTGTCATGTCGAAGAACATTATAATCATTTACCAGTTCACAAACCATCCAAGAAGCTGGGTGGGAGAAAAAAATCAGTTTCTGCATTAAGACAGATTCATGGAATTTGCTGCATAGTGAAATTCTAGGACCAATTCACAAGGAGATGTTTTCTTTATCAGGTACCTGTACTTCTCTTCCATGGAAATGAAAACAAGCGCCATGAAATGTATCCACTTCTGTGTAAGAAAGTAAAAGTAAACAATTTAGCTGTGTGTCCTGTTGTGTTGACATCATTTGAAATTCCACTGAGGGAAAAGATATTGTGTAAAATCAAGTGGACCTATATTGTCGTAGATGAGGGACATCGCCTGAAAAACTACAAGTCTATGCTGGCAAGGTATGGTGTTCATACACACACATACACACAGATTTTCTTGAAAATTTAAGATTTTGAAGGCGCGCTATCTTATGTTTGGGTAAATACAATATTTGATATAGAAATTATTTGTGTTTCTTCAGGTGGAAAGGGTATGAGGAAATTCATCATTTTGACTTCTGAATGCTGTTTTCCAGGGTGTGTTGATAACTGTGGTTGTGGGCCCAGCAGAGTAGGAATTTTGTCATATCCTTTTGTAAAATTTGACACCTACTTTCTGCACAACATTTTTATTTATTTATGTGCTGATATTTTCTCCAATTTGCTGTTAATTTTTCTGCTGGACGGAAATATTAAGTAAGGTTTGTATATTCATGTTTTGGCAGGGAGCTGAAGATGTATCGAACTGGGAACCGACTGCTGTTGACTGGTACTCCACTTCAGAATAATCTGTCTGAACTATGGTCATTGCTTCATTTCTTGCTGCCAGAAATCTTTGATGATTTGGCAGTGTTTGAGGCATGGTTTGATGTTTCTGAATTGCAGCAGTCTGATGGAAATGCGAAGATCATCCAGCAAGAAAAACAAAAAAATGTGTTGTCTGTGATGCACCAAGTAAGTGGTTGTTCCATAACAAGTATCTAAAATGCAGACTAGGAGTCTGAAACTATACCATAGATGGGTAGGTAGGTAGGTAGGTAGGTATTACAAGAGGCGATCTATTTTAAACACAGAGCACTTTGGCCGGTATGGGCCTTTTGTGCCTACCACACAGCAAATTGCTGGGTCAACTAAAGAGCCTTGAATCCTTGACTAGTCTCAGCAGTAAACTTACAAGTCTTGATGAAATTTTCTGCCCCAGTTTAGTAATACCAAACAATTGATATTTTCTGAGGTCTGATGATTCACATAGGTGTATAACATGTCAGGCAGTTTCCTCTTTCGATCCACAAAGCTTACAGTGGGGATTCCCAGTAAAGATCCTCATCCTGTGCATATTTTTCCTTAAGGTGCAATGTCCCATAAGTAGTCCCATCACTGTTCTCAAGTCATGCCTTCTCTGGCTCAAAATGTAGGTTGAATTGCCTTCAGAGGATCTTTCAGGCATCCCTTACTATGTCACAGACCGACGTGGCACATCCAGAAGCCAGTGTGCTCCACATCCAGCCATGCTTTCCACTTGGAGCACACCAGACTTCCTGAGATTCCACAAAAAGATTCTGGTACAGTGGGATTTTTCCATCATCTCCTTTACCAAACTGTTGGCTGTGTCATTGCCATGTATTCCTTTATATGCAGGCACCCAAATGAGTGTAACTTCATTCCATTTCACCTGTGCTACAAGATCTCTTTAGCAATCCTTGACTAAGTGAGTGCTTAAGCGACACAAAGAAAGGGCTTTTAAAACTGCTTGACTGTCAGTTTGAATCAATATTCTTTGAAGACTACAGGCTCTCTTTAGATTCTCACGGACACAAGCTTGTATCACAATAACTTCTGCATGAATAACAGTTCGGTATTTCCCCCAGCTAAGCTCTAAAGCTGTTTAAATTTTTCCCCATGTAGTCCGGCTCCAACTCCATCCTTTTTCTTGGAGCTATCAATATATTATATCATCTTCTCAGATCTAGAAGTTAAAACATTGCCTGACTCCTTTTTGACTTCTCAAGATGATCTGAAATGATCTTTAGCAGTATTCAGAAAGTAGGTAGTTGGAAGGCATATCTTTCAGTGTCCCTACTTCTGCTTCCTTGGTAATTCTGGAATATCCCAGATTGTTATACCTGTTAAGATCAGTCAATAGGATGCTAATGGTGCCTCTGCTTTAATGAAGATATGCATTGGGAGAAGGCCAAGAATCACATCCAAAGCTGCAGTCAGAGTACTTTGTAGTGTGTCTGTTGTTATTAAGCATGCTTGTTTTTGAACCCTTGCCTGGCAAATGTTGACTGCATGATCTTCAGTCGCCAGGTCACTGCGGCACTGCCTAAGTCTCACTATTGTCTCCAGATCACTGCTGCATAAGTGATAGATAATAGGTCTCACTACAGCAGTAGAGCAGCATATTTTGGATACAAACCTTAGAAGTCTTGCCACACACTGTCCTGACCAACATTAGGGAAACTGTACTGTAAGAACAGCATTCAGCTAAACACTTGTGATGTGACATACAGAAATATCTACATAAGAAATAAATGCCATTCATGTATTATTTTATTTTAATTTCACTTCAAATGCTACACCAAGCTGACCATAATTGTGATTTACTGCCATGTGAATCTCATATGTTATGGTGTCTTGTTTTGTAATATATGACATTGTTTCATTCTGGTGTACTGTCTATCACTTATGTTCAAAGGGGACTATTTTGAAATGAAAGGTGGCTTTCTCCTTGTAAATTCTCACTTACTGACCATTTACAATCATGTTTCCATCATATTTGACAATGAACAATCTCTGCAGTTGAAACATAATTCTAAGTATCAGTCACCTGTCTCTGTTTCCCTGCAATGTGAAAGGCTCCTAATTCTGTGTCTTGAAGCAGCTTATATTCATGCCCACCACCACCATTTTTTTCCTCCCCCCCTGATTGCTGCTGTTCAGCTGCATACTTTTCCACAGATTCTGGTACCCTTCCTTTTACGCCGTGTGAAAGCTGATGTTGCCCTCAACATTCCACCAAAGAAGGAACTGCTGGTATATGCACCCATGTCACCAGTACAACTGGAACTATACCGAGCAACAGTAGAACACAATTACAACAAGCTACTGAGGAAAACTGAGAAGGTAAGGCAGACCAGACACAGTTACCGTTCATGTCAGTTATATCATACTTATTTGCTCTTTCTTTGATCCAGTGAAGAACTGGAGGATTATATCATTACATTCCTTTCTTTCAACCACATTTTCACACATATAATTCTTGTAAAATTTCTACCCATTATGCACAAATGTGTGTCCTATGTATGCACAAATACTAAAGGTTAAGGAATGCCATTCCGTCACATACATATGTTCGTTTTCTTGCATATTTTTATTTTGTGTCTCATTATGGCATTGTAGATGTCGTGATGAATTTGAATGAAATTGGCCGTGACACAATTGAGGTACTGATGTGGAATTTTCCTCCATAGACTGAGGAAAATTATGAAAAGCCTTGAAGTCACTCATGTTGCAGCCAGAATTGAAATTGGACCACTCTCTTGTACAAGTCAGAAACATTACTGCTAGAACTGCTTGAAACAGCATGCTGTATGGAATGTGACACCATGTGGCTTGATAGATGGGTCAGCAATTTTATAGGAACCTTCTTACTTACTTGGTTCTAAAGATGGGGGCAGCACATTTGTCTGTAATGTTGGTACCTATCTACCAAACTACTTGGTGTTGTGACACAGAATGCAGTTCTCCTCCTCACCACTGTGAGAACCTCGAAACTAATAATGTTATTCTTTTCCTTGTAAATCAGTTTACTGTTTTATGACGGTCCTGTGAGCAGGACCATCTCCTAACTTTAATAATATTCATTCCATGCATTGTAAATGTATTTGTGTGTACCAACAAATGCACACCCAATGTTTAAAATATTACAAGTTATTTGTAAATGTAAGGCCTTCTACATGTTTCAGCAAGTGTTTTGTCATCTTCATGGAGACAGTGACACAAAGGAAATTATACATACATAAGGTTAAAATGTCATAAATTGCACAACCATCTGTATACATTGCTAGCAGTGATGTATTAGAGTATTTTTAACCATGAATATGTCGGCAGCATAATATTTATATCGCTATGTCTATAGCTGCTTATACTTATTGTGCACTATAAGTAATTTACTATGTTTTAATCTTATCTGTATATAATTTCTTTCGCTACATTGTCTCCCTGAAGATGACAAACACTCACCAAAATATGTAGGTGAGATTATATTTGCAATAACTTGCAAAATTGTACTTATCGTATGTGCTTTTGTTGGTGTATATAATGAAATATAGTAATGCTTCTAAAATTAGATCTCATGTTTCCATAGTTACAAACCCTTTGTGAACATCACAATCCAAACCAAACGTGTGACCTACTAAGTGTCCGTCAGAGTTTGAGGATTTTGTCAGCCTGTGTTCAGGAACACAAACAATGCATCTGATTCCTCAGGTGTTGTGAAACTAATTAAATATGACTTGATATTTCTTTGATGTGACTTGTCTGCAGTCATGCTGAGTTAGTTTTTTCGAGGGGTGGTGAATTGTATGAGCTGTGGGAGCCACACATCAGTAGGAAAATTAAGCAAGAACCAATAAGGCTCTTGTTTATGTTTCCTGGCTACTTTTTTTCGTTCGTCTATCTGCAGTAGGTTATTTTCAGTCAATTATGAGTCTCTGTTCTTTATGAATCTTTAAAATTGCTATTTGCTGTGAACCTCATGCGCATGCAAGCTACTTGAATATTATTATTATTTTAGAGGCAACTTGCATGAGTCGCTTGCAGCTCGTTGCTCATGATCTGCATTGTAGCCACTGTTGGTTTATTCAAACACTATTTCGTTGATCGAATGTTAACCAAATTAATCCCAACCTCAGCATTCTGTATGATGTCAGCCGCTTAATATTAAACAGGCTTGGTCTTGGTGGGAGTGTACAAAAATGTGAGAAAGTTACATAGAAGTGAAACTATAATAAAGATATGTGCCGCATGACAATGTTTCGGTCAACGACGGACCACATATACAACGCTGTTCCCATAAGATTATGATATTATAATACAATTTTATAGTATTATAATATAATACCATTGTGTTACAATTGCCTACAGTATTCAGTACAGTAACATGCTGTACAGGTTTATAATCTAGGAGCAATAGGCTATATATAGACTAGGTGTGTAGTAGGCTATACTATCTAGGTGTGTGTAAGTACACTGTATGATATACGCACAATGACAAAATCACCTAACAACACATTTCCCAGAACATATCCTCATCGTTAAGCGATGCACATCTGTAAACTGCATTGATTTGTATTCTTCATAATGTTGTTTTTTTGTCTGTTTATTTACATTTTTATTTTAGAATGTAGTCATTCCAGACCAAACAGATGGTAAACGAGCAAAGCGCAAGTGCAGAACTACAAAAAAATACGTGTTTGATTTTGAGGAAAATGAGGATGAGTTTGATGAGCATTCGAATGCAAGGTAATCCTGAAAGCTCTGGACTAACATATGTAGAGAGTGATGACAGTAATTTGTGCTTCGAGTCTGATGTTTATTGGACCATGCATCATTGTGATAGTTGAAGAATAAGAAAACCAACTTGTTATATTTACTTTACTTCTTAGATACTCAACATGTTTCGGGCATTAATGTGTCCATCTCCAGGAGTTTGTGACTATGTTGTTGAACTACCGCATTGGCTGTATTGTTCTTGGTTTGTTGTGTGTTAGAGTCAGGGTGCCCGAAACATGTTGAGTATCTAAGAAGTAAAGTAAATATAACAAGTGACATCTAGTTGGTTTTTTATTCTTCAGTTGTGCTTTGAAGTTTTAATAACTGGAAACACTTATCACATACACAAACTGTAAGTGTCTGGGTCTGCTGCGGGTTGAGAAACTTTTCCATTTATGACATTATACAGTGAAACCTGCTTAAGACAGCCCCACTTGAGAAGTTTACTTTATAAGACAGAGTAATTTAGTACCAAAGTTTTCCCATATGATTGAGCTGTATATTCACTTCATCGATGGATTTCCTGTCTAAGAAGCAAAAGTTATATATTCTCTCTTGCCTTCACATTACATATGTGTTTGCAGTTTTCATTCTGTAGAACAGGTAATTATTGAACATGTGATCAGAGTTGCTACTACATGGACAACCGGCATAAAGCATAAGCCACCGTCATTTCAAGAAAATTTGGACATTATAAACAAGTTAATGCCATTTAAAATGTTCCTCACAAAAAAGATTGCTGAAGAACTTGGCATTTTCATGTTGACTTGAAATACAAGACACCTCAGTCCATAAGGGAAGAGCTCAGCCAAAAGGAAGTAAAGTAGCAAAATATAGGAAAATAGAATCAGGATTTATGGAAATGTTCTGGCAAAGAGCAGATCCTTCATCCATCAGTAGTGCATGTAGAAAATATGTTGTCTTGTGTTCAAGAATGTGTTGTTGTCACAGAAGGAGGTAAAGCTTTATGTTGACGGTAAAAATCACTCATTTAATGCAGAATTTATGCGGAATGAGATTCTGGCGAAGTAAGTGTCAGCTTCATTTCATAATTACCAAGTAATCTTGCAAAGGCTGACCAATTTAAATCACTTTCCCACTTGATAAGTCAAATTTGTTGGATTTTTCCAAAAATTGTCTTAACAGGCTTCACTGGATTAGATTTTACATGTTTTTATATGGTACAGGTATGTATTATGTTTTTTAAACATATGAACATACACTTTGTTAAATGACAGTTGTATTTCACATAGTACATGTAAATGTGTGGGCTGGGTTAGCAGAGTTGGTATAATGACTTGCTATGGACTGGATGGTCTGGGGATTAAATGCCACTTGGGGCAACATTTTCTGCACCCATCTAGCTAGCCCTGGGGCCTCCTATACAATGGGTACCGGGTCATTCCCAGGGGTAATGCAGCGGGGGCATGGCATTAACCACTCACCCCTCTAGCACAGGTTCAAGGAAGAGTAGAGCTATAACACTACTCTGCTTCTATGCTTTAATGGCATGTTATAGTTTGAACTTTACTGTTAGATGTGTAACTGTACTGCTACAAAAAATGAAGTTGTTAGTTTTGAATAAAAATGAGTAGTGCATGTTTGCAATTTGAAGATGCACACCCCTAATAAATAGTTACATCTCTCTTCAGAGTTGCAGCAAGTTTGTAAATCAATCCAGATTTGTTATTCATAAAATCAGGAACAACCATGACCTTTCTTATCAATTTAGAATGAGAATTTTCCATTCAGCTTTTATTACCACAAAAAAGCAATTATGCTTGCTCATTTTCAGCTCAGTTTTTGATGTGGTAATAGAGGATAAGGAAGATAAAGATTACAGAATCATGTTAAAGATGACACATCCAATGATGCAGCTACGTAAGATTGTCAATCACCCATATTTGGTGCACTTTCCTGTTGTGCCTGGGAAGAATGAGCTCAGAGTTGATGAAGAATTGGTCAGAAAGTCAGGAAAACTTCTGGTTCTAGATGCTATGTTGGTGAAACTGAAGCAGAGGGGTCATAAGGTATGCTTGACTTTAAGTCAAATCTTTGCAGGTTATCAGCCACATTATAGGTGGGTGTGTTTCCACAGGGTCACTGTGGTAAGGAGCTGCCACTAAATATGAAGTGTATGTGTATACAAGTATGTTTGTCTCAGGCATCCTCCCTCATTGGCCCTCTAGTTTCCAGTAAGATGGAATCAATTTGAGCAGGCACTAGTTCTGCATTTTTCCTGATCTATTTTAGCTTAACCTGGAATGTGATTGTTTGTTGGTCAGTTTTCAAATCCGTACTTTCTTCATCTTGTCCTGCCCTGCTGTTTTCCAGTTGCTGTAGAAGTCTGATTGTCAGGTTCCAAGCTTGACTGCATTTAAACCCTTTTCTGTTGAAATTATTCAGATGTAGCCATAAGGCTGTTGCTTGTTTAACCACTCAAGAACATATATCCTGATGTCCTGGCTGGTACCTTAATATCTTGAGACTTGATCTGATGGCCCGTATTCACACATTTCACCACTGCCCATGATAATGGGTCTGTGTCACTGGGACATGGCATGTCCTCAGGTCATGATTAGAGAAAATGGCTGCCAGATGTGGAAGGTAGCTTTGAATAAGAATTGGGTACCCAACAAAGGGTGGTTCTCCAGCTTGTGGGCTGGGCAAGGGATGTAGTAATTCCTCACTTTGCAATACCAAAATGTTACAAAAAGTCACACAGGACCTCAGACTTGGAAAGATCCTTTGGAATGATCTAAGAAATAAAAAAGAAACATGAGATTTGGAATTTGGGGTGTGAGAAATCTTCATAAGTCAGGGTCACAGCAGACAGAAGTGAGTGAGTGAAGTGTAGGTTACATTTGTGGGTGTACAGGACATCAGATGCAACAAGGACAGCACAGCAGAGGGTTATACTGTTTTCTACAGAAAATAAAATGAAAATAATCAATTACAGACATTTTTTTTAAAAGAATCATACAACAGTTAAGAAAGCATGTCATATATAGTGCTAAGAGATTGCTGGTGTGATACTGTTTGGAATGCACATGCCTCAGCTGGAGGTGAAAGTGACAATGTAAGTGACAGGTTCTGTGAGCTACTGGAGCAGTTACTTGATAGTTGCCATGTGCCACATGAATTCTGTTAGGAGATTAAATTGCAAAATTGGAGAGAGAAGATTTTTCAAACTGGCAATTGGGAACAAGAGTCTACATGAAAATACTAATGATAATGGTGTTAGGGTAGTAAACCTTGCCACATTGCCATTGTGACATCGAAGTTTGTATGTTATTCATATGCCTCAAGACCTCTTGCAGTTTTCCTGTTCTTTGTGGTCATACTATGAATGCATCAATGTCATCTACATCTCTGTGTCAACATATTAGATTTTTTGGCCTTACCAAACTCAATAAATTTTCCACACCTCCATTCTGTGTGTGAGTGTTCTTTCTGTGGAATATCGTTGTGTAGTAGCTAAGTCTTGAAAGATGAAATAGGACTCAAATTTGGAAATTACAGTGTAGTCATTTAATTTAAAAAGAATTCTGTAATGATGTTTGTAATGGGAGTAAATTAAATGACTTTGGGTATTATTTATTTGATCGATGTGAGGAAACAGAAAAGATTAATTTTGGTATCAAGGAGACAAATGAGAAGTTTGCCATGTAGCACAAGTACCTGTAAGTTTCATTTGTAATCGTAGAATACTGGTGACCTAAAACTTTAAAGTAATAATTTGTGATATTTTGCAGGTTTTGTTATTCTCAACATTCACATCTCTGCTAGACTTGCTAGAGGATTATGTACTGATGCGGAATTATAGGTATGTCCGTTTGGATGGATCTACCAAGGTGGAGGACCGACAGGCACATATCAAGGCATTCAATACTGACACAAGTCTCTTCATATTTCTCATCTCTACTCGTGCTGGTGGTCTTGGAATCAACCTTAGTTCTGCTGATACTGTGATTCTCTATGACAGTGACTGGGTATGTCTTTCCAGTGCCTTAACCCTTATAAAGCTGGACATTTTAGTTGTCTCATATGTTTATTTTGAAAATTCATAACTTGTATAATGTTGAGAAACATTTGTAATACAATCTGTCCATCATCTATAAAAGTTTGTAACTCTATTCAGCACAGCAGTACAGGTGAAATCTCATTATGACAAAGCTTTCCTTTCACAAAGTGCCTGACATGGATGTGTAGAAGAAGTGTCTGCATATCTGTTTAGTAGCTTTATCTCTCCAATTGAACAGATATCAGCAAATGTTAGTATTTGATGTCTACATGAAAATTAACAATGGAATTTAATTTTAATCCAATATAACCCTTGCTTTACTGATTTTTCCAGAACCTTCTCAGCACAACATAATTCACAGATCTCATTTGTACCTATAGTTCTTGTTTGAAACATTTTTTGTTTCATCAAATGTTAGGCATATACATGCCATGTCTCACTGCATCTAAGGAAACACTGCTGCATACTAGACACCGTACACACAAAGCAGTGAGCAGGAAGTCACAGTTAATTCAATCAGTACACAGGTGGAAGTCAGAGTGTTACCCAACCTGTCATCAGATTAGTGTGATATTGGAGTATACAAACAATCCCAAAGTTAATGAAGTGCGTGCGTAGTGTACAAACACAATAGATCTTAAAACAACTACCAGTTATATGACAGACTGTTGCTGGGGGTTTTTTGTGGTATATGCTGGAATCTTCTTTGAAACAGTTTTAGCATTTGAAGCCTGATATTTTGGGCTTTCTGTTCTAATTAAGTTTTTCTTTCATTTATATAAACTATGAATCCCTTTGGAATGGAATTTGTTAACGTACGTCTGTACAGTTTACGTGTATTGAGGAGACTTACGTGACCATGACTGCTATCATCATGACATAAGTCAAAATGAAAGTACAATAAAAGTTTCAGTTATGCTGGCAGAAAGGTGTTATAGTTTTTATATACTTGTTTTGATTGCATGACATGAAGTGTTATACTGCCCCACTAGGGTGTCTGTCCCCTGAGTCAGACTGATACATTTACAGAATCCACAAGTTGATTTGCAAGCCCAAGACCGTTGTCACCGCATTGGCCAGACTCGACCTGTTGTTGTATATCGATTTGTGACAGCTGCGACCATTGATGAGCAGATTGTGGAGCGAGCCGCTGCCAAGAGGAAATTGGAGAAGATGGTGATTCAGAAAGGTACCACTTTTGTTTTTTAGATGTGTTCACACCCTACAGGGTACACATAACATTCCAAGACTTCTGCACAGGTTTTAATACAATTCGAAACAGAAGACCTCCGTGAAAAATTGATGCGCCCCTTGAAATTTAATTTTGAGCAGACAACTTTAACTGCCACAGTACAGAAGACTTAAGTGTGTACTGATGTGTGGTCACTTCGTGGCTGTGTGCATGTATAGTTTGTTACATGCTTCACACTAGCATGCAAGTTAAAAATTAAGAAATTAGGCTCTGTTTGATCTGAATTACATGTGCCAAAAATGGAAATCTGATGCTCCATATGGGTTGTGTTTTCTAGGCATGGCACTGTAGTCAAACATAACAGGAACTGTGCATCAGCATGTGCCATTGCTAGGGTCTGAGCAAACTACATCCTGTCCAGGGCACCAAATTTGTATAAAGGCAAATACGCACTCACAATTATGCTGTGCATTCATTTGTAAATATACTATGAAATATATAGTGCCCTCTACCACTTCCTGAACATTCCTTCTTTCTGCATTTCTGTGACA
>Ga0123352_10001079_pt1 | contig 35249 bp, 21 predicted proteins | sample TergutLab28metaG_FD_89700 | JGI IMG/M metagenome (GOLD analysis project Ga0123352, IMG submission 89700) | Labiotermes labralis P1 segment gut microbial communities from Petit-Saut dam, French Guiana - Lab288 P1 | ecosystem: Host-associated > Arthropoda: Insects > Digestive system > Gut ...
GTAAATTAATAGAAGAGGATTTAATAATTTACCAAAAACAAAATAAAGGGTTTTAACCATTCTGGAGGTGGGTATTCCGGGGGGGGGGTGGGGGGGGGGGGGGGCATGGACTGGGTTGATCTGGCTCATTATCGGGGCAGGTGGCAGGCTCATGTGAACATGATAATGAACTTCCAGGTTCCCTAAAATGTGGGGAATTTCTTGACCGGCTGAGAACCGGTTAGCTTCCGAAGATTGACTCTGTTGCATGGAGTAAGTAAGTCAGTAAGTAATTTCTTCTTCATGTGACACTTGTAGGTACACGGAGTGTTTAGTATGGCCAGTTTGTGTTGAACTGGCATTGGAAGAAAATGAATTGATGTTTACATTCGTAAGGTCATTGAAGTCTGTGTTCCACCAACACCTTTGTTTTTGTTCTTGCTAGACGGGAGAAGAAAGTTGGAATAAAGCATTCATTGCTGAAAGCACAGAAGCAGCTCAGCAAGCACCCCTCATCTAGCAATTGTTCATCTCCTACCTCACCTGAGATGCAGACTAGTCCAGAGTCACCACACAACTGGGCACACGGGGTTAGTGGGAATGACATGCTGCTAGATAGGCATCTTAATATACTAATCTGGTCTTTCTGGAATGGCTAATTACTGTGAAATTTAATTATAGCCATTAATGATGTCCTTTGGAAAGGAAGTGAGCAAAATAAGTTATTTAAAGAATATTTTTCTCCCACAGCATGTGCTGTTGATTTTACAATGTTCAGAACACTGTTTTTTCATCCTGTTTCTGTAATTTTGTAAAAAAACCAAAGGATTGTGTCATCATCTTATCAATAACTATTTTATGAGTCTGGCCTCCAGTTCCTTATAAACCAGTTGACATATGTTCATGAAAATTGGTACAAATATGATGTCATTAGAGATCATTTTCTTTATTTTATCTCATATTGTCAGTAATACCAACACAGAAACCTTGTGAACTTGTTAAATGACACTGATATAGTACCATAGCAATATACTGATGTATGATTATTAAATTTTGGGTGTTGACACATCTTTAAAATGCATGCAGTACTTGTTAAGATATTTTCTTTATGCTGATTGGAAAACTGTGATGCATTGGCCATGTGAAATGTGTATGTTAGCTTATGATTCTAGGTAATTGTATCATACCAATGCTTGAAAACTTTGTGTAATGTGTAATCATAAATTTAGAAAGAAATGAAAGGTCTCTGTATTAAGACCAATTACAAATGCAGTAGTGAACTGAATATTTTATATTGTCTTGGGAAGACTGAGCATAGTTGAAAACTTTGCTGCTGGAAATAATGCATGACATTAGCTCATTGAATTGTATGTGTTTGAAGGATTAATTTATAGTTCTTACTGGCTGCTTCTTATATATATCAATGGTTCACAAATTGAGGGTTCTGTGTCTCCCAGGTGATAAAATATTCTGTTGTGGTGCCTAATATTTTTGGCTTCTTGATATTTACCTTCTTTCATGTCACCCTTATGGTGCCTGAAATTCTGAGATTTCTGCTAGGTACGTGGAAATTTTTTTACCCATGATATAGACTGAAGCAAGTAAAGCTAAGTGGGATTTGTAGGTTCTACTCTGAAGCTCTGATTGTTTCATTAATTCCAAATGAAATTTGTTATCTGTCAGAAATTCCAGACAAAACAAGGTGTTACATTGAGAATTTGATGCTGAATGTGTATAGCTTACAAAGTGTTGTGCACACAGTGTGGTGAAGATGTTCCGGGTCCTACATTATCAAGTTATTTGTGTCAGAACACATACACTGATGGTAATTCAGGATGTCATGAATTCTAATTTAGATAGAAAGTTAATTAGTCACCATTAATGTTTGTTTATCTTCACACATCAATTCTTGTTACTGAGATGATGTTTGTTTCTGATGGTGCAGTTTGTTGCTGGTAATCTATGTTTAAGTAGGACAAGAGCATGTTTGAGGTATGGGTATGAACATAATTCTATTTTTTTTCTTTTTCTGTTATGTCTGGTAGAATCCCATTATGGCAGCTTTGGTACTTAATGGCACATCACAACTGCCAGAGTCCATAATCACTACTGCTGGAAGTGCATCTTATGAACATCTTCTGAAACAAAGAAGATGTAGGCAGCGAAGCAGCTTTACCAAATCTATTCCCAACCAAGATAAGAAGGTGAAAAACTAGGAGTGTGATTGTCAGTCATTAGTGATAAGTTACAGTGATATCAAGGATGGGGAAAGCAAAGAATGCATGTTGAATATTCTTTGCTCTAAGGTGGTTTGTAATTTGAGAGCCAGTGTGTTGTGGCACTGACATTTCCATTTCATTGAGAGATTTAATAATGAGGTTAGTATCTGAACTGTCTATGTTCAACTAAGTTGGGAGGCACAACTGAGATATTTTGTTGTGTTTATCAGTTCTTGCAGACAAAATTTTAGGCAGTGCCATAAAAATACTAAACTACTTTAAAATCCTTAGCTATTTGTAGCTTTCTGGTTGTGCTTACGGAGAATGATTTTAGGTTATGGGTTGCTATATTGAAGAAACAAAGAAATCTGAAAGTATGATGGTTTGATACAGGTGTGAACATTACCATATTTAATATGTTTGTAACTGGATGAATAATGAATATTTTGAGATATTTCAGACTAATCATATGGTAGCTAGAGAGAGTTATTCTATTAGAATTACATATAATGATGAAAATGGTGTAAAATATTTCATATAGAACTGAAAATTCTAGTATTCTATGTTTTCATAAGCATAATACTAGTATAGTGACAATTGTTTAGCTCTGTATTTTAATTGAAGTATCAAATTATTGGAAGATAGACGTATGTTTGTCCACTTCAGCATTACTGATATCTGTTGGCAAAATATTTCTGCAAGAAACGTATATTATACTGCCCCCCCTTCTTCATTGTTATGGTGTTGTCTGCAGGTTTTAGGTACAATTGACTCTCAGTTTGAAACATTTTTTTTTTTAAGCATCATGGTTTTCAGTTGTGTTTACATTTGTGTGTGCTGAATGCATGCAGGAACATGCGCATGTCCACACACACACACACACACATTAAGAGAACACAAAAGACATATTTTCAGTGCAATTATAACTTTCTTTTTCTGTAGTGTTTGATGTGGGATAGTGTGCAAGTCTCTGTGGTTTGGAAATGCATGCCGAGTTGGTTATGTGTCTTAACACGATGTATCTGTTCATTTTGTCCAATTGTAACCAAAACTGAAATGGCTCCAAATTTTTTCCTTAAAATTAATAAAATGTTCAATTTTTCTGAATTTATTATGTGTGTATGTATATATATATATATATACACACACACACACACACACACACACACACATAAATACAAATGAACAGATCAATTTTAATGGGTGCTTTGCAGGAATATGAGTGTTCCCTTCCAAACTGGGGGGACTACTGTGTATCCACACTAAGAATTCTAGTAGTAATGGATGACTTATACCTGATTGAATTAATCATATACTACAATGAATACTTACTGTTTTTCTTTTGTTTTGTTTTACAGAATGATTGCAGTTCCAGACTTCAAAATTTGGTGGATGGTGAGACGCAGACTGAAATGATGGACATCAGTGAAACTGACACCAGCCCTAACCCCCAGTTTGCTGGCCATCAGTTTAATGTGACTGTATCCCAGGCAGGCATAGTGAAAGAGGTGGAGGAACACAGAGTGACTGATGAATCTCCTGGAACAGAGAGTTTAAATGGCAATAGCTTAAACTGTGGTGAGGTTGAACTGCGATTACAGCCCTCAGATGATTCTGAACCAAATAGCAATTTAAGACTGTCTATTCGTGAAAGTGATGATGAACATTTGGAAAGCCTAGGAAGGAAAGTGAATGAGATTTTGAATGGAAACAGAGTGTCAGCACCTCCTGCAATTGAAACCACTGCCAACAATGGGAACCCTGATGTTCTTTCGATACTGTCAAGTTTGAGACATGAGGAAGGCTGTTGTAGTGAGGAAGAGTTGTCCAGGAGAATTGCGGCAGCTGGTAGAGGTGGCCAGGAGTTGTCCGCCCACTATCGGGGTGTTATTGTTTGTGCTGATTCAGTACACCCTGTTACAAATTTGAGGCTGAGACAGGGAGACAGTTCTGAAACTCTGGATTCTCAGGACTCCAGAGATGACGTGTGTGAAAGCTGGTCAGAGGAGGAAGGAGAATATTCAGTAAACAGCTATGCACTTCATAGAGGAAGGTCTGTATGGGAACACGGATTCTGTATAAGATCAATAGCAGTTATGAAAATGTACTACATTTGTCATTCATAGAAGTACTAGAAATGGTCCCTTTGTGTGATGGGATTAACATGATATTCATGTGCTAATCAATGTCTTCCTTCATGATACATTTATGATGATTAGTGAGGTTATCACAGTATTCTTTATTAAATTGTTATGTTATAATAATAGATGTTACTGTCACTTTTGTTCTAAGAACTTTGTAGAAATAATGCACTAACGCAAATTAGTAGTTTCAGAACACTTAATGGTATTCAGTCAACAACCCTCTGATTAAATGGAATTATGATTTTGAGATTCATTAAGCTTAAACATTGATGTGTTATCATTTCCATTTCAGTGTTTCTTTGTACTTAAAGTGGAATTTTATAATTTTTAATTTATATTTAAAGATAGACTCACTGTGTAGACTGAAACAAAGTAGTCATCATGAGTTCTTTACAGAATTTTTGCCAGTAACTGCTGTTGTGTGGGGAAGTTCATGTGGTGTATGTCACTGTGATGGGAAAGTTCACAGTGAAGTTTTTCCCACTTTGCATATATTGGGAACTAATACATAATTATTTACAGCTTTGCTCGTCGGCCTGTTGCACCACGATGTAGGTCACGTCGGCTGAAGAAATCCACAGCTGTTACAACTGATATTGTGGGATCTGATGAGGAAAATACTCCAGACTACAGCCATCCCCCATCTAGTCAGTGCTCTACTCTGGAGAGCAACCCAGATCTGCCTCAGATGGTGCAGCAGTTAGGGTCTGTAGCAAAGAAGAGGCGTCACTGTGATACCAAGGAGGTATGTGGAGAGAACATCTGCAGACTGGGGGGTGGATAGTTTTGGCTCAAATGGAGAGTGATTTTATGTAAGGATGTTTGATGCACTAGATGAGGTTTATAGGAGAATGGCAGTGTGTAAATGCATTAAAATAATATACTTACATGTGATAATTTACATTTTCGCAGAACTTAACATCAGCCTTAATTGTGATTTGTCATTGAAAGTGAAGTGTTAATTACCAGATGGTTTACCTGACTACCGCAGCAAAATCTAGTAAATAATAAATATATCAGTACTGCGGATAAAACATTTTGCTCCGCAGTAAGTAGGCTTTCAGTTCCGCCCAGAAATAGCCTGTCTTTTCTGATGCTTCTTATGTATGTGCATGTGTATTTATTCATTTCAGAAACTCGGAACCACTTCAGCAGACAGTTCAGACTCTGAATCAGATAATGTCAGTGATATGACAATTGCAACTCAGCTTGGTAAATCGCCAAAAATGGAAACTGTAGTATGATGAACATAGACATCTGCATTTCATTGATAGTGGCCATCATTTTTTTTTTATGTTTCAACAGACATTATAAATCATAGGAATGTGATTATGTGACCTGAGTTGTAATATGTGGATATTTTTAAAACACAAATATGATAGTTATATTTGTGTGCTCTAAAATGTTTTGTGATTAAAATATCACTGCTAGCAATGATTTACGTTCCTGATTGGAATGAAGTGCAAAAAACTGGACACTGATTACATGATGAAAGACCCTTCCCTCTCACTGAATGAATTCATTGTGTTAAACAGTGGCTCTCAAAGATTTATTAAGGTATGTGCACTTCCATTTGTGCTTACTGATTAATGAAAGTCTGTGGAAGATAATTCTGGTATTAAGGTTGTTAAGAGGAAATATGTAAGGATCAAGCAATGTGGAAATCACGGTTATTTGTGAAACATACATCAGAAAGTTCTGGTAAATCAAAAATGAAAATTAAATTTGGATTTTGTTGTAGGTATAATTAGAGTTTATAAAATGTTGTCACCCACAAATTTAACAGTATATAAACTTCAGATTTCAGTGATCTCATATGGGTTGTGAAAATCGACATTCCTGCAAGTTTCTGTTCAATCAAGTGCAGTATTTGCACTAACTGTATTAGTTCCGCTCAGGTAACGTGTGTAGAGTACAGCAGTTTTGTACTTGTACAAGTATTTGTGAAAAAATGTGAGTGATTAATCATGCCATTTCTTCTGGCTCAGAATGTAACAGTAGCTCGTACAGGTTAATATGTCTGTTTGTGTGCATAGACATATAACACAGCTGGTGCAATAAAACTGTTTATCAGCCTGGTGGAAAGCATACTGTCCAACTAAGCAAGTTATTGTCTGTTAACATTTTAAGCTATGGGTAAAAGTCCATCCATATGTCATGCTTTGTTATAATTTATTTTTTATGATTTTGTATTTTAAGGATAAACCATCTATATGAAAGTGAGAGAATTTCTTAGTAGTAAGTTTATAGACTTCCTGTGACGTGATTAGTGGCAAATATTTATAATGCAGCACAGCATTCATTTGCTCTGTAAACTGAAGGTTAGTTAATGTCTTCATAATGCTATAAATGTGAGATTCCTGACTGTAAGAGTTAGACTTTTAAACCATTACCATGACAGCCTAAACACTGTGCAATTTTTTAGAAATGTTTGTGTACTATTATTTATTTGTTCAAACATTAGTGAAGAAGGCTTCTGGAACCAGTGCGCTGTCACTAAACATGTTTCTAGGAGTCACTATTGAAAATGAATTCAGATTATTTAACAAGATCTGATGTCATTTATATTTATAGTTATTGTGATGAATGTGTTCGTATTATCTGTTTTTACAAAATATCAATTCAAATTAAGTGACATTCAGTTACCTGGATGACATGTACAATTTTTACTTACTGTCCTGTGCTACAAAACGAGTTTCTCTTGCATGTTACTGTAAAGGCAGTAATTTTATTGAAGAATATATTTATTTGCAACTAACTGCACTTCTGCTTGTTAACACTTAAAATACTACTTCCCTGATACATTTTGGCTAATAATAATAGCCACCCTGAGTGAGACATTTGACACAAAGGAGTATTTGATGCTAAAATGTATTGTTGTCAGTTGTACATTATTCAATTAGGTGGTTAAAATATCAATATTTGATATTAAACGGTTACTAAAATTTGGTTAATATTACACAGTATTCATTAGTTTCTGCTTGTATTTCTTTGCATCCAAACATGTAAAGGCAAAGAGGAATCTTCATTTCTAGTTGTATCATAAATCTGTTACAGTTTTTTTAAATAAAATTAGAAATTGTAAAACCCAGATACAAAAACTTGAATTTAGTATCAGAAATGTATAATAGAGGGTAAGTTCTAATTTTTGTATCTGGATTTTACAATTTGTAAGTTTAATTTACTTATTTTTACAGATTCATGATCCATCAAGGACTGAAAACTATTGTTTTCTTTTAGATGTCTGTATATAAAGAAATATAACTATTAACTAATACAAATATTGTGTAATTTTAATCTAATTTCATTAATTGTTTAATATCAAATATTGATGTTTAACCCTTTAATTTTGTAATGTACTATCTACCAGGTACAGTAGATAACATTATGTTCTAGGATCAAGTGTTACTTTGTGTCAGTAATCTTAATGAGAATGGCTATTATTATGAGCCGAAACATATGAGAGAAGTAATAATTTACATGTTAACTAACAGTTGTGCAGTTAGTTGGAAATATATTCTTACATATACCTATTGCTCGAAAAATGAACAGTATGAAAACAGTAATTTTAATTATTCATAGGCTTATGATTTAGGTGTATATGTAGGTAAATTTGATAGAACCATCTTAACTACAAGATTCCTTCTGCTCACATGACTTCTGTAAGTTTGTACTATTTCTGTATACCTGTCTTCAAAAAATTTGCATCATTTTAGAGACACTAGAGCAGCGTGATAGTTTTGTACATGAATTAAGATGAATGGTCTGAAATCAACTCATTTCTTGCATTTATTGTAATTTTCATTAAAAGTGAGCATAAAATCTGTATGGTTCTCCATCTCATCGTCCTGTCCTTTCAGGTGGATAGAGTTTACTATTAGAAGGAGCTTAAGTGCAGTAAATCACACTGCTTGAATGCTCTTGTTCACTAATCATTGGTGACAGTTGGCCTATGTCATAACTTGGATTTTAACTGAATATTACATTTGCCATATTCACTTCAAAGTGATTTTAATGTAGTGCACCTTTGTATATGAAAGTGGAAGGTGAGACTTGGCCAATGCTGCCATGTGTGATGGACAGTAAGTCACTGTCCAGACTGTATACTGAATTGGGATAATTACAAGACACTTTGAGGGCAACTGCATTGCCTTCACTCAGAAATATTAGACAAGTCACTGTGATGGAGGAAAAAAAAAAAAAAACTGGTCTTTTGTCATGCTGGAGAACAGGTGACTAGATGTAACGGAGTACCTTATGGTGCAGGTACGGAAGAATTTTAACATTAGGAGTAACTTCAGAAAATCTGATTTTTTTTAAAGCATTTTATCTGTACAAAACTTGTATAATTTATCTTTTGTCATGTGAAACAAAGAAATGTATGTGTTGTGTATGACATTTACATGGTGTGATGCAGCTCTTCGTCAGTATTATACTCAATAATAGATGCCTTCACACTTATTAAAGTGGTGCCTCATTGCATGCAAATATACAAGGTTTGATCAAAAAGTAGAAAGACTGAATTGATATTTGATATATATCGCCTTGTGCAGGAATACAGTCACAAGGAACAAGTATAGGCATGTTACTGCACATAGCAGTAATGTGGGGTCTTCCAAGTTACAAAAGTGTGCAGTTTTAGAGGTGATTGTAGACATTCTGGAGGTACCTACTACCTCAATCTCCATCTTGTTTCTTGAGGATGGAGGCAATATGTCCACCCAGAACTTTGATAACCACGTATGAAACTGCTCATATCCTTACCCCAAAGAGCATAATCTTAATCTTTAGTGCTGTGAAGACCTCACAAGCATGTTGACAGTTCATACAATTGCTAGAGTTGTTTATGGTCTGTGTAAATTGTTTTTTTTACATCTGAATTTAATGATGTTCAAGACTAGAGAACAAAATCTGTGGATGAAATTACGGGAAGAGTTTGGAAAGACAGTGACTTGAAAATATCTGTTGGAGCAGATACAGCCTTTGGAGACGTAATAATGGATGGAGTGAGTTGTTGAGTCGTTATATCATATTAAAGGTGAATGAATATCCATTCATTTATGAGCAGCCAGTGTAAGTGACAAATCAGTATCTCAAATGCTTGATTTAATGTGAAGCAACAGAAGGCTTCTCATGATGTGGTTAGAAGCACGAATTTCTTACTGTTTATGCTTTATTGTCTGAACTAGAAATCAGAGAGTGGGGTGGTTCAGCAGCCCAAACATAATAACATGATAATTACATGTGACGACATGTGGGTCTGTGGTTATAAACCTGAAACTAAGCAGTAATCACCAAAGGGATTTTTCTCCAGTTGAGATGTGTTGATGTAGTGCATTACAAAGGGCTATAAATGTGTAAATCCTGTTACTGTAAATTCAACATGACAGTTCACCTGCTCACTCGTCTTACCATGTGTGACAATTTTTAGCAGTCCACAATTACAGAAACGAGAGAGCTTCTGTACGTGCCAAAAGTGGAATTTGCGAGTTGTTTTCTTTCTCTGCCTACCTTAACTTAGGAAAGCTTTAAAGGTAAAGAAAGAAGAGATTTGATAACTGTTTAAAACACCAAACACAATGAAACATTTTCTTTGAGAAGTGCTTCCATGACTGGTAGGAGAAGTGAGGAAGTGCGTGCTGTATGTACTGTAATGGAAGTGTGCTGTAAGGTGATGCCCTTCCCAGGAGTTAATATTCACAAATTCAGTCTTAATACTGTTTGATAAGGCCTTGTATAGTTATTTATTCACCCTTACACTTTTCACCATATATAAATCTTGTGATAAGCTTCCCAGTAAACAGACTTTTCCTGGTATAGTGTGTTAATGACATGAACAGCATTTTGGTAGCACTACTTGAGCAGTAGATGAAAAGAGATCATTTCTGCAAAGTAGTTTTAAGAGAATATAACCTATTGTTGCTAAGGTTCTTTTTGGCAACTTGATAATTAAAGCTATTATTTACGTTATGAATAGTTTACAAGTTTTGTGTTAATCGTCCAGTTACAAGGCTAGAGAAAATTGTCAGTTGATATGTGCCAACATTGCATTAAACTTGTTAAGGAGGGCTATGATAAAACTGTAATCCCCAGTGAAATTGATGTGTGACACGCTAGATTGTATTGAGCGTAAATATGGTCTGATTGTAAATGGATTATGAATAAGAATTCTCACAAATCCATGACTGCGGTAGCTTTAAGTCCTGAAAGCATGTATCAGTATTTTTATCAGAATATCTAGTCAAAATAATGCCTACTTCCAGAGGTGCAAAAGTTTCAAACTTGTACAAGATGTGCTACAATTGATCTAAATTTATAGTTGCCTAAATTTTATACATCCTTATTTCAGTACCTGCTGTCTCAGTTTTATATTGCTTTTCAGTTTACCCAGTGTAATTTTCATAATGAAGAAGTTGAAAATATGTTAATCTATTCAAGTAGCACCACACTTCTCTTGTGAAATTAACCTTTTAGTGGCCTTGTATTACAGCAATGCTTTGGACCATGCCTATAGTCAAGCTTGAGTGAGTTGTGTTTTTTGATATACAGGTAATACTCTTACCTCCAAACTAGTGTATATGGCCATCATCCCTGCATGACAAGGAGATTTAAAATCCTCCCTGAACAGTAAAAGTATATACTGTATACAATAAGTAATACATTCAGCCTGTAATATTCTAGAACTAAATATTATATTGCTTGCTGTTTTGGGCCCAGCAATCTTAAAATAACGGGTGCTTATGCAATTTGCACAGAAGATAATCTTTATGTGTTAAAGAGAATTTAAAGTGCAGTTGGAATAGCTCAGGCTTTAGTGAGTGTGGTAAAGGATGGATTACCAGATATATTGATTTAATTCCAGGCATGATGAGTTTTCTCTTTGTCAGTCACCTTTTGGGCCCACCCAGCCACTTACCCTATGGGTAAATGGGGCTCTTTGCTCATGGAGTGTGATGGTAACCACTGATCTTCATCTAGTGACAAGGTTAGGAGTATGAGGAGCTGTACCTGCACACCCCCATACTTCATGGTGTGGTGCCTTATTGAGCACAGGGACAACTTTTAACCATGTTGTAGGGAATTATACTACATGTACCTGAATATAAGGGCAGCCAGGATAATGTATGTGGTATAGTAACCCACTATGATATGGATGGTTCATGTATTGTTGTGGGTGCAAGATTTTCTACACCAAACACCCCCCCAAGGCTCACACAGCGTGGGTAAAGTGGCTGGGGTGTGATGACCACTCACCATCTCTAGCACAGAGGTTAGGAATGGGTAGATGTATACGTCTCTCTCTTCCTACATGGCATGTTATGGGGACACCTTCACCTTATATGAATATAAGATAACCCCCTTCACAGTCTTTAGTTTTCAGTAAAACACCTGTACAGAATATTTTAAATTTTGCTTGTGTTTATAGGATGATCCTTCATTCTTAAGATCAAATTAGGGAAAATTCTAGTCTGGGTAAATGTGGTTAGTACAATCCTTGTTTTGGTAACTATTGCATATACAATGCTTATATTCCACTAACACAGTAACATTTAACATATATTTGCATATACTCTCAAGTAATTGACTCTGCTGGCTTTCTGACAAGTCTTACTTTGATATCTAATAACTAAATAGTATCACAGTCAGACACTGTTAGACTGGACATCTGTCATATTTTAATTATTTTTTTATGAAACAGTATATGATCAATCTGATATGGTGATTTTGCTTGGATGACATGGAAATCTCATGCTTTTGAGAAGAGCCTGGATGTTCGGGTGGTGCAGTCTGTATAATGACTAGGCCCCAGACTGAATGACTGAGGAATTGCAGTCTGATTCCTGGCAGGGCAAAGGTCTTCATGTGTCTCACACCATGCAGACTGGCTGTAGGGCAAATCGGTGGGAAAGGAGGCTCATCGACAGGAGGTAAGGCAGCCAGAACATGAAGCTTACCAGTCATCTCCCCCAGTGCTACACTTGTACATTTCCTATTTGTCCATATGATGCACAAGGATAACTTTACCTTTTCTGTTATCTTTACCCTCGAGAAGACTTTGCATTGTGCTAAAGTTTGTTAATATTGTGACCAATTTAATGTGAACTTTTCTGTCTGATTGATTTGGAAGTATCCTGCCATCACATATTACCATTGAAGTTTAATAGCCGAATATGCACGCAGAGTCTATGAAAGTGATTCAGTATTCCGAATCTTCACACAAATTATCTCACACATTATAATTATCATCTTTGGTTTGTGATGAGTAATGCATATTTGCAACAAATGTATCAGTTAAACTGATACATTAAATGTGTTCTCTTATCACAGTCTTTGTTGTTTGTACTCAGCAGAATGATGCAGGGTGTAATTTGAACAGTTCTATTGAAACCAAAATATTTTACTTTTGCACATTGTGTTAGAATAAATAACAGACACATCAACACTTGAACAGACTGTTTCTAGCAGAACAGATAGAAACACACATTACAAACTTGTAAAATAGTACCTCCCCTAGACATGAAATGTGTGATTAATGTAATTTGCAAAAATATTGCACTGTTCATGTACTGTAAACTCAAATTGTGTTAATAGTCAAGGAAATCAAATTTGCAAGAATAGAAGTTTTAAAGTCTTCTGGATTTTTACTATGTATCATTTGGCAAATAATTCTTGACAGTTCAAAGGTTGGAAGGATTGTGGTCCTGTCAAATGTCAGGAATTACATACCCAATTACATACTGTAGCACTGCAGACTCAAAACTTAACTAACACCAGTGTGACTACTTCAAATCTTGTGCATGAAAGGATGGCCTTACCAACTGACTGGAGCATATGAACTTCAAAGCCACTCTGAGTATCGGGTGAGAACTGCAGTCTTCTGTGTTATTACGCGACGAGTAGTGGTAATTTATTACTGACGTTTCGAGACAAACTGTCGGAATGGTCCCCCCGAAACGTCGGCAAGAAATTACCACTATTCGCTGCTTAATAACCCATAAAAGCGCAGTTTTAATAACATGCTCTATACCCATTTTGTTGGATCTCTGGGATACCGATTAAATGAATGAATGGGATAAACTGGATCAATATGGTATTAACACATGGAGTTAACCAGAACAGTTTTCAAGTCTGCAGTATTATATATTGACTGCAGTGCTATATTATGTGCTGCACCACAGCAATTCCGTAATTTTCCTGTCTGACGGAAACGTTATTTTCGTAGTGCCCTGAGTACGGCGTGGGGCGATCCTTCACGCGTGGAGTGTTTATGAGGGGCATTGAAAGAATGCAAAAAGCCCGTGGTTTTCGCTGTCTTCGAGTCCAGGGTAATCTTTCGTCCGGTCATATTCCATTCTCTTTAATTACAAGGCTAGGTCACCCCACTCTGCCACTGAACAATGGACGGTCAGTTTCGGTCTATTGCCTGTAGACGGCCGACATCCGCGGTCATCATGGTTGGCAACATGGAACCGTACACGTCAGTGCGTAAAGGAGAGCTTGTGCTGTTTTAGTATGTGAAAGAGCTTAGTGTTAGTGATTCCTGTGTGATACCTAATGTAATTTAATGTAATACGATTGCTTTTATTTAATACTGGGTTTTCTATAAGTTGAAACATAATTTGGCAGCGGTAAAAACAATGGCGAGTCCGAGAACTCGAAGAGTACTTCAGGATTTAAAACCAAGGGACGATAATTCCGTAAGTGTGATTATATGTAGTCTTAACAGCATATAAACGAAGGTGAGAATGTTCGATCTAGCATAACGGAGACCTGATGCATTTTTTCAGTTGGAGTGTAAGTAATGCAGAATAAAGGCAGTAGTACTTGACATTTTTGCGTACGTGACGGGTAAGAGATAACTACACGAAGTTGAAATAATGAAAAATGTTAGTTTGTTTCCAAAGAGTTGTCTTGATTTCATGCAATGTGTGTGAAGTAAGGTGTCATGTTACATTAAAAAATGCGTAGTATATACAGAGCTTGTGAATTCTTCCAATCACTTCTTTATCTGCCCTGTTGCAACATATTTAAAACTGTCATGAAACGTAATTGTCAAAATATTGTCACCTCTTTGAAACTGGGTTATAGGTAGCTTGAACATTACAAATTATCAATGATTACCATGTATTATAAGACTTGCATTTATTATTTCCTCTCATATTGAATACATTAAATTATTTTTTATATTGTTATCTACCTGGGGTCCAGTTCCCTTCAGGGACAAGAGATTTTCGTCTCTAAAGCATCCAGACCAGTTTTGGAGCCTGTCCAGGGTCCTGTCAACTGTGGAATTTTTCTGTGGGTTAAGGAAGTTGGGACACAGAGCTGATCATCTCCACCTGTTTCTGAGGTTGGGGATACCTGGAGCTGTACCTGTACTCCACCAAGTTTCTGAATGGTGTGCTGTTGTATTAAGCATGTAGTAACTTCACCTTTTTGTACCAACTGTGATGATGATGATCATCATCATGTTTATGAACACCATGATAAATTTTAACATCACCATGTCTCATGTAAAATAACTGTTCACCATTCCTTATATGCCAGTACTTATAAAACTGTTGACAACAATGTAAATAATTTTCAAAATTACTCCTCTATGTGGGAAATAGTTAAGCGAGGAGTTCCACAGAGATTGGTTTGGGGCCTTTGCTTTTTATTATTAATATCAGTGATTTGCCAAGGCACATTAACAACTTTACCAGTGCTATACTATTTGCAGATGACACTAGTATTATAATCACAGATAAAAATTATGAAAGTGTAAAGCAAACAATTTGTCTCTCTTTAGGTTGTACTAGCAGATGGTTTAATGCAAATTAACTAGCACTTAATTTAATGAAAACTAACGTACTTAAATTTTATCAATCGCATTTCCTTCATTCACAGTTGATAACTGAAAACGATACTACTACTATAAGTGAAGTGCCTGAAACAAAGTTTTGGGGTGTGCAAATTGATAATCATTTGATTTGGAAATATCATGTAGATCGTATTCTGACAAATTTGAGTACAACTGGTTTTGTTATTAGACAAGTTGTTTTATGTACTAAATCTGGAAATCTTACAAATGGCATATTTTGCTTACTTTAGTTCAGTTGTCAGATATGGAATTATATTTTGGGGCAATGCAACTAATAGTTATAAGGTTTTCAAATTGCAAAAAAGGGTAATAAGAATAATGTCTGGAGCAGAACCAAGAGCATCTTGTAAAGGCTTGTTCAGGAGACTTGAGATGTTACTTGTTCTGTGTCAATATATACTGTGTCTGATGCTATTTATTATAGATAATCCAAACAATTTTCAGACAGTTTCACAAGTTCAAGGACTACATACAGGAAGTAATTATCAACTTTTCATTCAAAATACAAACCTCACACCCCTGGTATTAAAATATATAATAGTTGCCCAGCAATATTTCAAGCCTTAAGAATGATAGGAAATGATTTAAAAATGAATTATGCAGGTATATCTTAGGTAACTCGTTTTACTCTGTCAAAGAATTCCTGGAGTTTAGTAGAGATCAATAACTTGATAAATTATTTCTGTTTGTAATTTGTGTTGTATTGTTATTATTAATTTATACACAGTATTGATGCTGGACGCTGTAAATTTGACATTGTTTATTGTATTGTGTGGTGTTGTTTCGTCTTGTGTGTTATGTATTTTCTGACAAGTTTCATGTCCACCTGTTGTACAGCAGAATTTGTAGTCCTACGAAATGATATGTATGTACGTATGTATATGTGTATGTAATTCCTTACAGAAAGCAGACACTGTGTAATTCAGGTTTCATTTAATGACAGAAACTGAAGTCATGGTTACGAATATTAATGTTCATACAGATTCATGGGTTAGGGTCTCAGGTTTCATTACAGTGACAGAGGGAACCATGGCTTCACTTGCAGTCCATGTCTATGTTGGTAACCCACTTTTATTATGGTTTTTATTACATTATACCAGAAAACAGCTATGTATGCATTACCATGATGTTATTGTGTTCACTCATGTATAGTGCTTCCCTTGTATAAATAACAGCATTTCAGTCTTGTTGTATGAGGAATGGTAAACAGTTAAGCAGTACAAGGTTCATATTTTGTGTCAGAATTACTGTTTGTTGCTTCTTGCTGCTGCTTCACTCTGCATGTGGGCAGTGGGTTATGTTAATGTGATAAATGAAGTAAAGCGGCAACTGATAATTGTCAGATAAATAATAACCCTATAAATCAGTCCCATTACAGGCCTGATGTGCCCAGAGTGTTCCAGGAAGTTAAGATTCCCAAATTATGTGACAATGGCCCAGGATGGTGGTAAGGTTGTCAGCCTTCCGCACCAGCCACTTTTACCCCCAGGAAATACTCCTGGTACTCATTTCTGTTAGAGGCTGATTCGACCCGAGGGCCAAGGCGCGATCAGAAGGATTTTATGTCAATGAAAAATTCGAATGACACCAGCTGGGATCGAACCAGTGACCTCCCGATTTGTAGCACAGCACCTTAACCACTGTGCTACCATGGTCCCCAAATAATAACCCTGTACATAAGAGAAATGTGTTTGGCCCCAATTCTGTACTACTTCTGCTGCTGCTACTTCTGTGATGATGATGACAAAAAGTTCAAAAACATCATCATCATAGCAGCAGCAACAATAAGAACACGTAAGAAACCAGATTAGTGGACAGATTTTAAGTATTGATTGCTTGATTGGAAAATATCTAATCATTTTAATGAAGATTTTAATGAAATTTCCATATGTAATTGATTATGTGGTATAATGTACGGACATTTGAACACTAAAGTGTCATACTTTATTAACCTTTTAAGGATGTGTTACATAATCTCTGTTTTATAATCCTCAGAATGTCATATATTTGATAATCCTTTTCTGTTCAAATAATTATTTTTCATAAGCTGTGTACTAAAATTTAAATATGTACCCTGGTAGGTTAAAGTTTAGAGCTGCACATATAAATGATATTTAAATTCTGGAGATGAAACATTGACATTTATAAAATAATATTGACAACTGCAGACACAACGTTCTTTATTTCACTGTTGAATGTAACCCCCGTATCTTACTGAAGTATTAAGAAGTAGACTGTGAAGTACTTGCATGACATTATACAATGTATGTGCTTGGACTATCAAGTTCGCGAACTCATCGCGGTAAATGTGCTACATACTTCATTGATGAATACCACCGTGGTCGCCTTCAGAGTACTCCCCTTGGGAAGCTATGTACCGATTCCAGCTCCTAGTCAACCCTTCAAAACAATTTTGGAACAGGTTTTGTGGAATGGCCTACAGAGCTGCTATTGTATTACTCCTGATGTCATCAATGTCATCAAAATGCCTTCCTTTCAATATTTCCTTTATCTTTGGGAACAGAAAAAAGTCACTTGGGGCTAGATCCGATGAATAGGCAGGGTGTTCCAACACACTTATTTGTTTAGTAGCTAAAAACTCCCTCACAGACAGTGCCGTGTGAGCAGGTGCATTGTCGTGATGCAAGATCCATGAGTTGTTGGCAAAAAGTTCGGTTCATTTCCGTCTAACTTTTTCATGCAGCCTTTCTAGTACTTCCAAATAGTAAACTTGGTTGACTATTTGTCCAGTTGGTACAAATTCATAATGAACAATCCCTCTAATATCATAAAAAGTCAGCAACATTGTTTTGACTCTAGATTTGGACCAACGGAAGTTTTTTGGTCGTGGGGAATTGACAGTCTTCCATTGTGCACTTTGCCGCTTCGTTTCAGTGTCGTATTGGTAGACCCATGTTTCATCACCTGTGAAGACATGGCCCAAATTGTCATCTTGCCTCTCCAAAAGGTCTTGACAAATTGTGACTCTTTTTTGCTTTTGTTCTTCGGTGAGCTCCTTTGGGACCATTTGTGCACACACCTTCCTCATGTCAAGATCTTCAGTTAAGATTTTCCTAACTGTTTCTCTGTCGATGTTCACTTGCTCTGCTATGCTCCTGACAATCAGCCGACGATTTTCACGCATAATTTGACAAATTTTTGCAATGCTTTCTTCATTTCTGCTTGTTGCTGGCCGTCCTGATCTCTCTTCGTCAGTGACACTTTTTCTTCCCTCAAAAAAACGTTTCGCCCACTTGTAAACTGCTGTTTTCTTCATAGCATTATCCCCATAAACTTGCACTCATATCTCGCTGATTTCATTTCCACTCTTTGCAAGTTTAACAAGAAATTTAATGTTTGTTCGCTGCTCTAATTCAAGCTCCGACATTCTGGCGGCGGCACACCAAAAAACACACAGACAGTTATAGATGCCACTCAGAAAGAGACTGCCATAGATCAACAACACAGCTGTGAAACACTGATATGTCAATGTAATCAAACCATACTAAGGCTTTTGTCCAGTGCTGCCACGGCAAGCATAAGGTGGCGAGTTCGCGAACTTAATTGTCCGACCATGTATTGCCTGAATTGATTCGTTAAGCATGAGGCAACATGGGGACAGAATGTAAGATACACAGGAAGACCTTCAGAGAAGAAGGAAAGACCAGTTATGTTTCTGAACCTCATGAATTTCTTCACAGACTTAACCCTTAGTGTGGTGCTGCCAGGATTTTTGCCACTGTATTGGGGTGGGTACAGCTGGAAAATTTGCCAACAGACTTAAATTAAGCTGTTTAAGAAAAATGCTATCTTAACACTAAGAGTTCTGGGTCTCTGTTTTGAAACAGATTTGATTAGATTAGGATTAATGGTATCAACATGTGGTGTAGTCCCTTCTTTTTTAATTCTTTGAATGGTATTAAGTATGGTTTTTCCAAAAATCTAAGGTGGGCGCAGGTATATGGTTTACTTTGTGTACCCATATCCATGCAGGCTGCTGCTGCTGCTGTTTTCACCACAACTACCACCACCACCACCACCACCACCACCGTTGCCGCCGCCGCCACCACTACCACCACCACCATGACTACTGCCACTACTACTTCTACTGCTACTGATTTTCTGTTTTTTTCTTTCTTTTTTTAAACAATTTGTGATAGTAAAGTTAAAAAAAATTCTTTCTCACATTTGGCCACACCATATGTGATTTAACAGATTATATAATATCTGTGTTTTCTGTGGCAAGCATTAATGAAACACAAGTTTTAATTTTTGAGCACATCACAGATCATTTACTTCTAGGTGTTTTTTCACATCTTCTTTCCTCAGTAAAGTTATTATTCATGTGCAGTAGGTCTTTATTTGAGCTGCAGTAATAAATGCACACTCTGATGTTTTACAGAAATGCTTTGAATGCAGTGCCCGCAATCCACAATGGGCTTCTGTCACTTATGGCATATGGATTTGTCTGGAATGTTCTGGGAAGCATCGTGGTCTTGGTGTACACTTATCTTTTGTTCGATCCATGAGTATGGATAAGTGGAAGGATATTGAACTCGAGAAAATGAAGGTATTTGCTTTTACATTATTAATTCAAAAGATTAATTAATTAAGTAATTGGTCATATCTGCAACAGTTTCTGCCTCAGTGTTTTATTTATTTATTTATTTCTTTGTTGACTGATGCTCTCAGTAACCAGCACGAAATAGTTGGATGATTAATGGGAAAGGGTGTTGAAGGAAGTGATTATGGCCGCATTTTAAGATGTTGTTCTGGCATTTATGTGGGATTATTGAAAATCCCAAGCAGGATCGTTGGTGTCCTGGCCAATAAAATTCAAACTGAACACCACAGAATGCAAGTTAGAAATGTTACAGCTTGAGCCAGTTTGCATGGTACTGTGATACTGATGTAGACATATTTAATGATGAACTTTTAGGTAAAATATTTAAACCCTATTGAGCTTATAATAATTACAAAATCTTGTATATAACAGATATTTCCTTTTGGTTGATGGTGTGCAGCATGAGCTGTGTTGTGTTACATCTTCTGTGGCCATTTGCTGATGTGCACACATTTCCTATTCTCATACTTTTGGTAACTTGGAGAAAATAACCAGTGAAAACAGTTGATGCAAAGATGTTGTGTGATGGGGAGAGAGTGATTATTTTTCTGCATGATCTAAATGTACATGATAAAAGGTGTGTATGCCTGGACTGTAACTGAGTGTTTTACTCATAAGTGAAATGGACCAGAATGTAACTGACATGCACATATGATTGACACATATCCTCATACCTTATGTTACTACTGAATACAAGTATTTATTTTTGGGTAGTGACATAAAAAAAAGGTTAGTGTGTGTGTGTTTTTTAACTACATGGAGCAAAGTGCTTCTGAGAATCTGCTCAAGAAATTTTTTGGCCCCTTAAGGTACCCAAAAGTTCGTTTCTGCATTCACAAGAGCTCCCTACTAGTTCATGTCCTGAGCAAAGTGAAGCCATTTCACACATATCCTGTTTCTTAATCTTTTAAAACCCAGTGGTTACTAAACATACCACCTGCTGTAACATATGAGACTGGTCTTTTCCCACACAGTTACTTATGTGTAGTGTATGCCCACACAGTTATGCATAGTGTATGATTCTTACAATAAACTGTGATTTTCCCCATATGACATTGACCCTTTGGAGCCAGAATTGTACTGTGTAAAAGATGTGGGATTTAAATGGCCACTCATTATTTTGTGTGTTCTTAGCCAACAACTTCAGTGGACATTGTGTTTACTGGCATCACACTGTGTGTCAACTCTAGTGGACTTTCAATGCCAAAGGGTTAACTAATTGGTTTGTATGAAGGAAGCCTACTGTGGTCACTTTGAGGTGTGAACTGAATCTTTATATATAATGTAGATTAATTGTAATGATCAAAGGCTCTGCTTGTGTGTTTCATCGCTGGCATTGGTCCAGGTTTGTTCTTGGGCTTCTCTATTTGAGATTTATGGTAGATAAAGTGACTGTCAGACAGGTTTGTCTCTGAATACTTCGGGTTCCTGTTACTGTCGCACCACCAAAGTTCCATGCTCATCTTCATGTTAATACTGCTCTTATCAGAAGGACAAACTGGTGAAGCCTGTGAGCCTCCGAACAAGCCGTGCTTCTTTGGATATTGGGAAGCCTTGCACAGAAAAGTTATTTCATACTGCTTAAATTTGCCAAGGATAATATCGATGTTGATAATAACTATGATCTGTTTCTAGATCTTACAAGTTACTTCTCCCCTGCAGATTTTTTGACCATACACCCCCTCTCTTCCCTTGGCATGAAGTGTAACACTGCATATAAATGATATTTTAAACTTTATAATTGAAATGTGCTGGAAAACAAGGTGCTGAGGAAGATGTTTAGTGCCTAAGAGGGATGATACATAATGATGTAGCTAGTATCGTTATAGTAGTGTAGATGTGGCTACAGTGGGCTGGACATAGCACTTGGGCATTGAAACACATTCACAGTTCTGAGGAAGAGAGCATTTCTTAGAAAGTGGTCACTTAGAAGGTTAAGAGGAGATGGAATGATACATATGATGATGGTTCTTATGGAGGCAGATTGGGTGGGTGAGAGTGGCACAGGATCTTGCGTAGCCATAGGCTGTAGTATTTGCAGTGTTAAATCTTCCGGGTTCTGCTACCAGCATTAGTGTGTTAGGAGTTACCACAGCTGCTTTCTGTATGAGAGTTTTTGGATATGGTGGGGGCCTAGCTGTCCTTGCAGTGTTTTTGCAGGTAGTCACTGGAGAATTTTAAGATTATGCTTTAATCATTTATCTTTTTGATCTTTTCCCCATTGTTATTTTCTCTTCCTTTTTTATATTCTGTTTCCTTTGTTATTGTCTCTTCTCTTTGTTATTTTATAATTGCTCAACTTGTGTTTTTTAAATATCTATTTATGTTTTGTTCTTGTTTCATATATTTGTTTTCTATTTTTCATATTCTGTGTTTTTGTGTATTATTTCTTCTTTTCTATGTATAATTTTACCTTTCCTATTTTTGTATTGGTTTACTGACTACTGCCACGAGTTGGAAACCCAGTTGAGGAAAATAAATATTATATCATATATGTCATGTGGTCAGGTGGGAATATATGTTGATGGATTTGGTTGGACACTATGTTACAAGCCAGAAGGTCACAGGTTTGATTCCCGATAGGGGTCAGGGGGATTTTTCATTGACTTAATCCATCTGACTGCACTATGGCCCAGGGATTGACTCAGCCTCTAACAGAAGTGAGTACCAGGGATATATCCATGGGGGTAAAGTTGGTCAGTGTATATGGCCGACAGCCTTACCACCATGTGCCGATTGTTGAGAAATTCTGCGACCATCATCCTCATTGGGCCCTGATGGTTTGTCCAAGCCTGTAATGGGATAGCTGTACTTGGTCAAGTAATGGTACTAGATTATGGGACCAGCCATGGCTTACGCAGGTATTCAGCGGCCTTTTACTGCAGACACCCAGGATTGATGTTTGGCCAGACTATGTGGGGATTCTGGTGGACACAGTGGCACTGGGATCAGTTATTCACCAAGTGTTCAGGTTTTCCTTTGTCATTATCATTTCACCACTGATCTGTGCTCATATTTTGTTGATCTACCACTGAAGCTATATAAACTCTATAAACTTAGCAATTGAAATTGTTTTTATATAAAACACATCATGTTACACTGATAGTGGATTATAAATTAATTCTAACCAACTGTGGCGAATAACTGTATTCTTGCGTGGTTTAAGGCTTCTGCCCATGTGGTACATGAGAACTGCATTCTTCTGGGTTTTTATGCAGCAAGTAGTGGTAATTCCTTACCGACATTTTGGGGCAACCTATCGGTCCCATCTTTGCGGGTCTAGATTCTTAATGTTGAAGATGGGGACGCTACTGTATGTCATGTCCAGAGATTCGAAAGACTTTTTGGATTCTTGATCCTTGAAGATGTGACTTATAGGTTGTCCCAAAACATTGGTGAGGAATTACCACTGCTTGCTGCATATTAACCCAGAAGAATACAGTTCTGAACTGTATTATTTCATTTCTAGGTTGGAGGAAATCAGCAAGCTAGGGAATTTTTTGAGTCCCAACCAGATTGGGATGATAGTATGACCCTACAACAGCGCTACAACACAAAAGCAGCTGCATTATATCGTGATAAGGTGAGATTAGAACTAGTGATGTTTGTTGTGTTTTTTTGTTATTTTGTTAATTGATTTTCAGGTATCTGTGGTTCCTTCCCTCCCCCCAACCAAAGACATAACAGATCAAGTGTTGGGTACCGTAGCAGTATCTCTTTGTCTGTCATTCCATGTTAGCATTTCATGCCAAATGAATTTTTTTTAAAAAGCTTTTGGAATCTGAATTGTAATTGATGGATATGAAATTTTGCCTTCCTCTTTGAATTAAAGGGATGCACAGTATTCATTTTTTAAATTTTTACTAACTTTGAATCATCAGAATATTTATGACTGTGGCCTTGAAGAAGATGGGAATTCCATTTTGTATAAAGTTAAAATATCTTAAATCTCATGTTGATTAAGGCCAATTTTTTATTTAATGCATTGTCTTCAGATTGCAACTCTTGCCGAAGGACGTGAATGGAATGAGGCAACTTCATCAGCACAGAATTATGTCAGCAGTTCATTGAATCAGTATAGCAGGAATTTGGGCATGCAGGATGTTGGTTATGGCAATAGTGATCAGCTGTATAATTGCAATTCTGATTCTGGTAGCTACCAGTCAGGTGGGGGATATCAGAGTCTGGATGCACAGCAGAACTTCAGAGATCAAAAAGAAGCTTTCTTCACACGCAGGCAGAATGAGAATGCATTGAAACCTGAGTAAGTCTTTGTCTGCAGTTAGTTTCAGTAATGGCTGTCTGTGCTTATTGCTAGTACTGTGTATTCTGTTGAAACTCTCAAGTGTTGGCCTTCTGGTTTGTGACACCATGTAGTTTGATGGATAGGTACAACATTTGGGAGTAACTTGCGGTTATTATCTTCAGAATAGACTCCTCTTCTATGAAAAGATGGAGGCAACGGTTTTCTCCAAAATTGTTGATATTTATGTACCAGACTACACATTACTACCTCTCAGATGACTAATGTGCATGCTCACTGTCATAAAAACTTCACGTCTCACAAACACCTTTGGGCTGTCAGTGTCTTATCTAGTTTATTATTCTAAGTGTGTCACGTTTTCATGCACAGTGTATTACATGTTAATGTAACTGCAGTGCATTTTGGTGCTGGAATTATCTAGCAGTACTAAAGTACTACACTGTAGTGCTGCATAAATGAAATTCTATCACCATTATCACAACTTTTTTTACAGTATGTACACATAGCTTATTACAGCATGTTTCAGCGCTTGGTGTTGGCCACATTGAGGTCACTGACATGCAAGAAATATGTAGAAGAATTAATATTTACAATATAATACATATTTACACTTCATGTGTCTACTAAGGAACTGACATCAGATTCCCTTCTTTGCCACACATTTTATACAGTCCAAATCCGGGCATGAGAGCAAGTGCACATACACAAGCAACTTCACAGCAAATCCACAATATAATTGGATGGTTACGATTCATTCATCTGACACATCTAGACATACTATCTGAATACAATGTTTTATATCAACATAAACAACCACATTTTCATCCAGAGTTGAGACTAGAGAGATAAAAAGAGTTGTGTATAGGTTTTGCTCAAGAACACCACATGCTCCAAGTGAAAGCCCTATATTAGCAGAATTAAACTGTAAAGTAAGTTGTTTAATAAAAAACATGTAGTTTTAATTCTATAAATTTGGCACTTAATTGTGTGTATTATAATAACAGTCCCTCCCAGTAAATGATGAACAGATAACTTTAATATTAAAAGCAGTCATGTATAAAACACTGAGGTATAAGTGTGAATATAATCTCAGGACCATATATGACACGTAGAAGTGTAAATGTTTATTTTATTTTGGAACTTTAATTCCTGTACATGTTTCTTGTCTGTCATTGACCTGAAAGTGGTCAATACTGAGGGCTAAAACATGTCATCATAAACAGTGTAGTGTGTACAATAAAAGGATGGTGTTCATGGTAATAGAATCTAATTTCTGTAGCATTATAGTGACATGCCAAATGAAACGGGATGTCGTACTCAAAAATTAAATACTATATGAGAGGTCTGATTTAATATTAAATTTTCAGTGATATTCCCCCAAACCAAGGTGGACGTTATTCTGGGTTTGGCTACACAATGGATCCACCACCACGTAGCACCTCCCAAGAGTTCTTTGATAGTGCAGTTTCTTCTTTAGCGAGTGTAAGTCTGTGTGTATTATGTATTATGCATACATTGGTGTACTTTATGTGCGTAATGGAAATGCTCATGACAGCTGAAATTAAGTGGCTTTGGCCTGCAATCAGGAGTGTGACAGTGCAGAATGGTTTAGAAATCAGGTCCATTCTGAATGATATTGTCATGAAGTCTGCAGACTTACGTGCTGTCCGTGTGCAGAAGATAGCCAGCAGTGGTTCTGAAGGAAACTTCTTCTAGTATGGTACTTTGCTTTCTATTGATTTATGCAAATATACAGGGCATTTCTTTTATTGCTGGCCTGAGCACTACATGTATCATGGTGCATACTGGCAGATGTGGGCATTTTGTAGAGTTGCTGTGTTCTGTGTGATAATGTAAGAAAGAACCTGTGTATTGATTATTTCAATTAAAAAGAAAATAACTTACATTATGAATGTATATAACATCAGACCAAATAACCAAACTCAGAAGAATGGGAGGCACTGGTGGCCATGTACTTTACGAAACATTTCTGGCAGGTGGCAATTCTGAGAGCATCTTATCTTTCCTTTCCCCCAGAAACATACCAGTGTCCACAAAGTAGCTTAATGTTCTTTCCATATTCCTCTCATTTGAACCATCCATAATGGTCATGTCTTATGTCATGCTCCATAATTGCTGCTGTAGAAACATTACCATTAAACATGTCACAAAAGTCAGTTATTGGCCATATTAAGTAGGGAGTGGTGAAATGAATTATCTGAATTATGTGTGTATACACACACACACACACACACATATAAATATGCATATATACAGTAAATTTATACATGTGTGAACATTCCTGCATGTGCACACAGTTTTACACATTTGTGGAGACCACTTGAAGTGGCTTAAAATCCAGGAAAGTGTAAAATCCAGGAAGCATTGTTCTTATGGACATTTGGCTGGGACCAATCAAAAAGTGGATAAACATGTGGAAAACACAAAATGCTTGAATATACAATAGGGGTTTTACTGTTATGCTTTTACATGTATATATTTGTGCTAATTTGGTGATGATGTAATAACAGCAACAACAATTTGATGAGACAATGGAACACATTGTATCAGCATGCCTAATATTGCAAAAGAACAATACATAAAGAGACATGATAGCGTGTATTCTCAACTACACTTTAACATTTGCAAGGAAACAGGGGTAAAATTAGACAGTGAACACTGGTATGACCATGTACCAAAAGCACTCGAAACAAGCCATGAAGGTAAAGTTACCATATTATGGAACCAACAAGTGTGAACCGACAGAACTATTCCTAACAATAAACTGGACTTAATAATCCATGATAAAAAAGGAACATGCATGTTAATAGATGTTGCAATTTCTGGAGACAGAAATGTGATTAAGAAAGAAGCTGAGAAGAATTTAAAATATAAAGGACTTATAATAAATTCAGCATATGTGGAATGTTAAAGCAAAAGTGATACCAGTAATAAAAGGGGTAACTGTAACCATTTCAGAATCATTCAGACAATACCTGACCAGCATGCCAGGAAGGCACGAAATTACAGAAGTACTAAAAACAGCCATGTTGGGCACTGCATTACATACAGAGTGTGCTAGTGTAAAAGTACAAAACATATTTCACAACAGGTAACACAAATTGTAAATGCAGAACAGCTGCAACTCTGTATACCCTATTAACGTGGTTAGTTTCAGGTAAGAAATTGTAAGTACCTTGCATGAAGGTGATAACAAGGATGATAATGATAGGAATGTGACCTTTTATGACAATTTTTTATAATTAGTACCTTGATTTTATAACAAAGAATTATCACCATTGTGCAGTTTTCAGATTGACTTGCAGCAAGAATAACATGGAAATAGAGTGTGATGATGTGAACTGAATTTGTCTTGCCCAGGACTGGAATTAGTAGTGGGTTTCATAAAAGGCAGGGTATTGCTTCACTAGCTGAACAACTGGTAGCCTCTCAAAAAGGACTCAGATCTCATGGAATTATGTGGTTTATTGACTGAGAAGTAATAGGCATTTGCTTCTTTTCAGTGAAATACCAAAGAACCCTTGGGGTTCATTGTAGGATTTAGGGACAGAATATTTCCACAGTTTCAGCATGTTTTACTGCTGTGTTTGGCATTTCCTGAAACAAGCACAGAGTTTTCAAGTGAACTCAAATCATGTCAAGCCCTGGGCCAGTAACCTTTATGTTGGATGGAGGACAATCCTGGAATTAGTGTAAAGAAAACATAATGTGAAATCCAAGATGTTTAGTAGAAGTTGCATGACAAGATATCTGAATACATACATTAACAACAGAATTTTCTGTCTCTGCATCTTGTTTTGAATTTTTTTTTATGTGGAGGTTCTATGACTGGTGCATAAAAATGTCCAGTTAAATGAGCTCATTCAGGGCATGGAAAAAAAGTTAAATCTCAAGACTGGAACTGGAGAATGTGCCTTTCTTATTTTATTTTATTTTACATTATTCATTAATTAGTACCCATTACCTATGCTTGAGAACTGTTTCTTATTAATATAATTAAAGAACTTTTGATCTTGATGATACGGTTGCCTCTGTCATAGTTTGGGTGTGTTATTTGTCTTCAGCTGTCAAGAATAACCTTAAATTGGACAGTCATTTTTTAATGCATACATTTTCATCTTATGACTATTCATTCGTCTTTCTGTAATAACCTTGTGAACATGAAACTTGGCATGGCTGTCAAATCACTAGACACCACCCTGCTTTTATAATTTGTAATTTGTTGCCATTAGTAATACCAAACTCACAGGTTCCACGAGAGAAACATGGATGGCACATAATGAATGATCTTGAAATTCTTTGCAACAGTTGTCAATTTTTTTGGTAAATGTAAGGCAGTAACATGGTAGCTGTGTGAAGTGCAGCCACTCCCTGACTTATGTAAGGGTTGTGTTCCACGGAACTTTATGCAAGTCGAATTTTACGTAAGTCAGAATTCTCCTAAATTCAGTTCAGTTTTTTATCCCACATGCAGAAAAAATTACAAAAGTGTGCTTCAAAATGTACAATAAAAAGATTAAGACAACGCTGTCTGCATATTTTTGCTGTCATAGTCAAGTCCTCCATTTATTTCGTACGGGATGCAAAATACTTTTCCACATTTTTTTTTTTGTGTTTGCACTGGCCAGCAAAAACTTATGTAAAGTCAGATTTGCACAAGTAGGGGAATTACTGTATATATATAGCGTTCTATTTGATGGAAATAAGTAATGAACTGGTACAGCTAGAATGTGAAATTACGTTTGAAGGTCGATATACACATAAAAGATTGCTGATACAAATATACTTGGTTTTGAAAACCTTAACTTGGATTTTGGTGGTGAACTAGTTAATTGTGGCAGGTTGTATTATATAAATGGTTGCTTATTTTGAGGGAACACATTTTTTATTTATGTTATATTGACGACATTATTGAGAAGTGGTTATTTTTTGTACCATGTTTTTGTTTAAAGTATGAAAATTGTCGCAATTTTTTCCTCCAAAACTTGTAGTGATAGTGCCATGCTTTAATATGTCTGGAGATTAAATGAGAACAAACTTGCAGGCCTTTCACAGGTAGATGAATAGTGACATACTTAAGTAAATTTGGCTTTTAATTTTCTGTTCTAGGGGTGGTCTGTGTTTTCAGTGTCAGCAACCAAAATAGCAAGCAAAGCAACAGAAGGAGCCATTAAAATAGGAGGGATAGCATCTCAAAAGGTAGTTGATATAAGTGCTTCTGTTGGAGAAAAGGTAAGTATGCTTTTAGTTTCTTTTTTAAATTCCACTTGCATGTGTAGTCTATATTTATGTATGTTCCTTGGATATATGACCTCTAATGGTTGTCTGCCCTGTTATATTATTTGTGATCTTTCAAGTGGCTGTTTTCCCAAGATGTTTCTCTACTGAAGTTAAATAGGCTTTTCATGTTTCCCTCATTTTGTCCAGCCCATGGTAGCCTGATTAATGTCACTATTCTAACAATACTGGGGGACCTCTTCAAACCATTGAAATTCCTTATGTCAAAGGATGTTCAGCAAGTAAGGTTCCCGAGGTCATAAAAATTAAATAAGATGTCATTACACTGTTAAATGTAGCTCATTTATCCCACCAAAGTATTGTTATTTTTCAGCGTAATCCCCAAGCACATTAATGAGTTTGTCCCATATTAGTACAATTTTAGAAATTCCATCACAGTAGAAAGCAGACTCTTGCATTCTGGACCATTCAGAATAGTCATTTCCACTTCCTCATTATTGTGGAGTCAATGAGCTCTGGAAATGTTGCTTCAGCAGTCCACAACCAGTTCCTGCACTTATGCTGCTTTCACATCCAACCTTAATATGCAGGGCTCACAGATGTGATAATCATTATGGATGCTGATTTGACCATCTTTTTACTCTTGTACCATTTTTAATCATGTTGCACTACCATTATGCTGTCACCATACTTCTGTAGGAATTGGTGGTGAATTTCAATGGGGAAACATGCTTTGCCCATTGAAACTGAAGCAGACTGTGAATTTTCATGAGGGACCAAGTTTCAAATGTCATTGCCATTGCACAGCAACTTGTCCCGTGTATAACATCTGACTGACTTACTGACTGATGACTCTTGCACCATCTGTTGCATGTTTCCCCATCCTACAATTTCTTCTGCCTTCCAAAAAATAAAATGTTTTTCTAACGCAAAATATACATGCTAGGGGACCTTACGTATTAAATGTGCCTTATAATATTGTGGGGTGCTTGCATTCCTCCTCTTGTGTCCAAATGTATATCTGGTTACTGTTTTCATACATGTACTTCCTTCCAAGTAAGAGACCATGCTTTTCATCCTCATCCAAAACAACATGAAAATGTTGTTCTTGATAAATTAAATGCATATGTTGATGGTCATTTGAAAAGCAGATGGGCTGATTACAGTTTCTGAATTGAATAATAAAGAGAACTTCCATAATTTGTCTTAATTTTGTCACGAATTTCATTAGTTGAGGTTGGAATGAAATGAAAATATATGCAGTACTGGTTCATAGTCATATAAAGTTTGTGACTGATGCTGTTATAAAGCTAGATTGAATTAAGTGTACATGATGTCAGATCCGGACAGTGCAGATGCTAAGTTCAAAGATATTTCCCAATGAGGTGTATGTGTGGGCACTGGATTGGCTTCTTGAAACTGTCTGAGGAAAGAAAAAAATGCACATCCTGTGTGTGGTGTGTATTGATGTTATTCCTGCCTTTGTTAGCAGGTAGATAACTTTCTGCTGTTGTTTGTTCACTTCATAGATGTGTGAATATCACCATTTAGTCTGATTGATGCTTAACCCTCAGTGTCTAATGGCATTGTACGTTCTTGCATTTGTAGTACATGAAGCATGTTACAATGTGAATAGATAGCCTGTGTCTGTAAATATCATGGACTTGGTATATTTTGCTGATGGAATGGTGTTGTCAGGTCACACTGGGATCATACTTCAGTTCAGAGACATTATTCACTGATTAATGTCTTACTCTGAAATAAATATATTAAATATGATTGCTTAATTGGATGTGTTGTTGATTATCAGATTTTCCAAAAAATCTGATTACCACATTTTTTTAAATTCTTTTCACCATGTCATATTATTGAAATCTAATAGATATTAAAGCCTTGCCACTTAGCTGAGAGGAGTGGACTGTCTCCTTTGTCATATAGTTGTGGTTCAGTTTGGATTGTCTTGGATTCCCTGTAGCCACATTTTTGACAGGCCTGAATGGTGAGTTCCAGTGTCATTAGGGTTGAATTTTTAAAATATTTTATGTTAAAAACATGAAATTATTGACTAATGTCGTTGTAATAGTTATGATTGCCAACAGCATGTTTAATGTTTTAATACTAGTGTTTTATCCTTGTAATAAATCAAGATTGCATTTTATGTAGAGGTATTCACACATCCATGATTTATTTTTCACCCCTGCAGTGATTTATTTTGTCCTGCATGACTATTTTATGGTTTCATTCTGTCAGGTGAAGGAAGGAACGCTGCTAGAAGATATCGGTACACAAGTCTCAAATATTGCCACTAAGGTAACTGAAGGACATGTTGCAGTGTCTCACATTTATTTCACTTACATATGTTAAGAGTTAATATTATCTTAAACTGTTTGCTTGCAGTTTGTTAAGTTAATTTTGTCTTGCAGTGCTAATACATCTTTGTTTGCCATTGACATGGTACTAAAAATTAACATATTGCACATCTGTTCGATACCAGAAAGTGCACCTCACTGGCAGCACATTTGTCTGCATGTGTTGTGTGAGCCTCTGTAGGCTGTAAATGTCTAAAATATTTTCATCCAGAAAAATGCATCATTATTTGTTACACTGATATCATTGAGGGTTTCACAATGATGCATCACTGCCCATGCTACATACACTTGAAAGTATGGAGTTATCACTTGGTGTATGGACTTAACCTTCGCATACTTTACACTAAGCTGTATATACCGAAATAATACATAATTTCAGTCACAAAATTTATAATGATTTTTTTTAAGCTTTCCATACTGTGCATTCTTGTTCTTGTTGTTATACAGGGTGAGCATAAAGTCTTTCCCTGATTACAAACATTTATTACAAGAAAACTTTACGTTTCACCTCAGCTAGAAGAGTTTCAGACGTGGATAATTTTCCAACAAGGTGGTGCACCTCCACACTGGGGTTCATATGTTTGTTGGTTTTTTGATGCAACATTTCCAATTGGGAAAGATGGTCTGACACCCTGGCCACCACGATCGCTGGATATCACCCACCTTGACTTCTTTTTGTGGGGTTATGTTAAGGACAAATTGTTTTTGACACCAGTTCCAGATATTACAAATTTGAAGGCAAGAATAACAGACACTTTTGCTACAATAACTGAAGACATGTTGGAGAACACGTGGAGAAAAATTGATTATCAATCAGATGTTCTCCGTGCAACAAAAGAAGCACATGTTTAAGTGTACTAATGTGTTGTAAAAAAATCTTCTTGAGTTACATTTTAAAAAAAAAGTTTGTATTCCACGTACAGTAGTTTTCTTGTAATAAATGTTTGTAATCAGCAAAAGACTGTATGCTCACCCTGTATTGTTCCTCTAATGGTGTTAGAGGAACAACACAACAACAGGAGTAGGGTACTTTCGAGATCTCTACACCACTGCGGACCCAAACACAGCTGGATACAGTGAACACATATATTGCCAACATACATAATAAATAGCTGGAACCAACAGATATTAATGTGCTACACATAATGATTTTAACTAAGATTTTTAAGATACGGGACAAAATACGTAGGGTTTTAAACACTGTAACAGCATTGTAAATTAAAAAAAAAAAAAGGAGGGTATATTGTACATTTTGTAGCAACATTGCAAAAAGCGAGCAAGTACCGCAGTGGTCTCCCTGAAGATGGATAACAAACACCGAAACATGTAGAAGGTAGTTGGTGATAAATATATGTATTTAATATATTATGTGCATTTAGCTGGAATAAAAAAAAGGTGATTGACAAAATTTATAGGTTATTGCATTCAATAATTATTTTGTTATAGGTAGGAGATTTAGGCAGGAGAGGATGGAAAGATATAGGAGGAACAAATATTGCTCCCTCCCCAACGAGGGGAGATGCTTCTGATGGTATTTCCACTGAAAAATCTTCATTGCTCTTAGAAGGGGGTAATGCACAAAGGTAACTTCGAAACCTGTAATATAAAGCTATTATATTCTAACTTTGAGTCTAGATATATAGAATATCCTGTGTGTTTCACTCACTCACTCACTGAGATTTGGAACTGATTCTTTTCCTGAAACACAAGTTTTTAGTTTTATTTTAAAGATACTAGCAAGAAGGTTGGCCTGCCATTTGTGTCTATGGTGGTGTGTGTGTGTGTGTGTGTGTGTATGCCATCTTTCTGAGTGGATGTGTTGTTTTAAAGTATTAAAATCCTACACTGTGCATGCTGTTTTCAAACATAGATATCCAAACTTTATTAACCACATCTGAGATAAACAGTGGAACAGTTACTGAAGAATTATGCTGAGTAGGTGCTGGTAGCCATATTTTAGGGGCTACTGGTATTTGTATTGAGAAAGTGCACCATTTGGCCACTTGGCTGTGTACATATGCTGTCCTTATCATATGATACTCAGCCAGAGAAAGTTGAAACAAATCTCTTGCAGATACATATTTGTCCTAACTGTGCTGCAGATATCATCCTGTGAAAGGTCACAAAGGATTTTTTCTTGCATTTTGTCAGATGTTGAAAAGACTATATTGTGTGTTAAACACCAATTTATAGTAATGAACTGTTTCTATGAATGAGGTTAAATTGAATTCCACATAAGTAGGGGTTGTACTTTAGTACTGGTCTGGGCTGAAATAATACTTGACTGATGACTTTTACTGTCATGTCTCTCCTACCAAGTGCACCATAACCAATTTGTTCTCTTTTCGTGCATAAAAAATTTGCTTTTGTGCTTACATACAGGAATTGTGATTTTTTGTGTGACTCTGCTTACTACAGAAACCAAATGAAGGACAGCACTGGCACTCCATTGTTAAGTAATAACAAAAGCTCCAAGGATGTAGAGGAATGGCTGAATTGGAATTCTGATGATAAACAACAATATTCCAAGTAAGTTTCAAATTGTATACTATTAGGAGCAGTGCCCTGTTGCCCTGCACCTCTGAAATTTTGCTACCTTACTAACTTATCTAACAATACATTAAGTCTGAGAAATACTTTTTAAGTCCGGGATGCCACATAATTTCATCAACGTTTCCTCAGTAAGTGTTTCATTTCAAAATCAGACACAAAGTTTATGAAGAGGATTTTTCAGACTTGCATATATGCTCGTTCCTCGTTAATAAGATCCCATTTAAAATGGATTCCCACCTAAGTGGTGTTATGATGTGATTCCAAAGTATAGGGACATTGTATTTTTATCCGACTTAAAATAAAATGTTCACACCTAATAATATTTCCCACTTTAGATGTGTTTATTACGTTCATCATCCAAATCCGTGGATGTGAAGGAATTGAGTATGAAATTTTGAGAAAACTGAGTTGTTAGTCATTTCGCAGAGATGGGGGAGATTTCTAGTCACTTTGGGCAGCATTTGTGCTTGTGCTTGCCCTGCATCCACCTCTCAAATGGGTAGTACTAACTTATTTTCTGGTGGCAAAGTGTTTGGCTACCAGCGAAATGGTAAAGTATCAGAATTAATTAAAAGTAATGTATTTACATGTTTTCATGTGACATAGGACATTAAGCAGTCCAAAATCTTCTAATGACTGGGGCAGTTGGCCTTCGGATTCTTCACTGCAAAGTGTTGGAAATGGATCGTCTGCAAGAAAAGGGAAGAAGCAGATTGGGAGTGCCAAGGAAGGCTTGCTAATTAATTTAGCTGAGGACAAAGGGAATGACTGGAACTCCAAGTGGGATGATGATGATGATGCATGGGAGATGTTAAATAAGAAAGAATAATATACATTCTATGAAAGGATTGACAGTAACTCCATCTGAGATGTAGTTTTCCAATGCCTTGCCAATGCACCCCCCCCCCCCCCCCCCCCAACAACACACCAATACCCCTCATCCAAAACCTATACAACAAAAACAACCAAAAATA
>Ga0123352_10001080_pt1 | contig 35248 bp, 21 predicted proteins | sample TergutLab28metaG_FD_89700 | JGI IMG/M metagenome (GOLD analysis project Ga0123352, IMG submission 89700) | Labiotermes labralis P1 segment gut microbial communities from Petit-Saut dam, French Guiana - Lab288 P1 | ecosystem: Host-associated > Arthropoda: Insects > Digestive system > Gut ...
AAGTACACACATACATACACCTGTTGCCTGGCATTGTTCTTGGACTGCTTGACTACAGTCACAACATTGGTTAATAACCAACCAACCTATGCTACATAACAGACCTGAAGAGCAAAGGCATCAATTACACTGCTGCAGAAGCCAGAAATCTTGCAAATTTATTTTTTGTTACCTCACTACAACTGTGTTCTACTGAATAATTAATGTAAGGAACAGTGGAACTTCATTCCTCTCCTTCAAGGATGAGTCTTTCTGCCTCTTTGTACTGCATATAAACTGGTTGTTTACTGCAGTAGTACCCATAGCTTTGTGATCGTGATATTCCCTTGCTCTCGTTCTCTATTAACATTGTCTTTCATATTCAGATCAAGGATTGACAACATTGAGAAATTCATCTGTGTGAGGCATGTGCATGGATTTCTATAGCCTCTTGATGTGAAAATTAGTTTACTGTAATGTGTTCAAAAGAATGTTTGGACAGTGTAGTTTTTGTTCGTGTCTAAGTCAGTTGTCACCATTTACTGTGCAAGTCAGTTGGTGCTAGGCCAGTTTTGCAAACTTATATCTCTGTTTTTTAATATATCTTCATATGAAAGGAATCTTAAATTTTAATGTGTGTTTATTTTTTAGATATTGTTTTTGTTAAAGTGTTGCACATTCCATGTATTTTTAATTCATTATTTATTAACCACCAGAAGAATAAATGTTTTAGGTAAATGTACATACCTAATATTTTTATCACACATTCTCCAGTATGTTTCGATTCTAACCGAACAATCTTCAGGGAGATTACAATGTGTGATATACGGTATTAGGTAGGTACATTTACTTGATAAGTGTATTTTTTTGGTGGTTAATAAATACTGTTGTTGCTAGGTCATTTTACTTGCATTGTACATAACAAATTCTCACATAGGCAGTTTTACTGGTGTTGTAATTTTACTGTATTATTGTAGTCTACTTTCTTGATTTTGTAAACTGCAATGTTTACAGTGTTCACAGAAATGCATTTGCCACTTTGTTTTTAGAGTTATTACGTTTAAGCATATCAGATAGAAGGTCTGTAGGCATATTACTGGTTGCATTCATTGGAAAAGTGCAAAAATAGGTCATTTACCCATTCACAGTCATGACACAGATATTTTCATGTGCATATAGTGCATGTGCACATGTGAGTGTGTCATAATAACATAGTTTGGTGTTAGTTGGATTAAAGAAGTGTTCCAAACCTCTCGTGTGGTATATGTCTGAGAGATGAGTAAAATAATAGATTCTGGAATCTTTTCGCTCAGTTTAAAACTTCTAGATCACAGTTTTTTTAAAGAGATGATAATTTTTTTGTTTAAAAACAAACATATCAGTGTTGGGCTTCAAAATTTATATTTCTTGTTCCCAGGTCATACCACAGTGCTCAAAATTCACTGGAGAGTGAGTGTATGTGGTATTGCCATCATGTGAAACCATAATCATTTTAGACTAATTAGTGTTTAAATTTGGGGCATTTCTTCATATGTGCACAACTCAATTAAAATTCCATTAGATTTTAATCTGTGAGTGATTTGTTGTAATGCTTGGCAAAAACCCACTCTCATATATGGGCTTACGAGGATACCGGACTGTGAGAGGGTTAAAATGGAAAGCAGACACATGCTACAATATCACACCACATACTGCAGTTTGTTAATATGGTAACAGAAATGGGATGTAACATTAATTTGACATGTTCAGTGCTCCAATGTATAAAAATTGGAGTGGGATTACAAATATTGGTATTGATGAAATTTGTGTATGAGATCCAGCAGGGGTGTGTCTTATTTTCAGTTCCTCATTGGATTTATTCATGCAGTTTGTTGTAAGTTTAGTTTTTGCTTGAGTGTTTTTTTATTTTTTGTATTTTGTTGACCGTGCATCCTTGTATAATCTTGTAAATAAAGCCAAATTGGTGCACAATTTTTCTTAGTATGTTTATTTCTTGTCTGTACATGTTTCGGGCGACTATGTGCCCATCATCAGGAGAAACAACTGTATTTATGCGACAGTTGGTACTTGTTATTCTGTATGGATGACTGTCTGGTATACAGTTTCTCCTGATGATGGGCACATAGTCATCTGAAACATGTAGAGAAAAGAAATAAACAACCTAAGAAAAATGGTGCACCAAGTTGGATTTATTTATGAGATTATTTTCATCCTTTGGAAGTGATCAAATTTTTCTTATTGTCATATAAATGTGTATGTTGACCTTTGATCATTTAAGTCACTAGGAACAAGAAAAGAGACAGCCAGATGAGTACTGATTTAGTCCAATCATTACATTGTGGTTATATTTCTGTTGTGCATAAGAACCTGTCACTGCGCGTAACATAGTAGGTTGTTGCCCTCAGCTGTTTACAAACAATTCAGAACTCATACTTCTGTACCATTTGTTGTTTGAAATGAAAGTTCATTTGAAATATTCGTATTTTCCTCACATTTCTGAACAGTAACAAACTTACATACGTATTTTCTGAATAAAGTTACCAACAAAACATTGTATCAGTAAAGTTGCAGGCAAACATAACATTTAAATAGTGTGATATTTGTGGTGATGGAAATTTAGATTTGACGTTTGTTTACATTCTTGATCACGGTATTTCAACCTGTGATGCACCCTTGTACTTTATCATGTCAAATGACCAGGGCATTGATGGAAATATCTATCATTCCAGTCTGCTTGTTGCATGTTTGTATTTTCTTGTGGAAATGTGTAGGAAAGTGCAAAAAACTTGTCATCACGTTAAGAACAGGAAGAAATTAGATGTTATAATGTTACACCTGTTATTGTAATTGATACATGAACTTTACTGTAGCAGAAGGAGACCATAACTGACACTTTCAGTGCACCTACCAAGAGAAGGTATCCAGTATGAGTTCTACAGTTTTGTGTATCTAATGTTTTGCTTTCAATTAAATGTTTTGCCATCCTCACTTTTGTATTGGTAATGTACATTTTGGCTCTAAGGTGTACATTTGTATCACATGATTGTACAGAACAGTGGTAATATAAACAGGATTAGGGATGGATTTGGCTGTTGACTGCCTGCATTACAGAGATCTTTGTAAACCCCAGTCTGATGTATATAACTACAATACACACAGATTTTATCAGAACTCACACCACCGTTTTGGTGTAAGAAGTGTGAAAGATGTCCATTTTATCTCTTTTCTTTCCCAGCCTTTCTGCATGTACACTCTTTGCATTCAGGACTGCTTGTCATTATGATAGTAATCAGATGGCTCAGTACCACAGAAACTACAAGAACAGCACATTCAGATAATTTACATCACCACAGTCCTGGTAGTTGGTTTGCAGGATTTTATGTTCCTTCATTATGAAGTTATATTTGATGTAGCCCACATGTGATATAAATCAGGTGTAATATTGTGTTAGAACTATTATTGTCTGGTTATTTGAAGGAAGGTTCAATAAATTTTGGCTTTTTATCATATCATTTATTTTCTTTCTATAGATCCATACAGGATTACAAAATCCATATAGATATGGAAATAGTCACATTTTTAAGAATGAAAAGGTGAAACCAGCACAAAAGTGTACAACAATCACATGGTCTAATACAGTATTTGATGTTTGAGCATGATACGAATTATTCAGTATGATAAAATGTAGTAAAATGGTTGTGTGTGCAAGTACCATTTAAGGGTACTTACTGAAAAGAAATTAGTTTACTGTGTTTCAAATAATAAATATACCCTTCAGCTAATTATATATACAGACTAATAAATGGTACAGATAGGTTGATAAGAAAAGAGCAACATGCATACCAAATCTTACATATATCTATCCAAATCATATGTGGAATTAACTTTTTTGAAGTTTAAAAAATTCATCCAATGAAGAAAACTAATTTTTATATAAAAATGTTTGTAAAACTGTGTTGGAATTTAAATAAGAATTAGTAATGTGAACCCTTTGATATCTATTCTGAAGATAAGATTGAAGTAATAATTTAGCCTTGCCACATATCCCATAATACAGTAGGTTGGACAGTAATATATCATGATTCACAGAGTCAAAAGCCTTCTCCAGATCACAGAAGATGCTGCCAGCCATTGCTTTATTGTTTAAAGCATTTAATATTTCATTTGTTAGTTTAAAAATGGCATCTTCAGTTGCTATGCCTTTCCTAAAACCAAACTGGTTTTCCACAAGTAGTTTATTAGTATTAAAATGTTCAGTTAGCCTAATACATAAGACTTTTTCAAAAACCTTCAAGAAAGAAGTCATTAATGATATAAGCCTATAGTTGGTTGGATTCATTTTGTTTCCTTGCTTATATATAGGTTTTATAATTGAAAACTTCATACAGTCAGGAAAAGTTCTTGACAAGATTTATTACAAATATAAGTGAGCGGTGAACATATGTAATTGGCACTAATTTTTAATAATTAATAGAAATCTCATCAAACCCATGAGAGTTTTTTGTTTTTAGTGCTTTAATTATTGAAGTGATTTCCTTGGTTAAAATGTCTTGATAACCAAACATGGAGAAGGATGAACATAATTTTGTTCTAGATAATAATGGAAAGTAGGAGCTTTTTCATTATTGGTCTTGTTATTTACTTTATTTTTACTTGTTGTATCAATTATAGTTGAGAAGTAGTAGTTAAAGGCATTTACTGTATCTTGTTGATCTTCTGTTAGACATGTGAGTCTGATATTAATAGAATTCTGTATGGCACCCAGAACAATTACGGACCTGGTGATTAAACTGTCTGTGCCACCCTGAGTGCATTGTGGCACCTTTCAACATTCACTTACTGCCAGGCTCAGTGCTGTATGTTCAAGACCACATTTAAGAGTGCCATATATTGAAAATGCTCTGTCCTGCACAGTAGTTGGAATTTAAATGCCAGTGTCAGTGAAAGGTTAAAAGAATAAAATAGCTTTACTAGGAGACAAACCCTGACTGCTGCCTCCAGATTCTGTGGCTGACATACTTGCATGTTCATCTATTAGGCTTACAAACTAAAGGTGAAAAACATAGAATGACAAACTTTGTATTACATAGAGACAGAGGCATGTCAACATCTAATTGTTTGGCCAGTAAGTGACAGGAGGGTCCACTGCATCACTGGAGCCTAATCAGAGGGTTTCAGTTAACCAACTCTCCTTGTAAAAAAGGTTGCTGTTCTTGATGCAGGTGCTTGCTCCATTTAAGAAATTTATATTAGTAATGAACTGGTTGGCAGTAATTTAATGTACTGCTCACAGTACAGGGTTGTAACTGTAGTCACGTTCTTGAGTCCTACTCACATCTTCAATCTTTTGCACGTCCTCAGATCATTTCGTGTTCGCTGGAATTTTCATATTGTCTGTCTGATTAGTTCTAAGATGTCTCAAAATGACACCTAAGCTACTCATCTTTATAATACAGCGTTATGGGAACCTGTCATACAGTCATCTGCCAAGGGTCTGCATGTTTGTTTCTTTTAAATTGAAACTGAAATTTTGAATAGAAATGTGCACATCAACAACTTGATTTTGGTGCATATGGTATTTGAATAAAATGTACAATATTTGGAGTTGTGTGGCTTGTTGATGCCCTTCTCACATGCTGCAGACATGGCATCTTGTTTGTTGCACTGCCAAAGAATCATACTGGATCACCAGACATATTACATCATTAACAAGACACCTTTTAGCTAAATTATCTTGATATGCAATAATAATTAATTTCAGTCCAATTGGATTCATTGTCTGATAACTTGCTGACTCAGCAGCCTAATATCCAGTATCAAAATCAATGCAGATTACAATGACAATGACGACAGTGGCTAATGATATTCATGATGAAAAGAAGATGGAGCTCTAGAAATGCTTGTTCATAATGCAGTTCAGGTGAAGGAGTTGCGTAGTATGTTAGGGTAATAGGGTATGAGGATAGAAGGTAGGTGGAACTGATGCAGGACAATGTGAAGTTGAGGTGCTGAACACAGAGTTTCTGTTTGTGGAGAGTTAGGGAGTTATAGCTGATTTGAAGCTTTCACAATAATTTTTTGTTAATGTTGATCCTGGTGTGCTGTTTTTTCACTGTGTGGCCGTGGGTTGTGATGGCATGTTTTCAGATGAAATTACTACCTCTATCTCCAGGGGTGATTTGAGTGTGGAAAGAAGGTGTTCAGATTCTGCAGTCACTTCAGCCTATACGGTGGAGGCAGCAAGGTTCTCAGAAATGTTGGAAACATTACCTATTGCCATATGTTGCAAAGAACTGAACACAGGGTCAACATAGATGGAAAGTTGTGAGGGGTTTGGTTCTCACTGCAGCACATGTTAAGTTCATGATCTTAGTGAGTTTGTTACTAATATTAGATAACAATAATATAAAGTAACACAAAAATTAAGATTTTTCCGTAATTTAGACGCACATTTCACATCAGTATTTAAAGATCTGTTTTCTTCACCCTCTCTTTTAATGTGCTCACACATGTGATAATTACATGATTGTATAAACACATTTTGATACAATTGTGTAGTTGGAGTGGTTCCTAAAATATGTCATGAATATATAATTGTAGCCCACAATAGCACATACCTTATCTAGATTCCTAAGGATATTTTGCTCCTTATTCAATAAATATTGAACAGATTAACCTATATTGTTCTAGGACACCATATGCTACTTCAAAACTGTACTGCCGAAAGGGCTGGCATGCCATATGCTGGTCTGTGAGTGTGTGCGTAATAACTATTTAAATGTCCACACCGAATCCAAAAAACTCAGGCCATCAACAGATTCAATTAACATTTAAATCTGTCTCCTAAACGTTAAATACAACAATGGAGTGCCCTTGAGCAGTCACCTGTCCCAAGATTAGATTTCCATTTCAGAAACTGTCACTGTCTCCATCATCGGTGATTCCTGTGATAAGTTGTCCTACTTTTCACATTATTTTGTGATGAGGGAGAGAGAGAGATGACTTTTGAAACAGAAATCCATTCCATCATGAAGTGATGGCTGACTGCCTACAGACTCTTCATTACATCTACTTGCTGTAAATGCAGTCATAATTTATAAAAAAAATAGAAGTTAAAATCTTTAGATAGTGACTGTTCTATAAATATTTTCTTCATATAATTTTTTTTTGTCAAAAGCTGAAATGAAACTCTAAATAAAGTAAAGTACCTGCACTTAATTAAGGACCATGCCATGAAGGTGCATGGAATATGGCTCCGTATATTCATAACCTTGGCACAGGATGGACATGGGTGGTTATTGTTATGCCCCGACCACTTTGCCCCTTGAGAACAATCCCAGTAGCTACTGGATAGGAAGTTGAGGGCCCTACAGCTGGGCTTGATGTTGTAGAGTACACCTGACAGTTCAGTCATCCAGTCTGTTGCTGCCAATTGAGCTGCCTCAGGACACCTATTTGTATCACATTGTGCAACTTGATAACTTCTTTTTTCAAGGATGTGATAAGAAAGTGAACTCTATAATTATATGAAGGCCTGTTTATACCTTTCAACCCCTAGATACTTACTGTAGAAGGGGTTTACTCACATCTTTACCATAAATATTGTCACCAAATTTGTTTTGAGGATTTGTAGTTCCATAATTTAGATTTCTATTTAAATTTTTTAGCAAACACAGCAGATAGAAGAATTTAAAGAGTAATATTTTTAAAATACATTTTATGAACAGCACATTGAAGTATCTTAGTTTCCTTCATTTTTTAGCTTGAGTTTTCTGCTTTCCAGATGATTTCAAACTAAGCAGTATTAAGATGTATTTTAACTGATAACTGAGTTTAAGCTGCACAGTTACAGGCAGAAACCTCAAACCAGACTCACTTATATAACTTGCATAGGGACATATCTCCTTTGTTTCACCACAGTGTTGTCTGGTGAATGAGCCTGTTTAATGACTTAATGTTGAAGGATTAATCTCTGTGTTTAAGAACAACTGTAACATTGGTATAAAAATATATTTTGTTTCTGTAACAATAACTGTGTGGTCAATTAACAGAAGTAAGGTAGTATTCACACCACTGGTAGTACTCAGGTACAGCTCTTTCTGTGACAGTATTAATTATATAAACAATGAATCTTTTAAAACAAAAATAAATAAATAATAATAAACAGAACATGAGGTCATCCTGTACTTGCCACAAAGCCATATGAGAAATTGGAGATATAGCCTTACTTATTCTTAACCTTAGCATCAGAGTGAGGTGAGTGATCAGATTCATTTCCCAGCCACTCCCAAGGAAGGTGCCTCCAGTACCCATATCTGGTCTGGACACTCTGAAGAAGAGACAAATCTTACACCAGCCAGTAATCATACCGCAGTTAATTGGTTGTCCACTTTGTAGTTGCTATATTGTCTGTGCTGTGCTGGCTCATAAATAATATTAAATACAGTTTTATTATAAACAGTCTCATAATCAGGATTAGATTTCATGACATTACCGCTACAATATAACTAATTTCATAACACACAAACCATAATTCAAACACCAGGGATACATAGCATTATAAAATACAAAGTTTGCCCTGTCCATGTTATGAAAGGACATAGGTGAATTGAGGTATAGCTCCACTCATTCCTAACCTCATCAGTAGACAGAAGTGAGTGGTCAGATTCACACCCTGGCTGCTTTACCACTGGGAAAAGATCCCCTGGTACTCACTAAATAGGAGGCTGGGTGGGCCCCAGAGCTTGTTTGAACATGTTGGAGAGCAGAAGCCTCTCATGCCTGTGCCAGATGTCAAAATCCAGATCATCCAGTTTATAGCCTAGTCAATGTACTGACTATTCCATTCTGGATCACACATAATACTAAAGAATAATTTTGGTGGATAAGTGCTGCCATAAAAACTTTCTCTTGTTCCACATGAGCAGTATCCTGTGCAGTAATATATGGTTGTCATTCAGACAGGGTGAAAATTGTATTTTAATGGACAGTCATATTTTTATAAAAATCAGTCATGAAAATGGCATATTGTAATGAAAATGTTTTTGTAAAAAATACTATTAAACATTTTAATATAAACACTTGTGAAGCACAATTCAATATGAGATCTGATTATTTTTTTCATCCATGATACCTACAACACTAAAATACAAAGTATTGTTATAGAAATATAAATCTGTACTTACACTCTTGGTAGATTTACTCATCGATAGACATTACACTGAAACGTTATTCCACTGTGTAATCATGATACATAGAACAGTAAAACCTACTTTTCTTGTATAAATTTAACATAAATAAAAGGATTATTATGTTTAACTGTAGGCATAATATAACAATACATCATGAATTTATTGTTTAAGAATAATTAACATTAAGCTTGATTCCATAAGAAGCAGGGAAACAGTGATTTCATGTGATGGCAGTCCTTTATTTATATGTTATTAGCCATACAAATCTCTGTCCTTGCATTGAGATTTAAGGTGGACTATATCAAGCGCAGTCATTGTTTTCCCAGCTGACAGGAACCAAGGTGAAATGAGATGCTTGTCTGCAAAGGGCACCAAATCCACAGAGTGATAGCTGAGGTAAAGGAAGGCAACATTTCTCTGGCATTGCAACAGTTATATCTGAATAAATTTTGGACTGATATGTGTTTTATTATTAATCCAGTACAGATCAGTTCAAATCATATAAAATCCCAGAGAAATTTTGCAGTAATTATTAATCTAGGTTATCTTATCTGTGAATTTTGAGCCTTTCATGAACTTGCTTCTCAATTAGAGTGTTGTTGAGTTGTGTGTTTGTGTCCTGTTCCAGCGACTGCCAGCCGTTCTGAGCAGGATAGGCATTATAATGGCAAGCCCGCTGGTAAGACAGGTAGCACATTCGATTTGTAGACGTGCTGTGCAGTGCTGCCAACAAAAACCAAACAAAAATTGCATTGCAAAACACATTGCATCTTGCATGTTTTGGGGACATAATTTCTGGAAACATATGCAGGATGTACCTCTAACTATTGCCTGGGTGGTACACATGTATATGTGCATGTTGCATGCTGCCTCCAAGACAAAGTCCGGACAGACCTTGAAGGCATGACCAAGATGAATGTTCCAAATTCTCTTCTGAGACATCAGAAAACACTGCAACATATTTATGTAAAATTGCCACTAAATGGCTTACTATTGTTGATAAGTTCATTCTGCTGTGAGCTGTAGGCATGAAATGTGCTTTATATTAGAGTAGATTGGAATGTTATACCGTCTTCATGAATTGACACCTGTGCCAAAAGTAAGGGATTATAGGCAAAAAAAACAAAGATATGGTAATCTGTTGCAAGAATGATGAAACTAGTTAGGACATGCCACTACCACGCAGTGTCCTTCAAGAGATGCATGTTGTTGATACATCATCACTTAAGAGAAAATAATTCAGAATTGTATCTAGTGCTAAAAGTTTGTACACCAATATATTTCATTCTTATTACCATGTGTACTCGGGAAACATTGTCTTTATATGTTGGCACAGCATAATGAATTAAAAGAAGAGAGAAAAGGTTAATGAAAATTAAATACTGCTAAATTGAACCTGCAAGTTATATTCGGCTGTTGTTTAAGTTTAGGTTATATTGTACAGCAACAGTAGAAATAAATAGTTTTATAAAGACGGTGGATAGTAAAAATGATGTGTAGTCATGGCCAGTTAAATACTAATGTGCCATGTGATTTCATATTCACCTCATGCTGATAGATACCAACTTCTTATAACAAATGTCTAGGGTCAATTTTGGGAAGTTTGTGTGGGATTTGTGGTGGGCAATTATGGCACTGAGGTAGCCTTCTTTTCCTAGTATTACATATATGATCTCCCAATATATTCTTCTACCAGTGACCCACATTTGTTTATCACCTCCACTTAGGTGAGCATTTAAGTTCAGTTACCCAGATTAGCATAACCGTACTTCCCATTCGGGGTTTTATTCTGTTACACTGCTTTCCTAGGTACACAATAAGGGAAGATATATATATATTATTACCAACATGTTATCCTATTGACATTGAGGTGCAGAATCATATGGAGAACATATTGGTGTATGTTGTGGAACTGCCTCTTTTAAATACTTTCATAATGACACTGAAGAGATGTAAAACAGAAATTTTCATTTGAAGATGAGTGATGATAGTATGTTGGATGTTGAGAACAGTTTAGTGCCACAGTATTATGTGAGTACTAGTTACAGTTTTCATGAGTGCTGAATTCTATTTTCTCTTAAAATTCAAAACATCTTTGTCATAGTGCATGGCTGTTACAAAAAGGAGATGTTATGCAGATGTGGTTCCTGTTATCTTGTTGGAGACCAACAGTCATCTTTGATGTGTAGTATAGCTATCTGCCATATGGTGGAGCTGTCTGATACATGGTGTGACACTCTGATATATGGTATAGCTGTCTGACGTATGGTACAGCTCTCTGATGTATAGTACAGCTGATAAGTGCTGCAGCTGTCTGATATATAGTACAGCTGTCTTACATATGGTACAGCTGTCTGATATATGGTATGGCCGTCTGATATATGGACTGCTGTTTGGTATGTGGTATGGCTGTCTGATGTATGGTATAGCTGTCTAATATGTGTTACGGCTGTCAGGTGTCATACTCGTATGTGTGCATATGTGTGTCTGTGTATGTGTGCTAGTATGGGTATGTCTGTGCATGGAAACTAGGAAATGCAGTGCATTTGAGTCATTTTGAGAGATAAGATGGAGAGTCAGGGTGATTATCCTTCCAAATATGAGAGACTAAAGAATTTGTGTTTGAACTGTGTGAAGTTACTAACCTTTAAAATTTTTCATGCCAGATTTCAGGTTCTCACAGCAGTATTGCTGAACATGAATCTTTTGGAATGTTATGCCATGTTTCCTGTTATGTAGGTACTGATGTTCCAAAGGACTGTAGAAGGCCTGTAGGTGCTGCAATCCTTTGGAACATCAGTGAATAATATTTACCAATTTATTTGGCATAACATCTTAGAAGACTCAAATCTTTATCTTCTTTTACCCTTGGATTCTCATGCTGATACATCTTCTGTCCCACTTTACTTTGCTTGTAGTTTACCATACCTCATCAAGTTCTTCTCTTGTATTTTACATTGCTGAGATAATAAATGGCCATGACTGCTGCTGTAGTGATGAGCACACTAATTATTACGTATGTGTTGGACAAGTCTAATCTTTAACTTCTTGTTGGTGTGGAAGCCCATCTTATTAATGTTTTTAATGCTCAAAACATTTTAATTTATGTAAATGCAACGGGTTTTGACAGCAACAATGGATGTATGTTCCCATTTCAAAAAAATTTAACGAAAAGCACGAACCTTAATCGAGAGGAGGTGATGTAACGTGGTGTGGTGCTGTGTCTGTTAAATTTCCTTTTCCAAGATAAACCTGCATGTAACAGATGTTGTGTTAAAGAGCTGTACTAGTGTTATGACTATGATTATGGCTGGAGAAGGTGGGAGGGTGAGGGTCTGTGTTTGCAATTAAGTTAGGTCACAAACCATACCTATAAACACATAGATAATCTTGCTACTTAGACCAGCTGTCATTTAATTACTAGTAATGGATCTGACCTACACTATAACTGAATAATCAATGAGCATAATACAGATAATTTTATTAAACTGTTATGTTACTATCTGTGCAACATATGGATATGTTAGATTTGTATATGCACTGAAAAGGAACTTGAGCTCAAACTGTTATTCTTATATTAACAAATAATTCCTTTACTCATTTATTTCTGTACCGAACTTGACCAATTCATGTTGGATTAAGATGTGATTAGAATTTAAATAACTTTCAGTTTAGCTACACTCAGGTCATTAATACAGTTTCTGTCATGCAGCCTTTCTTTTCATTGCCCATGATTGCAGAATTAATGGATGTGAATAATTAAATACAAGGGACTTTTCAGAACAGTCCTACATATGATCAGTACAAATAACAAACACAACAAATCACTTAAAACTCTATGTCATGAAACACTTCTGTGCTTAAAACACCACCAAGGTGGTCGTCATCAGTATTGCAGACAGTCAGTTGCACGGTTGCACCATTGCAGTAGACAGTGTAATGATGCTGGAATGCTACATAATATGTGCCATCATTAACAGTGACAAGAGTGACACAAGATGGTCAAATACAAATTTGTAACAAGTGAACACCATTACATGCGTGATGATTAGAGTGTCCTGACCGTATCGTGCAATCCCTTTCCATGGTGAAGTAGGAGACTGCTGCTCAGCTTTTCTCCACTTTGGTTAACTTGTCATCTACCAAAGTGAGTGTGATCTAGTAACACATTTTCCTCCTTTATCTGATGTTGGAAATTGGTTACAAGTAGCAATGTAGAGGACTCCATGTCTGTTTGGTGACAATATTAATAAGACATACCAGCAAAATTTCTTTTGGCAGCAGTGGATTGAGCACTACACTGAGGAAAATTTGCATTTGAAGTAATCAAGCAGTGAAGATATTGCCTTGGGATAATTGAAACTGAACATTAAATGAGGGACAATTTGAAACCAGGAAGATTAAGTAGGATTCCATTGTAATTGCTGTAAACTAAATGGCATATGTGTGTTTCAAATCTGCATGCATTCATATGTGCTGCATCAGTGGCTGTAGCTGGTGTGATGCCAGGAACAGTGTTGATGGCATTCACCCTCTATCAAACAGTCTCCTCTGACAGGCTGGATCCCAAAACCTTCCTTCAGAAAGTTACAACACTTGCATGGTATTTGTTCCAACAACATGGGAAGTGGTATTATAGTTAGCATTTGCTGTCAGTCCACAATGCAGCACCACTTGAGTGTACACAGCCATTTTGCTCTTGGTGTAGTATGTTTGACCAGCACTGATACTTTGTCTATAGGGAATTCACTTGTGCAAAAATGAATTTTGACAACTGCCATACAAAGAACCTCTGAATTGCCTCTCATGTATATCTTTTATTATCTGATTCACAATTATTTTTATATAAGTCGTAAACATGGATAAATTTCTTTGTACTGAATTCAATTTATGAATTTAAAAATGACTTGAAATTTTTAATTGCATATCACATGGTCAGTATTTATTTTGTTGTTATGTATTTCTTTTAATAACAGATAAAAAAAATAATGTAGGTCTGCTAAACATTTCAGTTATGGTGTGTTGTTCAGTTACTTACTATATATTTCCTTTAATAACAGATACAAAATAATCAACTGAACATTTCAGTTGTGCATCATTTAATTGTTGTATATTTCCTTTAATAACAGATAGAAAATAATGTACTGACCATTTCATTTACTGTGCATCATTTTACTTCTAAGTGTAAAAATCGCGATAATTGCTTTTACTTATGGAATTAACTTGTAAGGCTATGAATTTTGAGTTAATTTTGGAATCTAAATATTGCTGTTTTATGTAAGGTAAATATCCTTTATTTCAGTCTCTGTGTTATATCTCGAAGAAGTATTATAACCTGTAAACTTCAAGGCTTTGATTAAATTAACATTTTGGGTTCCTATAAGGCTATTTCTATAGTTATTACATTATTTGATCCTGTGCCATGGGTGGTAACTCAAACATAGCATGTACTCGAAATTTTATGTTTTAGGCTGTACTACAGAGTCGTAAACTTTTTTCACATTATGTGCCCAATTGGACAGCCAATGATATCACTTAAAGGAATATCCAAACATCTTCAGGTTGCATTTCCGTTGAGGTTTGAAATTTGGTATTTAAAAATTCCAAATAATCATTAGGCTCCTGCTTATTTTAATTATGTTAGTCAGACCTAACACTTCTGAGACATCTGAACTTAATTTCTGGTACATAATTCAGATGGAGTTATGTTTTTAAAAGCTGGAATTTAAGAATTGTTGCTAAACATTCTGCATTCAACAAGTATTCAAGGGTATCAGTGTTTTTCAGATGTGGTTTTGTGAAAATAAGAGCTCTAACATAAAAGCCTACAACAATATGTATTGCATTTTAGTAGAGTCCATGTCTCTTGCTTTTGAAAAACATGTATAGGACATATAACTGTTCACTTGATTTGCATGTATGCATAAAGATTTTATGTCAGTGCAAGTAACAGTACTGAAGAAAGAATAATGTAATGCATATTGGATGTAGATTCTTCATTTAATTCTAACATTGTGTGACTGCTTGATTTTGGCATAATTGGGTTTTTTATCAACCTACGCCTAGTTTGAATTTCTTTCAGGTTGTAATTCCAAGCACCAAACAACAGTACAACAGTGTTTGATTTTAGAGTCATTATAGTTTAATATCTTAATGACTTAAAACATTATCTTAAAAACCACATGTTGTATTTTGTAAACTTTACGTTTTTTGAACCTTGCATTGTGATATACATATGTAATAAGACCAAAAAATGCATACTGTTTTCATTAATGATTTAATTCAATTATATTGTCTTCGACATATTTCAAATAACCAAATGTTCATCCTCAGGAAGACTAGTACATGCGGTTTTATGGTCGATGTCATGAGTGTCAAACACATCCTGATATTGACCAGACTGCTTATACATATGCATAAAAAAAACCATAAAGCTGTATGTACAAGTCTTTCTGAGGATGAACGCTTGGTTGGTTGAAACATGTTGAAGACAATATAATTGAATTAAATCTTTAATGAAAAAAGTGCATTTTTGTTGGTTCATATTACATTTTGTATTTTGTAATTCCCTGTTTTATGTGAGTTAAAACAACAAACATCATAACCACAGCTAGCTCCATGTAGCAATTTGCTGGCTTTGCAAAAGACAGTTTAACTATTTTCAGTATCATTTTCAAATGCTAAATATTGACATTTTGGTGACCGTGCATCTCAGTATATTTGTCTCAGTTATTAACCAACTTGGTGCACTAAATTTTTGTTTTACAATAAGTTTATTTCATGCCTCTACATGCTTCGAGCACATGTGCTCATCATCAGGAGGCCAAAATCACATTACACAGTCTCTGGTATCATCACACTGAAACAAGTGAGTGGTCAAAAATTACTAAAATACAATTTTATAAATATGAGTAAATAGTAGTAAAATTTGTGTGTGAATTTTTCAGGTGTGATTACTGTGTATTACTTACTATAAACATGCTATGTCATGTAGAGGTTATGTTCATCCAGTTACTAATATATTAGAAAGGTACTATGTCTATTTACATTTATGTTTGCTTAGTCTATGTAGTCATAAAATTGTATAAATTGCTGATTAGTTGTTGTATCTATAAGGTTATGTTTGTCCGGTTGTTAGACTTGTTAAAAATATGATGTCTATTTACACCGCATAATCTTAATAACTAGATAAACACAACTTTTTTTAGATAGGTAATATAAATGGACATCGTATTTTTAACAATTCTAACAACCGGAAAAACATAACCTTATAGATACAACAACTAATCAGCAATTTATACGATTTTATGACTACATAGACTAAGCAAACATAAATGTAAACAGACATAGCACCTTTCTAATAAGTTTAATAACTTGATAAACATAACCTCTACATGATATAGCATGTCTAGAGTAAGAAATACACTGTAATCACATCCGAAAAACTCACACATAAATTTTACTACTATTTGCTCATATTTATAGAACTGTATTTTAGTAATTTTAGACCACTCACTTGTTTCAGTGTGATGATACCAGAGACTGTGTAATGTGATTTTGACCTCCTGATGACGAGCACATGTGCTGGAAACATGTAGAGGCATGAAATAAACTTATTGTAAAACAAAAATTTTTGAAGTTGGTTAATTACTGAGATAAATATGATATAATATTGTTTTCATTTGATTTTGCTGCAGGAAAGTAAGTTTAACATTTCAAAAGCTCTGAATGTAAGGTGGCCATATAGGATTACAATATGGTACTTCGAGATTTTAATCTAATATACTGAGATTATATTTACTGTGAGGTTGCATATTTAACCATTATGTCATGCTAATAACACAGAAAATTAAGACATGTTCATGTCATATACCACAGTACAGGACAAAATCATAATATATAGATATTGTTGATAATTGTTTTGAAATTTTGCCATAGATTAAATATTTGGGGACAAGAATAACACATATAGAATTTCATTTAGAAGGAAAGTAAGATTGTGTCAAATTTAGGGATTATTTGCTACCTTTCAGTCCTAGATTTTCCTTCGCTCCTCTGATCTAAAAACCTAGAGTTTGAAATATGCATAACTGATTTTACCTGGCTTCTTATTTGGGTGTCCAACTTCATCTTCCAGCCTGGGATTAGACTAGATGTTGAAGGTGTTTCAGAATATATTATAGTAAACAGATTATTTGGACATAAAAACAAATTAATAAGGTAGTGGAGAAAACTACATAAGCATTAGAGATATTATTAGAATAATGATATCAAACAAGGTGTCATGTGGCACACGAGAATACGAGAAACAGATACAAAATTTTAATCAGGAAACCTGAAATGAAGATACCACTTGTGGAATCTAGTATGGATGCAATGATGATGATAATAAGAGTGTTGCTCCTAGAGAAAAGATGTGATAATGTGAATTAGGTATAAGATGAGTACATGGTTTAGTGCCCAATTGTTGTGACATAGTTAAGAACCTAGGTACTACCTAAAAAAAAGCAGGGAATTTCTTGGCAGTTTGAATGACTGTCAGCTTATTTATTCATTCTTTCATTTATTATACAGGCATAAAGTCCATATAAGTTTACCGTACTGTATAAAGTTTGTTGGTGGGTTGGTTAATTTCATCTTAATATGTTTGTTTACTGTATGAAATTAAATTACACATGTGGGTAACCAGTTATGGGGTTTCACATGGTACTGTATTATTAATGTTGTGTACATGTGTTTTGCTACACTAATGAGACTATATTAAAAAAAAAAACATTGTACTCCTCTTGACCTGCTTGATTTTGAAGACTGAGGAACAATGTTCCTCCAGAACATGAGTAGCTATTTACCAGTGAGTGTAGTGCAACCTCCCAGAAGACTTGAATCTTAGTGTAGTAGTAGTAGTAATAATAATAATAATAGGTAAAGGTAAAGCAATCCCTGTAACAGGCCTGGGCAGGCCCTGAAGGTTCCAGGTAGTTGAGGCTCCCAGATTTCAAGACAATCAGCACATGAAGGTGGTAAAATTGTCAGCCCTATGCACCGGCCACTTTAACTCCAGGAAGTATTCCTGGTACTAATTACTGTTGGAGTCTGAGTCGACATCAGGGCCATAGTACGTTCAGAAGGATTATGTCAATGAAAAATTCCAGCGACACTATCAGGAATCGAACTCATGACCTTCTGACTTTTAACACAGTGCCAATAATAATAATAATAAATTTCCTTTCCTGTGGCTGCTACATTATTGGCCATTGTAACAATGAAGTTTGTTGTTGCACATTTTATTTTATCAATTCTTATCATTTGCTTTAATTTGAAGTCCTAAATGGCATCTGTAAGCAAAGCAGTGTGTTTTTAAATGGCTATAATACAACATAAAGACAACATGGAGTAACATTAAGGGTTTAAAAACCCTTGGATTATTTTAAAATTATGCATCCCTTTGTGTTGAACCATAAAATAAGAAACAAACAAATAGCAATCGAACACAACTTATGTTCAATAGTTGTTCGTTTCTTAACCATGGATTAGTTTACCTTGGCACCATTTGTTTGGATTAATAACCTAACCCAGTGTTCTTCATAAACATTTAGAGAATGGATTGAGGTAGAGAGAATTTGTTGGTTTTATAGCTAAGCTTGCCTGAGAAGACATGTTGCTAGAGGGAGGTTATTTTGTGCTCTGGTGGGAGGTTTTCTCACTAAGACTGCACTCATCTTCTGTTGCATAGCACATGCTCACAAAACAAAGCAGAGTGTGAGAACTGGTTCTGGAGTAAAGTCCATTGCATGGATATGTCAGACTTTGAGTTGGAGGTTCACATTTATGGTTTGTTGGTTGTGTTGCTGTATTTGAGTGAATGTTTACTTGTTTTTAGTACCATAGAGATGGTTGCTGCTATGTTTGACCTTCTCTTAAGTAACAGTACATTCAATTGATTTCTGTTACTTGTATGTGCTTTTATGTGACATGTGTAAATGTTGTCCTGAAGAATTTAAGAGATTTTTATGATTTTGTCAGCAGTTGGAAAGGCACGCATGTTAACATTTGTACGCATGTCAGCAAGAGAATGGATGTCATATTGTTACATGGTTTTGAAACACTGAAATAGTATAAGTTGCACACTGCTCCAGTCATAATGAGGTATAGCGCTGTGGGCAGTACTGGACAGTTTCAATTCATGTTGTTTTTAACAGTTGGTTGTGAAGTAATTTTAAATCGTGTTACTTGTTTGTTTCCTCCAGAGACAATTACTACAAACATAATTGTGTTTGTTGTATCGAATTTTCACCCATGTTTAGCTCATATACACTGTTAAGCTGTGGTTTGGTGGAATCTGGTTCTGATAATGCAGATTTGATCATCACAACTACCATATGCAATAAACAGTGATTTATAATGTGTTATAATGTGTGACTTAAGCTGATGAGGTTTATCCATATTTTATGTTAAATTAATCTCTTTCTAACGCCAAATGGTGGAAAGCTGTATGGATAAGATGCAGTAAAGTACACTAGCATTTTAGTGTGACACTTTGTAAGCATTTTAGCCTCATATATCTTTAAGCAATGTCTAATGGCCATCTCTTGCATTAAAATAATGATACACGTCATAGTTTTTAAACAATATTAATACCAGCTGTTAATTGGATGGATTTTGAGTCTCAGTGCAAGAAACAGAGAACAGTTCTAAAATATTCCATAACATCATCTACCTTGCTGCTGCATCGAAGGTAAGGTGGAGGCGCCAGAGCATGAAATGCAAGCATTTAAATCACTTGAGAAATGCTTTCACTGCATTGGCATGATATACAGATGTGATGCTTATAGGGTCAGCAGTTAAGATCAACCTGAAATGTAACATATTTTACTTTACCTGGAACTGCATTCATCTTCAGGGCATGCCAGAGATAAAGCATGACATGATTGAAAGAGTTTCATGATCTTCATTAAAGAGTTTGCTTTATCTGTGACATGACCATTAGCATTGTCAGCATACACAAACCCAGCATTCATCAGTGTTAAATCACCATAAATTCACAAGTCTGTGTATTACCAACATGGCTGCATTAGAAGCACATGGTTCAAGCCCCTTGTAATAATATTCAACAAGCCACCACCCTGCTGTGCAGGGACACATGCCACAGGGTACAGATATTTCTGCAGCCAGTGGTGGCTCACTTGAAACTTTCATCATTCTGAAGGAGTGAGCCACCATTGGTTTTCATAAATGAGTGTGCATGAGAAATGTTAAGCAGTAAAGTAGTAATGTGTCTGATTCCTCGTCTTGTTTTAAACAGGTGTGCCAGAGAAATATGGGATCCCACAGTGAACTTCTAACATTATTGGTATTAATTACTATATGTTCTTTTTATTTAAAATAATAATATAGAGGACATGTCAGGGTCCAGTGTGGAATGTCATTACCACTGTGTGCAAGAGCATGGAGAAAGCCAGGTTCAGAAACCAGTACCTTCCCAGCCAGAATGAGTATTTCACTTTACATGTTTTAACAGATTTTCCTAGTTCATTTGGCTGTAAAATGAACATATTTGTATGTTAGATGTCATTTAGGAGTGTATTATCTGTTGTATGTTCTACATGTGTATGGAACAAGGCTTTTCTTACTTGCTCTTGCAGAGAATGTGACTAGTTTAGGACCTCATGTGAACTGCATCCATACAAACATTCGTGACACATGAGATAATGATGTGATTTGCTTATTAGCTATAGTTCACTAATTTGATTTGTGGGGAATTTGTTTTCAAGGGAAAGAAGATTCAAAATCTGAATAAACATACAAAAATATGGTAGCTGTACTTCATACAAGATATTGGGTAGATAGGCAGTAGTCTTTCTAGCTTCTGGCATATGCTTTCAATGGTAGTGGCATCTGGAACAGCTGGAAGTTGTCTGTCCTTTGGATGTGATCATTGCTGTTTGAAGGCTCAACTGCAGGGCAGTACTGAAAGTTTGTCCCTCCTCCTGAATGATGTGCTGTGTTGTCTCTGCAGAACAAGATAAATGCTTTGGTTGTCTTCATAGCATCCACATCTGCTGCTTCTGTGTCACTGCTGCTTGTCAGAGTTGTTGCTAGACTGCCTCCAAAAATTGATAATGGAAGTGGGGGGGGTGGGGGTACAAACATGGTATCCTGTGAGCAGATTTACTTGTGTTACACACTTTTTCTTAGTCTTGGCTGTGTCAGAACTCATGCAAGAGCTTTGATTAGGGTGCCATAGATTAGTTTAGCTTGCTATGCAATGTGCAATCACAGTAAACATTGTCAATATGCATGTGTCTGCCGTCTGTACCATCTTCCTAATCAATAGCGTATTTGATTTTTTGTGTGCCTGAAGTATCAAAACTCCAGCATATGCTGTAACCTGGGACAAAATATTTTTGGTGCTGGAGAATAGCAGTATTGTTTGCACGTTGATGTGGCACCAATGTAAATTGACACATGAACTGATCTCATTCAGACTTCTCAATTGGCAGTAGTTCATATGATCAATTTAAAATGTCTGTATATCTAGTTCTGTGTGACTTTTATTTGCAACCTTTCTCAAAATGGCTTTGATTTTGAGAGTTTTACAGCCATGTTACATTAGTTTTCTGGGCTGGTTTGTTGAAGTGATCATAATAGTTTTTTACTGGAATCTCTTCTGAATCACGCAATTTTGCAGTAAATGGTTGCAGAGGAAAGTTAAATTGCATAAATAAAACTCTTATTGTTATGAATGTAATTGACCTTCTACAGATGGCCATGTAGAGTTCACACAGAACCAACAGGCAAATGCCACAGGGTAGGACTATAGGTTTTTTTTGGACTTCATAAAGAGAAGTGGGATGACTACACTTGAATGCCGTTTGTACTGTTGGACTCTACTAACCATTTTTGAACAGCATTTCATACATCAAGTTGTGCTTCAAGTTGTATACTTGCATTTGTTTGTGTGCAGGGTGACAAAAACAAACGGGAAACATCTGGTCCAAATGAGATTGTGAGTTGCACAAACTGCAGTCCCAACCCATGTACACACACCGCTAACAACGGATGTGCTCCTGAGGTATGTTACAGTAAGCTTTCCATGCTAAATATAAGAAGTGCTATTGTGATATCCTGTAAGCAGCAAAAGCACCCATTCTTCTCTCAAGTTTTTCTTAAAATAAACAATACTGAAATTATTTATTAATTGTGGCAGTTTTAGAAACCTGTACTCCCATTGAGTTAAAAAAAAAAATAATAATTACCAGAGATTTTACTGGGGTTTTCTTAAAATAAACTATAGTGACATTGTATTTACCAATTGCCATGCACTCCACTGGGTTCTTCACTCACATATTAGTTCTTGCTGCTACACGTTTCAGTGTTTATTAACACTGTCTTCAGGGAGCTTCAATCAAACTACGGTTCCTGCGCAATGCATGAAATGTTTATGAGCACTTGTTGGCTTTTCAGTTAAAATGTGTAACTCATATTTCAGCTTTTACAGGTTACGTGTTTTAACAGAAAAACTTTAATGATACAAGAAGTGATATATTTGTGAGAAAACTACAATTTTTAACAGTCAGCCAACAAGTACACATAAGCATTTAATGTGTTGTGAAGAAACCACAGATGGACTGAAGCTCCCTGAAGGTGGTGGTAATAGACACCAAAACTCATAGGAACAAGAACTAATAAGTGAGTGAAGAACACAGTGTAGTGCACAACAGTTGGTAAATAAAAGGATAGTATAGAACATGGTGCATGGTGTGTACAGTATTGAAATGTAGTGAAATATTAAAATTTATCATTAGTTGTGGCAGTCTTATGTGTGTGGTTTTTGTGTATAGACACATTTAAAAATAAACCCATGAGCCAAAATGATACTGCACTCTGCCAGCACTGATGGAGTTATTATGGTAGTAAAGTACATGTGATTAAAAGGCAGTGACTAGCCAGTAGCAGTAGTTTATTATGCCTATTTCTTACCAAAGCAGAAATATCCTACAATTTGTTTGTCTTATTGTGCAGTATTAAAACTACATTAGTATACCTACTTACTTACTCCAAGGTGCAGAGTCCTTCTTGAGAAGCTAACTGGTTTGCAGCTGGTCAAGAAATTCCCCGCATTTCATGGAACCCGAAGGTTCATTACTGCACACACAAGCGTCTGCCACCTCTCTCTATACTGGGCCAGCCCAATCCAGTCCATATACCCACATCCCACCTCCTGGAGATCCGTTCTAATGTTATCCACCCATCTACGCCTAGGTCTCCCCAGTGGTCTGTTTCCCTCCGGTTTCCCCACCAATACCCTATACACCCCCCTCTCCTCACCCATATGTGCCACATGCCCAGCCCATCTCATTCTTCTTGATTTTATCACCCACACAATATTGGGTGAGGAGTACAAATCATTTAGCTCCTCATTATGCAATCTCCTCCAATCCCCCGTTACCTTGTCCCTCCTAGGTCCAAATATTCTCCTCAACACCATGTTCTCAATCACGCTCAGAAAACTACAGTAGTATAGTGAAGTTAAAGTAACACAATTGTTTGGTCTTTGTTTATACGAGCTTTGTATTTATGAAACTGGACTCTTGTATCATTGTATTCTCTTTTACCAGTACCTAGACCTCTCATATGTATATTGGGTCTTGTAAGACAGAAGGTTTGTGGCACTTTGTGTTAAAATCCAAAAGTGATTTTCAGATAAAATGAACTTTTATTGGACTTATTCTTATTAGCTGTGTGCCCATCGTAAGATGGGTGAGAATCACCTCAATATGACTGCTTCTAACAGATTTCTGTGTATTGTGAAGTTACAATCCATAACTTTGGAAACTGTCGGACATACCAACCCTGGTATGATATCACAAACCCATAATCTTGGCAACTAGTAACCAGAGCAGACATGGTTTGATGTCACAACTCAATAACCTAACTACAGAAACTGGTACCCACAGCTGTGAAGTGTAATACGTGCCAGTGTGTGACTCATACCAGGGGAGTAACTCACATTTGGTATTTTGGGTATTGGGAAAGATAGCAGTGTACTATATTGAGACAACTGTTTATCTTCTTATAGGTGCGAAAGAAGGAACCTCCACATCCAATTCGAGTAGCGAAGACTATCGATGTCATTGCCAGGATCACATTTCCAGCTGCCTATGCTGTCTTTCTCATCTTCTTTTTCATACACTACAAGGCATTCTCATAAGAATAGTTGGGAATACAACAAGTGTTCATGTAGTGTTGCCATCTCACGCACTGTCACACTACAGAATCATGTACATGTTGGCCTCTTGCACTAGGGCTTCTAGAATGTACAGTCACCCACAGTTTATCAACACAGTTCAGTTTATCAGAATAAACCAGTTTGATGAAGACTCTATTATAGAGTATAATTGTCAGTTAAAATAATATCTCTGAAGCAGTTTCCTAATGGGACATCGTTAATATTGGCAGTTGAGAACAAGTAAGATGTGTTGAGGGATTGGTGGCATGCCTTGTTAGGTGTGTGGGTGGCCATGATGTGATATTCTAATATTCTAGTCAAAAGATGTGATCATAGCAATACAAACTGATAGCAGGCATGCTATTGTGAATTCCCCATATTTAAATATAATTAATGAACTATATGAAATCCCCATCACTTACAAGGAAGATTCTTTGTTACCAATACAGTGCTAGAGAGCATAATGTGTTTTATCGTGGCTTCAGCTATAAGTGGTGTGGTAGGCATTATTCTGTTCTAAAGAAGACCTTTTCAGAAATGAGTATATAATATTTGTTATTTGTTTTATTTTGTCTTTTCCATTGAGTATTTCTCTATGGTCAGCACAGTCTATGAACACTCATGTAGTTGACTGCATGGAGTTTTGCTTGAACAAATTAGGGTACGAAGTATTTGACATGTTACATAATGACAAAACAAGGTAAGACTTACTGTTGTAAGGAAAAGAAAAATAATTTTGTAATACTTTAATTTAAGCGGACTACATGCCCATTTCATGAAACAAAAAATAAGAAACAGATAATGGGCCAAAATTTGTTCATAATGCAAGAAATTCCACTGATTTTGCTTAACAGGTATAATTGAGGTGATTTTGTCCTCTCGTATTTACCAAATGAAAATAATTCTGGTATATTTCTTTTTTAAATTTGTCCTCTAGCCCCTACCCCCACTTTCCTACTCTCTAGTGTAGGTGCTACTTATTAGGTTAGTGAATGTTTGTTGGTAAGTGCCATATGTTAGGTCATACCTTGTTTCTGAGATGGTTAGCATTTTGTAGTGATGTTCAAGATTTCCTTGGGAAATTAAATATATCCACATCTTGAAAGTGGTGTGCACTTTTTTAAATTGGTGATCTTCCATGTTAAAATGATATTGAAACAGTTGAAACAGCACGAAGTAAAGTCCAGTGTAATGAACTGTTTGAGTTGATGTTTGTGAAAGGGAAAAGTTAACATATTCCAACTGCTGCAAATTTTATCAGCCTCCAACAAAGTCTTCATATGTTACCAATTCCATTGCCTGGAGCTACATCATTCAGTTGTCATATTGTTTTAAAACTGCCTATATTGCTTGCAAATTTTCTGTTACTGTTGGTATTTTAGACATGATACATGCTAGACTATTCTTGCGTTTCTTTTACATGGCCAAGCCATCCCATGAGCAATACCAGGATATTTTACAGATATCTCAGTAGCACAATACGGCAAGTTATCTTGCCATCTGCAACATTGTAAGTTGCAGTAACCATGGCAGCATTCAAAATTTTTATAGAGTAACATTTGATACCTGTACTCTTGAAAGATATAATTATTTGTTATAATGACCGATGTTTTGTGAGGTTTGAAGTTCTTGCAGCAGTGTTGCTGAAGATTCAAGTGTTCTGGGATGTTATGCCATGTTGATTGGTAATGTCTTCCTCTTCAGGGTCAAGCAGCCTTCTTAGCTGCATGACCCTGAAGATGAATGATCATTTGAAATGTCAGTGACTGTTTACCTGTCAGCACAGCTTAACATCCAAGAAGACTTGAATCTTAAAGTACTCTGATTTTTACATGAAACCCTTCTTTTCATCTAAATGTGTGGCAGAGTTGGTTTTTCAAAACAGTGTCACAGGAAAACTGCATCTGCAATAATAGTCACTGATTTTAAATAAAAACATATTTTGTGAATCCAAAAACATGAGCTTTTAGAATGTAACATTGTCGTTTTATATATGTCGCTAATTTTATATTCCCAGTCTTGGAATTTTTGTAATTTATGTCCCATCAGTATGTTAGGCTCAGTCATCAAAGCTTAGAGCAATTTTAGTGTAGTGTGGGCTAAATGCTCACTCCTCACAGTCACTACCAAAGATTACATGATGTTTGATGTAGCACCTTGCAGCATCAGGTGTGGTGATAATGTTTGTACATCCCAGTCCAGTGCAGTGTGTATGCATGGTTGCAGTAACAGTCACTGTGCTACAGCACTGTCATAACATGCCAAAGCTGTTTCAGAAAAACTTACTACATTAATAATTATACCATTATAACTTTGAGCTACCCATTACTTGAAGTATATTTGGTTGCATACATGATATTATAGATGACCGGCTGTACTCCCATCCTTGAGTGACTGGTTATCAATATACTGACAAACCTGTTATTGCCTTTTTTATTGTAATATTATTGCCCATATTTGGGAATGAACACAGTGCTTTCTGAATACTAATTCAGTACACCAGAGGTGGCCACAACATAGCTCATACATGTGACTGGTAGGGCTCACACTAATTGCCTGTTGAAAATGGTATTCAGGTACTTTACATGCACTCAAGGCTGACCGTGAATGATGTTTTAAAAGATTTTCTAGAGGAAAGAGATTCATAATTAACTGTGACTAGCCTATTGTAGTTGGATGAACATAAAGAATAAGCCATCGAAAAAAAGTTTATATGGCTTATATCTGTACAATTGATGGTATGAGATTTTAATATTTTTTTATTGTCTGTACACAATAAACAGTGATGTGTTTAAAGTACTTTATGATCTTCATCATACCTGTAGGTTTTCACAGCCTCTGTCTAGTGTGTAACTTCAGATCTTGGGTTGGGACTGCGTTGTGTTGAAGCTTTTCCAATGTTTCAGCACACATTTCGCCTACCATCTTCAAGGTGAAGGAGGTGGAAAGAGTGTGTGACCCAATATGTATGTTTTGTGGTGTGAGAAGGGATGGGCTGTGGAGTGTGATACGACCGCTTACCAGGAGGCTATGGGTTTGTGTATAAGATTCTCCCAGTGGAGTAAATGTGGGTGTGTGGAGTTTCATCCTATCCAGTGAGAAAGGGTGTTGTGTTTAAGAAGAAAATATGGAGGAAAAGAGATGAAAATTAGGCTGTACTCAAAGTTTATCCATTTTAATGGTTGAAGTTGTGAGAGTGTTCATCTACTTAAGTGCCTTCCCAGATGATGCATTGACACTAAGTGTTGATGTTTTGCTGTGCTTGTTGTTTGTTCAATTTGATGCTGTATTTAGTGTCACTGGGATCTTTGATTACTGTGAATTGCAGTCACCAAACACTCCACCCAGACCAAATGTGGCATAAAATGTAACAAAATACAAGTCTGGTAAATATTGTTGGATCCAGTCACCAGGGAAAGATATGGCTACAGATAGAATCCCTGGCACACATCAATGGAACCAGCAGTCTGCAACAGCTAAATACTCTATCAACATCAAACTTGGTTTCCGATTCAACAAACCAGAAGCTATGGTAAACCTCTGGGGAGCCAGTGCAGTAATCAAACACCCACACAACTTCACCTGTTACAAAATGAACGAAGTCTTATTTCACCTTTTTTCATTTTAACTTAATTCTGAATCACATGGCCCTTTCCCATTTGTACTCCACACTGCCACTTTTGCTTCGGCTGCAAAACTTATGTATTGGAACATGGCTTCAACGAAATGGATAGCACTGTACTCCATTTTGTCACTTTTGCTCCTGCTGCAAAACTCAAATATTGGACCATGTTACCTGGCCATTGGATAGCAGTGCATTCCATACCCTCCACCCTTGTTACCACCATGAGGCCATGTTCTACCCTTTCTTACATGCTGAAACATGTGAATGACTTCAGCAGGTGCTGTGACTGAACCATAAAACAAGCCTGCTCAACCTCTTTTGTGGTGCAGGCAGTTCTTGGCAACATTTGGTTTGCATGTAGGTAACATGAATTTCATTGCACATGCTGAAGGATGAATACATATACACAATTATGTGTGCTGCACATCATGTGCAGTACAGAATGCACTGATAATAGGAAAACTTTGTAATGAAATGTATTTTATACTCTAGAAAATGGTATCACTACTTTTAGCTGGTTTTTACAAAATTGATTTTTAATGAAATGTATATCTCCATAAATAAAGGCTCACAAGTTTTCAAAATTGTTTAGGCGTTCTGTCTCGGTTTTGCTAGGGAAGGTATTAAAAGGTGTTTTCTCATTTAACCCTTAGCTGTCTAATGACATATATATATATATGTCGTGCAGTGAGCCCTTTAAATAGCCGAATGGCCATTAAAGTGGATGGGGGGGGGGGGATTTCATTCAGGCGTCAAAGGGTTAAAATCTCTCCACGAGTAACATAACCCTTTATCGCAGGCAACTGTTGCCTGTGAGATTTGAATTGAGCAGGCCTGTCTTAAAAGATGAAGTTTCACATGTCAGTGATAACAGATCACTTGAGAATGGGAACAGGGCCAATTCCTATACATTTTCTATATCAAGTAAATTTCAGACTTTTAACTGTATCCAAAATACTATTGGTATAATGTATCACCTGAAATCACACATCTTTAGATATTACATAATTAGTTATTAATCTCAGGACCGGTATTCATGTTCTGTAGTGTGCACCTCATTATATTCTTTCTAGCAGCTTAGTTTCACCTTGCACCTCTTATTATGATACAAAATTAATGTGAATTAAAATATATGTACCTTTTAAGTTCTGTGTGGGATATGGGCTGGACAATCAAGGAATCGATTGTGATTTAATTCCTGGCAGAGATAAGAGTTTTTTTTCATTTCCACAGTGTCAAAACTGGCTCTGGGGCCCGCCCAGCCTGCTGTTCACTGAGTACCAAGACCTCTTTCCCTTCAAGTAAAGCAGCAGGGCTATGATACCGACTACTCACCTCCATCTAGTGCTGAGTTTAAAAATGCATGGATCTATACCTCCACTCCATCATATGCTGTAATGGCATGCACAGGAACAACTTTATCGTTCACATTACTCAGCCTCTGTAATATGAGGATTCAGTTGATAATACAGTATAACTACATTGTTGTGATCAGTGGTGAGAGGCCTGGAATAGTTGTTTGTAGATGCATTGCACATAATACATTACTTTAGTTTTACTGCTAGCCATGTCGTTTTTTCCTGTAAACTGTAGGTTAGCATGTATTGCTCCCAGCCATCTGGTTTGTTCATGCAGTAGTCTACAAACACCAGCAGGACATTTAATAAATGCTTTGAAGAGCATGTACTAATAATGCAAAGATGCGGCTAGATGTAGGTGACAGTACTGTTGGCCAAACCCAGCTGTGTTTGCAGAACAATGTAAACTCCTCGCTTCTCTCCCCCTCCTTTAGCCCTTCTCATAATTTGCTCTGTGTCTGTGAATGGTTTCTCTCTTCATGCCAGCCTACCATATCTGGCTGCAGTCATCTTATTCATGTAGTAAATACTCAGTGACTACTGGGAAGTGTTCGGTCCTAACAATTATGGACACCATGTACCAGTGGTTTTGGTTCATATGATGGACCTGAAAAAGGCTGTTTTTCATATTATTCTGGCCACTATCTTTATTGGCCCTGACCAGGCCATGGCTTTTCTTGCCCCTGTTGGATGTGAGGGACCACCTGCCTAGTAGCATGAACACTTAATAACCATACTTATTAGACCCTGAGGCAGCATGTTCCTCTGAAATGTGGGCAACATTGCCCACTTTCACACTGTGCCAAGACCTTTAACAGAACTGATATTAACATTAAATTACCATGAAACTTAATATCAGTTCTGTTGTTATCATATGCGTGTGTTTATACGGCTGGATGTTAGTTTTACTCTGGCTCATAAATTTTGAGTTGCTTGGTGAAGTATTTTCTTTTAAAGTACAAGACTGTGTAGAAATATTTGCTGTTAGAAGAAAAAGTTTTATTAGAGAGGCTTGTAATTTAACAAAGATATATATTAGGAGGTGTGTAAAATGTCATGGAATCTGAGGGGCTGGAAACAAGCTGGATAGTTATAGCTTTACCTTGACCTTCAGTCCCTTGGTTGCTAAGTGAAACTATGTATATGAATTGACATGTTCGTGGTGCTGTATGTAGGAATAATGTGCACTTGTGTTATGTGTATAAGAATTTATCTTATCCTTTTTGACATTTTGAACCTGTTGTGCTCAGATAATGTCAGTTATACTCTTTGTTATTTTTTGTTTGAGAGTATAAGATTGTTATAAATGGTTGATGTTAAAGGTATGTAGTTATAATTTTGATCCATATTTGTTCTGTTGCTAACTTTTGTTGTTTTCATTACAAACAGTGCTGCGCCACATTGATATTTCAGTGTTTAATAATGTTTATATCTTATTAATCCAGATATGTATATATGAGTAAATTATTTCTTATTTACACTGTACATTTAACAATAGATGAGATTTCTGTCTGCTTTTACCTCTACCTTACAAGAAGGTTGTGAGCCAGATGTGTGCATGTGTTAGAATTAGCAGCCATGACTGCAGATATGCCTCCATTGAGAGCAGTTAAGGGACTTGTTTTTGTTACTTGAAGCTGCCTCATAGTTTATCACGTTGTTATTGCTGAGACAACAGTTTCTTCTTCTTTGTAACGTTAGGAACTCCCACTCTCTGGATCAAAATATTGACATCAGCTTAAAAAAATGAGCATTTTCTTATGTTTTGATTTTTGAAATTTAAATATTCATAGAGAATGTAACTTTTTCATTTTGAATCTCTTATTGTTAGTTTTGAATATAAATATGATCAAAATATCTTCATAAATTTGAGTATCATGTTTTACTTGTGTGCTTCCTTCTCATTGAAAGAAATTCATGGGGTATAAATTGAAAGTTGCTATGATTGTATTGTTGTTTTGATATTGTTCGACACTTTCATGAGCAGATTTCATAGAAATGTTTCAGAAATTTTCTTTCCCTTCCTCTGCATAAACCTCATGTGTTATGTTTTTTCATTGACATGAAAGTACCAAGATAGAATTACAGAGAAGTTTCAGATGTTCTTGAATTGGGGTTATGCAATTTCAGGCCTGTGGGATATTTTCCAGTTGCTGGAAATAATTAGGAAGGCCATCGAATTTCAGAACAAGATGCTACACTGAAGCGTTTAGTGGTATTAATAACAGACATATAGAAACAAAGAAGTTACGTCTTTATAGTACAGCTCTGTGTTGCAGAATCATTTCAGGTAGTGACAGGATAGGTAACAGTGCTGCTTAGTGTGAAGGTGACCAGTTTCTATTGTTCCCTGTGTCAAAACATCCAGTTCACTTCTGATTCTAGTTGCCTATCCTGATTCCAGTTGGGCAAAAGAATACAGTACCATAGATGTATCTATTCATGATGACTGTTGTGGTTTGTCATGATGCAAGAGGTCAGAAATGAGACCAGAAGAGTACTGGTACATAACCAGAACTTTATTTTGTAATTGAAAACACATTGTGATATGGTGGGAATGATGTATACTTAAGCTTTAAATATTTTAACCAGGTATTCTGAACATAGTGGGTAACATTTATATTATATATACTGGTTGATCACAAGGCTGTTGTGGAACTTGATCTGTAGTGTATCAGAGAGCCTCATATTGAAGATTTTTCACGTGGATTCAAACCATGAAAGAAACTGATTGATAACACATGCTAACCAAATCTGCAAGAGCATGAAATTAAATTTGCATTCACAACAGTAATTTCTTGCTTAAACACAGGCATTTCATGCTGATGTCAGTGGTCCATTTACTAAGTAAAAATATTATCTAGAGATAACTGTGGACTCCCTTATTAACCTTTCAGGGGGTGTGACTAATTATGTGACTTGAACAGGCATGCTAGATTTGATAGACCCAGATTTTAACCTAGGTAAACAATGCAAACTGTGAAGAAGAAACATATTTACATGAACTTAATAGGTATTATACTACATCATGTACCAGAAAGAAACTTAGCAGAGAGAATATTAAGCATTTGAAATGAGAAGTTGCTTAGGAAGGTATTAATTTTACTTATTTTGATATTTAATTTAAAAAAAAAAATTGTTGCATAGCAGTCACTGTGGAATCACATGCTTTGTTTCTACACCAAAATAAACATGAAAAACATAAGTGGAATAATAAACGTGAACCACTTCTTTGAAAAATTATTTGGAAGTCTTCATCCCTCAGAAAATGTATTCACATAAAGTTCACTGCATACTGCAAGCTTGAATATATTTGAAGCATTTCTTGCACAAATTGATTTCTCTACCGTCCTCTGGGCTTAGCTGACATCTTATTACAGATGTCAGAAAAATCTCTTCTGGAATTTTTCACATTACTGCTATAGTTGTATGTCATCCTCATGAGTCTGGAAAGTAAGAATTGTTCAAGCATTTTTTTAACAAGTTCTCAGAAATTATTTTCAGTCCAGTCATGTTCTATATATGTTTCTGAGTAACCTATTGCCTCTAAATTAGGGGACCCTGAAGACAGAGGAGAATATTCCTCTGAAACGTTGGTAACTGACTACCAGAATACATGACATCACATCCCAAAATACAATACTAATTACTATAACGAGTCTAGTAGCTGTGAGCATATTATTCAAAATGGTTTATACACCTCACTAAATATTGCTAGGGTAATTAAATCAAGGAGGATGAGAAAGATGAGGCTCATGGAACACATGGAAATGAATACAAATGCATATAAATTGTTTTAAGGAAAACCTGAAAGAAAGAGCCGGAGATTCTCACACTCTGTTTCCCTATGTTTCCTTTTAATATTCTCCCATCTACACCTAGTTAAAGAGATGTCTTCTCTTCGGTCCTCCTGAACAAAATTTTTTACCCATTTCTTTTCTGTCCATTCTGATTGTATAATTTTCTTCTTCCTTCTGCTACCATTTGCTCCAAAAATATTTTTTCCAGTACCTTGTTCTCTTATACCCTTTCTCTGTATTCTGGCTTGAGAGTAATATCTAATTTTACATGTATGCAAAATAACAGGTAAAATGATGGTTATGTGTCTTTTGATGTTCATGTTTTTAGACGAGAAAATATTACTTAGAGCATATGCTATTCAAAGTGAGTGCTTGTAACTTGAATGCACTTCAGAGCACAGCATTTCCAGCCATTTCAAAGATGTGCCATAAATAATTCCCTTAGAATGGCTGAGCTGTATGCATTTCAGGCCAATTAGTGTCATTAATCCCCTGTGCATTTAGTGTAGTTATTAACAGTAATTTTTTGTCATATGTAAAAAATGTTGAGAATCTGCATGTACATATGTATGTTATTATTTTTATCTTTTATTTCAACAGTTATATGTTGATACCCATAAGCAGTCATCTTTAAATTTATGTATGTCTCTATACTACAATGTGATATTTTGGTTTTACTTTTTCATTATTTTTTGTCTTCCAGTTATTCTATATTGTGCTTGAAAGTTCCATTAGTTTTACAAATTATATTGTTCAGGTATCTCCATTTATTTGACTTTGTTTCTGCCACCATTATAAACTACCCTAATTCATTGTGATCTGATGTTTTTTTCTTTTCAAATTTTGTTTAAATCATGGGAATTCTGCCATATGTAGTTGGCTGTGGTAGATCAATATAGTGATCATCTCAAGTTATAATTTTGATTAAAAATATTATATTTCTTTTCTGGTATTAATATTTTCATATGTGTTTTAGCATGTACATTACATAATGTAACAAAGTATTCTTTTATTTTACACATCTGTGCATTATTCTAAACAGAAAGAAATGTTATCAAAATTATGTTGTTAAGCTTCAAACTCGGATGTACACCAAAAGTAAAAATTTATGGTCATGCAGTGTTTTTAATTCACGTGAGGGCTATTCACACTTTCAAAATGGTTTTCTCAAGTACAGTAATTTTTCCTCTTACAAAGTGCGGATCATTTCTGTGAAATCAGCATGGGAGATCTACAATTTTTGGAGACTATCGGATAGTTTTTGACTTTAGGTTATAGGACCAGCACAAAGGACATGTTCCTTTACACTAAGTGGTCATATATCAGTCAGCACTGAGTGTTTTTACTGTATGGTTATCGTTTTTCCTCTCCAGTGGCATTATAGACTCAGAAGTTGCACTGCTCTATGTTAACCTGGTAGCTCTGTGAGTGGAAGTATGTGCGTACTAGTCCATGGACTGTCACTCATGTTGAATGTGCAAAAGATGTTGATTGTGGAAGCATGTTATCAAGTCACTTCCATGATCAGTTTGGGATGAATCCCTTGTCTTTGTTTTGGTTAAAGGGATGTTGCCATATCTCAGTGGCATCCTGTAATAGGTGATACATATACACAAGTCTTTTGGCCAGTACTGTATGATGGCAGAGACAGTCCCAGAATTTCACACATTTGCTGTGTATCAACATGACTGCTTATTTGAGAAGACTTCATTGTTTGATGTTACACATTTTTTTTAAAGCCTGACTTCACACCAGCAGATTGTTGGCAGCCATTACTTTTAGTTTTGAGGCTCTTTTACTTTTTTACTATTGTTATTGTTGTTGTTGTTGTTGTTGTTGTTGTTGTTGTTGTTGTTGTTGTTATTATTATTATTATTATTATTATTATTATTATTATTATTATTATTATATGATATGTATGTCTCCTGTCACAGGCATTTCTGCCTGGTACTTCTCTTGAACCAGCGGTGATCCCCACCGCGCAGGCTTCAAGCTTCACATTGCAATACTTTCCGTATTGTGTACGATGTTCCAAGTATAGCTGTCTTTTGTAGTGAATCTATCGA
>Ga0123352_10001083_pt1 | contig 35236 bp, 29 predicted proteins | sample TergutLab28metaG_FD_89700 | JGI IMG/M metagenome (GOLD analysis project Ga0123352, IMG submission 89700) | Labiotermes labralis P1 segment gut microbial communities from Petit-Saut dam, French Guiana - Lab288 P1 | ecosystem: Host-associated > Arthropoda: Insects > Digestive system > Gut ...
AACCATTGAACTTTGGATATAGGCGTTTTGGGTTATATCGTTATAGTTTGACCTAAGGAACACTCTCCCGAAGTTAGGTCCTTTCCTCCTGGGACACCCTGTATATATATATATATATGCACACACACACACACACACACACACACATATAAGGTGATTTAGGAACTGATGCAATCATTTTTTATGTCAGGTGAATACTGTGAGCGAGCCAGATGCCAGGAAGAGATGTGTGAGAATGGAGGCCGGTGTATGGTGCATGGTGACAAGGCTGTTTGCTACTGTCCACCTGAATTCACTGGACCTAAGTGCCAGGTCTCACAAGTTGGTAACAACAGAGTTTATTCAACTGAAGCCATTCCTGTGTCAAAAAAGACCTACACCCTCAAACATTAATACATTCAGCTAGTATGTTCATGGCCACTTAAACTCTGCAGCTAAGCACTTTTATCACCTACAATGTTACCTGTCTCTTACCCCCAAAAATCGAAAATTAATTTATATGGATTCTTTCCATAAGCAAATAAAGGCAGAGGGCATATCCATCTATCTGTCAGTATGATCATCTTTGGAATGGTCAATGGACTTCAATGAAGGCCATGCCATGGTACATGTGATTAATCACCAGCTTCTCACTATGGAGACAGAGGTTCAATCCCAGGCCAGTCATTGTGGGATTTGTGGTGGACAAAGAGGCAATGGGATAGGTTTTTACACCAAGTACCTTGGTTTTACCCCATCAGTAACATACCACCAGTGCTCCATACTTACATTTCATCCATGTACCAACAACACTATATAATCTTGGCAACTAACAACATCAATGAATAAACATAATTGTGGATAAATTTAATTTTGATTCATACCAATCCAATGAAGAGGCATACCCTGCAGAACTCCCCCCTCCCCTCCCTTGGTTATCATCTTCCCAGTAGTATGCCTCTTGGTTTTTAATATCCAAACATCATAGTAAGAATGTACATATCCCTCAACACAACATTTTCAGCCAGTGTTTATATACAAAAAATTTATATTAACATTCCAAAAACTCCACACAACCTTTTTAACAAAATGATGTAATGCAAAGTGTAAACTTTACTGCATACAAAGCAGCCCTTTGTTAACTACCACGTTTGTTGATCAGGAGGCAACATTTTAAGCATTTTATGTCCTAAGATGGTAGTTTGTTACTTACATATAGGAATTTTACTGTTCTAATTATGTTTTAGAAAAATGGATAGCGTGATTCTTGATTGAAGTAACACATTATATTTTATCGCATTCAAAATGTGGGAAATAGGCTCCTGGTTAGTGATGCCGCACAGTACATCAGATTTTCAGGAAAAGATTATTGACAAAATGCGAGAGATGGTTGTCAAACCAACTTAACATGGAAGCTAAATTAAACTTCTATACAAATGTCAAAAACAACTCTGCACAGATACTTGATGAAGACACAAAATGCAGGTGTCGTCAAGAACTAAGTGTATTTTAGCTATTTTCCAATGTGTTCAATATCTGAAACAACTGAAGGAAAAATAAGTCCTGATTTTGCATTGCAACATCTGTAGTCTGATTAGTCTTGTAAAAATAATAAACATAAAAATTAACCACACGTGCAACACGCCACAGAAAGCAACTGGAAAAACATGCAGTTTTTTAACCCTTCAGCATCGCCCTGTATATGTGGTATAGACCTCTGTTTCTTCACATGTTCCCAGCCTCTATATGTCGTATAATTGGCCGGCTGTGACGGAGCACATTTAAATTCCTACCTTCTCTAGGGATGGAGGAGTTTTAAATTCCCTATGATGAAATTGCAACCATCTATTTAAAAAATCATTATTCGCAAACTAACGATCCAATTTTTCTAAAATTTTAGTAGAGAAATCTTAAAACTATATAGATGCAGTAAAATAATTGTCATTACCACAGTAATTGAGCTTCGTGTGATACAGCTAGAAGCAATCTTCCAAGCAAAGACCCACATCACATATTTGGCAGCAGTACACTGAAGTTTTCCTTTTTCTGTGCTTTGAGCACACAACACACCTCCTCTGAGATTTTGATTTTTCAGTTTTGGGTGCCACTTTTCTCAGAAAATGTCTTTCAGTCAGCCGTGGAACTGTGTTGTCGGATGCCTGTCACCCCGGTACACTCTGTGTCTCCGCAGCAAACACATATTTCATAAACAGAACTTCAACTAGCTGAATTCTATACAAGAGCTGCTGTATATTTCTTCCCATCACTTGTCGATAAACAACAAATGACTTGAGAACTGTAGAGTTCAGTAGCCTTTTGAAAAGTCTGAGGTACCATTTGGTCATTTTTTTCCCTATCAACCATGTACATGTGCAGCAACTGGTTCTTCAAATTGACTCTTCCCATGTTATGATTATAATCAATCACGCTTAAAGGCTTCTCTGTTTCCTTGCCTTTGTTAGAAACCCTCTGTGTGTCTGCAGTGTGGTAAGTTGACATGATAGTTACATTTCTTTTGTCACACCATTTTAGTACTGTGACTGGACCCGAATGTCTGGCTATGATTTCCTGTTTTCCAATTTCTTATCTTTCACTTCCTTGAGGATGTTATTTCTGTTCAGTTTTAGTGTGCCAACACAATCAGTGGAATGTTCGATCTTTAGCTTCCTTGATAATTCTGGACTGCTGAAGAAGTTGTCAATCCACAGCATATGTCCACGACCAAACAAGGGTTCTAAAAGTTCCAGTTCTACAGCTTACATTTTGGGGGTGTATGGAGTAATCAGACTCGTCTGCAGGACCGTGTTTTTGCCTGTATATATAATAAAACACCACACACATCCTGTTCTTGATTCGCATAGTTTGAAAGTTTTTATTCCAAACTTTGAAGCCTTTAGTGGTAGGTACTGCCTTATTGACGGATGTCCCTTCCCGAGTGTCAAGCTTTCATCAATGGCAGTATTTTGGTTTGGAAGATACAGAGTTTGAAACTTCATGTTCAAATGACATATCACAGGATAAAGTTTCAACAATATGGGTCCTTGATATGTTGGTCAGCTTTCATTGTCTATAAAATGCAAAAATTTTCAAATCAACTCAAATCTTTCTCTACTAATTACATCAGCAAATCCAGGTGTTGATATTACTCTTCTTTTTGAAAAGTATGACCTGGCTGTTGGTTTCTGCACAATGCAAATCAATAAAAACAGACCTAAAACTGTGTAAATTTCACTTTCTGTGACAGGTGTCCATGACCTCACAAGTGATCTAAATGAGAAAATATTGCCTTGGGCATTCTTGTATTGTTCTGTGTACGTATTAGTTTCTCTGACAATTTGTTGTATGATTTCTTTGTCAAAAAAAAACTCAAAACATTGTACAATTTCACTTACATTTTCTGCACCATTTCTGGGTCCAAAATCACAACTGAACCCTTCTCTGTGTCCTGTGTAATTGTCCATAGTTTCCCACCTGAAGTCTTGGTGCAATATTTCCTCTTCATCACCACTGTCATCATTTATAATTGCATCTGCTACAGTTATGTTGTCAATTTCATTATCACTACTGCTAACACTGTCATTTCTACTATCACTGAAACTTTCATCCGAATTGTACACAATTTCCAGCACTTCACTGTCTGTCAGAACTTTTTTAGCCATTGCTATGTCCTCAGTATCACTCCTGAGTCAACAGCTGAACGAAGTGCACTGGCTGAAAACAAACTGGGTGAATACCAGCAATTACTGAACATATGTTGATAGCTAAACCAAATGAAAGGCTGAATTATTGTCTGCCTATCTACAGAAGGAAATGACACATGGTATTTGTGTTGACTTCAAGCCAGCAGCAGAAATGAGGCCCATGCACTGCCCCAGTAGGTGATGAGGAAACTATTTCGAACTACCTAATGCAGTATAGCATTTATGAATCATTCTCCAACATCAGAAGAGACCTAAGATCTTAGGCTACAAAGATACATTGTTCAGACTGTAGCTTTATTTCTTTCAGTTTGAGTAAAACAGAGAGAACTCTGAGAGCTCACATTTTTGAGAGTCGAAGTTGGACTTTATTAAATAGGAAAATTAACTCCTGAATACATAATGTTACTTTCGAAACAGACTATTTTAACTATTATATTCTGAAAGCACAGTTCTTAAGCAATAAAGAGAAACCACATGCAATTTGATAGCTCAAAAACTATGAATGTGAGAGGAGACTGAATCCACCCATGCAAGGGTTTATACTACGTATGGCATCCAGCAACATGTGAAGAATTGGAGGTCTATACCTTGTATGGACAACTTTGCTGAAGAAGTAGGGAATTCAAACTCCTCCATCCGTGGAGAAGGTAGGAATTTAAATGTACTCCGTCACTGAAGGGTTAACAAAAACTAATTAATATTGGCAAACCATTTGTTTGGCAAGGTTAAGAATCACATATAAACCAGTGCAAATAACTGGCAGAATGCACCTTATGTGTTAGTCTAGCATTGCCATCCATCCAACCATCTGTGGTGCTACAGCCTCTTCTAGGCTCTTGCCTCCCTCAGAAGATGCCAACATCTTCTCTGTCTTCTGCTCGACTCCTCCATCCTCTTCTTCCTAGCATCTGTGATGTGTCCCTCCAGACAATGTCCTCCCAACTTGTTCTTGGTTCTCTCACTGGTCTTGTATTATGAAATTTTCCTTCTAGCACTGCCATAATCATGTTATATGTGAGATCTTGCAGGATATCCCTTTGTGGACATCATCAAGTTTTCATTCTGCCTCAAAACAACCCAGAAATGCTTATGTATGTTGGTTGTTCTATTTCAAAAGAATTTTTTAGTTCTTTCACATCCTCAGTTCCCAAACATGAATTGATACATATCTGCCAGTATACCACTCATTCTTTAAACCTTGAAGAACTCTAGTCACCATATGTACCACCTGATTACAATTAAACAACTCTACACTCTGCCCATATGACATATCCATGTTTCATATGATTCTCAGAATAAACAGTGATTATTTCCCTAAACAGCATTAACAGGCCAGTCTTTGTAATGGAGAGTTTCTGTGACTCAGGACTTGAAATTTTAAATACCAATCTCTATCCTAATAGGATAGGTATGTAAATTTTAGTGTATGGTGCATGAAAAATATGAGTATTATTTGAACAGAAAAAAATGAAATTATAAAAGAAACACCTTTTTGTGGGGGAAAAAACAGAGATTATGCAGCATGTTTTCAAAACACAGTAAATTTCCTTGTTTCATAAAGGTGTTTTCCTATGTTCCTTCACATATGTGGCTCTTTTACATGCCTCAAAAGGTTCAAAGGGAACACTGAGACCATTCATAATGGAACCAAACAGCACATTAATGCCATTTGTTACATACCATCACCATATATCATCCCACTGTCTGTAGTTTACATGTTTTTTTAATGTGAAGGGAATACACATTTCTTAAGGACACAGTTTATATCTTTCAATGCATTCTGCTCTAAATTTTCAGGGCACAAGCTAGTCTTCACAACCTGAACAAGATTGGTACCCAGTACTTACATCACTGCCAGAGGAGATACTACTGGATGAGCTGTTAACACACACCAATCTCTTATTTGAAACTTGATCTCTCTAATCAGCTAGTGACATCATGAATCCTGATGACTTGGATGTTTGGCACATCATGAACATCAGAAGATAATGACAATTTTTTCCTCGTGATTATTAATAATGAAGAGTCCTCCCTTCAACAGTGATTGTCACATGATACAGTCTAATTCTGTTGTGTTCAATGGGTAAAAGCAATTCCTCTGAGCATAACATCCAGTATGTTTCACACACACAGTTCACAATGCACAATATATAACAATGCAATTTCAGCAATGACTGGCACCCACACAATAAAGTGCTGGCCTTCTGTCAGTTGAAGCTCTTTAATATGTTGAAGTGTCTAGTCTAAAGTAGCGCATACGCAGAAAGTAATACCACATCCCACAATTCAGCGTCACTGAACTTTTTTTTTTTAAGTGTTAAGTATGAGTCAAAGCAGACTATCACACCTGTACTGAACATGTGTATGTTAGCTGATGAGCTAATAACTCAATGATTCTCTTACGGTCTGTGACATCACACTGCAATTATGTTTGACACTGTTCACTGTTTGAAGTACAACATCTAGACATTCTCTGACTTAGGCAGTTTTAAAAAAGTCAAAAACCATTGAAATAGTAACATTTTTAAACACATGCCAAATTGCTCCTAGCGGGAATGACAGCTCAATGAGACAGAGTTCGTGGAAGAGTACTTACTGCTAGGTGATAACACAGGTGGTGAGGCGCGGTTGGCTGCGGCTGATCAACTTCCAGCATGTTGGAGTTTGCATTTCAACTGGACTTCCTTTGTACATACACATTGATTGACTGACTGATTAATTAGCATTTGGGTTCAAGCCCTAACTGTCCCAATACACCTAGGCCTTATATAACGGGCCCTTCGCGGCTCATAATCTATTGTCAGCTCAGTGGAGCCCTGTTAATTGCTAAAGTTCCAGAGGGCCACCAGACTTAACTTTTAATGTCCTCTGGGTCCACGGAAAAGGAACCCAGATATGCATTCTCTTTTCCTCTCAAAATTCCCAGTAAACGAACCCCTCCAGGTCTTCCAACGGGGACCCTACAGAGAAAGCTGCCTGTTTACAAGGCCTTTTTTTTTACATCTCTCTTAAATTCTTTATAAAAATTCCCCTAAATAAAGAAATGAATCCCTCCTCTCAAAGGCCCTAGGAAAGGAGCATCCCTCCATGTTCCCCAGAAGCAGGGCCCCTATGGGAACAGACGTCCATTTCTACAGCCTTACTTCGTGTATCTTTCAGGGTCACCAATAAAGGAGCCTTCCTTCCAGATTCCCCTCACAGTGCTCCCTTGGAGAGAGATGCCCCATTCCTAGATCCTTCCTTCATTCATAATTCAATGTCCCAGTATACGAGCCCCTATGAAGAGAGATGCCCGTCTCCAGAGCCTTCCTTTACACATCCTCCAGGGTCCCCAGTAAAGGAGCCCCCCTCCAGGTTCCCTCACAGAGAGATGCTCTACTTCTGGAGCCCTCTGCACACACCATACATACACTCATTTCCAACTTGCACAAAATTTTACTTGCACTGGAGATTCCAGATCGTAACAACAACATCAGGTGGGGAGTGTCTGTACATAAGCACAGCCCACTGGCTATCTTGACTGGTGTTTTTCTGGTTTCCCTCAGTTCCTCCAGGCAAATTCCATAATAGGATCCAAATTAGACAATCACCACTGCCACATCCCTTCCAACTCATTATTCACCAATGTTTCTACCAGTCAAAGCTATGTAACCTTTGCTCCTGACATCATTAAATAATTTACAAATAAATAAACACATCAATAAGCCAATCCACCAACCAACCAACCATCCTCAAGTAGAAGGCAGTCATTCTCCTGACAGATTTTCATTGTTTTTATTACGTTCCACATCCATGCATTAAAGGAATATTTACACTTATGTAGTTAACCAACCAATGCACATAGGTAAAATACGCTTTAATACATAATATTAATTTAATCACCTACATGTTTCGGTTGCTTTTGCAACCATCATCAGGGTGCTATTACAAGAATACTAATAAAATATAAACAAACAGCCAAACTGCATATGCACAACCACTTGATATTACAGCGCTTATCTCAGGCATTCCATATGGTTGCAAATGTCAGATTACATACATTACAAACAGTTTAAATTTACAATGTTGTTAAAAACAAATAAAACTGGGTGTGTTTATGTGATTATTTAGTTATATGTAGCTGATCTGCACCCTGTTCAATGGAGATGTGTGTCATAGGGGAGATCTGAACTACATATGAACAACAAACAACATACACACACCCAGTTTTGTTTTTAACAACGTAAATTTTAACTGTTTTCACAATACTCAGTCTGACACTTTACTATCACAGGGAATGCTTGAGGTAAGCATCAAGTGGTTTCACTTATGCAATTTGGCAGTTTGTTATATTTTATCATTCTTCTTGTAATAGCACCCTGATGATGGGCGCAAAAACAACCAAAACATCATCATCATCATATGTCTGTCATGGAGTTAGGCCACTTGTTGACCCGTTCCGGTCTCACATATCTAGAAGTCTCTTCAGAGGTCTGCCACGATTCCTTCTGCCAATTGGGGAACCAAAACATGTGGGTTATTAATAATATATATGAAAGCATATTCTACCAATGTGTATTTGTTGGTTCACTACATATGTCTAAATAGATTTTTATTATTGTTCTTATTTATGATATAGTGGCAGCAGTTGGGATTGAATAGCATAGTTGTTATAGCAACTTGCTATGCGCTGGATGGTCTGGGGATCTACTTCTGGTAGAGGCAATATTTTCTGCGCCTGCCCTACGGCCCACCCTATCTCCTGTACAATGGATACCAGGGCTCTTTCCCTGGGATAGGGCAGCCGAGTTGTGGCGTTGACCACTCACCCCATCTAGCGCCAAGGTTAAAGGAACAGTACAGCTGTAACTGTACTCCCCCTCTGGGCCTTCATGGTCTGTTGTAAGGTGAACATTAGCTTTAGCTGGGAATTAACTTGCACATTTATACTTCACCATACCAGTGTTCTAGTGGTTAGCATACATTTTTGGTATTCTAATATTTCATGTTCAAATATTACTGTTGGGGTTAACATTGAAAATAAAAGAAAAAAAAACTGGCTGTTACACTGACAACCAATTTCAAAATTTAGTGCATACTTAAATATACTTCAGACAATGGCAATGAAAAACATAAATACTGTAAAATGTATTATTACTATAGGATCTCCATAATACAAAGTCTATTTCTGTACGGTGTCACAGTAAAGCCAAAGAGACTCTTGGACAAAGGTTTTCATGACTCCACTACTTCATTAGAAAAGTGTTTAATAAAACTGTATCTTACATGTAACAACATAATTAAATGAACAGTTACACATTAACACCTACCATGACTATTATTCTCCAGTTCATTTCCATCAACCCTGGAACACAGCCTGCATATCGGCTCATGACCCACCCTCTGCAACATCTTCTACCACTTTTCATCTCCCAAAAGTATACACAAAGCTATAAACACAGATGATGGAGACTGCAATGCTCTGCAGCATTAAGGAAGTGGGAGTTTGAGACTCAATTTGAACTCTTTGATGGGCCAAAACTGATGTCAGGCACCTTCAGGAGAGCTTTGACCATGTCTCTGTAAGAGGTGGGGATCATCATTCCTATTCTTCAGGTGATACAGTGCTGGAGACTAGCTCTATCAAATGGACCCTCAGTTCATACCCCTGTTTTCTTGCCTGTGGACAGAAGGAGAACCAGTGTCCAAAACGGACATTTAGTATAAAATCTAGATGCATAATAATAGACGTACTGAAACTACAGCCTTCAAGTTTTTAAGATCCACAAACAAAATGTCATATTACCAGTATGCTGTACCGAGTCAGGGCAGTATAACCCTAACATCAGTAACGGAGGAAATGCCATTACCTACCGGAATTTTTCCGAGGCTGGTTTGGCAGCTACAGTTGGTTTTCCGACACCAAACTCGGGCGCCACAGGCTAATCCACAGTGAGCCTTAAATCAACGGATTAAAGAAACGGAAGCAAGAATAAACCATACGGCTCTTTCTACGATGATGATTGGCATGAAAAAACGGACTAGAATTGGGTTCTGGAATATAAGAACAATGCTCGAAGCATCAAGACTGAGTCAGTTGCTGAAGGAAATGACACATAAACTGGATCTGTTAGGTCTCAGTGAGACAAGATGGAACGGAAATGGGGAATTTACGACTGCATCGGGCAAACCGCTGCTATATTCAGGCTGCACAATGGGGGGAAAAGCATGAATACAGAGTAGGACTAATTTTAAGCAAAGGCTTGAAAAAACTGTTTATTGAATGGATCGCAGTATCGGAATGCCTAATTATGGCTAGACTAAACAATTGCCTGCGTAAAGTGACAGTTATTCAATGCTATGCCCCCACCAATGAAGCAACTTCTGAGGAAAAAGAAGCCTTCATGGCTTGCTGGAGGCAACCCTGCACAAAATAAGACAATTTGACATTATAATTATAATGGGCAATTTTTACGCAAAGATCGGAGATGATAATCAGGGTCTTCAACATGTCATGGGCAGATATGGCCTGGGCAAAAGAAATGAAAATGGAGATATATATTTATTGAGCTATGTGTGAATTATGATTTGGTAATTGGTGGTAGCTTATTCCTGCATAGACATACATAAAGCCACATGGGTGGCTCCAAATCATCGCACTTTTAACCAAATCGACCATATGGCCATTAGTAAGAAATGGAGGAGGTCACTTCTTGATGTCCGTGGCTACAGGGGGGTGGATGTAGCTAGCGATCACTACTTAGTAGTGGCACAGATTAAACTAAAACTTGCAGCAAATAAAACACACAATCAACGAGTAACACTGAAGAAATTCAATCTAGAAACACTCAATCATGGAGAAATAAGAAAAAAGTTCGAGGAAGAACTCAAAGAAAGCATAGAGCAGGAGAAAATGCAAGAACTGGACCCCACTGAACACTGGACCAAAATCAAACAGATAATGTCCTCTAAAAGTGAGAATGTATTGGGGCTAAGACAAAGAACGAATGCAAAGGACTAGATTATGGAAGAAACATGGAAACAAATAAACAGGCGTAAAACAACTAAGCAAAAAATAAATAACGCAGATGATAAGATAAGGCCCATTCTGTTGACGGAATATTCAGAAATCAATAAACGTGTCAAAAGGTATGCTAGATGCGATAAAAAAGCATGGGCAGACAAACTTGCTCACGAAGCCGAATTAGCAGCAGAAGCAAACAATCTGCGAGAACTGTATCAAATTACAAAGCAGCTAGCAGGGAAACCGAACACGTCACAACAAGTGGGCATTAGAGCTCCAGCTGGACGTATGCTTATAACTCCACAAAATCAACTGATCAGATGGCAAGAACACTTTAAAGAAAACTTTGCAGCACCGCCTCAGCAAATTAGTATGAATATTATACAAAGGACACCTGAAATTTAAAAAATTCCTACAGGAGCCCCCACCAAGAAAGAAAAACTGCAATTAAGCATCTTAAACTGAATAAAGTCAGTGGCCCGGATAATTTACCGGCAGAATTTTTTAGAACTCATCCAAATACCATAGTGGACATATTAGAACCCCTGTTAAAAAAGGTATGGGAGTCCGGTCAGATACCAACTGACTGGAAACATGGGCTTATTATAAAACTCCCCAAGAAAGGTGATTTAAAGGAATGCAGTAATTGGGGGGAATAACTCTACTGAACATAATAGGTAAGATACTGGCAACTATTATACACATTAGACTTAAAGAAGAATTGCAGCCTAAAATGAGACCAGAACAAGCTGGTTTCAGGTCAAACAGAGCATGTGTGGATCATATCAATACGCTCCGAATAATTATTGAACAGTCAGTAGAATTTTGTTCACCCTTTCTTTTATAGATTTTCAATGGGCCTTTGACACCTTGGCACGTGATGCAAATAATTTCTATCATAGAAGCCATTTATGAGCAATCAATATGTAATGTTGTACATAAGAATTTGATATCAGAACTGATACCAGGTTGAATGGAGTAAAACAGGGATGCACTCTTTCACCCCTGTTGTTCAATGTCACTCTAGATTACGTGATGTCCAAAGTAAGTAAAGAATCTGAAGGTATAAGATGGGGAATATGGGGCAAACTGACGGATCTAGACTATGCCGACCATATATGTTTAACCCACTCAACACAAAACTATGCAAAAAATGCTTGAGAGATTAGGAAAAGAAGCTGCAAACGTGGGTTTAAAAATCAATGTAAAGAAGACTAAGGAGATGCGAATTGCCCTGACAAACAAAGAGCCCCTCTATATACACAATGAAATAATTGAAGAAGTGACACAATTTACCTATCTGGGAAGTATTATTGATAACACGGGGAACGGAGGCGGACATCAAAGCTCATGTACGAAAGGCCCAAGTAGCATTTAGTGCACCGAACAAGATTTGGTATTCAACAAAATACTCAACGCAAACCAAACTTCGCATTTTCAACACGAACGTGAAAGTGGTCCTACTCTATGGCTGTGAGACTTGGAAAAACTCAAAATATATAACAACTAAACTGCAAGTCTTTATTAATAAAAGTTTGAGGAAAATATTAAGAATTTTCTGGCCGGACCGGATAACAAATAACGAGTTGTGGAAGCGTACGAAACAACCAAGAATAGATTTGCAGATCAGGAAACACAAGTGGGGATGGCTGGGCCGTACACTGCAGAAACCGATTGATGATATAACCAGACAAGGCCTAGAGTGGAACCCCCAAAGCAAACGGAGTAAAGGGAGGCCGAAGAACATGTGGCAAAGAACGGTGCTTGAAGAGGCCAAAGGAGTAAAAAAGACCTGGGCAGAGATTAAGTGCATCGCCAAGAATAGAGTGCGGCGGAGGAATCTTGTGGATGCCCTATGTTCCGCAGCGGAATGATGGGACTATTGATTGATTGACCAGTATGCTGTGCTCACTTTCTTACATAATGCTCACTTATTTGGTATATTATCATCAAATTTAAAAAAATACTTATATGATTCACTGTCCTAACTGCTAATGCTAAGCTTTTAATTGTAATTCTAAACATATGAACACTACAAGCATTTCATACAACTCCCTGGTTTGGAAATCAGAATCGACATAATCCATACTGCCAGTTTACATTAACAGCTCCAGGTGATAGTGACAATTCGCAGTTTACAAATTAGTTGCATAATCATGTCAAGTACCCCTCATGATATGTTGAAATTTTTAAGTACTTTCCACACTTATATTAACACTTTCATGCAGTAACTATAAATACAGCATGTACTGACCCCCAACACAGAATGAATACATTCACGGTCAGTTTAAATTTTGAACTGTTTGAATTCCCCACAAAATGAGCCAGTCTCATCATAAATTCACAAAATGAACATACTTAATTCTTTTATATGACTGATTAAAAAAAGAATTAAATAATTCATTCATACATTAATTAAGTAGTCTGTCTTATGACAGGTCCATAGCCTCTTTCAAAGTGAATTCTCCAAAGAGTACAATCTAGTGCTTCCTCAGTCATATTTCTTCGTTCTTTTAAATGAATGATTTAAAAAAAAACATAATGTGGTATAAAAATGAATTACATAACACAGTAAGAACCATTCTCAATATGTAAACATTTATTATACAATAAATAAATCTCAATATACATATAACACTACATCCACCCGTAACATTTAAGAAGTTATTTATAAATACAATGAAGCCAGAGTACATTGCCTCCAGCACCCATTTCACTTACAACTCTAAAACAAATGCATTGGACAGGTCACACATGTTTTGAGGTTTGGAAACATGCATTTTTCTATTAACAAATCTTGCTTACAAACAGCCAGTGACTATAGACTTGCCTTGATAATATCACCATTACAAACACCTTACATTAAATAAAATGAAACATCTATAGTGGTAAAGAAAATAAAAAAAGAAAAGACATACAAAACTGTTATGAGTGTAGGTTCATGAAATTACACAAAATCATCATTATGTTCTACAACTTGCTGCCCTGAATATATTGTCTGTCTTCTCTAACCTATATAAATGTACGTTACTGATTTTACCCACCTATAATCCTGTAAACTGAACATATATTTAACCACTATTATTCTACACATAAATACAGGAACCATTAAATGCATTTCTGTGATGGCATATGGCTATGCTAAGCCCACTGCTACAATGCACTGAAGTCAAATACAGAACATGTATGCATGCATGCATGTAAGCACACACACACACACACACACACAAGTAGACACACACTCAAGAAAACAAAAAGGTCATATGAACCTCTTGAGAATAAATATCAAGCTTCCAAGCACGAACATTTATGCTGCCTTTGTAAACATGACAATGGCATTACCACTGTCATATGCTTACTTCATTATCACACTGCCTATACATTTCTTGTAAGTTACAATCAATTCTGAATCTTTTCACACCTTGGAAAAAATAACAAAATAAATAAATGCAAGTGAAATATGGATTACAGTCTTATCAGCCCATCACTGCAGAATATTACACTCTAGACAGCTGACATAGCTCTTTCAATTGCACCAGTCTATGACCATTGTCACTTCATTCTCTCAAGCTCTCAGCAATTCAATGTAAAATGAACTGTGCAAGTTCTTCATAATTCACTCTGAGGACTGACATGGAAAAGTGATATCATTCTGCAGTCTGAGCACACCATACTGCATACAAAGAATCTCCCTGTATATGTAAAATCCCCACTTAATGTTTCTTTTGGAACGTGGGACACAAAGACCAAATTAAAGAAAACCTTCAATGCAAGGAATCTGACTTCATACTACTGTTAAGTTAACCTTAAAAGCCTTAAACTGAAGAGTATTAAATGGACATTATAAAATGACCTACAGAATGAAATAAAAAGGAATATGACATTACATACAGACGTCTCATTTAGTGTGAAGAGACGCAAATTCAAATTGAGTGTGGGGATATACCGCCAGACTACCAGTTCTAATATGGGGATACATACCAACCAGGTTAGGTCAAGCACAATGGGAGTGGACATATATATGACACAGTGTTAATGGTGCTGGTAGGACTTGTCAGCTTTCATGCAGAGGCAGAATGATGTTACCCAAGTCAAGGTAGGGGTGATGACACATCTCAGCAATCGAAGTCCGCACAGCAGTTCCCTCTAGTCACTGCACCCCCCTGTATCAGGAATCATGCAATTCAAAATTTATGGTACAATTTCAACTCTTAAAAATCCAGGATAATGATGGGAAAATCATGGTAAATGTATAAAATTCATACAATAACAAACACAGATGTTAACAGTGAACTATGAGTGTGGGTAGTTCCAGATCACTGTTGCCACATTGTGGAAAGTAAAGAGGTAAAAGCTGCCCCTGTACAAACCACGAAGGCATACAAGGTGACTGGAAGTATAGCTCCACTCATTCTTAATCTCGTTTCTCAATGCAGGTGAGTGACCAGCATCATGCCCTGTCAGCTCTTAGCTTAAGGCAAAGAGCCCCCAGTACCCACTGAGCAGAAGGCAGCATGGGCCCCATATGTACATTTTGGAAAATAAAAATCTCTTGTTCCTAATGGGATTCGAACCCCAGGTCATCTAGCCTGTAGCCTAGACACAATACTGATTATTCTATCCCAGCTTCTCACATTATGGAAGGAAGAAACTTACCAGTGTATGCTAATGTGTATGTTTAAATGACATGTTTCAGTTGCTGGCTGAATGACATAATGACTGATATCAGAACAGAGCACACACTGGACCTTCCTTAATGCTTCTTTCCTAAGGATGACCAACATAGCCCACATACACCAGTTTACCCTCCAGCTGAATCTCTGTCCCTTACTGCAGCATAAAACATGTTGCAAATGAGTCGCACTATCTTTGTTCCATATACAGCTGACATAACAGTCTATATGATTATAGTGTGTGCCACACATTTGAGAACAATTCCCAAATGCGGGTGTGTGGGTAGGTAGCAAAATGATGAAACAAACTCACTTATGTGGACAAAAAACCCCAGACTTCCACACCTCACATGATTCAACCTGAATGTGCACAATGCGGCAGCCATGAAAGCAACAAATATATCAGGCCACAGAATGAAGAGTTGGTGTAACACCTAGTATGTGCACAAGGAATACTCTTCACAACATCCAGGTTGGGTACAGAACCACTCAATCTCCTATCCAGTGAGAACAAGGGGCTCCTTCTCCTTACTCTGTGACAGCAAGAATATGATGCTGTCCACCTAACGCTGTAGTAGACTCCAATTTCTTTATCACTCTACATGCCTTCACAGAACGGTGCTTAGGCAAAGAACAACTTCATCTTGTATGTTGTGAATTAAACAACATTCATAATTAAATAACTGCAAAAGAAAGATGATATCCACAGACATTCAAACTTGTCCTATGGAGGCAACGACTGTTATGAAACCGCAGTTAATTCAAAACCTCCATAATCAAGAGCTGAGTGCAATTAAATACTATAAAACAGGAAGAACAAATCAACATTGAGAGTTTTTGATTTTAATGGCTCATTTTTTAACAAAATGTACAATAAAATAATCTTATTTTAGCCACAATTACAAAACAAAACTCACTCATAACATGCAAAATAAAAGCAGTTTGCTGGAATAAACAAAACACACTGCCACCATCACAAGAAACCTGCCAGAAAGACAACAGACTGTAATTAAACCAAATTCAAATAAATAAATAAGAACTCATTTTTCCAGGGTGAATACACATGAAATGACTGCATGTTATGCTGTTAAATATCAAGACATTACTGACACACAGATGGTCAAAACACTTAACACCGCTAACCTCTAAAGTTGCATTTTATATATTTATTCAACAAATATATGTACTGAATATTTTAAACATGGTATATACTCTCCGTTTTTTTCTCTTCAAAATGCAGTTTGTTTCATAATTTTAATGTATTTGGTTCTGTATTATTCACATTTTATATACAGTGTGTGCTAAAATTAAAAAAATAATTCCAGCGCCAAAAGGTTAAACAGGTCTGACAGTAATATTTACTGTGCCCCTTGTGCAGTTTGCGTTTTAAACAACAATAAAACATTATTTAACTAGAAATATGGACATTCTACTAGTTCATGTGACTATCAAGTAATAATTAATCAGCCATATTTGTTAGTCTAAAAAATGCATCTGTAATGAACAGGAGCCATCATCAAACCCAACACAGGTTAACCCAGGGATACACAAACACCTACATTCTGAAATGGCTAAAAGTCAGAAAATATCCCAGTTTGCATAAGGCATTAAAATGGGTACCTACAACATATGAAATACTTAACTAACATAGCACAATGCCATGAACCACAAGATATGAGTGTAATGAAAGTTGCAATATAAATGAATGGTTAGAAAGGTTTTCTGAACATTATTTAATAAGATTTGAAGTTTCCAAAGTGAGTTAAAATTAGGATTGTAGTCTTCTGGGATATGATACCATGTGATTTCACTGGTGGTTATGCATGTTTTGGAGGAACCTGCCACTTCCATATTCTACCTTGAAGAGGGAAGCAGGTTGTCTAAAATGCTAGAAAATTGCTACTAGACTACACATTGTCACATCCCAAAACACAGTAAATAGTCATTAGTCACTGCTGTGAGAACCTCATATCTCACAAAATTCTATGGAAATGTTGATAAATATCCAAGAAACCACGCACATGGTGCCAAACCTTTCAAGACAACAACCTTAACCAACATAACTGCATAGACATGGCTGCTAGTATGTACACCAACAATCATCTCAGGCTAAAAGCCTCAGTGTTTGGGGAGAATGGATCTGGTTCTATCTTCAGGTGGAAATTGGGATGGGAAAATCTGCTCCAGTGGGCCCTCTATCAATATATTACGGAGTTCAAGACATTACTACGTAGTCAGGTCTGTATTGAAAAATCTCTCTTCCAGGTTTTCAAATACTAAGTTGCTCACGTATTCAAAGTAACATAGCTGAATGGCATTATGTTCTGGGACCTAATGTTGAAGTCATTTAAAGTGGTATAAAATGCCTACTACCTTCCAGTGCACAAAAAATCTTACATAGGGCATCCTAACCAAATGACTTCTATATTATAAGCATCCTGTATCATTAAAAAAAATTGAAAAATATTGCTGCAAATCAAGCTTCCTTTTTCAATCAGCACATCTAGCCTTTCCCACAGTAAACAGTTAAATGTGAAAAATGTTACAATGTTACAATTCAAAATTATATGAAAGTACAGATGAAACATGTTTTTTAACCCCTTCTGTGCTGTTAACACAATGCTTCATGTTCAGATATAAAAACCCATATCTGATATGCCAATAACAGTTTTCATTTCTATTTGTGAACACCATAAACAAAAAACTGTTGGAGGTAATGGAAATATTATTTTCCTTAATCTGTAACACACAACAGATATTCAGAACACAAGACTTCAGTGTTTCTGAGTCACAAGGGTAAGAAAAAATTACTGGGATTCATTGCTGCAGATTCCAGAAACCTGATTTGCAACAACCTATCTCAGAAACAATGAAAACCTAAACACCATAACTCAACTGTCATTATGATGATGTACTTTATAAGAATATCATGTGATAAAACTTCCTAATCAAGTTTCCTTGCAATAACAGATAAAAAAATTTCTTACACTTCAACACAATACGAGGGGGTGCTGATAAGTCCTTAGCCCAACCTACTTCCCGATGTCGTAGGACAGAATCAATAGTGTCGTTGGAAAGATGGGTCTGATCATGTGCCAAATTGCAAGTCTTTTCTTGTTACAGAGGTTGGAAGGAAGCATGTCAGGTGACGCTCGCAATTTCAACAACATGGAGACGCGAGCTGTTATCAAGTTCTTTTTTCTACAAAGCAAGGCGCCAAAGGAAATTCACGCCATTCTGAAAGAAACATTAGGGGAACATGCACCATCATACGCCACTGTCAAATACTGGGTGGCCCAGTTTAAACATGGTCATTTTTCCACCTGCGATGTGCCTCATCCTGGACGACCCAAAATAGCGACCACCCTGGAGATTATTGATCAATTTCATGATCTAATCTTGGAAGACCACCGGATTTCAGCTAAATCAATATCTGAGCAACTGGGCAAGCAGGTTGGGTCCATCATTCATGAAGATTTGAACACGCGGAAGCTCTATGCAAAGTGGGTCCCGAAATGCCTAAACGCAGATTAAAAATTTCAACGGTGCCAGTCGTCTCAGCAACTTTTGGAATTTCTTTGGCGCTATCCAAATGATTTCCTGTCACGATTGGTGACCACGGATGAAACCTGGTTATATCAGTATGACCCGGAGACAAAGCAATGGAGTGGCAGCATAGCAGCTCACCCTGCCCCAAAAAATTCTGAGTGCAAAAATCCACTGGAAAAGTTCTTGCCTTGATTATTTGGAATCAAGACGGCCTCCTCCTCATTGATTATCTTCAAAAGGGCCAAACTATCAACGCAGAGTATTACTCATCTCTGCTGGTGCATTTGAAGGACATTTTGAAGGAAAAACGTCACCAAGGGGGTCTTGTTCTTGCACGACAATGCCCCGGCTCACCAGGCACTTGCAACCCAGAAGAAACTGGCCTACCTGGGTTTCTAATGTCTTGATCACCCACCCTATTTTCTGGATCTGGCCCCATCAGACTACCACCTGTTCCCTGGGCTGAAAAAACAATTGAAAGGTCGCCATTTTTCAACCAAAGCGGAGGTCATTGCTGCCGTGGAGACCTGGTTGGACGGACAACCTTCTGAATTTTTTTTGAGTGGCTTGCAAAAGTTAGAGCAATGGGCTAAGAAGTGTATTGAGCTTAGCGGGGAGCATGTTGAATAAATCCCGAGTTTGGTCGCTGTAGCTTGTTTTCTTCCTGGTCAGGCTAAAGACTTACCAGCACCCCCTCGTAAAGATGTAAGACTGCTAGAATTTCTGCATTCACTATAAGAGATGTTACTTCTCCCAAATGTCCTGTCTAACTCCAGAGCCCACTCAACCTCTTAGTCAATAGGTACCACAGGCAATTTCCTAGGAGGTAAAGCAGCCAGAATATGAGACTGACCACACACCTACATCTAGTATCAAGGTTAAAAATGAGTGGAGCTATAACTTCACTCCCACATATGCCTTTATTGCATATGTACCTTCACTACAAGAATTTAAAAAGGTATGTGCAAACAAAAAAAATTACTCTGCCTTGATGTGTTTACTGCATTAACACATTTAATGTACAATATTTAGCTCATAAGAGAGAACTTAACACCACCAGACAACAAAATCCACTCACCCACATCTTGCACTACGTTTCATACGAACATTTTTATATTTTGCATTACTTCACTTTACAGTAACTCTCTCAGCATAATGCTTAATGCAACTACTGCCAAGACCACAGTACCCCCTAATTTCCACAAATTTCCAGAAAACAATGGTGCAATTTAATAATTCCAGTTTTGACACAAATATTGCTGGCCTGCGGGAGCAGAAAGGTTTGGAATCACTGACACCTGGAGCCTGTAGTGAAACAAAAGGGTTAGAAAATTGACAATGAATCAAGACCTCCATTAACTTTTCAACCTTTATGCATTCCAACCCTACCAAGCCACCTAATGGTTTGATATACAAATGATCCCACAGCATGATATACAGTTGATCTGGCCCTTGATGGACCAGGGGACTCACCATTGACCTTGTCTTTCACCAACTCCCTCACAACAAACTCACGCAGGCTACTGTAGGCTTTGTCCAATGATGAGTTTACCACCACAAGATCAAAGTTCCCTGGCATGTTTCCTGAATAATGAAGCAAAAACAGTCACCTACCAGCTATTCAATGCATCACTAGACCTCAAACACAAAATTCCATTAATGTTAGAATCATGAAAACTTGTATCGTGTCATTATCACACTTTAAGATGCAAACACAGCGTGGGCAACTGAAAAAAAAAAAGTTAGTCTACACATACTGAAACACATCTCTGCTTTGACCACATACAATTTTCTACATGGAGCACCCCCATTCTGAACCCAGCACAATAAGCATGAATTTAGTGGGTTTATACAACTTGGAGATAACACTCACCATACTCAATCTCTTCTTTGGCAGCATCTAAACGTCTCTGCAGGCTCTCCGCTGACTCAGTTCCACGGTCTCTCAGTCTACATTCAAGTTCCTCCATAGAAGGAGGCATAATGAAAACATAATATGGGTTCAAGTCTGTCTCCTTCACTTGTTTCACTCCTTGCACATCTATATCCAGGATACAAACCTTCCCTTCAGACATCACAGTCTGCACTGCTCCCTTACTGCAAGTCAACCAAGTACAAACCACATCATTGCAAGAAAAGAGAAGTAGCGATAAAGATGACTATTTGCTAGAAACAAAATAGGCCTATATCCAGAGACATGAACGGGTATTCAAGTATTATGAATGCACGTGTTACATCTCAAAATACATAAATTTCTATGAAATATGTTACTGGAGGGTCTACAGCAAATTTCATAGCAATTTAATTCTGGATTCATATAATTTATATATCACCCCTACTTTCAATGAAGATTAATCAAACACATAAATGCACACGCATTATACGGCAAAATTCCATTAATCCAATTCACGAGACTGAATACGTGGCAAATCATCAAATATTCAGGATTATCAGACAGAACCTATACTGACCTAAGCTCTTATTGGTAATTTTTTGTTACATCTCCTACACTTGGGCTGTACAACTGATCAGTATTCCATTCAGAAAACTTCATCTGCTGGCACAGGATCATCAGGGTCCTCTTCTGTTTTCTGGTGTCTTCATAGCTGAAAAATTTGATGGAATAGGACACAAGCAGTCAGCTTATACCACAACAGTTGATACAGACACTCTTGTAGGCCTTTTTTTAAACAAGTGCCTGAGGTCTGCCTGTTTCAATGATGAAGCTTCTTACCGGTAAAAAGAACTTCCAATCTTGGGACTACTCTCCTCAAGTGCCCAATTATCAGGATTTCTGAATTACCAGATGTCAGATTAAAGGAATTTTGCTGTACATGCAATGCTCTTTTTCAATTGGTATATGCTGGTACATGGGGCACACAGGGGTGCAGTTGGTTGAAACACAGCGCTACAAGCCAAAAGGTCGTGGGTTTGATTTCCAATGGTGTCACTGGAATTTTTCATTGACAAAATCCTCCCAGCCACACTACGGCCCTGGCATCAACTCAGCCTCCAACAGAAATGAGTACCTGGAATCTTTCTGCAGGAGTAAAGGCAGCTGGTGCATATGGCTGCCAACCTTACCAACTTCATGTGCTGATTGTCTTGAAATCTAGAAATCTACCTCCTGGAACCCTCAAGGCCTGTAACAGGCCTGGACAGAGACTGCTTTACCTTTTGCTTTGGTATATGCTGCTACATACTGTTTGAGGTATGTGTAAAGACACACACCACAACATACAATTTGAGGTCCTCAGCATCTTGAATATGAATGTCATCAAGTATGGTGCGACCCTATCAGACTACACCATGATATCATCTTCCAAAAAGCAGTAACCATCATACAAGAGAATTCTACTACTAATAATCAATTTTGGTACCATATCTTAAATGAGACTCAAGGTGTTGAAGCCTGCAGTAAAACAGAACTGTAAGGGGCACCACTCAACTTCTTGATACCTGTCATAGGTAAACTAAATACGAGAACTACAGATTGAACATCCTTAAAGTTCATATCAACCCAGATTTTATTCATGTTGTGGTTTTGGCAGAAACCTCTCTCAGCTCCTCTGGTCCATGGGGCCCGATCACAAAGGTGTCTTCCATGTAATAAAACCCGCAGGATCTTGTGGGCTGCCTGATTTAAAGCTTTCTCCTTGGAATCCGCTGTGAAGAAGTCAGCAATTACAGCCACCCCATCAGTGTGTTCATCGAGCTGGCCATCAAAGCAGAAGCACAAAGAAGCAGGACATGATAGAACGAGGCCACAACAATCTCCTCAAGATGTCAACCCAGGTGGCTTAAGATCTCTCTAATCAGCACACTGGTGAACATTAAAACCATGTTCAAGCTGATCATGTCCTTCAATCTAACCCAAAGAGACCCAGGAGTGTGTAGGAACTTGGAAAAGTAACCAGTTCATCAGAGGCTGAAGCACACCTGTCAAGTAAGGGCCAGATGACTGATAGGAGCTCCAAATTCATTCACAATAGGTGGCAGGGTGACTCCTCTGTAAATTTTCATGGGTTGGTAAAGCCTCAGGGGCCATGAACCCTGCAGACATAGTTGCTGGCAGAACCTCCTAAGCCACTAAGGACTTCCTGAGAGGAGCAGACTTGCATTAAACTGCCTCAGTAGGGTTATTCACCTACCTCCATACCAGAATCTCCAAGGGAACCTAGTGCATAACTCACTGTGCTAAGAAAACCCAAGTCGCTCCATCTTATTTGTCCTATTAGCACCCACTAACAGCCCTCTTCAGTGCTGCACACCTATTTTCAGTCACTTATTTAATTTAACATATTTTATTTTCATTCACTTTGCTTTTGTTACCACAGTACATTCCAAACTCCAAGATCCCTGACCCATGCACCTGCCCTGGTCTGTACCAGATCCTGATAACACAGCCTGGATACATCCTCCTCTACCTAAGCTATTCCATTACTTTAACGTCTGACATACTGTTTCACCCATTTTTACTGGTGGGACTTCCACTACATTTTCCATTGGCTCACCACCCTCCCTGGCTGTCCCATATCCACATCGGCCATGCTCATGGAACATGCAATATTTTTTCTGCATGGCTCTTCTTCTTCACAGTCAAGGCGACGACACAACAATCCTTTCGAACATCAGGAACTACTCACCAAAGAAGATAGCACCACATCCCAGACACCTAGCATCTTCAGCAACACCACTGTGATAAAGTCAGTCTTTCAAGGTGACAAAAGATTACAGCCAGTCATACCATGTAGCATCACCACTTGTGAAAGCCAATATCTAACATTAATCTACACACTTAAATTAATAATACAGTTTGCAATCTGAAAACACGTGAAGAAAATGAAGATTATGCATTATAAAAGTGTCACATCACTTCAACTGCATACCTTGTACCATACATGTTGTTAGAAAATTCCGCTGATTCAATAAAATCTCCATGTGCAATGGCTTCTCTCATAGCTTCCTTGGTAGTAAAATGGTAGTGTACTCCATCAATCTCTCCTGGTCTGGGACTCCTTGTTGTGTGTGAAACTGAGAAGCCAAATTTGTTTGGGAATTCTGCACACAGATGTTGCAGTAATGTTGATTTTCCTGAACCTGATGGCCCACATAAAATGACAGGACGAGGCCCATGATGTACCATCTTGTTTGTACCTGCCACAAGACACACAAAATCAACCAATTATTTTTGTTTCCTAATGACAGTGAATCCGCTGAATAAGCAACAGCAGGTTAATGAATAATGCACCAAATAAGGAATGTGGAATAGAACAGTCATTGAGACCATTGACCAAATTCACCTTCGACAACTGCGGAAAACCACAACAAATTTCCATAGGACAGCCAACAATAAGCATGCAAAATAAGGCAATTACTTCACAACACATTTGTTCACACATAAATGGTAACTTCATGCCGAAGAAGTACGTATCACCTATCTCAATGGCCCAATTTTTTGGAGTAGCTTCACCAGAAGTAAAGAGAACCCAGACACCATTCAGCCTGACCATCTACAGACAGTATGTTCCCAAACAAATGTAAACCATTCTTCTCATGTTAATTTTAAAAGAAGTTCTTATCACTGGAATATATTATTATTTTATGTTTAGCCCATTATTAATCTCATTTATTATCAGGCTGGCCCTTTAAAATACATGTCACAAAAAATTGTTAACTGCTCCCACAACCAACAGGATATACCTTTAATATCAGTACCAGCAATTCACATTCATTAACCACCTCATATTTCAGTAACCTCTAAAATGAATAAATCCCAGGTTATATACAAAGAGTTGGCTTTAACACAGTATGTTAATAATGCTAAAAAGCTGCTTGTACCATTACGCTGACTAACCAGAAGAGATGCAGACATCTTTTGTACGTACAAAATTCTATTACGTGTATAACTGGAAATGGTTTAAATGCACATGAAGATCTATCAACTAATGTCTCAGCACTTAATTACCCTCATCATGGTCACAAAGCAAATCACTCTCTCTATCAAATTACAGTGCACATGGCTGTAGACTGTGATTAAAAAAAAATTTCCAACACAAGACAGATAATTACATATTTTTCCTACATTCTGGAACCACTAGTGTCTTTCACAAAGACACTACACATGACACTACTACTGTTATATTACTCCTCATTCCCAGTATTAACACATTAACAAATGCTGCTACAGCATCAATGCCCATGGTACTATTTTCATTGCTTGTATTCTGGTGATATACAATACTGGACAGTTCCAACACCATTTGTCTTCAACAAGGGCACATAAGGTACACATGTTCCTAAGTCATTAATTTGATTTGCAAGCATCACCATCTTCTCTTTCATAAAGAGGCCATACATTACTTGCCACAAATTAATAATCAACTCTGAATAATTGCAAGAATTGTGCTCAGATTTTGTTATTTCAACACCTGTTTTAATAGACACTACCACTGAAAAAACATAAATAAACACCAAAACCTAATGGAGAATGCCAACTGCGCACGAAAAATCAACCATAAAGTAGCTGACTTTTATGTACCAACACACAATGAGATAAAACAATGGAACCCAATTTCATTAGTTACATATGCTAATTGCTTTCCAAAACGACTCCCTGCATTGTCTATACCCAGTGTTTCTCACTATACAACAGAAATTGCTGCATTTCACATGTCCTCAGGACTGTTCTGTACATCATCAGCAGCAGCAGTTATTCAACACAGGAATTTATCTCTTGCTTTCAATTTCTTTTGCTAACAAATGCCTTCAGGCATCCACCACAATAAAAATCAAATAAACTTATGTCTGATGAATGAGGGGATCCTCCAAAATGAATCCAGCAGTAACCCTAACATCTGTGTGTCAACCAGAACAAGGATGCTGTAGCCACATGTTTCTTTTGGCCTGAAAGGGCACTTATTTCAGAAGATCAAACTGAACAGCCTAATGCCATAGCAGCTGAACAACTGAGATAATAAAAAACAACTACTATGCAGCTAAAATGAAGCAAAGTTGTTTATTCAATCACAAATTTTCTACGAAACTTCAATTTTCAGCAGTGCTTTGGTAACTGTTAAGAACTACTGCTGTGTTCATACACTATCCTCTAAGATAAACCCAATTAATGTCTTGAAGTATGTTATAAATTTTGTGGGATATCTGTATAATACCAAGAAGCTAGTGTGGTATTACTGCTATGGAAGCACACAACCCAATGGAAGACAAAAGAAATGCACACACAAAGCACAGGTGTTATGACGGCAACATTACATATATGATCAAGACCCTAAAATACATCCATATGATTCTGTTACAAGATTACGATGCAGCACCATTGTAAGATTTTAAACTGACAATTAGAAATATAATTTACATGACATTAGCAATCATAATGGAGTTACTGAAGACAATTACATTGAAAAACAAGGCAAAACACAAATCCAAACTGTGTGGACTTCCAACAGTGCATTTCACAAAACAACACTATTGAAAGTGCATTCAGGTGAAAGACACACTTCTCGCAATCTACCCAAGATATCAAAACTAACAAAAAATATATTACAGGCTAAGTTCTCCTTTTGCATGAAGGCACTGAGGGAAGTGGAGACACAGCTCCATCCATCCATAACCTCAATGCTACATACAGGTCAGTGGTTGGATCAGGACATCGTTTGTTTCCTTTACACCACTGTTGGGCAAACCATGACCCACACACCAAATTTGGCCTGCTGCAGTAACATTAGTGGCCAGTGAGAGTTTTAGGCCACATGTACCTTATACTCCTTTCAAAACAAAGGACAATTTTTTTAATGATTTGGTGAACTTCACATTGTTAAAACTTGCTAAACACTGTTTAAGTTGTAACAGGTCTTGTGCATATTAAATGGGAAGACATGTTGGAAACATTACAATGGGAGGATTGAAGAAAAAAAATTTTGGAATGATAACTCCACAATCCTCCTTCCTCTTTCAGTTTCAAGTGTGCTCTAATAATAATTTATTACCTGTGTACTTTTGTCATACTTTTATGGAATGGAATTCTATGCACTTCTTTAAAAGTATCGATGGCAAGGAAACAGGACATGCTTCTCACTGGAAAGTTCTTCTGTTCCCAAAAAGAATGCAAGTTCTAAAAATCAAAACTGCTTGCAATATTAACGTTACTAATAGTTCATTAATAGTAATTTTAGTATTTTAATTGCTTTAATGTATAACAAATGTTCCTTCAAAAAAAAATTTCACTGTTAAGCACTGGTTTATGGCCTGCACAGGTTTTGGAGATTTTCGAATAACCCAGTACAATAAAAAGCTGCTCTATGCTATTTTATGCCATCTCAAGCAAATACAGTCTATATGTCATCAATAGTTTCTTCGTTGCTGACAGGCTACTGCTCAATACAATCCATTTCTCCCCTCCCAACAATTGTACATGCACAGCACTCTCCAATGTTATTCATCACACCAACTAATCTAATGGTAATTATGCATAAGGGTCATGCATGTCTTGATATCCAGAAGCATGTACAAGCCTACCTGCTACAATGCTGCTGAATCCACTTCTGCCCCAAAACTTTTTGAAGCTTACCACAAAATCATGGCTCTTTCTTAAATGACAGGTCATCAATTCTGCTACTCCTTTACACTGCACAAGGGATGCAGTATATATATCAATGCTGGACAATCTAGCGGAAAGGCATATCACATACACATGCAACATTGCCAATGTGTACCAAAAAAATTTTTAAAATTTGCTGAACATACGTGTGACATTTGTAGTTTTAAAACAGATGTACAACACTGTACTGATCTGGGCACACATTTCTCCTTTCAGGCGTTAATACATATTTCTTAAAACATACGATAAAATTGTCCTTAGGGCTCAATATCACACCAAAAAATAGAGAAGGGTAGAAATTCCAAACATTCCTAATCTTGACACTAAGCGGGAGATAAATAATCAATCACCTTCAAACTCCAGCCCATCCAATCTACTGAAGAGGAAGCTGGACACATCCTGCAAATCGTCTAGGCAGTGGCACCTACCTCTGTCATCACTGAGCTCATAACCAGTCTTTTAAATATGTTGTGTGTAATCTTATTCCAATTCTTATTTTCAAATAAAATTTGCAAAGTCACAAGGAGAATTTTAAGTGTAACTTAAATGAGTACTTCAAACTGCCTTATTACCTGTAGTAGCTGTCCTGAAAATAAAATGAGGGGGGTAAAGTCATGTGACATGATGTACAATCACAATTTTAACATGACAGAATATAATTATAAATCAGTCCCGTTACAGGCCTGGAGTGGCCCAGAGGGTTCCAGGAAGTTAAGGTTCCCAGATTTCGTGACAACGGCACAGGATGGTGGTAAGGTTGTCAGCCCTACGCATCAGCCGCCTTTATCCCCAGGAAATACTCCTGGTACTCATTTGTTAGAGGCTGAGTTGACCCCAGGGCCATAGTACGATCGGAAGTATTTATGTTGATGAAAAATCCACTGACACCATCTGGAATCGAACCAGCGACCTTCCAATTTGTAGCACAGCACCTTAACCACTGTGCTACTGTGGTCCCCACATGACAGTATATTCTGTGTAAAATTCAATACACATTCACTGACACAGATCAAAAACTCCCATGTCATAGCCCACCATCTTGTTCCATTCAATGCTGGTAGATGGCATGGCAGAAAACAAGAAGAAGAAATAAAAAACTCCACTATGGGATAAATAACAGAATGGAAACGGAGTGGTGTAGAGGATAATAAAGGAGTTAGTAACTTAATTCACAAACTGACCACTACAGATATAGTCATTTAACAACTTTATGCAAACTCATGCAAATAATCCCTCCTTGCACTAAAAGAACGTGGAATACAAGCATAAAATAAACATTCATTACCATAATCTTTAAACAGCATAACAAGTCACAACACAGACAAATTTAATTGAAATTACAGATAGTTTACAGTGATTACAATCCATTCATGTAACAAATTTTAGTACATAACAGGGTCACAATTCATATAACTATTTCTGTAATCTGCGTGTATTACAAGTCTTAAACTTAACGGATGCCACATGATCCATGTTTAATGCCACTCCAAAATACATAGGCCTAATGCATATTTACTGTACCAACAGAGAATAGAAGCACAAGCGATTATTCTAGTGAGACAAAATTTCCTACTACATTCATAGAAACAACTTTGCATGACTATTAATTCTTTACCAAAACATCATACTTGTCTGGAAATGATGTCATTACGTACCTTCACCAGTCTTCAGTACTTCTCACACCTTAAACATCTGACATCATACTGCACAAGCAACATGAACTCAAACCATCACACCCAACATACATAAAGCGCCACTTCTGTACCATACAAAACTTACGGTTTCTAATACACTTAAAATGAATTAAAGTTAAGGCTGGCATTTCATACCAACAACGATGGGCTGCGAGTCAAAACAGTTTACGTCAAACAATAATACCGACTGCAGCAAAGTCGGTATCCGAAGGTTTTATTTCAATTTTAAATGTTTCCCAACATGCACTTTGGCCATACATTTTAACAAATATGTTGGGCTTTTGTGTTTCTAATTTCATAAGGTGGACCCCTTATATTGGCACCCGCCATTCAAAATGATTTTCTTCACCTCCAACGAAAATTCCAAGCCTATTTCAATTCCACATAACGATTACATTAAAATACAGGGTCATAAATGTTGTTTCTGCAAAAACAATATTCACCTTTTAAAGAGCCTCATACACGTAAAATTCCAAACATTTTCGTATGACAAGAGAATTCACTTATGCTCCTATTCAATTTCCTTGACACACATAAATTTGAATAACCGCGTCTATAATTTATGCCACGTGGTACACTCGAGAAATCGCTCAACGGCGAAATACTAGGTACTATTGCACCACATGGCTTCGCACAATAACGAAAATAGGCTTTTCATATACTTACTCGAAACCCTACCGTTTCTTCTTTTTACAGTACCGACTGCCTTACTCTAATTATAAGTAGCCTCCACAAAAATATTTAAAACATTTTGACTGGCGTCTACCTTAACATCGACAAGGGGCAGGATACTACAAAACCTGCAAGCAACACAGACAACTGTAGGCTTCACTCACCTGGACTCACGCCAAATCTTTAAAAGAAAGAAATCACCAATGAGTACTTCTATATTCTTATTAATAATGTTAATGGTCACGAATACAAAATATACAAATCCTCATACAAGTATAAATGCGGGCGACAATCGTGCCCTCCATACAACACGCAACCAAACTACAGCTACGCCACCTATCCCTGCACAGTGAACTCGTGAAACAAATGAATACAAACACGCCCATGTGCAGACTTATTAAAAAAACTTGACGCCTTGATTATCGTCAAACAGTTCGGCCTTCTTGCTTGCTTCCAATGTTCGTAATACTTTAATCAAAACTTCCGTATCCAAACCATGGAACTCTGTAAAAAATAATAAATCGCAAACTTTATTTTAACGGAGAGCTACATTTCTGTTACAAAATAAACTCATGTGTATAGCAGGTAACAGAAAACAGACCTTCATCTGCTGTGTTTTCTCCTTCTGTGATCTCGTATAGCGTGCAGACTGTATTAACCATTCCACAGCTCTGTACCCAGCTGTACACCATATCTGCCCATTCTTCCAAAGTATGCCAATATATATGCCACCTGTCCAAAAATACAGCATCATTCTTGGTACATGTCTGCACAGTACCTCATAACAGTAAAAAAACCCCCAAAATTAATGTTCAGTAGCACATTCCTTGTGCACCTCTAATGAATTCCAATTCCCATATTCAATGAAAAATTCGATACACATGCTCACAGCAAGGGCTTGCCATACAAGCATTACAGCAGTTTTTATAATCTGCCAGATTACATCTGGGTTCGAGCTTGCATGAAGGTGAAAATTCCAGAATTTCTAACTTACACTTTACTAACACAAAAATCAAGTTCCTATATCCAATGTACGTACTTACAGTTGTAAGGTTGTCCCATTAATATTTTTTATGGGTCAAGCATAACTTCAGGGGTTGAGCAAGGAGAAGAGGCAAATCCCCCCTCTTTTTTTATCTAAGAATATTTTTTTGGGCTACTGAGGAGGGGCAAATAAAAAAATTGGGCGAGACTGTGGGGAAGGGGTGTATGTATATCAAGGACTGCTTCAAACCAATCTACCCACTCCTGCTAATGTGACTTCTTGACTTGGCTCATAATATTCATGGTCAATTTTGCCCCCCCAACGTTAATAGCCAAGATATGCCTATGCTATGGCTCTTATACAGTCAAAACGTTTATGTGAAAACTTCAGTATCATAAACAAAGCTCATCCAGGGTTTCCAGCATATTTTACTCTCCGTCACTTCCAAACGGGGATGGAAATGAGGAAAGATGCAGGTGTATGTACACACAATCCTGGACCTTCTGCCTCCCATAAACCCAACCACTCGTCTGTACCTCGGGGTACTGAAGATTCATACTCTGCTCTTCCCTGGGTCACGTGGGAGGCAGTAACAGTAGTGGAGGGTATACCCTGATGGGGGTTGCTACGACACATGCTGGCTAATGGGGCTCTGGTCTACCCAAGCCAAGGTGGAAGGTATTGTGCCAAAGGCTGCATGGCACTGAGGTAAAGATAGCAATGTCATAACGATCCCCTTGGGGAACCAGGCCACACCCCATTGTATGCAGGCTTTCCGTCTGCGTGGGGCTCTGTGGACAGTGACCTTATGTTTTTCCCCATATGTATGTAGGAGGGCTCCTTTGTGGGGACTCCGGCAGACATGATTGAATTAATGAAAAGTAGACCAGTGGCTCTGGTGATGGAGTATTGCCACCCATGGGGACCCTGTTAGGGAACATGGAGGGGGCTCTCTTGCCGGGGAGAGGGAAAGATAAAAAGAGATACATTCAGTGAGATGTAAAAATGCCCTGGAAGCGGGTATTTCTCTCTGTAGGGGCCCCGTTGGGGAACCTAGAGGGGATTCACTTGCCAGGATCCTTTGAGGGAAAAGGGTAGCATATCTGGGTTGCTTTTTTGGACCCAGAGGATGTTCAGATTTTAGGAAATGTGGCATTAAGGAGGTAACCTCAGTCCACATTTTGTGTGAGTGTGAGGCCTTGGCTTCACTCAGACATACGTATCTGAGTTCCTTCTTTTTGGACCCTGAGGATAATAGAAAACTAAGTATAGGGGCCATTTGGAACTTTGCTAAAGTAACAGGGCCCTCTAATTTAGTATGGAATATGGGGCACAAAGGGCCAGTCTTAAGGCCTAGGTGCACCGGGCCTGGAATGTTTTCAACCCAAATACTATTCTACTCTGTCCCTTCTGTTTAAGAAGTTATGTCCACTTTCTACACAGCCATTCCCAAGAAATACACTAACAAATCCTTCACAGCTGACAAAAAACAGATGCACTATGCATGTGCCAATGCTTCAGGTCAGTGGTTCACCAAATTTTGGTGTATGAAGCACTCCCTTATCCCCCACCCCCATAACTTTAAGCACTCTAGAGTTTGAAAACAGGCCTAAAATTTATGGTAATAGTGCATCCGTTTGTAAATAATGTCATTTACTCCATGAAAACATATAGTATAATACAGGACAAAAATGAAGTTCTGATATGAACATCCCTGAAAAGCTTAAGTACATGTTGTGGTTTCAATACTCGATACAATGATGAACCCTCACCATAAAAATCACATCAAACCACCACCCTCTTTCTTTACTGCACATGTGGGTGTGGATGTACTCTGTGTCTTTATCCTAGTTTTTCACTTTTAACATCAACATACTTTAGGAATTTTAAGTTAATAAAATTTAACAACATTTTATATAAAAAGTATTGAACTTATTCACTTGTGTGATTAACAGGACTTTCATTACACACAAGACAATGTGCATATGGACTGAGCAATACATAACCTTGCAGTGTTTCATAGCAATTGCTAACAACAAACAAGTCCAGCAAGAATTTGGGATACATACCATCATAGCCACTGCTATAACAACTCACTAAAAGTAAATACTAACATCAGTGCCACTAATTTCTGCTTCAGAGTTTCAAATATAAATCTACTGTTACGCTTCCAATACATATTAAAATATATTCAATATTACACAAAAACAAGATATTAAGAACTAATTAATTTTTCAATCTGCATATTTTACATAATAATTCTTCTACTCAAAGCCACAAGGCACATTTGGCAAAAACTCACTAAAAACCACTGCTTTAGCCAATCACCACATCCTAGGAAGATAACTCTAGCACCCAGTGCTTGTAGTATGCATTCTCTGTAACCTGCTGACAGTAACAAACTTGTTATGCCCACCTAAAATGATTAACTTCTGGAAGATAGGTATATCGTCTTAAAAACAGGTAGATAAAAGTTTTAGTTTTAACTTGTGAGCATGGCATTGATAATTATAACAAAAGCGGAAATTACTTCAGCTCCTTCATCTTATTTTTCACTATGATATTTGAGCCACCACCACCATTATTACTGTCAGCACATGACAAGGGGTAAGCTATGTTCACAACAAGGAGGCAATACACAGAACGCCCAGTAACTCATACCATTTTGACAGCAGCTTCGGCTGTTCTAACTCCAACATCTTGAAGACCCATATTAGTATTGTCCTCTCACCTATACATAGGGCTTCCAAGTGGTCTCATTTCCTCAGGTTTACTACCAAAAGCCTATATGCACCTCTCCTCTCCACCATACATGCTACATGCCCTGCCCATCTCAAAAACATGTGGCTAGACAACAAAGCAGAGTAGTCACTTCTTGCTGAGGTGCTATGGTAAATATTTTGCCTCTATCGTGCACTATTTTGCGTGACTTTTAGCCCTGGCCAATTTAAAATGTGTTAAAATAAAGTCCTTGGCAGGAATATAAAGAAATAAATGTGGTTGGAATAAGGATGGTAGGAAACAAGAACAAATTAATTGTGCAAGAATGCACTAACTCTTCACCTTCAACAGGTAATTCATTAATCAAGAAACAGATCATTGCAGCCCTGGTAACAGATACATTCCAGAGTGGTCTTCACTTCAAACTGACCGTCTACCAACTTTATTGTTTGTCAAATCTGCATAGCATCCTCTTTCTAAAGTAACCCTTAATAAATATGTGAAGATGTGACTTCTGAGTTGTTGAAGGAATTCTGAAGACATCAATTTTACAAAAAATGAGGAAGAATGAAATACTGAATAAAATTTCCCATGGAAGATCTCATAGACTATCAAGGTAAGACTCCATTTTTACACTGACATCACATTTCATTAAAATTCAGCACCAACACTTCCCTTGTAGCATTTAACCTAAAGTTTGTCCCAACACATTCCAAGACTTGTAACATAATTTCCATATTTTAATGTTTCACTCCACACTGTGCTGAAACTAGCATAAGTGTATTAGTATGCATGCAGTTTTTATGTTATCACTTAATGAGTTTGTAAACTACAGCAACAATGCTCTTTTCACAAACCTACAATGCAATAGCTCCCTTTGTATCATGTGTTTATCATTCCCCAGGTTTTTCAACTGGTATCTGAAGATCTACCTAGTTTTAAGAAACAATTTCCACCTCTGCTTCTTTACATACAACTGGAACTCCTCTATAGTAGGAAATTTATTTTAAAATACATACAACAGCACGAATTATGTCTTGGGATATATGAATAAATGCAGTGTTCTATTATACAGGATGTCCCAGGAGGAATGTGCCAGACTTCGGGAGGGTGTTCCTTATGTTAAAGTATACCGATATAACCCAAAACACCTATATCCAAAGTTGGACGGTTATGGAGATAATGGCCAGAGAACAGTGGGGGCTTCTTGCGGTTCCAAATACTGCAACCTGCACAGCTGATGTGTTGCACTACAGCGCTAATGACCTTGAGAGTGGAATGCAGTGTTAATCATGCCTGTGTGATGGTTAGTTGCTTGCGCGGGAGTTGGAAGAATCAGTACTTCCATACTGCTGAATATTCATGCGCCATGTAAAGTGCTTGGGACCCTAAGGACAACTACGGCGTTAATGCGGGTGTTTATGTAGTTCAATTTAATGGCTTTATGTCACTCATATGTTAATTACATGTTAAGTACAGATAATAACATTACAGAAACCACATATTCCTGCCAGTTTTAATATGTATTTGGTAATCAATAAGTGTTTAACAGCTGCCAAAGTTTCAAACTTCTCTGGCCATTATCTCCGTAACCGTTCAACTTTGGATATAGGTGTTTTGGGTTATATCGGTATACTTTAAC
>Ga0123352_10001084_pt1 | contig 35228 bp, 18 predicted proteins | sample TergutLab28metaG_FD_89700 | JGI IMG/M metagenome (GOLD analysis project Ga0123352, IMG submission 89700) | Labiotermes labralis P1 segment gut microbial communities from Petit-Saut dam, French Guiana - Lab288 P1 | ecosystem: Host-associated > Arthropoda: Insects > Digestive system > Gut ...
AACCAGTCCCACAAAAACCACCCCCTCCCCAACATAGGAGCATATAAGATACCACACCTACAATCACAGTTTCCTCCCAACTCTATACCTAACTAACCGAAAGGATCCACACCCAGCTACCTATAAATCCATTCATGCAATAGACATCCCACCAAACTTAGCTTAACAAACGCACACAAATGATGATGATGATGATGAGATCTCAACATTGACATGTGGTTTATGCATATTATATATAACTCTTATAGCAAGAAAGTTGTCAATACCTGATATAAACACCTTCATTTAGCGATATATTCGTAGTTGTGTTTTTGACTGAATTTACCTCACCTTATAGTTTAACCCTTAGCCGCTGAACAACGTATATATATATATATATATATGTCGCAAAGTGAGCCCCTTAAATAGCCGAACGGCCACTAAAGTGGCCGGGGTGGGATTTAATTCCGGCGTCAAAGGGTTAAACACATAACGGGGATGGCACACCTCAAAAAAAAAAGCTAGTGTAGATACATAGTACCATAGACTGGAGATATAGGTATTTGATTAAAATGCAGTATTGGCAAGCCCTCAGTATGCATTTAATACCATGAGTGGGAGCTGTTGACTTCTGGGGAATGATACAAGAATTGAAATGTTGGAAATTGAAGGTACAATGTTCTCACTCTGTAGGTTACCTCATCTTTTAATAGTTGAAAGTTCCTGTGTGGACTGTTGTTTAAGGATTAGCATTAAAAGTTAATATACCTGGCAAATACATGTGATAAATTTCTGCCTTAGCTGAGAATTCATGCTGCATGCGCTCAGCAGTATGGCGCCTTCCGTCACAAGTAGGTGGAGCACTAGATGAAGTGGCTGAACGTGGAGGAGTGGGTGATCTGCCCACTTTGGAACTAATTTGCCAATTAGACACTGAACCTTGTGGTCAAGATGTAAAAGTGACATGTTTCCATCCAACTGATGGATCAAAAGCTGCATCTGTTGTGGATAATAAATTTGTGATATGGGACCTGAACCATGGCACCATTGCTAAGGTAACAGTTGTGTGTGTGGATATGTAATTGGACAAAGAAAGTAGAGGCATTTATTTAAACTTAAAATGTACCTTTGAACTGTACCCAAAAAGGGCTACAAACCTTTCCCTCTTTCTGTTAGCAGAACTAGAATGGTTACCAGTAGTACCAAAGAATGGTATTGGAAGTGGACCTTAACCCCTCTCGGAATACCTATGTTATAGGTGAGAGGATTACATTAAAGTGGATCTTAATGAAATACAATGTGGCTCAGGATATGGACAAATGGCAGGCTGTTGTGAGCATGGTAGTGAACCTTTGTGTTTGATAAAATGCAGGTAGTCTCTTGGCTACTTGGGGAAATACGAAAGGACTCCATGCCATGGTGTTAGTTAAGTGGTCCTAAGCTAGTTTCATCCATCATCTGTCCTCACAGCCTCTTTCCACTTTTTTCTCAGTTACTGTCAGTATATTTATAGGCATTACTTCTCACGTAATACATTCCTGAAGGATATTTTTCAGTTTTATCTGAAAGATGTGTTAGTTTGTAGTTTTATTAGAATTTTTCTGTTGCAGGTGATACAGTCAGGAATTCTTGAAGGAAAGGGTCAACCTCGCTTCACAACTGGCAAGTGGAATCCTCACCATGGCTGTTCTCAGTTTGTAACAGCCAATGATGGACATGTTAGAAGTTGGGACCTCCGAGTACCTTCAGTTCAACCAGCTTGGACTGTTGAAAATGCTCACAGCCAGTTGGTCAGGTGATGACAAATACATACCTTCTGTTTCCTGTGATGTTCAGTCTTATGTGATGGAGAAGCATATACAGATCTAATTGTGTGAGAGTTCTTAAATATTGTGTGTTTAATAAACATTTGTTGTAAAGAAGTACTGAAAACAAGCAAACTTTATATTTGTGTCTTCAAGAGTTTATGTCATGTTTATGGTATTTCAGGGATAGGAACATTGGTATTGTCTGTTCTTGATTCATTCTGTCATAAATCATGATTTATGATGTTCTGAAATATTGCATTCTTTGAATGGTGCATACTGTTTTTTTGGCCTTGGTTTTTAAAATTGAAAAAAACACAGTTTAAACAGCTGTTACTGCATATGCTGTTATTAAACTTCATTATAATTCTGACTTTAGATGTTGCTGTAATCTCTCACTCACATAGGGCTCTTTTCTCAGGGTATGGGTGGCTGGATCATATGCTATTTAGTGGCAAGATTTGGATGTGGTGAGTGCATGCATGCCTCCAGTATACCGTCATGGCATGGTGGTTAGGCATAGGGACACTTTACTTTATAAGTCATGTTACAGCTACAGTAAATATGTCAGAACTATGTGCTGCATGTACTCTTGCCATACAGAGAAAGACATGACTGCAGTGATCGATCACTTTTAAGACATATAATTAGAGTGGTCGTGGTATGGAGCATTTTAGTATTGGGCTGATAATATTTAGAGACCTATGATACCAATTGTAGTATGTGACATACCATGTAGGGACTTGGACTTCAACCCAAATAAACAGTACTACATGGCAACATGTGGGGATGATGGCTACAGCCGTTTCTGGGATGTGCGTAACCCATCAGAACCTGCTGTTGCCAGAGCTGATCATTCTCATTGGTGAGTTAGAGCAAATATTATTCATTTCTATTTTAAGGTGAGGGAATTTAGGAAAGTAATTTTAAATTGTTGTGTAACTCACAAGAGAATATACCACTCAGAGGTTGACTATCAGAGTGCTTATGATTTAGTAATAACGATGCATGAAAGTAATTGGAGGCACACGTAATCATTGACCAATAGAAGATTATTAGAGGTTACAGTGATGATATAACAGTAGAAATTTGGAATCCCCTGAATGGCATGATGCAGAATGCATCAAATGTTCCAGTATAGTGGTTGATTTTGAGAGATTCTAGGCTTAAATCTAAGCTCAAGAGGTTCGCTGTACTGAGATTTATTTATACAAACACACATACATATTACAGCACACACTTCTTGTTATGGTTTCCTGTAAAGGATTATTGTGATAATGTTTGTGCATTACAGTGTAGGTTCTCCACTCATTAGCAATTACCAGGGGGGTGGAATAATATGTTAAGAGGCTAGCTGAGTATTGCAATACAATGTATTTCAGATCTATTTTCTTAATTTTTAGAAATAATTGTTCTCCTTGTGCTGTAGTTATATCTGGAGAGGGGAATGTAAATTGTGGTCAAAAACCTAATGATGGAAATGAAAGAAAGTGCTGTGTCCGTTAGAGAAAGTGGAAGTGTTAGATATTTTGTACAGGGCACAAGTATTGGTGTGACGAGGACACCATTATGATATAAATCAACATTTCATTTCATTTTATTTTATCAAGAAAAATGAAGACAGGGGACACTCGTCTGTCGCCTTACATGATAGTCACATTGTGGAAGGTATAGTGCAAGTCAAGTTTTGCACAGTCCTGTATTGAGTATACATGTGGCCAACTGTATATTTATATACAAGGAAGTACAATTGAAACCCCCAACTCCAACACTCTGCAACATAACCAACTGTAGCATGATTGCCTAACTGCCTGTATTATCACCCAGCAGTATTTTTTCACCATCTTGTTCTCATTGCACGTGCATTCCCACAAGTAAACGTTCAGTGTACATTGTAAAAATTTTTTTCTTTAAATCTAAAGTTGTTTTTAAGTCAGGTAGTATTTTTAATAAGACAGTAAACTCATGGGCTTCATTTCTTTCATATTTACATGCTCTTTAACCTTTTTCTTAGCTATTAATTTTCAGGTTTTTAATAACACTTCAGTGTCTTATTATAATCATAATGTACATTGAGCTAACAAACATAGTGTCTGTGTGGTTTTCAGGGTCTGGAGTATCCGTTATAACCATTTTCATGATCAGTTGGTATTGACATCTAGTAGTGATTCACAAGTGATCTTAACCAGCATTGCTTCAATTTCATCTGAACCCATTTTTCACATGGCAGATGATGAACCACACGTAGGGGACGCAGTGCCTGATACGCACAAAGAGAAGTAATTACATTTAATGTTATATATATTCCTCGTAGATATCTTATACACACTGTTTCATTTCCGACTACAACACAGTGTTCAGTCTTTGCACTCCTCGCCTAATTCGTCAGTAAATGGTACACATATGTACATTGGTATCATACAACTGTTAATTGATATGTAATATTATTAAAATTATAGAGATTAAGATATAAGTTAAGATATTAGAATGATGATTTGAAGCAAACACTGAAACATTTCTGTTGCTGGCTTCATGTGTTGACTGTCATTAATATTTCTTAGCCTAACAGTCATCATGCAAGGACAGGTCTAGTAAGGTAAAATTTAATTCTTTGCTGTTTGTGTGCAAGAAATGTCCAGATAAGTGTGCTACCAGAGGATTGGGTTATTTACTTTTCTGCATCTGTAACTATAGACAACTGAAAATTGTTCTGAAAATTACGGTTTAAGTTCAAGTAGGACATTTTTACAATTTTGGTCCCTGCACATGTGATAACGCTCTTTTCGAAATTGTTGTTCAGTTTGTTGTCAAACTGGATAGCACTGCTAAATATTTATTATATGTATTTATTTATTTTTGGCTTTAGGTTGGAGGATGGTGTGTTGGCAACATACAATGAACATGAAGATTCTGTTTACAGTGTTGAATGGTCATCAGCTGACCCATGGACATTTGCGTCTCTTAGCTATGATGGCCGGTTAGTGATCAGCAAAGTACCACGTGCTGAAAAATATATGATCCTTTTGTGATCCTATACTTTTGTATAATAAGGATAGGTCAGGGACAAATATTTATCCAAGTAATAATCTGTAGAAGCATGTTGGTAAGAAGCTGAATACAGTGTATGCTTTGCTGAAGGGAAATGAAAGTATGAGAACAGACTGTCAGCATGTAAATGTAATTCCATATTCATGTACGTAATGTACATAAATTTATTCATGTATATATTTATAATAATTTGCATGTTATTCTTAATATTGGTGGTAAACTAAGTGTGTGGAATTTATGTGTGTGTATGTATGTTCTTGCTACATTAATGTGTTAGTAAACATATTTTGAAGGTAGTGTAACCTTAGTTTCTGTTTGTAACCACATATATTGCAACACTGAACACCCCTCACCACCCTACCCGGTTCACAGTCATAAATTTCAGGAAAATATCTATGCAGAACTTTCACCATCCTTGTGGACGATTATAGACCACTGATTTTTCAGATAATGAATTCAGGAAAAAAATTGTCATCTAATATTTGGGCAGGAACACAACTACTTTGTATATAAGGTGAGGAGTGGGATTTCAATGCATGTCTCCTCACGATATATTTTATATTTTTGTTTGGTGCTACTTGTGGAGGTATGAAAATATAAAAAAGCAGTATACAACTCCCTACCATCTTACCAAAACGGGTTTTTTTTAACTCTCGCAGTAATTTTTTTTTTGTAACACTCATCTGTGAGTGGTCTGCAATTATTTCCACAGAGATTTATCACTGGGCACAGGTCATCATCACATACGTTGGGGAAAATAGCCTGTATCCACAGATTACATTGCACAATACATCTCGTAACCGTGGATTTAGAACACTCGCTTTGTAGAATCTGTGAGTTTGGGAACGGTCATCAAGGTTTGGGTTGTGCCTGCCATATTTTTTTGTCTGTGCCATCGATGAAACGTTAGATTGCACTGTACAATTTTTGCGTTCGTACGTGTAAGAAGTAGAACTTGGTAAGAAACGGTAAGTGTGTTGGTATGTTTAGTTACCTACGCAAATGTTTATATATTGTACTTGCTGCATACATTTATGGGTACAAAATGTGTACGTGACTAGATGAGTGTTATAATAGTTCATATCATATAATAATTATCGTAATAGATAATGCTAATGACATATGGGAGATGTATATCTATATAATACTGCATATCCGGGAAAGATATCGACCAAGTTCATTTCCAGTTGACCGATCTGAACAAAGGTCAATTCTTCGTTGATTGGCTGAATGCCAAAGTAGTGTTACATAGCACATTAAAGACAACCGTGGTTTAAACATACTAGACTTGATTCAATAGCTTTGCAAATTTGTTTAGAAAACCAAGAATTATTTTATGTGTGAAAGTTTTTAGCCATCCTAATATGCAAAATTGTAAGTGGTTAAGTTATTTTTGTATAAGACAACATTGTTTTAATAACTAAATATTGTTGTGATTGATGCCAACTATAAACTATATGTTTACTTAATAAGTTAAGTTGTTAGATGAACTGTTTGGTTTCATAATGAAAGTGTTTTCAATAATGCATTCTAGATGGCTGAAAAATCTGTGCAAAAGATACCCAAGCCCCAATTGAGAGGATTGCTAGCATCTAGTATGAAGTTTCATCTTCCTGCAGCACTTGCCCTTAGTGCTGTTGCTACAGTTTTATTCAAGATTTTCTATGTGGATGCCCGGAAAGTTAAATATGCAGAATTCTACAAGTGAGTATAATATTAAGCCTGTTCATATTTTATAGAACAGCAATTTCTCCAACCACATAATGTACTAGGAGACATGTTGCATTATGCACAGGGATTTTAACATTGGTTTCTGGTAAGCAAAGTAGAAGAGTGTACAGTGTGTTGTATTTGAATATAATTGTTGTATTTTCATTTTTCAGGAATTATGATGCAGAGAAAGATTTTGAAAGGATGAGGAAAGCTGGTGTATTCAAGAGTTGTTAATCTAATGAATCACTATCAGTTGTGAATAGATGTTTTGTAGGTATGTTGTAGTGTACTGGAAAAATGAATTCAAAAGTGTGTGAAGTGTTCAGAATGTGGAAAAGAACATTGTCATTTTGTGTAATTATGTTTTGTCATGTTTTCATAAAGTTGTATTAAATTTTTTTGAGACTCATACAAGCTTGTTGACTGATGTTTTAATGGGCTGTGTTTTTCCTTTACAGATGGGTGAGTTAATTCATAATTGCAAATTTGTAGGCAGGGTTCTAAACTGAATAAAAACCAATGGCCATCTTCTGATATTGGTGTCATATGTACATATTTGTCAATAAAAACCATCTTCACTGTCATGGTGAATATTGTGTAATTGTAACCTATGGAGCATATGTGAATGCATTCCAACCCCCATTATGTGTTGCTGTGTGTAACAGCCCTGGCAGGGGTTAAATGACGTCATCGCGGCCGCGGCGTTCATATTACTTGTACAGTTGGCAGGTCAATATGTCTCGATGAAATATTTTAGTGTGTATGTGTTGTTTTGGATGAAGAGAGTTCTCACTGAGTCCTGACCCGTATAATGTAGTAAGTTTAAAACACGCTGACTGTGTGTACCATGTATCAAAGTCGGGGCGTATACAATTACATGCAGTAATGGAACAAAACAGAATTGCAGACGCTAGAAAATGGGTGTAAGAATTTTTGGTTACTTCTGATTAACTGTGATCCCGCTTATGCAGTCCTGGAGGTACAGGTTACATAGGTTTCTTTTTCGTGTGTGTGTGTGTAATCCAATGGAGCAATGGCAGACGTGACTCCTACCAATAGAACGCTTCCATTTTCTTATTTCAACCTGTCGTGTGGCGGGAAGGATACCCATAATTCCACTGATTGATTTGCGCATGTCAGTTCGGAGCATTGCAAATGGCGGCTCTTGTTATTGTTCCATGGCGTTTATGACTTCGTCCAAATTATGCCCGCTTTTTCTTCGTTTGTAGGTAAGATGTGATAAGTTGTGAAAGAATTCAATGCAATGGATGTATTTTACTTTTATTGTGACTGACGCAAGGTAGGTATCGTGTTTTTTAACGCCGTATATGGTAGTCTAAAATTGGGGTAAGGAAAGATTTTCCATCTTCATGGGATCGGTTTTCGAATCTAGGATGAATAAATTAGACATGAATTTAGGTTTTTCCGATACTTGAAAAGGTTTTTAAGGTGTTTGGGTTGTTGGGTGTTAATTTTATGTGTGTTTAGTAGTTATTTTGGTCGTCAAAATAATGTTGTATGTAGTTTTGACGGAAGTTTCCGAGCATGCTGCAGAAGCGGATTTTCCACTCCCCCATGTCACAAAATGGAGGTCGGATTCCCCTTGAACGCTTGTTCGCAAAGCATTAAGCACTAGTGCCCATTATAGATGTTAATATTATTGTGGATCTTGTTGTGTTTCCCTTTAAAATATGTAAATGTGAACGGTTTACGAAATTCGTGCAAAAGTGATATATTCAACATAAATGTGCTTAGATATCCCGTCGTGGGTATACTTTGATGCATAACATGGGAGGTTAAGGAATGGACTGGCGTTAACTTAAGACTATTGGGAGGTTTGTATTTTTAATCTTTCGTTATGTTTGTGTTAATAGATACTAAAAAGACAGTTATAATTATTCGATTAGGAATTACAGGCATTTTTAAAATTCCAACTTTAATGTCAGTTTGACGTCAAGTTCATTGAGAAAAATGTGTTGAAACTGACCCGCAGGATAATGTGTTCTTAAAGTATATTTTCAGAGTTTCGATTATTTCACCCTTTCAGTTTGATTGAATTGCCAATTTTATGTATCTCGATCGCATAAATATGCAGAATTGCCGTAGTTCAGTGACTAGGATGATATCTGTTATCCTTGATGACAATTTTGAAGGTGTGGAATAGGTTTTTATGTGCAAGGATCAAGTTTTTATAGATAAGTAGCTTCTGAAAGCATTGAGGATGTTTGTGTTTGTGGTAGCAACGATGTAGCCCATGTTTCAGTGTTTTTTATGATTAACTCTGCTTTAAGTGACTGCAAGAACATAATTAGTGCGCAAAGTAAATACACATTTTTAGATGTTATATAGTATTTAGAAGCAGCTATGCTATTAAATTATTAGTGGGTTTGTGCGGCATATTTGATATTTGTATTCGGTGTAATGTGATATTGTACATTGGAGTTTATCAGTGAATGGTTTCGCATTTTAAGTTAGTGGGTGATCAGAGTGTATATGTGTGTGTGTGTATATATATACTGTACCAGTTGATGATGGTGAAAAGAATGTGGTTTTTGTGTAAACGGTTTAGTCCGTATGTCATGCAGCATGTGTATTATGTGCTGCAATATTTATGTTTTTAATGAGTCACATTTTTGTTTGATATGAAACTGGGCTTCCGTTTGTTGACTTATTTCATATAGTGCATCAGTTTATTATAGACAAGCACACACATAAGCAGTATGGTGATCTAGTACCTTCCCACATAACATTGGGCTGCACAGGTGGAATTATTGGTTGCTCCTCCCATAAAATTGCATGCAGAAATGACTTACATATAGCCTAATACATTACAAGTGAAACTGATTACAGCAGTTGGTGGAAGTAACATGTGCTGTTGGGTGTCAGATTTTCACACTTAGCACCAGTTTTATTGTTACTGGACAGATTAGCTGAATGATAATTGAAAAGTGATGGAATTAAATGTTGACTATTCTCTCAGAAAATTTGTCATTGACCTTGAGTGGGGACCAGTTTGGAAGTTTATTAAACTTACATGAGGAAACCACACAGTATAACTATAAATGTTGTACAGTGGTGTCAGCAGTGCAACTGTAATAGTAGACCATTTACATAATGTGTTATAATGTGAATCAAGTTTCATTTGTTGTGTAGTAGGTTTGTGTCAGTTCTACTAGTAGTCTGGAAACTGCTTGAACTTCCCTGATTGGAAGAATGTCCAACATTAGAGCCTATGTCTCTCATAGATTTCCAATGAGACATTAACACTGTAACATCATAATTTGTTTTTAATTGGGTTTTGCTTTTAAAACCACTGATTGCTTCTGCTGTTACACATTTTTCACATCTTATCTCTAGGTCAGACACTGCAGTTTGTTTATTATATGCTGTACATGGGTTTTAAGTGAAATGTTGAGGCATGGGACGTGGAATACTTTGTATGTTTGGAAAGTAAGTGTGCACTTGCTGTTACTAGATCATGTTGCAAGTACTACCAGTTCTCCTATATTTGTGTTGTTGTAGAAGAGAGTAGTGTACAAAAATGCACACACAGGTTATATAAATGCTCTTTAATTTGATTTTTGCTAGAGATTACTGACTGTGTTAGTGCTTCTAGTGTTCCTAGCACTATTGACCCATTTTGTTTTCTAGTCATTTAGGTACACATGCTGCATACTGTTCATAATGGTGTATAGGATGAAAGCCAAGGGTCCACAAATTTTCCAAATTGGTCTCTTATATTACAGGAAGAACATAGGCTAAAGGTGTTTGAGAACGGAGTGCTGAGGAAGATATTTGCATCTAGAAGGGAGGAAGTAATGGGAAGCTGGAGAATAATGCATAATTAGGAATTTTATGGTTTGTACTCTTTGCTGTATTTTATTGGGATCAAATCAAGGGAAGTAAGATGTGCAGCAGACCAACAGAGAATAGAAGAGCAATGAATTCAGGATTTTGATGGAGAAACCTAAAGCATAGAGGCCACTTGAAGGACCTGCACATAGATGGGAGGATAATACTGAAATGGTTTTTATAGAAATATGATGGAAGGGTGTGGACTGCATTCATCTGGCACAGGATAGAAACCAGGGGTTAGCTGTTGAAATTGGTACTGAACCTTTATGTTCCACAAAGTGCAGGGAATATCATATCTAGGTGGGAAAGTAGCTTCACAAGGAGTTGGTTATTTGGGGTTAAGTTTGGTTAAGTGTAGTTGGTCTTGATTTTAAGTTTTCTCACATCTAATTAGGCTAGTTTCAGTTTTGTACACAATTTTGTGAAGTATCTGTCCAGCACAGTTAACATATATACACATGAAATAATTTTTTTATCATAGTTACTACAAGTGTGGATTCATCTTGATACTTGTTTAGCACTTTTAAAAGCCATTTGCATTTGTTTATTTTTTGTTAATTTCTAAACAGTGCTAGCCACCTGTTTTCCTATCTCTCTCAAAAATTATAAAGATAAATATATGGAAAACTGTAATTTTATTTGTGGCATGTATGAGTCTAAACTTCACATTTTGCACTAGGGGAAGTGCATAGGATTAAGGTGTTTGAAAACAAGATGTGGAGAGAACTGCATAATGGGCTGTTCATAATTTGCGCTTGTCATCAGACATTATTTGGATGAACAAATTGACCGTTTGACACTGAATGTTACACGTTTATAACATGCAGTGGTATGCTTAAAGTGCTGAATGTTATGTAATGTATCTGTGCTTATGCAACCCCATTTCAATTGTAATCTTATGCAGATCACTTTGGCCACTTAATTTTGGTGCTAAATTGGTGAGAGGCTGTGATGGACAGAACATATATCATATGGGAGAAATCAGAAATGCATACAGAGTTGTTATTGGACATTCTGAAGTGAAGAGAGCTCTTGAGAGACATGCAGAATTTGGGAGGTAATATTAAAATGGATCATCACTAAGAGATTAATGCACAGTTATAAGATCAGAGACCATTAGGGAAACCTATGTGTAGGTGGAAATATAATGTTAAAATGCATGTTAAACAGAATGGGTTGTTAGGGTGTGAACTGGATTCAGGTAATGTCAAGCGGTGAAAGAGGTAATGAAACTGTGTTTCATAAAAAGTAGGTGATAACTGGTTGAGTGAATATCAGCTTGCAAAAAGTACTCTTCTGCTTTGAGTGAGTGACATTGGATGTCATGTTTGCTGTACATGATTGTGTGTTCATATGGTGTTAAACTCTTGGGAAACTTGAAACGGAAGTTCACAAAGTAAAGGATGTTGATTATAAGTGCCAGAACTCAAAATATGGGGTGTCATAATAAAACCGCAAAAATTATTATTAATCTTATGATTTGTGTAGGTTGCATATTGTAGTGCAGTCAAGGCAGTAAGGCTGTATGTGTGGCCCATGTTTGGGAGAAAAGTGAATACAAAAGCTTGGTGGCAAATCCTGTTGGAGAGGGAACAGTTGAAAGGCCAGGTTGGAGATGGAAATATCTAACCACTTTCCATAATTTGTGTGAATTTGTATAGTGGGAATGTCAGGTACTATTAAATCTTTTTAATTATTCGGTGTAATTATCTATAATTTGCACTGTAATGTCAAAGTTCTATGCTGTTACCATCTGTGTTATAATTAAATTTGTGGCACAGGGTATGTAGGAGCTCATTTTTGCCTAGCTGATGAAGAAATATACTTTTTATGAGCCCATTTGCATCCTGTTGTGATCTGGTTGAAGTTACATCTTGCTTTTTCTGATTGCTCTTAAACATATGTAGTTAACATTGGAGATATGAAGTTCCTGATTATGTAATTATCTTTTTCATTCTGTTACTATGTTTATTTTATGTCCAGATATTGCTTGTAGCACTTTGCTATCTAAAACACTGCGTCTGTATACATCTGTTATGCTGAAAGCAGGTAAAACTGTAATTTTAAACATTTTGAGTTTAGGAAATGCGAAGATGGCTCACAAGTTAGTGGTAGTACATGTTTTCCTAAATAAACTTTTAAAAACTTGTTTTATTCAGAATTTGTAGTTTTCTCTGTCACCTGTGACCTAACAGTATTTCATATGAGTAGTTTCTGCAGATTATTCATTACTTCCATAAATCAGAAAACTGCATGTAGTTTTTGTGCACCTGCCATGTTTTTGTTTCATGTTGTATACAGTAATTGCCTTAACACACTTTGTAACAGCTGTTTGCTGTCCCGAAATTAGACACAGGCTCCATGTTGGAGAGACCTTGTTAAGCTGGTTGTTCCTCAGCTAGTTAGCAATTTTCTTTGTCTTATGGAACCCAAAGGTCTATCACTGCATTCAAAAGAATCCTCCACTTGTCGCTATCCTGAGCTGGATCAATCCAGTAGACATGCCCTCCCCAATCATGTTGTCACGACACACAATCTTCAAGAGATACATTTTAATATCATCCTCCCATCTATGCCTAGGTCTTAAAGTGACCTCTTTCTGTCAGGTTTACCCACCAAAACCCCATATGTACCTCTTCTCTCCCCCATGCAAACTTCATGCCCAGATCTCATTCTTCTTTATTTGATCACTCAGACAATGTTTGGTGAGGAGTACAGATCATAAAGCTCTTCATTACTCAGTTATCTCCAGCTTCCTGTTTCTTTGGCCCTCCTAGGCTAAAATGTCTCCTCAGCACCCTGTTCTCAAACAGCTGCAGCCTGAGTTCCTCCATCATTGTGAAAGACCAGCTTGCACACTGTGAAAATTACAGGCAAAATTATAGTCTTGTATCTTACACGCTTTATATTTTTGGATGGTAAACTGGAAGACAGAAGATTCTGGACTGAATGGTAGCATACATTATCTGAGTTCAAACTGCCTGCAGTGAGACAGAATTTAAAAAATATGGGCTTACTCATATTATTTGTATGTACTCTTACAGATCCACCAGACTGTCAATTTTAGGGCTGGCATGTCATTAGAATTTGACATCCACTGTTAGATGTAGTAGATTCTGCAAACCAATGACCATGTAAACAGATGTTTGTAACCCAAATCTGATTATATTGAAAAGGTATAATATTTCCTGTCCATATTGGTTGTATGAACAACAGTTTCAGAGCTTAATTCATAAAGTGTATTTTCTGGTTGCATAGGTTTTTAGCCATGTTCACTATTATTATTATTATTATTATTATTATTATTATTATTATTATTTGTGTGTATATCCTTGAAACAGTATCCTGTACATATGTAGGTATACCATGTTTGTGATCTCTCTCCATGCCAGATTTCACAGAAGGTCTGTTAGGTATTGTCATCAAATCTGTAGGTAAAGAAAATCTTCACAGCAGCCATATTGTTTTACAGGCTACAAAAATGTTATCTCAAGAAAGTTCCTTGTTTTTTTCTGCATCTAGTACTCTGAATAATTTCAGGACTCTAAAACTGAAATGGCATACATACAACATGGTGATCTTATCATCCTATGATTTTGTTTTTAACTCTTCAGTGATTGTGAATTTTAAATTCTGACCATTTCGAGCAACAGAGGGGTTTAAATTTACAGTTTCATTAAAAGTATTCATGACGATATAGTGCACCAAGGCCAGCAGTTTGTGAATATAAGGAAAGTCCATTCAGTTTGCTGAGGTCACCATTGAAGGGCATACATATTATGTTAAGATACATTAGAAAACACAAAATTTCATACATCGAATTGGTCACTTCAGAGAGATTTGTGTGGCTGCCTGGTTAGTATTACTTAGGGTGGGTACTGGAAGATTACAAAAGTTAGGTTTGCTTGTATTGAGTCTTTTGCATGTTTCTATGTTGGTTTCTGTGTTGTTGAGAGGGGACTGATGTAAGGATGCACGTACAAGTTCGATATCATAATGAAACAAATTTGGAATAGGTGTATTTCATAATGTACACAGAATTACTGGCGGCACTGTTTGCAGTTTATTAAGTTTTTGTTTCCTTTGTTTATAAAATTCTGTTATTGATTTGTGACATGCATTAAATCTATTTATGGGTTTAAGAAAATAGGGCTTTATTGTGGGTTGTGGCAGAAGTAAATTGGAATTCCTGAATAGTGAAAGTCATCCATGTCAGATTTCAAGTAAATTGTATGTCGGTTTAGGTGCTGATGCAAGGTCAGATGGACATACAGGTGTGACTTTGGAAAGATTTGTGAAAACAATTTAAATGTAATTAGATTCAGCTGAATAGTTCTTATTATGAGATGACACAAAAATAAGAGTTCCTGTTATGTAATCACAGTAAACCATTGCCATTTATGGCTGGTATATATTGAAAATCCCAACAAACAATGAAACTGCAATGCACAAAGTTAAGACCTAATGGGGAAAATGTTACATAACCAGAGATATATGAGGCATGATACTGTATAAATTATTGATTAGTAGTAAACTTTTAAACATTAGTGTTGGGTTTATTGGAATGATCTCTGTTTTCTTGACTGAAAGGTGTCTGGGTGAATGAACAATGTAGAATGCATGTTGGAAGAGAGACAGAAGTCTTTGTGAAGAAAGACTTAATTGTCAGTTTTCCCATCTTGTATGGTGCCTGGACAAGCCCCCATTTCATACATGGACATATACTCAATTTTTATATTCAGATGGTCAGGACAAAGACACTTTGGATGCCCCAAGGCTTTTTGAAGGACATGAAGAAAATTGAATGCTAAATTTTTCAGAGCATTGCCTACTTACAGACATTTCTGTATGTCATCTTCCACCTATACACACAAAGCTTTTTCCATGTTTTTGAGGAAGGATCACTTGTCTTATTTCCCCTGACCTTATTTGTCTTTATGAAATGAGTTTTTGATTCATTTGCATTGCATGGCATCCAATGTCCGCAGCTCTTGTTCCCTTGTCACACTTATCCAACAACTCCACGTATTGTAACAGAGACATCAGTTTTCTCTTAATTATTCCTTCAGCTTCTTTTCAATATGTGCCTTACACTTTCTAGATGTAATTAAAATGTGAGGGTAACATATAGTTCAAGAAATTGTGAAAAGTAAGTGAAAAGCACATTCCATATCATATAGTATTTAAGATAGCAACTGAGAAAGAAGTTGGGCTAATGCAACTGCTGGTGTATTATGCCATGCACCTGTGCATAAACAATTGCAAATGAGCAAGGCACCTACACCATGATACTAGGGAATTCTGCAAATAAGCAAAACCACAATATGAGTATACTTGTGAATGAGGAGGGGTCTACTGTGTAGTGCCATTGGCAGGATGGAGTATATGTTGTGTTTCATTTTTGTTTACTCTTGTTACAATAAAATTTTATCCTGATTAATTTTTGGAAGTTACAGATGAAGTGTGCTTTATATGCTTGCAAAAATGCATGTAAACCATGTAAAGTGTCCATTATTTTTGTCTGATTGTAATGAAAATTGTAATTGCTAGACAACTGTCAGTGAAATCGTGTGTAGATTTATAAGAAATCTGTGTAATGGAGTACATAGTGATACCAGGTCACAGATGGACTGACATTAACTGCATATGAGTGTGATGGTTGGTGATAAATGGAATTGGTTGAGGGTCATGTCAGTTATCATTGTTATTGGTGTTGGTGTGATTGATGAATGGAACTGGTTGAGGGTAATGTCAGTTGTTGGTGTTGGTGGTGGTATGATTGGTGCTGAATGGAACTGGTTGACAGTCATGTCAGTTATTGTTACTGATGTTGGTGAACTTTAGGTGCTGCTGTCAGAGAGAGACTTAATTTTCTCTGGAAGGGCTTAGAATTGAGTGGCACACATCAACTTGTTGTCTCTCCTAATGATGTCATTTGATTGGGAGAAAAATTTATACTGTAAGTAAAAAAGTCAAAAGTTGTATTATGTGCCTTTAAGAAGGTTTCTTTTCCAAAGAAAACTAAATAAATATTTATATCTTGACACCAGAATGCAGCAGAATAAAAATGTTACAATAGCTAATAAATCCTTAAAAATGTGGAGAGTGATTTTAAAAAACTTATTTTTGGTAGGAACTGATGAGTAGATTAAGTATGGGGAATGCTTGCTGTTCAGAGTCGTTAAAATTGCTCTTTTCTTGTACATGACTGTCATGAGAATCTAGGAGTCTGATTTTTGCCTTCTGTTGTAAGTATGTTGACAAAACTGTACTAAAGTGTGGTTTTTCCTGTTGAAACTTGGCTTGCCACACTGAGGGAAGAATATGCTGGGTGAGGATTCTGGTTTGTGAGCTGTGATTTTGTGTTGTTTGGTGCTCAACATTTTGAAAGAATGTAGTTTCAACCTCTTCATTGGTGAGCATTCCAAGAAGTTTGACCCTTGATGGTGAAGGCACCATCGTTTCCCAAACGTCTGGAACTGCACACCAAAGGACACAATGTCACATTCCAGAAGACCTTAATTTTCAGCAGCACCACTCTGAGAACCTCATATCTTGCAGCATCAAGGAAATTTCAGAAGCAGATGCTATGGGGAGTGTTTGGGTTTAAGAGGAAGGAACAGTGGCTGGATGAAATTGCATAACATTGTTTGTAGTCTTCACTAAATACTCTTTTTACCCAAATGAGGTTACTCCATATGTAAGCTGATATCCCTTTGTAGTTGGCAGTTGTCAGGAAAATACGTATATCAAACACTTTGCCCATGATTATAAAGTGATCCCTTATTTATGAGATGATGAATTAGAAAAACTTCTTGTCTTCATGTAAGTATGGTATTAGTGTAATTAAATGTAGGAGGATAAGATGGATGGACCATGTATCATTCATTGCTGAGATGGGAAGTGTATTGTGCACTACGGTAAGAAACCCTGAAGAGAAGATATCACTTGGAAGACATAGGCTTAGATGATATGATACTATTAAAATAATTTTTAGCAAAGAAGTTTGTTGTCATTATGTAATTTATGTAACAGTACTCAGCAGTTCAAACTGAGTAGTGTTGAATGATATGATGATTGATGAATAATGAATTGGAATATATGTAGAAGGAAATGCCTATACCCTAATTTCGGGAGCTGGCCTGGAGGGACGTAGAAAAGCCATGAAGAACCTCAGAATTGACTTGTACCCCAACCAGAGCTTAAAGGTCATCTTATGAATAATTAAGAATTCACTTTTTTACAAAATTGGATATTCCTTGAACTGAGCACCTACTTACTGCCTAAGGACTTTCCCTTGGAGTTCAGTGGATTACTAAAATATTTCCTCTGCATAAATATGTAATTTGCTAGGTTAAAAGTTGTGACTTCAGCCCAAATTTTATTAGGTAATGACATATATGTCATGTTTGTAGGGCATTGTGTGCGTGGTGGTAGAGTTTGTTATGGAGTTGGAATGTTGCCGTTGTCATAAACAGGGTTCAGCATTTATTGCATTGCAGAAAAGAAAATTGAAAGAGATGCAGCTTTTGTCTTCATCACACCTGTCTTATTTTGACTGAAAATATTATTCAAATTTGGTAGAGGCACTGCATCAGCTTAGTGGTACATTTCTGCTTCTGCCCAAATTTTTAATGTCTTTTGTATTTTCTGACTCCCAAACTCATCTTGCCAGTAACTGACTGTAATTGTCCTGGCCTACAGTAGCAGCCTGTTACAGAAACCATGTGCAAGCTTGGCTGTACCTCTTGCATGATAATCCTAATCCTTCCCAGTGCTGTGTCTAGTTGGTCAGTTATGAATTTTGTGAGACAGATCATTGTCATAAGTATTTCCGTCTTTTTGGTGGTGGTCCTAGGCTCATTTGTTTCTTGGTTAATATATGGTCAGTAGGAGATCACACTTTCGGCATGGTTACTGATAGTGTGTGACTTCTTGTGCATGTAAACTTTGTAATTCCATCATTATCACTTCCTTTCATCATTGATTGTGAAAGAGTGTAACTTCTTTCCGTTGCATAAAACACATTAACAATTGACAGCAACTTTTCAATTTGTGGTACATGTGTGATTTAAAGTTGTCACAGTGTTACCAGTTTTTTCTGGGGTATGACACTATGCGCACTGGTAATTAAGGCTGCTTTGAAAGTGTAGGTAGCAAGCTTCCGTGCCGTACATGCTGTAATGTCCCAGAAGACAGTTTCGTGGAATGTTTTCCACTGGCGTGTGATACGGGTCATCTAGCAAGTGTTTTATGAGTTATGTCTTGATGCTAATTGTTGGTTGTTCAGAAATTATGTATGGCGTGTAGGATTTGATATAAATATTTTAGTTCCAGGCTGTTGTAGATATTTTTGACATTGCCTTTTTGAAGGTTGCCATACAGTATAATAAGATGTTGAGATATCATTGGATGTACCCATTATTAAGTAACATTCATTATTCATAATTTTCATACAACTCTTTTGGAGGGGAGCAATCTGTGTGAAAAAACAAACATTAACACCTTGTAAATGATGTTTCTTGTAGTTTCTGTGGTTCTTGAACAGTATTACACCTTAATTTCAATGTAGTCATCCGAGTCTAGTCTGAAAATATTGCAGATAGCATGTTCACAAAATATGTGTTCAGGCCTCTATTTTTTCATGAGTTTCTGCAAAATAATCCTTGTTAGATCACTTGCCATTTTGTGGTGTACTGGCTGAAAACCACTGAGGTGCTGAATTTATCCAGTATTTGAATTTACATTACATAATATAGCAATGTGGGCAGTATATCAGAGTCCCAAATGGAATAAGGTCTTTCTTCATTTCATTCATTTGTAGGCCTTTCTTTCTTTCTTCCTTCCTTTCTTTCTTACTTTCTTTTTTTCCTGCATAGATGTGTTACAGGAAAAATTCAGTGCACATTTAAAACAAATAATAGAGAAGATTCGTTGAAATTACATAAGATAATGGCTGTGCCATTGCTCCTATATGTACTTGAGAATTGTTGTTTAATGAAACGGCTTGAAAGAAGAATTGACATAACAGACATAGAAGTTTTGAAGTCAGTTGCAGGATGTATATTACATAATACCATAAAACAAAATAAGAAAGGAAATAAATATGTACAATTTAAATGAAATTGTGGTGTATTATAGATGCAAGTGGACAGAACATTTATTAAGAATGAATGATAGTTCTGAAATTTTTGTATGAATACATTTCATTCAGCAGAAGAAACATAGATTGACCTGGAGAGACAAGCACACATGAAGATGGAACAAGCCTGGAATGGCTCGTAGTCTGTTGTTGCTGTTGTGATGGTGGTGGTGTTGAAGAATTACTACTGCACAACCATACAGTTTGTACACTCATTAATGGCCTTTCTTTTGCCACCACATTTTGACATCTAACAAGCATTTGTCATCAGATGGTTTGATAGATGAAGTACCACAGAACTTCATTGAATAATGGTGTAATGTCACCATCATAAGGGATCCATTGTGGAAGTTTACAATTTACTGTCGTAATTCTTACACAACTGCCCTTGCTTCAAAATCATAACTGTATGGCTAACACATTTTACTGAGTAACTTATGTTCCATCAAAATTTCAAAATTGTGATTTTTTTATTAATATTTGGAATCCCTCCCAGTTGATTGTTTCCTTAAAATTGTTTTAAAATATTCAGGTACATGGCTGTGTGGAGTTTCTTTGAGCTTAGTTGCAGTATTTAGTCTGAAGTATTGCTGTGATATAATCATACCATATTTGTATGATTGTAGTGTTCGGCATGTTAAAACTTTCTAGGTATCCTTCTTTCTGATGTCTTCTGTGTTTCTATTTTTGTTCTCTTCGTTCCATTTACACCTTTTTACCACCACTGTGAGCAGTATATCGGGTTCTGTGACCCAAGCTTCAAGAGAGTTGTGGGATATGACACTACATATAGAAAGCCATGTTGGGACCAAATTTTAGGGAATCTGAAAATTTAGATTGTGGTCTCTTGGTTGGTTATTAATGTTTAAGAAGAGACAGGTTTCTGTAATGAAGTATTGTTTGCCAAATTCTGCATGTAATCATGGAGAACATTAGCTAATGACATTTTTGAGTATAAATTGAATCTTATAAAATGTTTCTTGCTCCTTATTGCTAGAAGGAAGTGTACTGTTTGAATTGCACAGTATGGAACACCAAATTTAGTAAGAAATGACCTCATTCTGTATGTTGTGGGTTCCTGTCTTATCTTCCAAACTTAACATATGGAGTGTAGATTAAGATGACTGTTTTAAGTGTTACGTTGTGCTGTTGAAATACATTATTACATAGCACAACTGTTGTCATATTTTATTGTATATTTTATTAGACTGTAATTGTTTGTGTTGCAGCAGGATCCATAGCTGTTCATAATCACTGGATTGAGCTACCATTGGAGTGACAAACAAGTTGATAGGAGTGGAACTTTTTCCCAGCCAGAGTGGGACTATGTGAGTCTGATCGGTATGTTTACCATGCTCGCCATAGACTTCACGTCAGACTTGTTGGGCCATTGTTGCATGCTGTACGGGTGAATGAGTTTCTTTAACTGAAAGTTCTAAGATTGAGTGAACATTGAGGTCTTGTTGAATGGCCAGCCAAGTCCCTGGGTCCTGGGTCTTGGACAAACATACAGATAAATGGGCACGTGTTATGTGCTTGGTGCCAGAATATGTATGGGTGGTAGTATGTCCTTTGTAGGGTGTCAGGGGACTGTGATGTAGCGCCTGTGTATTTAATGTTGTTCTGTCAACTTCATTGTATAATATGAGAATGTAATGTATTTCTGAATGTTACAATGCATACTGTTGTGTAATGCTTTTCAGTAAATGAAACAGCATCAGTCATAGAACATCCTAATACAAGCACAGAATTATGTAATGAATAATGTCACACACTGTCTGGAGTCTTCTAAATTAAGTACACTGGATAACATATATCCTAACCACAGGTATGTTCCGTGGCATTCAGGAGGATTACGTCATCCTTCAGGAAAATGTTCCCTAGGTTAAATTACATTGATACAACCAAAAACACCCATATCTGAAGTGCAGTGGTTATGGAGATAATGTCAAGATAAGTTTTAAAGAATGTGCATAAGTGTGTACTTTTGTTGATACCAAATTCATATTAAAATGAGGAATTTATAGTTCCTAAAAGGGTAACGTTTGTACCTTACGTCCATTTAATATGTGAGTGGTACAGAGTCATAAATTGAGCAATTTCTAATTTATTTGATGGTTCGAGAGTCATTGTTTTTATTACCACTGTAAAATTAATGCATTGCTTGTTTAAAATATGAAGTACTTTTACATTAAGGGATACAGATACTGTGAGAATGGGTCTTATTGAAATTTTTTGGTAAGTTTGCCTTAAACTGAAGTCAGTCTGATCTGTGTGAGTTTGATTTCTTGTAGTGTTGATTACAGTTTGGGAATCATTTCTGCATTCCTAGAAGCTGAACAGTTGTAGGGGAAATGGATCCACAGAGTTCAGTGCTGAAGAGTGGTTAGGTGAAATTATGTGTTGTAGCATAGTTGATACTTTGTTTTCAGAGATGGCAGCAGACAGTGATGGTGATCTGATTGAGACAGTTATAACATGTGAAGGTGATCTCAAAGATCCGAACTTCCCTGAGAAGTTTAAATTAATTGTGCAGGGATTGCGTGACTTGCTCTGTACTGGTAAGTTGTGATTCTGTATTGAAATGGTATTTTCTGAATAGCACCATGTGGAAGACCTAGATATAGGTGGGAAGATGTATTAAAATGGATCTTGGAGAAACAGGACTGGGGGACTTAAACTGGATTGATCTGGCTCAGGATAGGGACAGTTTGCATGCTGTTTTGAATTCAGTAATGAAGTTTTGGGTTCTATAAAATGTGGAGAATTTTGTGACTAGCTGAGGAACTTTTAGTTTCTCAAGAAGAACTGTACTACCTGGAGCAGTTTGTATTTGAAATGAACATTTGATTTCAATTATTATGCTTTGTTAATTCTGTGAAACAGCATGCCATGTGAACTTGCCATTATTTTCATCCTTACACATTTCTACCTTAGAGGTTAAAATTTTGAATCAGAGTGGTAGTGAAGGTATACAGTGGCTTTGTTGACTGCTGGGTAAGGCTGTATATTTGAAAATGTAGTCTCACTTCTTATTGCTTGTTGTATTCCTTTGCCCAACTTGCATCCTTGAAAGGACCCACATGCTTTGCAATTTGTTATTTGAATGCAATGTAAATACCAGTAACATCATTAAATGAATTATAATTGAGCGGAATACTAGAAGAGTCGGAGAATGACAAGCAAGAGTGTGAGAGGTTAATATATTTTAGTTAACAGAGTAAGGAAATTAAGACACTGCAGAAATAAGAAAAAACAAATGGATTAGTGGAAGGTGAACAGGTCCAGTTTAAAAATATACTAGTAACAGCAGGCTAGGAAGTATGTGGAGGGAATATCATCAGGGTGAAACAACTGGATATTAGGGACAGTGAGGAAGAAGAGGGGCATGGAGTAACTGACTGGAAGATATTGGAGGTTTAAAGTTTATTTTGGTGCAGTGGTTACATACAGTGTAGTGTGATGAATCGTGAGTGGCATGTGTGGGATGTAGGATGAACTATATGTATTGCCAAGAAATAATCATATACAGTGTTCATTAATTTAAAATTGAGAAACTGTGTGGTCAAGTGCATATTGTGCTTCATCTCTGAAACACCTCTTTAATTCTAGTGATGCTGATATTAAAAAATTTGGATGCTGTTGGCTTTGAAAATAATTTTGGCTGTCCGCATGTCTGGTTTAACTTGTGCAGTCAAGACGAGTGATTGTTCATGCGTCAGTATTCTTTGTATTGAGTTATTTCAGAACATCTTATTTATTATGTTGTGGACAGCATTCCGTAACTGATAAACTCCATGGAGTAGAGTCCTTCCTGAGAAGCTAACAGGTCCTTGACTAGTCACGAAATATTCCATGTTTTACAGAAACAGAAGGTTCATAACACATTTACAAGAGCCAACCACCTCCCCCTATCCTGAACCAGATCTATGCAATCTATGTCTCCAATATTTTCCTCCCATCTATGCCTATGTCTTCCAAGTGGTTATTTCTCTCAGGTCTCCCAACCAAAACCCTGTGTACACCCTTTCTGTTTTCCATACATGCCATGTGCCGTACCGTTCCCATTCTTGATTTGATCACCTGAATAATGTTTGGTGAGGAGTACGGTTCATAAAGCTGCTTGTTATGTAGTCTTCTTCACTCACGTGACACCTCATCCTTCCCATGCCCAGATGGGCAGCAGTCTGTTGAGATGTGAAAAGTTGTAGTGCATATAAGAAGTTCTTCCTGAAATTTTGTAATCTAAAGTTGTGACGTATATACTGTACGTTTTTGCAAGTGTTAGGCACTATGAGCAGCAGTATTGCCAATGAAAAGAAGTTTGTATAAATTTGAAACTACTGCTCTGTAAAGGTTGAAATATTAATTACAATAGGAATAATTTCTGAGGAGGACTGTTTTTCAGATATTAATGTCTGTTGTTCAGGTAAAGGTGAATCGCTGCGTGTTGCAAAAGTGGAGCCATGGAATTCTGTGCGAGTGACATTCACCATCCCACGAGAAGCAGCGCTGAGGCTGCGTCACCTGGCACAGCAAGGTGACCAAGCCCTCACACAACTTGGCATTCTCTCGGTGCAGGTTGAAGGAGATCAGGTAATTATTGAAATGTGTATATCGACTTTTAGCCTCGGTCGAAGTATTAAAATTGTGAAGACTGTATAAATTGCTAGTAATGGCATATATAAACTTCTTTTGTTTTGTGTGTGTGTTTGTAGAGCCGGAGGAACACAGATCTCTTTTGATGATAAAAAGAAGTAAAATTTCCTTTACAAACTCTTGATTTTTTGGCATCAGCCATTGAAGATAGAAAGAGGTACAATGTTGTTATAACCACTCCATATGTATTAACTGCATCATATTGGAATGTAATGTAGATGACATGTAAAACATTTGGCAGTTTCCTTTAATTTGAATTTGAATAGAAGGGATTTTCTGTACTGTTGTTTTTTGTTAAATGAAAATTTTATTTTCAGCTCTTTTGCCCCCATTCCATATCTTCAGTACTGCATCTGTTTTAGCGTAATAAAACAATGCATAACGCAGGAATTTATTTTACATTACATGGCACACCTAGTCGTGTTGTTTGCTTATCTATAGAAAAATTACATTCTTAACATTTTTGCATTGCACCCTGCATCCCTTACTTTTTCACATTTGCTCTGTCCGGCATATAGAATGATACACTTGATAACTCCTTTATCTTAACCTGCAAGTGGAGAAATGGATGTGTCTGGGGACTTAAAGGTTACCCAATCTTCTAATTAAAATTGTGAAACCCCCCTGCCTTTTTTTAGGTTATTTCACTACGCATAGCTGGTCGTTTTGGAGGGGAGGCACAGGAGATTGTATTAAGAACAGCCAGTTCAGGACCTCATGGAAGTGATGAAAATGGTGGTTCATCAGCTGTCTCTGGGGCCACTTCTATTACTGCAAATGTGTCTGGGAATTCTGTACCTTCCACAAGCAGTACAGCTGTGATGCAGGATGGTGCTACTGTTGCTGGCCCAAGCCATGCAAACAGTGGTACTGTGGCAGGTCTAGCCAACATTTTGGCACAGTCTGTAGCAGCAGCTGTGGGAGGTATGTATTTGTATGCTTGTGCTACAGCCATTGATTTGTGATAATCAAGATTAATTGCAAGGCCTGTGTTACATATTTTAATACATATGAAGAATGTGTGAACTGTGTTTGAGTTTAAAAAGTGGGACTGTTTTCACCAAATTATTGCACATGAAAATTTTCATATATAAGGAGCATATTTCCATTACCATTCTCAGGTATCACAAATATTAGCCTATACAATTAAATGAAGAAAGTGATTTACTTTGTATGGAAATTACTGTAAGTGTACTTCCATGGTGCATTTTACACAAGTCGTGCAACACGTGAAGGCTAGTAATGCCTGCGATTTGGTTGTTTCATATTTTGGACTTGCAGTGACCATGTGCAGTCAAGTTAGGAGACATGAAAAGCTCCCCCTTACCTTTCTCAGGTTCTTATGGTCTAATGTCATTTCACACACCTAAACTAGCCAAAAAACCAAGTTTTTGTGTGCAGTGGCATGGTAAATCTACCTCTCCATAGTATTTGAAAATGAAGTGGGCTAAATATTAATATCATCTGTGGCAGTAAACTTCAGCCACCATGTGTACTATATATGGGACTGGCTTACTGCTACGCCCTAGTGATCATGTTTTATATATTTCTTCAAAAGATATACTTACTGAAATGTTTGTGACATGCTGCACACACACTCCATTTTTTCCCTCTACAAAATATCACGTGTTTCATCTTTTTTTGGTTAATAAAATATTTACATTTTACATGAAGAGTGCTCAGAAAATTAAATGTCCAAATTCATCACCCAGAGGTTAAAATATATTTCATTGGTTATTGTATGTTGTTTATACAAGCAGGGAAGCTGTGCATGTTGGACCACAAGTAGAGAATTTAGTCTTTTGAGAAAACTGAGTGTTGCAGCAGTCCTTGGTGTATGTGCATCTTTGTAGTCAATATGTCATTGCTGTAATGAAATTAAAATATGAAATGCAATAAATTATATTCTGTTATAAGTGATGCAGTGAGAAAGATGTGAACAAAGTTTCTCTTAACGTTTAATTTTTAATTGATGTAGCATTCAGATAAACATGTTCTTCACAGGTGCATATAAAGTGCATATAGTTACAAGTTACCTGTGTTGTTGTTTTATATACATAATCTCTGCTGCATTTTATAGCAGATGTTTGCCATTTGCAAGCTGAAAACTGTACAGAAGAATTTATATGAATGTAAAATTAATAAGTCAGATTTTATATATCCATTGTTAAAAATGTAATGTTTATAATGTTATGTCTAGCTGCTACCACTTGATGTTATGTCTAGCTGCTACCACTTTTTTTACACTGTATATGTAAATTCTGACTTGTTAAATTTATACTTGCATAAATTCTTTGAATCGTTGTCTCCCTGAAGATGGCAAATGTTTGCTAAAATATGTAGGAGAGATTGTATATACAGATAACTTACAATTTTACACATTTTGTATGCGTTTGTTGGTGTATATAATTGAGTAAAATGACAATGCATAAAATGAGTGATATTAATTGTGTACTTTGTAACTTTCACATATGGAGGATTGACTCCGTTTGGAAGAGTTATTGGCTAATTGATACAGATAGATACATCCCGCCTTGTGGTTAGTGGCCAATGATTATTCATTTGAGAATTTGAAATATATTTGGTCATTTAAAAATCATTAAGTTCAAAAATTGTGGTCATATAAAGAAGTATTATATTGTGTTAATGAAAAGTTCTGGAAGTATGAACTGGATTGAATTAGTGTAGGACAGACTGTGAGAATGGAGATGAATATCTCCTTAATGTACTTATGTAGGAAGGTTCTTGATCAGTTAAATGACTGTCAGGTCTTCAAGGAACGCCATTATAATGAAGTGAGGTTACAGTTCATGTTACATGAGTTTGTGGTAATGGGTTATATCAATTTACATTTGTTTGTATCCTCTTACAGTTGCAGGAGTTGCAGCTTCCGCAGAACAATTCCGTAGCCCGAATGTTGTGGCACCAACAGATGGTGATCCAATTCCTCCATTTCCACCACCCAAACCCACATCAGATTCTGTGCCTAGCCCAAATGTGATACAGTCTACAGGACAACCTGTTGCAATGGCCTCAACTTCTCGGGGTTCCACACATCATTATCACGCACCCTTCCCTTATGCAAGCATGAATCATGCAGCACATGCCATGCAGAACAGGGCATCAGAGTCAAATCACCACCACCATAATTCCACACCTGTGGCTACAGGAACAGGGAATTTTAACCATCATAGTTTTGCAGCACCACCTCCCCCGCCTTACCCTGGTCCTTCCCCCACACCCACTCCAAGTTCTAGTGGAAGCATTAGTGGAAATGCCTTACAGCAACCATCAACAGCACAGCCTTGTAAACCTCAGGCTGGCCAGCCTTATTGTGCAGCAAATAAACCACCATCACAACAGCCTGGTGTCATCGGCCCTAGGACTGTTGGTACCAACAATGTGGCATTGTCAAGCCCATTGCTTGTAAATTTGCTGCAAAATGATGGCTCCACAGGTGTGACGCCACCTGCAGCAAACTCAGGTATGAACATTTATGGTGAATTTGGTTGGAAGATGGAACACAAATGAGAGACATGAGAAGGGCCTACAAAAGTTTAGTCAGAGTCTGAGGGGAAAAGTTAGGTTCAAGATCTAGGTACAGTTGTGAGGATAATATTAAAATTGAAGGTAAATAGTGCTTGTGGTTGTAGAGTGGACTGCTTCTCAGTAGGATTCAGCAGGACTATTGTGTGACTGAGTCTTTGGGTCCCACACAAGGCAAGTAAATTTCTTGATTATCTGCATTTCGGTTTCTTGAGGAGGACTCAGTCTCATGATACTAGTTTAGAATTATTAAGAAGTACTGTCTCGTATGTTTCCATCTCTGTAGGTTATCAGCGTATGACATATCCAGTTTATTGTGTTTTTGTAACTTGTTCTCTTGTACCCTTTAGAGCTAGTTTTTTTTAAACATGGTAACATAATTGTAGATGTAACCTGTCATATTTCCTTGCAAATTATGTAGTCTGTTTTTAATAGGAATGTTTGGAAGAAGTATATTGGACTTCTGTCCATCATTTCTGAAGGGCCTAGTGTGAATGAACAGTACTTCTAGGAGAGCAATGCATAGGGGAACAGTAAAAAGAGGTTTCACTGTATGTTTTAACAGTGATTGGTAATTGCATTTTGTTATAGCAGTGTTAATTTGCTTTACAGGGGCCAACAAAATGCTGCCTCCTCCACCAGGAAATATCTCAAGTGTGGGAGATAAGTCAGCAGTAATAGGCAGGGTCAGGGGTCCACAGCACCAAGCAGTGCAACAACAACAACAACAGCAGCAGCAGCAGCAGCTGAAGAAAGTTCCAGTACGACGAAGACCAGGTGAACCTCCTACACCAGTGGGTACCAACACCCTCCAGCAACATACTGACCTTACTTCTACTTCATGCAAGCTTCAGCAGTTACACCACCATACTTCCCATCAGCAATCTGCCTTTGTGAATGCAGTAGGTATATCATCTTACCAGGTTGGCAACTCCTCCACTTCGTCTACACCTTCTCCACCATCTGTTCGTACTGATTCCCCAGGCCTGCATCATCGGACTTTACATAACCCACAGCAGGCTCTTGGAATTTCTGAAACTTGTGTTACAAGTCAGCAATCCACCGGAGTTCCAGTACAACAGCTGGTCTCAAACTCTGTAGCTATCGCGGCTTCTTCGTCAGTCCCCACCCTTTCAAATCACCAAATAATCTCGACAGTCCCTTCACCTCATCCCCGACATCATCTATCAACATCAGCTCTCCAGCAAAAGGTATATTCTTCAGGAACTCCTCAAGAACAATCTGTTTTTACATCCACATCAAGAGGTCATCAGATACAAGCAGGGTCTTCATCACATCATCAAACACAGCAGCTTGCACAGCCTGTAACACACCATCAGCCACATTTGATTCAGTCTCCAGCAGCCTCTGTTAGATTACAGCAGCAGCAGCAGCAGCAGAGACCATCACCACTGGAGAGGCTTCAGCCTTCAGCAACACCCATGGCAGCTGGTGTAGGTACAGTTTTGACATCTCGAAATACTGGCAACACTGTACTTGCACGTCAGCAACCTCCACATTTTATGCAAGGTTCTGCAATCCCATCTGCATCCAATCCACCACCATACCCTCGCATACAACAACAACAACAACAACAACAAGTAAGGCTACACCAGCAGCTTCAACAAAGATCATTACATCAACCCGTGACAAAGGACCCAGGAACAGTTCTGCCACAGGCACAGGTGAAATCTCTAGCTTATGGCCACAGCACCAATGACTATTCAAGACCATATGGAGATGGCCGTATCGGTAGTTCTTCATCTGTGGTCCCAAATAGTTCTGCGAAACCAGTACCACAGCAACCAGTGCGACATCAACCAGGGGCATTGCTTACTTCCTCAACAACAGTGGGTACTGGTCAGAATACTTCTGTAGGTGGTTGGCAGCCAGCCAGAGTTGGCCAACCACAGCAGAATTTTGTCACTGCAAATCATTCATCAGCACAACCATCATCACAGCAACAGCAGACTCAGAATAATGCCAGCATAATCCAGCAGCAGAGAACAGTGTTCCAGCATCATTATATAACCCCACATCAACCACAGCAATCTTCACAGGATCAGCAGGGTTGCAGAGACTTGGGAGAGGCTCTCAAAGATACTAGTCATCAGGCAGCAGAAACATCTGAACCTGTTCCAAGTCCTCCTGCCTCACCTCCACCTCTCACTTCTCGGGGAAAACGTCGCCAGTTTCTCATTAATCCTCTAACAGGTCACTTGGAACCAATGCCAAGTGAGGAGAGCAGTTCTGAAAGTGAGCCAGAAAACCCCTCGAATTCGGAAACAGGGGGAAACTCCAAGACCAATGATACAGCTTTGGATGATCCTTTCTTTTACTTTCCTTCTCCTCTAAATGATCGATCTAACAACTCATTATACTCTGATGATGATGATGATGTCAGCAGTACAGGAACTATATCCAGGAGAGCTGATACAACCACTACAACAGATCAGTCTGATTCTGAGGCAACAGTGAGGTCAACTGGTAGCGATGCTTCTTCTTCAACTGTTCGGTACCACCATCACAGACCTAGGAAACCATGCAGCCCGCCACAACAAGTTGTGGCACAGCCAGGTGGCCCAGGGGAAAAGATCAAACTGCGGCTGAAGCTTGAAAAAAGTGAACCCGTGACTTCAGCTTACAAAGTTGATGTTTCATTTGTAAATGTTCCAACAGCTAGAAAAACTGATGGGCGCTCAAGTTCTATTGCTGGTGGAAGGCTGTTTGGTGGGTCTGCAGGTGGACAGGCAGGTACAACAGGCCCATCCAGTGTTAGTAGCTGTGTTGGAGCCAACACAGCTGGGCAGACTGGAGAAGAGCCGCGAGTACCACCCCTACACATTTCTCTTCGTGGCCGCAATGCAGCCGTTGTTGTGAGTTCTAAGGACAGCAGCAGTAAGAAATGGCAGCATAATAAGGACATGTTTGGTGGTAGTGGTGGTGGTGGTGGTGGTGGTGGTGGTAGCAGCAGTGTAGGTAAATCAGGAGAACCATCTACCACCAAAAGATCATCAGGAAAAATTAATCGTTCATCTAAAATCCGTGACAGTGCAAACTTAGTGGGAGTTGGTGGAACAGATAATGTGCTGGGGGAAGGGGAACCAGGAGCAGTTGTTAGGATAAAGAAACCTGCCACAAATGTTTATGCAGCATCCTTGCCTCTCACAGGAGGAAAAACAGTCTCCTCAAGTGGTAAACTTTCAACAAAAACTCTTATAAAAGCCAGTGCAAGTGATTCATCATCTACAAAGAGACAACAGCATATGAGTAGTTTGATGCCAAATGAACGGACGGTGGGATCAGATGTTGTTCCTAAGGTTAGAACGAAACTGAAAACGTCTGATAAACGAGGTGGTGAACATGATTGTGACCGGGATTTGGATGATGTTCCATTGAAGTCTCGTATGAGGAATGAAACTGGGGAGATTGCAGGGTTAGGATCAGGAGTCACTTCTCAGCAGCAGCGTGGAGGAAAGGGGCCCACTAGTACTAGTACAACAGTGTCAGGAAAGAATTATCCTTCTTCTGGAGTGGGAGATTCAGAGTTTACCGTTTTATGCCAGCAGGCAGAAAAGGAGAGGACTGGAGGTTTAAAGTCATCTCATTCAGTATCAGAACATAAGGTTTCAGGTATTAAAACCAAGCGCAGGGACTCTAGGAAGAAATCGTCTTCATGCAATTCGGGAAAAGAAAGTTCTCACTTACGAGAGCAGATCTTGTTATCTGGTGGTGGGATAGTTGACAGTCAGGTTCGTGATAGTTTGCCACTTAATACAGCTAGGTGGAGGAAAGGTGAATCAAGCCCAAGCATAGCAAATAGTGCCACATTGAGTGGCAAAGCATCACGTTCCCCATCTCCATCACTGAATCGACGTAATAAGTCGCAGTCTGAGAGGGTAGATTCGTTACAGAAGAGTGGAGGGACAAGTTGTAAAGTTGTTCTTACTCAGAGTGCTGCAATTAGAAGAGGTAGTGAGAGTGATGGCAGGGGTGAAAATGGAATAAGGAATAGTGCTTCAGATGAAAAGAGAAGGCGACACAGCTCAACAGAAGATGATAAGGATCTCAAAACAGGTTTTACAGGTATGTATATTTGATGAGATTGGTAATTGCACTTTAAAGTAATGCAATCTGGAAAGCATAAATCTTTAGAGATACTGGAGGAAACACTCGCAGAGATTTTGCTGGATGGAAACTAGCCAACTATAATATTAACTTGTATTGGGTGTGTGCAGTTCACTACTATAACAATATACACATGGTCCATCTGGCTAAGTGTTGTGTTATAGTAACATTAGAACACCCCAATGTTTTGAGGTACCCTGTAGCAGCCATGACTTTGGGATTACGCTGATACCTCTGTGCATGCTTGTTTTATGCTTGTATGTTGCAGTGAACCCCCATTTAAGGCTTCTTTGGGGGGTAGTGGGTAGAAGGGGTCACCAAGAGATTATTGGTTTGGCAATAGTGACACTGAATATGCAGTGTGGAACATTGACTGGGGTTTTACTTTATTTATAAATCTCAGTACCAGGAGAGGTATTGTTAGACAGAAAGTCAACATGACTGCCATTCACACCAAGTTGTCATCAGCTCTGCATTAGCAAAGTCTGAATGGGTTAAAATAACTTAAATACTGCAATATGTAAATCACCTTCAAGTGTTTTTTGTTTGGTGGGGTAAAGAAGAGTCAGTGATAGTTGAAAGGGATCTCGGGTAATTGTACAGGGGATAGACGGTAAAGTTGTCCTTGTGAATGCTGTGGAGGCTTGTGGTGGGAGTAGAGGTGTAACTCCACTTTTCCTTAACTTGACACTGGTTGCAGAGGAGTGGTCAGCTTCATGCCCTGTTCAGGGAAAGAACCCAGACCCACCTCCCAAAGTACACAATCACATCACCCATCTTCACAGTTTTGTCAGCTCTGGGTTAGTGCCAGCTGAATGAATTACGTGACGACTGAATATAGTCACAAAAACAACAGCTAGACACACATTTGTACTTGGGGCAGAGGGTAGGGAATAGGGATGGAAGGTGGACTACTGTCAGAATACAGAACACCCATTGTGGTCTTACATGCCATACCAGTGATAACCCATCAACTGCAATATTACAGTGTAGTGTTATTCATAATATTGTACTTTATAAATATGATTTTGTAACAGAGTGCAGTACGGGGTTTTTATAAAAGAATGGTAGGTCGTTGAACATCAGTAATATAGGATTTGTGGGATATAAAGCAGTATAAGTGTCAACACTAGATTCCATCACTGAGTTTTTTCACACACCAGGTGGTGCCCCCACCCCCACACCTACTGCTCACTCAAGGCCACAACATCTCAGTGTCTGTCGTTGGTGCCATTGCAACTGTAGTTAATGTTTACGGACAAAAAAGCACATTGTGTCTTGTGGTCATATAGCCCACGTGAAATTCTTGTGTTTTTCTAGTAAAATAAAACATTTTGTTCTTTTTCCTAACCAGGTTTTCTCCTGTACTTAAAGGAAGTTGTTAACACCTCATTTTTTTATTTGTAATAATCTATGTTGTAGAGATTTTGGCAGTCTAGGTTCAAACCCCTGGTGAGGGCAAGGAGTCTCTCCACACACGTCCAGACCTGCCCTGGGGGTCAACCATGCTCTTGGACAATGGGTTCTGGGTTTCTTGGCAAAAGATAGATTAGCTTTGGTGTGGTGTTGACTGTTCATCCAGTCTGGTTCTAAACTAAAGCATGAGGAATGCTATACCTCTACTCCTTCACCTGTTGCAGTCATGGCATGTTATGGTGGTGTCTTTACCATTATCTTCATAGTAGTGTCAGTGTGGAACCTAGGAGGGATAAGTATTATAAAGTATCAAATGATACGAAACATACTTTGGGAGGCTTGTAGAAAGATGAAATATTGAATTTTTTTTAATAATCTGCAACCAGGCATAGGACTCGGGCAGACGATGAGGAAGATAATGGCTGTATCCATAGTTACGTTCTTTGATTAGTTGAATAGTGAGGAAACTGGATATGTGTTTTGTTTAGTTTTTACCATTACATTTGTAGCCTTTGTATAATCCTCTCATTGCTATCTGCATGAGTGGGTGAGATGGTGTGTAAAGGACTGAATTGTATGTGTGGGTAAGATCATAAAAGTTACAGAATGAACGGGCATCATGCAGAAGAGTAGAATGGAAATTTTGGAGCTGAGATTCCACACATTTTCCAGGCATGTTCTGTGCTGTTTTACGTACCTCACTACAGATGCAAATCTCTTGTTGAAAATCTCATTTGACTACAGATGTCTCATTGTCCCAAGTCATACATTGTTATTACAGTTGAATTGTGATCTTAATATTTTATGCCCTATACCTGTGTTCTTTGTACACTGAACCATTTAAAAGGCACAAAGGCATAAAATTTGATAGTCGTATCTCAGCAAACAGTAGACATTTCAAGACATTTATCTCAATATTTAACCAACTTGATGCACAGAATTTGTTTCACAGTAAGTTTTATTTCATGCCTCTACATGTTTCGAGCACATGTGCTCATCATCAGGAGGTCAAAATTGCATTACACAGCCTCTGTATCATCACACTGAAACAAGTGAGTGGTCTAAAATTACTAAAATACAATTCTATAAATATGAGCAAATAGTAGTAAAATTATGTGCAAGACCTGCCACAAAGCGTATGTCGGGCAGACAAGCCGAAACTTAAAATTAAGATTCCGGGAACACACACGGTACATTAAAAACAGTGACCCTCGCTCGGCATATGCTTTACATATGTATAACTGCAGACATGAATATGGTAACATTGTCGACACTATGACTCTTCTCAAGCAGATCAACACACTGTACCTTTTGCTTCCATATGAACAAATGTACATCCAGTCATTCCACCATAATAATAAACTCATCCCCGAACAACATCTGAACGAGCATAATCCTATGTTTGACCTCCTTCATTCAAATACTACATGTTATAACCCACTTGTTGTCTAACCCACAATCCCACGCATTCCAACCAGTCCTCTCTCAACCCGTGCATGAGACCTATAGGGTAAGCATGTTTTAACAACAGTCAAATTGCATTTTCTGTAAATTCAATAATTAATGTAAAGTAAATAGACACCACAGAATCTTAATAACAAGATAAACGCAACTTTTTTAGATAGGTAATGTAAATAGACTTCATATTTTTAACAATTCTAACACCCGGACAAACATAACCTTATAGATACAACAACTAATCAGCAATTTATACGATTTTATCACTAGATAGACTAAGCAAACATAAATGTGAATAGACATAGTAAAGCAGTCCCATTACAGGCCTGGACAGACCCAGAGGGTTCCAGGAAGTTAAGGTTCCCAGATTTCTTGACAACGGCACAGGATGGTGGTAAGGTTGTCAGCCTTACGCACCGGCCGCCTTTACCCCCAGGAAATGGTCCTGGTACTCATTTCTGTTAGAGGCTGAGTCGACC
>Ga0123352_10001092_pt1 | contig 35094 bp, 15 predicted proteins | sample TergutLab28metaG_FD_89700 | JGI IMG/M metagenome (GOLD analysis project Ga0123352, IMG submission 89700) | Labiotermes labralis P1 segment gut microbial communities from Petit-Saut dam, French Guiana - Lab288 P1 | ecosystem: Host-associated > Arthropoda: Insects > Digestive system > Gut ...
GTCCTTAGACGGTTAGATCAAAGACATTTCCTGCTGCTTTTTATGTGTTTTCAAACTGCACAATATAGTAGAAAATCTTACCAGTTATTTTTCACATCTCTGCATAGAAAATAACAAATGTACACGAAAAGGTTTCATATAAATAATATATATATATACACACATTTGTGTGATTTTGTTTTTCATTATAATTTTTTATCTATATAATAGCCATTAAAATGGACTCGTATCTCTATGAAACACTTTTGTCATTTGTTCATGCTACATTCTTCACCCAATAATTTTTATTATTTGTTCACCCGTAAACGATTTGGGGGAATAAAATTCATTAAGCTAATCATCGTTCAAAATCCAAACGACGTCTTTAGCTAGTCCCTCAAAGGTAGAAAATAACTATATTTTCTGGAATTATTTTCATTCTTTTCTACTTTTAAACTTCTTCGGATTTTTTCAGAACAAATCTTTCTGCTACAGTATATATGTGAATCAATGTTAATTAAGTAGCAATGTTGATACACGAATATAATATTTGAAAGAATTTATTAGTTATATTGACAAATTTATGCCCCTATTCCACCCAATAAAGGTAAGGCAGAACTAGCACTTTGTGTTTTAAATTAGTCCCTAAGCTACTTAGGCAAGTGATTATCTCCGTTTTCCAAGACTTTCAACGAAAACAGCTACGAGGATTGAAGTACTTGTGACGCAAACGAAGAAATGCTAGCTGTGGCACAGACGTGACGCGAATTCTTAGTTTGTCTTCAATTTAAATTAAAGTAAATTAAATTACGCTCCGTGTTGTTGTCGATGAGAACCGCGCACTTCCGTGTTATTACGTAGAACATAGTGGCAAATTCTTAACAACGTTTCGGGACGACCTGTCCGTCTCACTTTCAAGGGTTATTGGAAATGATAATTGTTCCTTGAAAATGGTTCAATGTCCTTGTCTTTGACACCTGAAGATAGGAACAAGTGGTTGTTGTGAAAAACAAATAAAAATTACCCATACTCGATGCGTAACAGCTGTGAAGACTGCAGTTCTAAAGTGTTGGGATATTTGGTAGTAAATAGTAAAAAATAAATTTCGAAAAAACTCTTTAGGCATAATGGAGCTATTGTTCATGCATTTGACTAGAAGACTTTAAAGTGTCTCTGAAAGTGTCCACTCATGAATAACATCGTCCTTGCTGTCGATCGAACTTCGCTACTTCCAAACACAAATCAATAAACTAACTGTTACATCTCCCAGCTGTAACTGTCGATTATTGGTACAAATTTTAGTATTTAGGACACAACAAACAAGTTTTTAGACTTACTGCTTACAGTTGTGCTCACTAATTTGAAACTTCTTTGCTTTTAGATGATTCTTAAGAGCCTTCTGAATCCTCGTCGGTGTCCGTATGATGGAATTTCTCAGTGGGATTGCGGACAAAAAATAATCAGCCATTCAATCCGCTGAATGTAATTCAATCCGCTGAATGTAATTCAATCCGCTGAATGTAATTCAATCCCGCTACTGACGCTGTAAGCTTCGTAATATCTACTTACTGATACAGAGATGAAAGAAATAAAAAAGGTAATAATGTAAGGACGTAAGATCAAAAGCCGAGCGAGTCGAGAAATATGTTAGGATATAATAAATTTTAGTATGGATGCGAATATTGCTCTTCGCAGACAGGCCACGCTAATTAATGTGTAATGCTCAAGCGATATTCCTTGCTGCCTTCAGAAATGTTGAGCAACATTACTAATATAGTTTATTTTATAAATTGACTTTACACATGTGCGATAATATGATATTCATATATTTCTCCAATATTTGTGCTTTCTTGTAAATGCCTACTGTTTACTGTTCATGTATGTTAGGTCGTTGCTTCCTCAGTCTTTAATAATGTAACATGTGGAATTATGTGCTGGTTTCCCACGCACATACCGAGAATATATTAGTGTGATATACTGCGGTAATTAGTGTCGGAGATCTCAAACTCAGTGACTATTTAAAAATTACATATTTTAAAATGATTGATACGATGTTATTTAAATCACACTTTCCTGTTTCATTCTCCTGCTAAACTAGTGGAACATCTCCTAAGTTGCACTAATAATGTTTGGGTTTCTGAGACGCCTAAAATCTTAATCTACAATGTACATTTTTACATATATACAAAACTCTTTATAGATGAAAAATGTATACCCGACCATGTTGCATTGCATCCAACTCAGTCTTTTGTACAATTGCAACCGAATATTTTTCCCTTTGGTAAAGAGGTCAAGGCATGGTGTTAATCAAACACCCTTACCTAGACACGAGATTAAAGAAGGAGTAGAGTTATATATTTACTCCACTTTTGGGCCTTCATGTACCTTATAGGAAGAAGTTTGGTTTTATAAATGATCAGCATTTTATTGCATTATTGAAAGCAATTATTTGAATTATTTCTTTTTTGTGCGTCTGATTATACAAATTTTTATCTTTATGGCAGTAAGCCTAGTCACGTTTTACAAAATTAATCTCACGGATGTACGAATTTGAATCTCAAGCCAAAGAATTTAAATTCTGACAATTACTTTTAAAGTTGCCCAAAATAAATAAAAGACATTTAGCTTTGTTGGAGAGTTTACTGGTTTTTGGGTATTGATTGAAATGAAAATATGTAGAAAAATTTTAAATAAACGTTACTTAAGTGGCAATTTTATAAATTCCTGAATCGGGGGAATCCCATTTTTTAAAATTTAGTAAATTTTTTCGGTCAATTTGTGAATTTAGATAAATAGATTTAATCCCGCTGTGTTTGGATTCAAAGGATAACAAATTTTCAGTAGAAAATATCTTATATTCTCAATCACATACATCTGATCGAGAATATAAATTTTTGTCGATAACAATTTGCATTCCAGACTAGATGTATTCGATTGAGAATGTAAGTGGTTTTCGACTGAATGTCTATTAATTTTTCTTGTGTAATTAGATTTATATTTACATAAGACAGCAAGAAAGACACAAACAATCACCCTTTGATAGTTTCCACTCCATAATAAATGAAATAGAGTTTCGAGGAACTTTCTGGAACTACAATAAGACCTAATTTACTTTTCAAAAGCAGGTTTCAGTAGTGTGATTTGGGCAAAAGATTTAATTCATTTTGAGGCTCCGATAAGAAATCATAGGCTTCACCACTCCCACGAGAATTAACATTTTCCACAATGATCTTAATTGACAATAACTAGGAAATGTGTCAAAAAATATACTCATAGACAGTTTGAATGAAATGAATACGTACACTTTACACAGAACAGTTTCAAATTTATCATGTTCTCAAAAAAATAGTGTCCATGATTATATTTCTTTAAATGTCTTCTATTTGTACTTAACTTCCGGGGAATTAGATTGCCTGACTTTAAACCGCAGTGGAAAGGCACATACATCAAAATATATTTCAGAGTTTCCTGCAACTCAAGTAACACATTATACTAAAACTCTCATATAATCTACCAAATTGCACGGTGCCACACCACAGAATGCAATGAAGTTAAGAGCAGAAGAAAACCTATAATTTAGAATGAATTTACCGTTAATTTTGGAGATAAAAAGGCAGCATTTTAAGCAAATTACATAAAACTACGCAGTAAATAATACAAAATTATAAGGTATGTGATACTTGCTTTTATTTTCCTCTTCAAATTTCAGGTTTTCCCACTTTTTGGTTCGATAAGTTGGTATAAAAGAGAGATTAAAAACCAATCAAAGAACACTTGATCATTGTCATCCCTGGTTCTTAGTAATAAAATATCGTAATTAAAAAATTTCTTTTTCAACAAATGATGTATTTTTATCATTATGTCCAATAAATTACTATAGCATTTTAATTGTGGCATGATTTCTTCTTTTACAGTGGGTTAAACAAACACACTTCCATCACAGAACGTTGTGTAAGCTACAGAAATAATGAATTGACATTCATTGTAACTCCAGGAAAACAAAATAAAAAGTGTTTTAGAAATGGCCAAAAAACAAAACACATGACTCTGCTGTAAAAATCAAAGACCGGCACAAGAGATTTGTTGATTTTTTCCTGTCGATCCACAAGATTAATTTATTAGTATTAGATTTTAGACCGATTGTTACGATGGAGTGACGCTGTGTGTTGGGACAAGTGTTTACCATCTTCATGCAGTAACAGAGGTGGCAAGGTTAATATCGAACTGCATATTGACTGATCGTCTCCCACACCAACAGCTACCCCAACTACAATTCTGCGTTATCATTCCAGAAGGAAAAGAGAATTTTTTTTTTCGCTTTCGTCTTTTAATGACATCGAATATAGTATTAATTTCGATTCATTTTTCACCACTCGTTCAGTGACTAAACTTCATAAATACGCATATGAATTTCAAGTATAATTTAGATTGTCAAATATGTAACGAAGTTTTTTTTAAACTCCTGTCTTCATTTAGGTGGTTTGGAATTAGAGTTTAGGCAAACGATGCACTGATATATAGAAATTTGGAATAACAAATTTAAGAAACTGTAATTACTTTTAAAAATTAAGTAGTTAAACGCTGATCCGGATGGATATTCAGGAGAAAGAAATACATGTGTGTACTCTCAAGTGGTAAGAATTAAATTCCAATCTTTCTTAACGTACGGATATTCATCTATTACTACCGTCATCGCAAAATTGTGATAAAGGACTATTAAAGTCATCATTTTTCACTGTACCGCTGTTAGACCGTCCGTCTGTTCCGTGTGACAAATCTGCTACCAACGGAAGAATCTCCACGAAATTTGATATTTGATTATTCTTCGGAAAATCCGCCGAGAAAATTAAAATTTCACAAATACATGACAAATACAACAATTACTGTACGTGATGACCAATATATATTTTTTATCATATCTCTCTCGGTTCTTCTTAAGAAGGAAAATATTTCAGATTTATTTATAGATAATTTCAAAATACATGCTTCATGTAAAACAACCTTATTTTTTCAAACATTGTGCCCTTTATGAGGCAATGTGCCATAATGTTTTATATCCAGACATGTCACAGATGACAGTATGGCGCATGTGCATTGCATACCGGCCAAAGAAAGGCTCCATATATACACAGAATATTTAATATTTATTTATTTTGCGCTATAACAATGGTTGCTCGATCGGGCCTCAATGTTACGTTTCTCGTTCTTTGTCTGTCTTTTGTTTTCCATATTTTGTAAGAACTGGCATTTCTGTAAAGTTCATATCGCTCTCTCGTTAGAGTCTTAAGGTTTGTGTGTGTCTAATTATGTGTCTCCAAATTTTGTGTGCACAATTGTGTGTGTAATTGTGTGTGATGCAGAAACTCAGCATTGAGACGGCGTAAACATGAAATGGACTGCAGAGTGACAGGATAAAACATAAATATTTAAATTTTTTATTAAATGTTTTTACGTTTTACTACATAGCAAGTTTAAAAATAAAACTTTATTCTATGAAATAAATAACTTAATTTCTCTTCATTATGTTTAACTAGTTATTTGTCCGTCTATAAGTCATATATATATATGCCATGAAATTGCAGACTGATTTCTAACTGTAATTTCTACATTAATACTATTATTTCTGGGTATTAGAAAATGTCCAAAGCTGAAGAGCAGGCTTCATCATGTGATGGATGTTTACACATACATGAGTGCTAGATATTCATATTCCTGCATATAATATTTACACAATATAAATTACTCTGAATTTAATCACAAATTCCACTCTATGCAGTGGCTTGCCCTATGAGGCTATGGGTACTCAGTCTGGAGAATGTTATGTAATTACAGTCATGTGGCAAGTGACGTAGCTAACGTTTGTAGGTGGGGTTGAACAGCGTTCCGGATAATAATGCAGCTTTTAATTTTATAGGTGCAGGAATTTCTTTTTATGTAATTTCGAAAAAAAGGATGGTATTATTTAGGAAGTCACTAAACGCTACGATCTGTTCTGAAATAGAGATTTATTTCCTGTAAAACAATGAAATATTTTAGAAAAGTCACAACATTTCACTTTGTGTGGTACATTGCATGAGCAAAGTTTCAATACATCCATACATAAATTAAATGAATATCAGTGTCAATAACAGAATACTTTTAGTATGAATAATTTTATTTTAGTAAAATATAATATAATAAAATAAAATATATTAATTGATTATTTAATATATGTCGTATATTAACATATTACATACTAATTATTTTAAAATAAATTTGGAACGTCTTGTCTCGAGTTATTTTCAAGTTTTAAAGATGATGAAGAAGACATAATTTGGGTCGAAAAATCTTGCTCAATGAGACAGATTTACTCTATCGAATCATGACAATGGAAATGTTTCAAGAACGATATTAATTTCATCCACTCTTATCATTAACACAGAATGGAATATTAAACTTAAATATCGGAAGAGCGGTTAGAAATATTGCAACGTTCATCGTGGCAGTAGTAACATTAGAATTACGACCTGCACAACAGCTACAGTGACAACAATTTTACACACCCTTTCATCAGGCAGTCTAAAAAGTACACTCAAAATGGAATACCACACTTCTCCTACAGATTATTTCAAATTACGAGTATTGTATATAATCGTACATAACTTTCGACGAACTAAGATGTTTGCCACTAAGAGCATCGTTATTAAAATACAGGGAAACAAAGACAAATATCACACAAATCCCAACGATACAATGTTATTTTTCAGAAACATTTGCTCTCCAATTTCGAAGTATTATTGCGCTCAACTCGAATTCACTTACAGAGTTTTCACTGAGTGCTTAAATCTATGTGATGTCGGTGATAACTTAAGTAACACAAATAAACCAACAATGAATCTGCTACCTGAACTTCAGTACGATCACATTTCAAATTACGGGGTTTTTTTAAATTGCGTAGAAGAAATTTGCGAACACACAGGCTTAAATAAAGTGATAACTCAATTAGGAAAACCCCTCAATTCGTACAGACGTGTATCACAAAGAACACTTTTACACGATACCCGTCAGCAAGTTTAATAATTACTTTCTTAATCGCCTCTTCTGGTTATAAATTACATTAATTCAACGACTGTTAAATTCAAGCGAGAAAATTTTAGAATTAATTCAAATTTACTCGCTATTGCATAGTGAGAATAGAATTTCACATTTAAACTGCATCAATGTAAAAATTACAGCTTATAATTTGCTGATGAAAAGGAACTAAAATTTTTCACTTTATCTCTGATATGTCGATTGAGCTAGAAACTAACTAAATTGTGGGTTATCCATCCCGTTGTGCTAAAGTAACAATTTTGTTTATTGTCCGTCTTACACAACAATATGATGTAAATTTATGTTATAAACAATTAATGTAGCTACATGTTTCAACCCCTTGGGGTCATCCTCAGGCTTATAAAATTTGAAACACACAAGGTAATTCTGAAGTAGTTATTTTAGTACTGTCTTACTATAATACCATCGGATCACGTAGGTAACTACTTCAGGAGTACCTAGTATGTTTCAAATTTTATAAGCCTGAGGATGACCCCAGGGGTTTGAAACATGTAGCTACATTAAATGTTTTTAACTTAACTTTACATCGCATTGTTGTGTAAGACGGACAATAAGAACATAGAAACTAACTGACTATTTGTTTCATCTTACGCTTTAAAACGCCTATAGGTCTTTTACTGAGAGCTGGCAAGCCAACTTTCTAGCAAGTTTTGGGACGGATTCCTGTGAAACAACGGATATATTTAAAAATATGTTGCAAAAGACACTTTTTTAACTTTACATTCTTTTGCTTAATATGCGATGGAAGAATCATCCGCAGTTCTATTGTGTTACTAAGAAACCGGCCTACTATAAATTTACGCAGATTTAAATGAAGCAGTGCAGCAGAGATGCATGATATTCGCATGGAAATGAATCACAATTAAATATGGCCTCTTGCTATTTCTCTTAAAATAAAGACAATTAGTTCAATCACCATTTTACAACAACCTGATGGCTCATTTCTAATATGTTAAAGATCCACAAATAAAGCTACATTGCACAAATTCTTAAGTGTATTGTGATTCATTCAAAATCAGTGTAGACCAGAGAGTAGAGGGAACTGAAGAGTTAACCTTTTGTGGCCTAATGTCAACTATAGTGGTCGTACCGCACCGCTAACCTCTAAAGTTGCATTTTATATATTTATTCAACGAATATAGGTAATGAATATTTTAAACATGGCATATAGTCTCAGTTTTTTTTTTCAAAATGCAGTTTGTTTCATAATTCTAACGTATTTGGTTCCTGTATTATTCACATTTTATATACAGGGTGAGCTAAAATTAAAAAAATAATTCCGGCGCCAAAAGTTTAATACTCCTTGTAAATTTGAAAGATTGACGGTGAATTTGTAATGTTGCAAAACTGAAAGTATTTACAAATATGACCAGAATATAGCATCATTTTTGCGGGTATTCGGTTTTCAGAAATAATTTCTTTGCTTCTCTTGGTGTTGATATTTGTCTACGGATAAAAATAAAAATATGGGTCTCCTATTTGCAACCTTAGATATTGCTCTGTAAAATTTTCAACAACCGTTTAAGGAGTTCAAAATCAAAAACATTTTTCACATTAGAGAATTTGTTGAAATTTCTCTCTTACATATTAGTCCATCACGTTGTAATAATAGACCTAATTTCTTCACCAATTAAACACTGTGTATTTTCGTGTCGAATGTCCGAGGAGAGAAATTTTATATTTTGAGTTCGGGAAGGAATCATCTGGGATTTTACTGGAAAAAGGAGTGTGGTTTCCCTGGGGATAAAAAACTGTTCGTGGTCCCAAGTCAAAATTTTGGACCTTTTTAAAAGTAACGTAAAATATAAGATAAAAATCCTCTTGGATAATTAATAAGGAAATCTGTTTTCTCCAGAGTTACGAACGACATATTAAGCAGGGAATAATGAGGCAAAAAATTTAATGTAAATTACAAGGCACTTCTCCAGATTTATTGATTTACAACCACCTAAAAAGAAAACTGGAAACTTTTTTCAATTATTAGATATTAGGAAATGTAGTTATAAGAATTTGGACTCCAGATGTAAGCGATTATTTTCAACACTTTCATTGGCGAGTAAATTAGATTCGGTAATTCCTTTACCAAACCAGGGCAGACGAAGTGATTTCTCAGTAGATAATATCAGGTTAGATTGTAAAGGACTATATTTTAGACGAATTGACCAGACTCGCATAACAGAAATATAATAGCTTACTACTAACATAAACATTTTGTCAAAATTTTGAATAGCAAAAATTGCGTAAATTTTAAAATACAGGAGCCCAAATTCTCCGAAATTCTTTCATGTTAATTATGTTTGTATTATGTACAATTGTAGCTGGCTCAATTAAGATAAGAAGGCTGCTGCATACTTACTCTTCTGTTAGAGTCCATTTCTGAAGCAGAAACAATACCGAAGCCTTTTCTGTTGCACAACATCTAAAGTTCTGTTAACATTTAGAACTTATTCAGAAAGAAACCGTTCGACTGTTTGTTTAACTTCTGAATAATTCAGATGTGGCTGCATGGTAATATGCTATAATAAGGCATAATATGAAAACAGGGGAGTTGTTTCAAGAAATAACATGCTAAGAAATTGGACGTCCTTCAATAAACACAAACTCTGACATCACAATTTTATTTGTCCTTTATATTTATGGACAAATTCATTAAATATAAATTGTGGACAATTGAGATAAATTGTTCTAAATTACACTGAATTAATACAATTTACGCTTTTAGACGTCAGAGTAATAGTTTGAAATGTTATATGATTTACTTGTATCTGCTTATACTTTACACTCTAACAGTAAACAATACTGCTAATTTTGGTGTGTGCTTGAAAGTAATTGTATGGTATCTTCCTAACTAGCAACTTGTTCTTAGGGGTGATCGGAATATGTGATAAGCTGCTACTAGTTTTGTCATGTCTCTCCGTCCGCATGGAACAACTCGGCTTTGACAGGGAGAATTTCAAGACTGGTATATCAGGATAAATTCCAAAAATCCTAAACCTTCACGTGCAGGTAACTTTAGTCAGTCTAAGCTTATGCTATAGTCCATGAGAGTGCGTGTGCGCGTGGCTGAGTGTATTTCTGCAGACAGGTGGAGACGCCAATAGCAAATTTTCGTCTTCTCACATGGTAGCTGCTAGTCATGTGACTTATATAGGAAGGCCATAAGTTTGTAAGACTCGCAAAGGAAACTGTCTTTTAAAAGGTCGGGACTTTGTGGACTTAAACCTAATATACACTGGTCTTTATCCTTATTGATCCTTGCGGTTTAAATAGCGATGTGTGTGTATGTGTGTATATGTAGACTGCAGCCTCCTGCGATGAAATGCCGTGTGATTTAGTAGAAGGTGATCGGTACCTGCCATCAAAATGGAGGCAGCTAAAATCTCGGATATGTAGATGACTTTCACCAGAATATGCATTACATAACCCTTCATAACAATACGTTTGTCTATTTATGTGTATAATTGTGTGTCTCAAATTGTGTGCATCTAACTTGTGTGTTCAATTGCGTTTGTCTAATAATGTGTCTAAATTATTTGTCGAAATATGGGTCCGTAATTGTGTGCTTAATTTTGTGTCTCTATTTGTATAGTCTAATTTTGTGTGAGTGTGTAATTGTTATATCTAATTGTATGTGTCCAATTGTATGCATCTAATTATATTCTTAATTATGTTTATAAAAGTGTCTAATTGCGTTTTAAATTGTGAATATATAATTTTGTGTGACTAAATGCGTCTGAGTAAATAAATGTTTATATCGGTTTGTTTGTGTCCAAATGTGTGTGTGTCTAATTGTATGGGTTATTATTGTGTGTCTATTCGTGTGAAGGTGTAACTTAGAAAAGAGGCTTAGTATAATTAAGAATGACTGCACAAAATTTTATTTCATTCTTGTAAGAAAAATTTATATTTTCCTGGATATCTAATTTTAAAACAAATATTTATTCAATAAGTGACTAATAAATACTTTTCCTTCTATTTACTCTTTATTTACGGGTTCTTACTTATATGAGATCACGTGATGTACGACGAAACTTCCAAATTAAAATCTAAATTTGACACCTACATTATCACTTATTTGTATGAGACGATCATTAAAGTAAAAAAAAAAAACAGGCTACAAAAATGATGCATGTATTTCGTATATGTACATATGCTAAATTCTCATATTCATGAAATGAAATTATACAAAATGTAAATTAAAATGTTATTAATAAAAAAATTCAATATTAGCCTTGTCTTGCCATATGCATTGTTACATTTCCATTCCTTTCTGTTCAGCATCTTGTGTAGCGGTATTGTGGGCACTGGTTTAGTGCAGCCAGAAGGCATGTTAGGTTTTCAGGTTTCAGGTATTCATTTTGAAGAATGTTATGTTATTAGAGTGTTGTGTTATGTGACGTAGTTAACGTATGTAGGTTGGGCAGAACTGAGTATAAGATATAAATGCTGCCCATAATTTTAGAGTTGGAGGAAATTCTTCTTTTTTAATTTCGAACACAGACCATAGGAAATGAAACAGAAAGCAACTTAACGATAAGTTCTGTTGTGAAATAAACTTTTATTTATGGTAAAACAGAGAAAAGTTTATAAAAAATTCACAACACTTCTACTTGTTTGATAGATGTCGTAAAATAAATTAAAACAATCTATACATAAATAAAATGATTAGCTGTCTAAATACAAGAGAATTTTTCGTAAATGTATATTTCATTTTTACATGAAGAAGACAGTCTAAATAACTTTATGTTAATAATTTACATGGTATTTATATTACAATTATACTATATATTAATTAAATTAAAATTTATTGGGAAGGTTTTCGTAAGTAAGATTAATTTATTTTAAGTTGACAACGGATAAAAGAGACGTAATTTTTGGAAGTTTTTTGGTAAATCATACAGATTGTTATGTTCATGATAATGTCATTCATTATTATAACTGAAATAGAAGGCAATATCACACGTAATGATCTGGGAAATGTCTTACAAGGAATAAAGAGAACATCGGTCCTATCGTAAAACTGGATCTACGACTTTAACAACAGCTATAGTGACAATAACGTTACAGGACTCTACAGACGTATACCTGAAATGGAACACTAATTATTTTCTGCACCTTATTTCAAACTATTAGTTAAGAAAAACCATGATTTTTTTAAAATTTTGATGATTGTCAATAATAGTGTATTTAAGTAAAATTACAGGGAAATACATTCAAATATTACACAAATCCAAATGATATACCATTGGTTTTGTAAATAATTTGTAGTCCATTTCTCAATCTGTAAATACACACGACGTAATTTCACGTATTGGGTTGAGTGCATAAACCTGTGTGATGTCGTTGAGAACTTCAGTAACACAAAGAAACCAACAAGCAATCCGCTACGTGAACATCAGTACAGATTCAAATTCCAAACAAAGTATTAAAGAAATTTGGTGGAACATTAAGGGAAGAAACTGTCGAAAAGCAGAATTAACGAAGTGATAATTCATAAGCAAAGCACTTCAATTCGTATAGCCGTGGGTCACACGGGACTGTTTTACAAGCTACCCGCTAGCGAGTTTCCAATTTCATTTGTACCCGCTTGTCTAAGTAAAGGAATGTAAAAATTCGTTTGCGACTAATTATGAGAGAGTGAATTTGAAATCAATTCAACTATCTCGTTATTCCACCGTTAATTTTCTATCCCACATGTAAACACGATCAGTGTAAATAATACAGCATATAAATACCTTGCGTAAGGAAATAAAATTCTTCAGTTTGTCTTTCAGATATGGAGTGAGCTAGAAACAGATTGGTTGTTTTAAACACCACGCTTTAAACGGAAGGCTAATTCTCTGGCTGACAGATGGCAAATTAACCAGCTGGCAAGGTGCGGGTGAAGTAGTCCTGTGTAACACCTACCACTTATTCAAAAATTCTTTACTAACCACAAAATATAAACTTCAGATTCTTTTGCTTAATAAGTGGCTGTACAACACCTCGAACAACAAGCAAATGGCACTTAGACACCAGCCCATCAAAAGTAAATAGAAGGCAGGTTGCATGTGATACAGGTTAAAGCTGTAATATTCATCAAGCGGGTGAACGATAGCTAACTTCCGGGAATTTATTTTATACCAATTCATTTGCTGGGAGTCCCATAATTTATGTAAACCTGCTTCAACCACACGATCAATAATTTCATTAACTCTCCTCATCAGTGGGTCCCCATGAAGCATTACCATTGACTGTCCAAAACTACGAAACATGCCGTCTTCTAACTTGCACAATAATGGTTCAGAGTTCTCGCCAACCAAATCACCACTAGCGTAGAGTTCTTCAGCTATCTTATCCATCAACAAAATTGACGCATTCTTGTGATACTTTGCCCAGGCAAAACAAACCTCCTCCGACGCACAATTGACATGATGTGTGTGTATTTGAAATGATTCCGTTCCGTCACTTATCTCGAAAATTGAGTTAAAAGGAAGTGGGTAAGCAGGTTTAATACCTGAAGCGAAAAGTTCATCCAAGTTTTTAATTGGTGTTTTGTAGCCGGAGTCAGTAAGAAACGTTGTCAGAAATGCCTTGAACACTGTTCTGAAGGCCAGAGAGAAACACACCCAGGCGAGGAAAAGAGAACTTAGTGACATGTTGCGTGGCATCTTTGACACTGACAACCCTAGAATGACAGCCCAGATGTTGGTGAAAGAATTTTTTAGTGATTTGTATTCTGGCCACTCTGACGTGCAGCTGTATCGTGCAACAATTGTAGTCGAAATGGCCACAGTCACAATCGATATTATCAGAACTAACCACAGTTCCACGGAAAGTACCTTAAAGATGCTGCTCCACCTTGGGTATTTGTCAGAACACGGTACATACCAGCAGACTGTTATGATGTAATAGGAATTGGTGGAGGAAAAATGTGGATATAATATAATATTATTTCCCATATTACCTACAATTATATAATATTCCTTTAGAAACAAAGATGTAAACAAAACATATAACCAATTTTTCGCTGTTTCAAGACTTTCTCGACTAGGGACATTAATAAAAGTCATGTTCATCTTTTGCAATACAATTTCTAGCAACTCCATTTCCAAGCCTTCTATATAAGTCACAACAGTCCCATTAGAATACGTGCGATTTACATATTTCGTAGTAAAAAACCATTGAAGGTCAAACACAAGAGCTTTCATAGGACATCCGTTGAAGCTGTTATTTATCTTTCGTGGAAACAAGTCAGTGTTCTTGGTGAAGTGTCCTTGTGCAGAAATAACCCAACTGTCCAGTAGGGTGATATCATTCACCTCAGTACAACGGTCTGAACTCTGATATGGAAACCAAGTGTACACCCCCAACTTCATGGCTGTGTCTACTTCATTAACTTTTGTCGTTCTGCTATATTCTTTGTGTATTACATCACGTCCTTTGCTTACGATAATGATGTTATATATTCGGAATTTTGAGAAATAATCAAATATGTCTGTTTGTTGTGACATTGAGAATACATTTGCTCCAGCCACAACAAACCGAGTTTCATAATTCCAGAGTTTTGTGAATTTGTTTTCTCGGTCTGAAATTAGCCCCAAAATTTCTACATAAAGACTCTCGATATTCCCATCCGGTATTAATATAATGTAACTGCCATCTCTATCTATGAAGTCTGTTTTATGTGGTTCTCTAATATTACCATCAACAGTAACAACAACAGGCCAGATAGAATTTCGATGAATCTCTGCAACCAGTTCCTGTTGCACATCTCGGTAGGAAGCCGGCGATGATATCACCACAGATCGCCCTGGTGCGAAATAACTTTGGCTGATTTTTGTCAGACAGTGCACCAAATGTACTTCCTCTAAGGTAAGGGAAGTAGATGGCAGCATTGCTCCATTCGTAATTGCGCTGAAGAGCATTATCACCAGCAGAATGCACTCAAAATTTTCATTCTGCAAAAGACAAAAAACAATTAATTTGCTCAGAACCGAACATTCCTCTGTAAATTGAACAAAAGTTTCTTCCTTTCCCAGAATCTGTGAATATTGCGGTGGGCTTGAAGTTATGGCACGAGATTTTCTCCCTTACTCTATCACTGGTTTGGTAATTTAAATGTTTTCTATTCAAAGTTCTATGTCATTTTTAAAATATAAAAAATAGACCTCTAATTAATAGGGGAATCTGTTGACGTAGAATGGCGTATTTTTGTAAGTGAAGGTGGGGAAATTCTGGTAGTCGTGTTCTATTTCCTTCTAATGTTGTCGTACCAAAATTTATGTCTCAAGTAACTGCAGACTTGATTTCGAATTTCAGCAAAAAATTTCCCGGAATACATTTTTCCTCAACATATTAAATTCATTATCCTGAAATTTTTTTTCTCCTTTATTGTTCTGAATTGAATGCCGTTTTCCGTCAGACAATTCTTGTCATATGAAGATCGCAATATTTAATGCGGATTCTGATTATTTCTTGCAGCGGCTGACCAGCAGCCAATCCTGTAACACACTGTGGATTTTGGGAATAAAAAGGGCTTTTGAATCGGAAGAACCTGGGTCGCAGCCTTTAGAGAGTACCATGAGTTTTGTGAAATTGACTGAGGGGCTTCGAGTGACTTAAGCTTGCGTCAGGCTGGGCTGTCTGCAGACAGTGACTGTAACGAACTGATAGCAGTAGCAACTGGACAAATAATTGTGAAGCATTTGGATTTCTTGTTGTGAGACTTTTCTGTAAGGGGAGAGACATTTTATCTTCCGCGATATCTAGAGTGATGTAAGAAAATTCTCTGTCTTCAAGGAAGAGACCTTCTTCATGAAGTCTTGTCCGGGTGTTGCTTCTCGCTGTTGGTTTCAGAAAATATTCTTGGACACCATGATGCTAGTTTCACTTTACTCCTACGTCATCAGAGTTATTTACTTACATACTGCATGGTGCTGGTTCCTTCTAGAGAATTTAAGAATTTGTCAGTTAATCAAGAAATCCCCCACACTTTATGGAATCCTAATTTTCATCAACGCATTCACAAGATCCCACAGACGATTCCACTCTTGTGCCACCAAAATTCATTCCCTCTCCCCCTTTCCGCTTTCTGAAGATCCTTTTCAATACCATTCTCTCATCTACGTCCGGGTCTTCCAATGGTTATTTACTTCATGTTTCCCCACCAATAAAATATATGAAATACTCCCCTCCCCCATTCGTGCTCTATGACACGCCCAATCCATTTTCTAGGTTTGATAACACGTAAAATATTTAGCGATATATACAGATCATTAATCTCTTCAATATGTAGTTTTCTCCACTGTCATTTTATCTCGTCCTTCTAAGGTCCAAATAATCCCCTCAGCACCCTTTTCACAAAAATCCTCAGCCTTCATTCCTTTCCTCAATGTGAGCAACAGCAAGCAAGTTTAGAGTTTATGTGTCTTCATTTTTATATTTTTGGAATGGAAAATTTAAGACAAAAGATCTTTTACTGAATGATAGCCAGACTTGGCCGTTTTTAAAATGAGGGGGGGGGGGGTTGCGAATTCATGTGTACGTTGATCAATGTTCCTGCTGACTAGTGGAGACGCCAGTTTTCGCCTGTTTACACAGAAGTTCTTATAATATGACTTGGATGAGAGGGTCATAATTGTATGACACCAGGTCGGAAGATTTTCTTTTAAAATGACGGTTACTTTGTGGATGTAATCCCGTTACACAGCGATTTTAAACATATTGATCCTCGCAGTGTGTGTGTGTGTGTGTGTGTGTGTATGTGTGTCTATGTGTGTGTGTGTGTGTGTGTTGTGTGTGTGTGTGGTATGTTTGTGTTGTGTGGGTGTGTGTGGTGTGTGTGTTTTGTGTGTGTGATTGTGGTGTGTGTGTATTTATGTGTGTGTGTGTGTGTGTGTGTTTGTGCGTGTGAAGCCTGCTGCTTTCTGCAATGTGAGGCCGTGTTTCGTTACAAGTGGTTCGGAATCCGCCATCAAACCTAAGGCAGCAAATTTTCTCTGAAATTTAGTAGCCGTTTAAATGAATATACCTCAAATCGCCCGTGATAATTTTATCCAAACACTACTTCATCAAAAAATGGCAAATCCATGTCCTCTCTTTGTCACATATGTGGTCAAATTGATGTGAATAACAGTACCAGAATGCAGCATTAATCTTCCCCCTTAGCTGTCAATATCACAGTGCAAAACACCGTACTGCTGAACAGCAACACCGCCATTTGTACATTTATACTGAACATGTTGCGTATTACGTGAAGACCACTAAACTGTCATGTGACTGTTATTGGGTAGGCTTTCTGTGACTCAGTTCCTTCTTACAGTCAGTTAACTTTTCACCTCTCAAATTGGACATAATAAGTTATTACGTTCGACACTACAAATTATTTTTTACCCGCAATTATTTAATATTAAAATTTTTCTGACCAATTATTTGAAATAATTTGAACTTATTTATGTTGCTTTCTCCAAACATAAATGTATTGGAGTCGATTATGTCGAAAATGTATCTTTTACACATTTTTGTCTCTACAAATAATCAGTTATTTTAAAAATGTGTTTATTTATGAAAGAAACATCAAAATTGCTTTATTTTACCTGGTGAGAACAAGATATCAAGCTAGAGCACTCTGATGTCATAAACGATAAATTACATAAAATGCAAATTTTCCTTGCATTCATAACGGTTCACTTGCTATATTGTGTCATTATCCGTGTGTTTGCGGCATTCCAAATCAAGTCTTTACTGACGGTATTTGAAAGAAATTTGTGTCATGTTGTAGCACGGAGGGAAACGCTTTCTCAATTTACTCCGATGATTGGGGTTTATTATTTACTGCAAGTGCCAAGGGAAATAAAATTTTTTGATGAAAAGCGAAGAAAATGTTTTGTCACACATACAAATAAATGAATGAACTGAATCCTTCTATTTGAAACTTCGTGCAGGAATTTGTTCTAAAATACTCTGTTTGCCAAATGCCCAATATGGCATAACCCTGAAAGTACTACTAATATTTATTGCTTTTTGCACACTAACCCAGGCAAGCACAGGAAATTTTTGTCAATATATAGAAATGATGAGAATTTATAATTTATATTATCCATTTAAAATGACCGGCGTACCTGTTAAATTACGACATTTCCCTTGTGCTACTTCGTGAGATTTGCAGTGAAAAGTTAAACATGTATTCAACCTTTCTTGCATATATCCCTTCCATATTTTAATACCTATACAAATGATAGGGGAAGAAATTTGTGACCTTTTTCATAATCAATTAACTGCACTACATATATTTTAATCAAATAAAATTAATAAATTATATATTAAAATAATATTTGATTAAGAACTATCTACACTCTTGTAACCCATGTTGTTAAGCAGACAAGCAGAATATCAGGCCGATAATTACATAGTGCATAGCTGGGTAGACACTTTTTGACTTTCTTAAAAAACGAGAGTTTTTCATCCATTGTTCATAACAAGAAATATACATGATAATATCTGCATTTCGACCAATGACCCACTGTTTCCTGCTTTCATTTCCCTCATCGGTTTGTCTAGGACGGCTTGCATAATTCAGAATTGAGTGCCACAGTGCCCTATTCAGTTAGTCCAGCACTCGGTTCGCAACTAAGAGAAAGATTTCATATTACACTCTAATGCTGCCTTAGGTTGAAAATAAATATCTGCTTCGAAACATTTCTTGAAACATGTAAATTTCGTGATAAATCCTACAAAAGTTTGAGGTAAATGCAATAGGGAATAAGATTAAAATTAACTCTCGTACACAGATGTTGATAAAAACGTTTGTTAACAAATTGAGTAGACAAATATCTATTCATTTCTATTGCCAAGTGTAAAATTGAAATAAGGAGGATTGCCGTGGACCAAATTCTAAAGAAAAGGACCTAGAAAAATAAAAAAAATCGAGATGGTTTTTCGAATATCAAGTTTGAAGAAATACATTGCAAGATACATAAAATAAAACCAATATTATCAAATCTCATTAATCAGTGGTTCGGAAAAGGAAAATTTGGATATCTTTCAATATATGAAAGTGCTTATTGTCATATTAAAAGAAGGGATTGGGAAAACCATTATTGGATCTTGAGACAAATAGTTAGGATTTGAAAAAGCAACCAAAGTTTACCCATTTTTGTAAACGAAATTCCATTATTCTTCAACTGCTCGATCCCGAATATATTAGAAATAGTCCCCTCTGGAGAGTCTTTTACCAGTTCAAACAATGCCACAGTCCACAATGATTGAATCAGGAACTCAGAACTTGCCTTTCCCTTCTTCCTCACCGCATACAACTAAACACTCCGACCGACACCTGCTGACGGTTGCACCAAATATTGATTTATTTATATGTTTGGAAGCCTGTTGCCACGTAACTTCGACGAATGTAAATCGTAATTTTCACTGTTCCAAATTCGTAACCTACAAATTAACAATTGTTAGAGAGAAAGATTTCAGGCATATTTGTTGGTACCTGCTGTGTAAAGTTCTCAGTTTTCTAACGGTTGCAACAGTATGTGAACCTGCTGACAGGGAGCGGCAAATGAACTTAATTTATGTAGGATAGAAAGCAAAATAAACGACAGATGAGTTGTCGGATCTTCATAAACGTTTTGGAGAGAAAAAGACGTGTGAGTCTTTTGTTGTAAGAAGTTGCACTGAATAAATGGCGTCATAGAAATATCTGAAAATTTGTTGAATTGCGTACCTCAGCTTATACTGTTTCCCTGAGGTCGAGCCAGCTTTCCCTTTTCTATTCCCTGCATTGAGAACCACACCCAAAAATAATATTTTACAATGTCAAGTTCCTACAATGTTCGCCAGACCCCACTGTACAAAACAAAACATATCGCTTGTCCATATTCTGTACGCCAGAGAAATCTAATACATCTGAATGTCAGAAATGAAGGTACCGCAGTGTGACAAATAGAGTAGTGTAATTCTCATTCCACACGCAACATCTTGTCGTTTTTAACTTAAAATAAATTGCATAGTTTTTCTTAACTTCCTGAATATTGTGACCACTCTTCTACGTATTTAGTGAGAGTGTACCTATATATAATTTTTTCAAAATTTCTTCAAATTATTCTCGGAAAAAATCGTATAAGATATTTTGCTCAACCATTCGATGAAAAACATGTAACTCCAAAAATTTTGTATAAAAGAAGGTGTTTGAAGTGAATACATTAACATTTCGAACCATTCAATATGTGACAATAATTTTGAAGATATGTCTGACAGTTTCTTCCGAAACATATGTACGTAATTAACACTATTCACTCAGTAGTAGCCCAGTAGTGTGTAGTTTTTAAATGTTAGGATATTCGGTAAAGAAGAATAGAAAGAAAATTGGGAAGAAGACTATTTAGGAATAATGGAGCAAATTCTCCTGCGTTTGACTAGAAGAATTTAAAATGTCTATGAACTTTTTCACGCAGGAATGACATGGTCCTTGCTGTAAATCGAACCTGGCTACTCCCGAACACAAATCAATAACCTAACTGTTACAGCTGTCGGATGTAACTGTCGATTATTGTTACGGAAATGCAAAACTTAGGACAAACCAAATGTAGTTTTAATGTAGGGCTTAGAGTTCGGCTACAGTAAATTCAAACATTTTTGCTTTTGGGCGGTACTCATTAGCCTTCTGAATTCACATCTTCGTCCGTATAATGAGGTTTGTCAGACGGACTGCAGGAACGATAATCAACTAAGCATTAAACTCGCTGAAAGCAATATAATCAAACTACTGATCCTGCACACTCGTCATCTGTGGTTATTGTTAGAGATAAAAGAAACAAACCAGGAGATGTAGTGAAGACATAAAGTTAACAACCCAGCAAGATGATAAATTTGCGAGAAAATACTAAGCTATAAGAAGGACGAAATAATTGTTGTTCCCAGGCAGACTAAACTTCGTAATATACCGTGCTCAATGTTCATCAGCCTTACTAATATAATTAGTATTTTAATTCGCTTCATTTATATATCGGAGATAATTTGAAATTTACATTATTCTCTAATATTTTCGTCTTCTTGTAATTGCCTTCTATTTAATAGTGTCAAGGTTAAAGGAAGTATAGAGGTACAAATTTACTTCACTTCTGGACTTTCAGACCTCTTATGGGAAGAAATATATTTATACAAATGACCAGTTTAATTGAATTAATTACTTGTTTTACTTAATTTTGTAGAGAATCTTATTATACAAATTTTTATCCTTTTTTCTGTAAGCCTAATGGCTTCTTAGAAAATTAATCTCAGTGAAGTATGAATTTGAATCTGAAGCTCACCCATTTAAATTCCAACAAACACAAAGGTGCACAGAATAAATAACGAAACGACAGAAATTTCAAAGACGGGTCTCTTTGTTTCACTTTGTAAAAAAGAAAAACAAAAATTTTACTGAATAATACAACGGAACAGCTTGATTCCAAGAGACCCTGACACCTGCAAATGAAGTTAACTGGAATAATTCAGTAAAAGAGCATGTTATTATGGCTGACGCTGCCTGACGTCATCAGATTTTCTTACTTACTAACTACATGCAGCAGTCCTTCTTGAGACGCTAACCGTTTCTCACCTTGTCCAGAAATAATCCACACATTATGCATCCGTCACTATTCTTTATCGCATTCAAATTTTCCGCTTTCTGCTCCTATCCTGAACAACCTCAATCCAGTACTTGACCCAATTCAACTACCAGAAGATCCATTTTAATATTATCCACACTTCTAAGCGTGAATCTTCGAAGTGGTCTCTCTCCCTTACGAAAACTCTAAGCAACTATACTCTGTCCCGTACGTGCTACATGACACGTCCAATGCTTTATTCGACCACCCGAACAATGAATGAAGAATATATAACATTAAGATTTCCACTATGTCATTTCCTTCACTCACATATTACCCCATTTGTCGTAGGCCCAAATAATCTACTCATACTTCCATTCACAAACACCATCAACCTACGTTGCTCCATAAATGTGAGCGACTAAATTTCACAAATTTTACTTCGTAATCAATACTGATGATGCCCAGTAATTTCCTCTCCATATGGTGTAAAATTCGCCCAGAGGGATTTGACAACTTTTTTAGGTTGAAAAAATAATACATGCCTGATAAATTACGTACTTGTTGACCTGCTTACATTCTGCGTGGAACAGAGTCCTTCTTGAGAATATAATCGGTTTTCAGCTAGTCAAGTATTTCTTCGCATTTTATGGAAACCGAAGCTTCATTTCCGCAGTAATAAGTGCCCGCCACCTCTCCCTGTCCTAAGCCAGAAATATCCAGTCCATACCCCCACATACCACTTTCTGAAAATCTAGTTTAATATTATTCTATCATCTCAGTCTGGGTTTCCATATTGGTTTCTTCCACTCGGTTTTCCCAACAAAACCTTCTATATTCCTTTCCTCAAACCCATAGGGCCACATGTCACGCCCATTTCATTTTTCTCTATTTTAGCAATCGAAAAATATTAGGTTTGGAAACAGGGCATTAAACAACCCAATATGTAGTTTTTTCCACTTCCCTGTCAGCTCATCTCTCCTTGCACAAATATTCTAACCTCTAGCCTCAATCATCAGTCGCATGTAACATTGGCCAGGCTAGTCCGAAGCTACAAGTCAGGACAGTGTGCGAATCAATGTGCGGGTAGAGAAATGTGTTTCTGCTGACAGGTGTTGGCGGCACAATTTGTCTGCTTCCAAGAAACCGCTAACCACGTGCTTGGGATAGGTGGTTCTTTAGGTTTCTGTGACTATCTTGGAAGGATGTATTTGAAAATGACAGGTACATTTTGAATACAATGCGGCTATAATAAGGTCATACCGTAAACCTGGAGGCAGCAAAGATTCTCCGACATCTAGGAAGCCTTCACCAGAATATACGTCACATGTCCCATGATAATATTCTCTAATTATAACTTTAATTACGATTAGCAAATCCATGTCCCTACCTTGTTACGTATGTGGCCAAATAGACATGAATAGGAGTATAAGTAAATCGCATTAAACTTCCTACTTAACTGTTTATATCATACTGCACAACAGCGTAACTCCGAACAACAAACCGTCAATTGTGCATTTATACGGTTTGAGTCTATTTTATGTTATGCTCTTTAAAAAGCCTGTTGTCGTGTTAAATTAATCCTTCACCCTTACTCTACTTCAAGACAAAGGCTATGAATTGTTACATATAATTTCATTCAGCCATTCTTCCATATTTGTTTATTTTTTATCAGCCCTACTTATGCCAGTAGGATGAAAGTTTTACGCATTTCAAAATTAATTATCTTCATTATAAAAATATTTTACACAAAATTAAATAAATTAAATAAATCATAACTAAAATTTCCTTATGGACTACCAATACTCTGATAACGCATTCTGTTATCGAAACTAGCAGAATATCAAATCGCCTCTTGTGTACTGTTCGACTGAGCAGAAACGTAATGACATTTTAAATTAAACCTGGTTTCTACACTTTGATTATAATCAGTAAAACACCTGTATATAACTGCGTTTCGAATTATGCTCCGCTCCTCCTTACACACGTTTCCATTTCGCCCAATTTGTTTGTCTAGGGCACGTTGCATAATTCAAATTTAGGTACACAAATGTCCAATTCAGGTAACTCAAATTTAGGTACACAAATGTCCAATTCAGGTAACTCAAATTTAGGTACACAAATGTCCAATTCAGGTAACTCAAATTCTCTTGTGACACCCAGTAGAATGAATCATTATTACTATCTATTGATTCCATATGTTGACAATATCGATGTTTCTCGAAACAGCTGTTGAAACGTTGCAAATTTGTCATAAATTGTGAGAAACGTTGAAGAAAATACAGAAGAGAATTTTATTATTATTGGGAGTTTTATATAGGAAGTTGAAAACCATTTGTTAATATATTTAGTAGGCAAATAACTACACATGTGTCTTGCAATGTGTAAGAGTGATATGCGGTGCTTCACAAAGGACCAAATGTTAAATGAATGGACCTTTAGTGAGAACACAACCAGGTGTTTTTTCCCAAAAGAATTTAGGAAGAAACACTTGTCAATTTATAGAAAATGAAAATAAATATTAACACAACTTATAAATTACTAGTTCCAAAAATTCCGAAATATGAGATGCGTTTCATCGTATAAAAACGCCTATTGTCACATTAAAATGAATGAGTAAGGCAATCGTTTTTTAATTTTGAAATAAGTCGTTATGATATGAAAAAGCAAGCAAAGATTACCAAATTTAGAAAATAATAAACCATTATTCTTCCACTGCTCATTCTTGAATATGTGAATAATATTTTCCTGCGGAAAGTCGCCTTTACCAGTTGAAACAGTGCCACATCCCTCAAGGCTTGATTAAGGAACTTCAGAACTTGGTTTTCGCTCATTTCTCACCGCTTACAACTACACACTCCGACTGATATATGCTGAAAGTTGCACCAATTATTGATTTATTTATATATTTGTTAGCCTGTTGACATGTAAATTCGACGAATCCAAATTGTAATTGTCACTTTTCAATAATCGTAACCTGCACATTAACAATTGAGAGGAAGAGCGAATTCAGATACTTTCATTAGTACCTACTGTCTGCAAAGTGCGCAGTTCTAGTAAAAGCTGCAACAGTTTGTGAAATTGTTGGTGGCGAAAGAAGAATGATCTTAATTTTAGAGAGTCGAATGCATAATAAACGAGAGATAAATGTCAGATCCTCACAAGGGTTTTAGAGAGAAAAATACTTGAGTGTTGTTTGCTGCAAGCAGTTGCACGGATGAAATGTCATCAAATAAATGTCTGTAAAAGGCTGAATATTGTAGTACGGACTGGCTATTTCAGTTTCCTTTGCAGCCACTTTTCTTCTATTCCCTGCAGTAAAACCCACCCTGACACTAAAAATATTTTACAATTTAATTTATCCATCGCAAGAGTGCTTTGTTGAAAAAATGGCGTTTGTCTGTATTCGAGAGGCCACAGACAATTTAAGCACTTGAATATCAGAGACGAAGTTACAGCACGTGTGACAATTAGGGCAGTGTTAGTGTTATTTCAAAAGCAAAATAATGTGTCTTTATTAGCGTCAAATTAAACAAAACTTTTTTAACTTACTTAAATTTATACATGGGGCCTATGTACACAGTTAAAGTTTACTTTTATATAATTCTTTCAAACTTACGTTTAAAATATAATTGGATTAAATTTGTATACGACGAAATTGTATGGAAAAATTGTAAATAAAATTTTATAAATTTGCAAATTGATGAGCTATTGATACGGAGGAACCTTATTTTTCGAAATTTGGAAATTCTTTTCTTTCATTTTTATATTTCGGGTAATATAACGAAAATCGTTTCGTTGTGGCTCAAATGATAATAAATATTCAGCCGAAAACAACCTGTGTTCTCAATCAGATGCTTATGATGGGGAATAAAAATTATCTTCGAAAAATATTACATTCTAGGTTACATTTATTTGAATGAGGATTAAGTTGTTTTGCACAAAAAATTTATTATTTTATTTGTGTAGTTAAATTTACGTCTACATAAAAAGCAAAAACAGAAACAACGCATCGAATTTTGTGTGTTTCCCCTCAATAAAATAAGAGAATAGAGGGTCTTGTAATAAAATAAAACAATTTATTCTACAAAGAATGTTACATTAATGTAACTGGGGCGAAAGTAGTAAATCATTTCGAGATTGCATAGTGAATCTTAGACTTTACGTAAAACATTAATCTACAAAATTACATGGTGCAACATCCCCGAAGGCAATAAAAGTAAGAGCGGTAAGTGAACCTGTAATTCCAAACAATTGTACCATTAATCTTGGTGTAAATAAAGTAATTTCTTTATGTCTGATTCCAGGTTATTGGTAACGGTTTCTCAGGATTAACCTAAGCTTAACAGTCCTTTTGGAGAAGATAAGAAACATTGTTTGAAGAATTAAGAATAAAACAATTACTGAAACTGTTGAAAATCTCTCATATATTATAATAACGAAATACACGTGTTTAGATATAGTCATAAAAAATTTTATAAATCACCTTCAGAGGAATTTTGTACGTGTAAGACATCAAACCGAATGTATCAGGCAAAATCTGACTTCCTCAAATTACATTTTGGATATTCCACTTTTTTGTATATATGTCAAGTTATCATTCAGCATCCAAATAATATTTATTAAGTTTCAGAGGAGTTACACGGCTGCATGTTGAAACAAACAAATTTCAAAAATTAAAAAAAATAATTTTAATTTATGAACGATGATCAATTAGTTGAGAAAGTTCTACTACTCAAAACCTCGTCCTAAACTCAGATAATTCTCAAAAAATTAAACATATAAAGTGACCTAAATCTATCAGAACTTATGTTATTCTGACGTCATCATAGGAGGCAAAAATAACACAATCAAGGATCCACTGAAATAAAAGTTTCTAAACATCGCTGTATATGGATGAGTACAATAAGATATCGTGCAATATCGTGTGAAAACACCAAGCATACACGGCATAAAGTATTCTGTCTGGTGCCAAATCTAGTTGGAAATTTCAGTTACAATAAAAATGGATGCCAGGATTTCCTGTTGCGTCAGTAAACCCCAGAAACATTAATGTCGCATTAACTAATACACGTACTTGTTAGGTCTTAGTGTCAGTTTTGTTTGTTGTTTTGAGAAAAAACAAAACTTATTTATTTTATTTCTGAGACAGCAAATTTTCTTTGATATTATTAATGTGGCAGTTATATATAAAGGAAAATACAATAAAAATATAGTTCCATAGTAATTGTAATTACAGATTTTTGTAGTTATAGAATTTCAAGTATAAAAAAATGATGTGTCTTTCCTAGTCTTTCAAACAAACTACGATTTTATTATAATGGTGACCTGATTTGTTCCTTTGCAATGTTCTATACAAATCACTTCCATTTCAGAGCGTTGTGTAAGCTACAGAATAAATGAAATGACATTCATTTTACAGCCAGAAACACAAGATATAAAAATAATTTTGAAAATAATCAGCAAGGGAAAACACATAACTCTGCTGTAAATTCGAAGACCGGTACATGACATTTGCTGGTGATATTTCTTCTACGCGCCATATTAATTTATCACAATTAAATTTCAAAAGACCGACATTTACTACGCAATGTAACTGTGCACAGGCAAGTGTTGACACTCTTCCTGCTGTAACAAAGGCGGCAAAGTTAATATTGAACTGCACGTTGTCTCATTGACTGCCATAGCAAACTCCACCGCATCTGCAATCCTGCTTACCAATCTAAGGCGCAAAGAATTATCCACTTCGCTTCAATAATTTTATGCTTCCCAATTTAGTATTATCTCCGATTTTTTTATCTACCAAATTTCAGCGTTCGCATCGATAAAACAAATGTTTCATTTATATAGATTAGGTAAAGACGTTTCGGTTTAACCTACTGCCTACATCTTCGTATTACTAAATTAGACGTTAGGCTAACAATGGACGGAAATCTCTCTAACCCCCTTACAGCAGAGTTATTCTTTATTTGAAAGCGCCTTAGCAAAATGGCGATAAGCGACTTTAAAATTTACCATTTTTCTCTGCCCCTACGTTTGATTTTGACAAAATTTGGATACAATCGAAAGCATATTCATGAAATTTGCTTTTGCCTTATTCTTCGAAAACCGTTGAGAAAGTTAAAGTTTCATTATTATATGATAACAATAACACGTTCTTTACATGAAGACCAATATATAGTTTGGAACATATCTCGCTCGGTAACATGTTTTGCTTCTTTATCCCTGCCGTCAATATCCACAATATTCTCTCAATTATGCCTTGCCAGTTATTTATGACGGAATTTAATATACCATAACAAATATGCAAGAACGATTTTATATATAAATATTTTGCTTGTTTTTTAATAATATACTTATTTCGACAGTTGTTTTCAAATTGACTATTTTCCTCAAGTTTCCACTTGCCCCCTCAAAACTATATTCAACTCTCTTGTAATTCTATGTGCTACATGATTCACCCAAAACTTTCATATTTTGATAAAGCGAAAAATATTTTGAGCAGTGCTAATCATGAAGCTTCTCATTCCTGTAACCCCACACTTTCTCCGTTAACTCGTCCCTCTCAATGCTAAATGTAAGAAAATATTCTGGAATTATTCTGCATTTCTTATTGTATTTCATTTATCTGAGAATATTTCAGAGCAAACTTCTGTCGCAGGAATTACATGAGATTATTTAGTACCGTCCATTAACGAAGATTTTTTTAAAGCATTTACAATTGATTTAGTGATGGTGTAACTGTTGACAAAGATATGCACTAACACACTAAATACAGTAAAGCGGAACAAGCATTGTGTTTCCGCCCACTTCTTGACCTGGGCAGTCAAGAGATCAACTCCGATTTCCAAGAGTGTCATAAAAAGACAGCGGCAAGTTTCGTAATATTTGTGACGTAAACGTAAAAAAGCTCACAGTGGCACAGCCCTGACACAAATCCTTATTTTGTGGTCAATTTCATTTATTTCAATTCAATTACGCTCCGTGTTGCTGTCGATGGGATCTGCGCTGTTCTGTGTTATTACGTACAGCAAGTGGTATATTGTTATCGACGTTTCGGCACAACCTGTCGGTCCTTCCTTCAAGGTTCAATATACCTACATATTTGACAACTCAAAGTGGGCCAGTAACTTTGTGTATTACATTTGAAGATAGGAAATTTTGGTTGTTCCGAAACGTCTGTAATAAATTACAGCCTCTCCCTACGTAACAGCCCTGAAGTACGCAGTTCTAAAATTTTAGAATGCTTGGTAATAAAGGGTAGAAAATAAATTGGGTAAATGTCTGTTTAGGCGTAATGGAGCAACTTCTACACTTGATTACAGGAATTTAAAATGCCTATGAAAATGTTCAGACAAGAATAACATCGTCCTTCCTGTAAATCGAACTTGACTACTCCCAAACAGTAATCAATAACGTAACTTTTAACTGTGCTTTCTCCTAATGTCGATTATTTTAGAAAAATGTAACAATTCAGACACAACAAAAATAATTTTTGGACGAATTGTTTAAAATTATGCTACAGTTATTTTAAATTTGTTTGCTTTTGAACAGTTCTTAGAAGTCTTCTGAATGAATATGGGTTTGTGTAAGATGGAATTTTTCAATGCGATTGCAGACCAAAGTAATCAATCAATTATTCAAACAAACCGCTGAATAGAAAATAAACTAACCTTCTCCTCATTTAAGGTAATTATTCTTATATTTCTCAAACATATACAACATTAAAATACTATAATATATATATATATATATATATATATAGAATCTTGGCTGTGCTGGCACTGAAACCTGGCAGAGATAAGAAAATTCAGTACCAGAACAGAGCGGCTTTGGAACTAAACAACCAGTTTTAGAATGGAAAAGATAAATTCATTTTTTTGGGGGTGGGGGTAAAGTTTTCAGAGCTTGGCTTTAATCATTCACTCTCATCTAGCGGCAATATTGTAGAAATAGTTGAGCTACAACTTTACTCCACTCGTGGGACTTAATGGACTTGAAGTGAAATGATTCTATACAAGGTAATATTAGTCTAGCTGACGCTAGCAAAAAAATGTTTACAATTCTTTTTATCTTAACCATTATATAATTGGAAATAATGCTGGAATACACAAGATCTTGAACTGAATGACAGCAAAATTTATCTGTCTTTGATCTGCTCTTAAATTCTTCCTGAATTTTGACACTTAGTAACTTTCAAAGAAAATATTTTCAAACTTTACAATATGACTTCTTCCTGAATCGTGAATGAGTTCCACCCTGATTTCACTGGCAGACAGTCAACATACGTAGCATGAAAACTAGCTTTTTCTGTGTATACAGTCCTGATGATGGACTGTAGATATGTCCGAATTGTATAGTTTTTTTCCCAAATAAATTTGAGAAATATTGTATCACTTTGGCTCTTATTATAAGAATAAATCACTATGAACCGTCCTCTGAATGACAAATTCTGCAATAAAGGATTCAAAATTGTGACTTGTGCAAAATTATTAATTAATTTCGAGGCTCTCAAATGGAATATTATAATTTACCAACCCCAATGAGATTTAATATTTTCAACAATTATCTGCATTGGAATTGACTAGGGAAATTTAAAAAAATATATATATTTTTTCATATGCATTATGAACGTATTTAATACAAACAATTTATATAGGCCAGATTCAAATCATTATATTTTCAAAAAATTAATTTCCATACCTATATTTTTTAACATTTCCCTATTTGTAAGTAACCTTTAATGAATTAGAATATATCACATTAACCATAGTGGAAAGGCACGTACATAAAAATACATTTCAGAATTACGTACAGCTGATGTAACAAATTCTACTAAAACTCTCACATATTCTACCAAATTGCACGGTGCCACGCCTCAAAAAGCAATAAAGTTAATGGCGAGAAGAGAACATATATTTCCAAAAGATTTGACCTTTAATTTTGAGAGATACGAAGGCAGCATTTTAAGCAAATTACAAAAATTACAAAGTATATAATACAAATTAAGTTACTGTGGTATTATCTTTTAATATTCTCTTTAAATTTCACGTTTTCTCAATTTTTGTTTCGATAAGTCTTTGTGACAGCAAAAAATAAGGACAGTGGAAGAGCTAATTTAACACCTGTTCGTCGCTACGCTGTGTGATAATAATAGAAATTCGTAGTTATAAATTTTCTTCTTCTACAAATGATGTATTTTTCCCAGTCTGTCCAACAAATTACTATAATAATTTAATTGTCTCCTGATTTCTTCTTTACAATCATTTAAACAAACACTATTCGAACAAAGAGCGTTGTGTAAACTAAGGAAATGATGAAATGCCATTCATTGTACAGCCAGAAATACCAAATAAAAATATAAATAATCACCAAAACAAAACATATGAATGTGCTCTAAATATCTAACAGCGTTAGATGAGATTTGCTCAAAATTTTCTATCTACACTCCATATCAGTTTATCAAAATTAAATTTCAACAGACCTATTGTTACGACACATTGTCACTGTGTACAGACAGGTGTTTACTGTCTCACTGAAGTAACAGAGGTGGCAAGGTTGATATCGAAATGCACATTGATTGATCGAATGCCAGAACAACAGCTCCCGACACTATCATTAATTTGTTTGAGACAATCAATAAAACAAAAAGCAGGCTTGAACAAATGATACATGCTTTTACATGTACATATGCTAAATTCTTTTATTTATTTTATAAAATGCGAATTATTGGGTTATTAATCAAAATAATCACTTTAAGCAGTGTCTTCCGCTTTGTATTGTTACATTTCCATTCCTTTCTATTCAGCATCTTGTGTATCGGTATTGTGGCCACTCGTGTTAGGTTTTGAGTTTTCAGGTACTCATTTTGAAGAACGTTACGTAAATCGAGTGTTGTGGTATGTGACGTAGCTCACGTATGTAGGTTGGGCACAACTGCGTTCAAGATGTAATTGCTGCCCATAATTTTAGAGATAGAGGAAATTAATGTTTTTAAATTTCGAACACAGGCCATGGGAAATGAAACAGAAAGAAACTTAACGAGAAGTTATTTTGTGAAATAAAGTTTTATTTAGTATAAAAAGAGAAACAATTAGAACAAATATCACAATAATTCTCCTGTGTGGTGCGTGATAAAAAATGCAAACAATCTATACATATATAAATACAATCAGTAGCTGTCTAAATAGAAGTGAATATTTAGTATCGGTATATTTTACGTTAGATGAAGAAGACGTAATTCTATATAAATATATGTTCGTAATTGACATATTATATTCTTAAAATTATATTATACATTATTTACATAAAATTTATTGTAAAGTTTTCTTTAGTTAAATTACATTGTTGGTTGTTTAAAGTTGACAAACAGAGAGAAAGTCGTAATGTGGTAAATCATACAGATTGTTTTGATAATGAAAATTTCGTTCATTAATATAACTGAAATAGAACACAATGTTCTGGGAAAGCTCTTACAAGAAATGCAGAGAAAATCAGTTTTATATTAACATTGGAACTACGACCTGAACAACAGCTACAATGACAAGAAATGTACATGAATTTACAGAAGTATACCTGAAATGGAACACAAATTATTTCCTCCAGATTATTTCAAATTATTAGTTAAAAAAGAACATGATTTTCTAAAAGCTTTGATGATTGTCACTAAGGGTGTATTTAATTAAATTACAGGGAAACATAGTCAAATACTACAAAAATCCGAATGATAAACCATTGGTTTGATAAAAATTGTAACTTCCATTTCTCATTTTGTAAATGCACGCAACGTAATTTCACATATAGGATGTTCATTGAGTGAATAAATCTGTGTTTTATCGACGACAACTTCAGCAACACAAGGAAAACAACAATGTGCTACCTGAATGTCAGTATAGATCCAATTCCAAACTACACATAAAGGAAATTTTGCGGAAAATTGGGGAAGAAACTTTCGAAAAAACACAATTTACGAAGTGATAATTCATAAGGAAAACACTTCAATTCATACAGTCGTGGGTCACACGGGACTGTTTTACACGCTACTCGCAAGCGAGTTTCCTATTTGGTATGCACACGTTTGTCTCAGTACACAAATGTAAATTTCGTGGCGAATAATTTTGAGAGAGGGAAATTGCAATCAGTTTAATTACCTCGTTACACACCATTAACTTACTATCCCATATATAAACTCGATCAGTGTATATAATACCTACCCTTTTGGTGCCTCCACCTACTCTTGGTAGGGGAGCTCGTGTACCCCAATGACCCGGAGAGCTTTGCCGTCGGTAGCGTAGCTACTGGTAGGGTCAACCTTGGCGGACAGGTCGAAGGGTAGGGGTCAGACTAAGAGAGGCACCCTGGTCATCCAGGTTGGGGGTTGAGCGTCGGTTTGACTCTCCGAACTTGGAAACATTTCTTCTTACGAAAACTACTAGAGTAAAAACCGCACTGATGGAAAGACGACAACAAGGCAAGACACGGAATAGAAAATATTGGAGAAGGATGGAATTTTATCTAGGGACCTGGAATGTCCTATCTCTATATCGAGCAGGAGCATTTAGACTTCTACGTGACCAAATTGACAAATATAAGACTGGAATTATAGCAATAAAGGAAATACGCTGGATTGGTCAAGGAACTCTAGAGAAAAAGTATCAAACTATATTTTACAGTTGTGACAGGAAACAACATATGCTGGGAGTTGGTTTTGTTGTGAAGAAGAATTTGAAACGTATGGTCATGGACTTCGAGGCAATCAGCACAAGAATTCGTGCCCTGACAATTAAAGGAAAATTCTTTAATTATACAATTATAAACGTCCACGCACCAACGGAAGAGAAAGAAGAAATATACCGCCCAACAATAGGATCACACAGTCTACACGAAAAAGCAAATGATAACGGATACCGCTTAATACAGTTTGCAACCCTAAATAATATGGTGATTAGTAGCACAATGTTCCAACAGAGGAATATACATAAACCTACATGGACAGCACCAGACAGATCATTTGAGATCAAAATTGACCACATGGTCATAGATGCCAGACACATGTCTGATCTGCTGGTTGTCAGATCATACAGGGGAGGAAACGTGGACTCCGATCATTATCTAGTGATTGCTAGAATGAGAGCCCGAATATCAAAGTAAAGAAAATAAGAGGAGAGGGGATAAGTAAATTCTGTGTATCCAGATTACAAGATAAGAATATGGCAAACATGTATGCGAAGAGACTAGAGAAGCGGTTGAAACAATCTCCCTGTACCGGTGGGGAAACAATACAAGAAGAATGGGACCTATGTAAAAATACCATACAGCATGTAACAGAGGATGTTATGGGAAAACAGGCATCGCGTAAGAGAAATGAATGATTTGACGAGGACTGTGAAAGGGCAATTAAGAGAAAAATGGGCATATTTAATTATACAGTAACAGCAATATGGTACTCGGAATAAAGTTCTCAGATACCAGGAGAAAAGAAGACAAGAGAAGAAAATACATAAGAAAAGAAAGCGAGAATGGGAAAAGAAACAGTTAGAAGAACTTCAAAATTTATATGATAGCAGGGAGGCTAGAAAGCTGTACAATAAAGTTAGGGAAACTAAGAAAGGATTTAAAGTAAGGGTGAACATATATAAGACTAAGGATGGATCAATCATTTGTGATCAAAATGAAGTACTGGCACGATGGAATGAACATTTTGATGACCTCCTCAACAAAAATAATAACCATAAATATGCCGCTGCAGGAGATGGAAATACACGGTCCGTAGAAGCGCCAATAGCAGAGGAAATGAACCCCCCCCCACGCTCGAAGAACTGTGGAAAGCTATTGAGAAGCTCAAAAATAATGAGGCACTGGGAGCAGACGGAATAACGACAGAACTTTAGAAGCAAGTTGGAATAAAACTTAAAATCGGATGCTCTAATTAATACTTCGTATCTGGGCAAATGAAGAGATACCTCATGAGTGGAATTTAGAAATAATATGCCCAATCTTGAAGAAGGGTGACCCAATGACCTGTAGTAATTACAGGGCAATATCACTACTTAACACAGCTTATAAAGTCCCCTCCTGTATTATATATGGCCGCATTTCAGAATATACTGAAAGAATTATAGGTGCATATCAATGTGGCTTTCGAAAAGGGAAATCAACGATCAATCAGATCTTCACCTTAAGTCAAATTGTGGAAAAGACAGTCGAAAATCAAATTGGAATATATCATATGTTCATTGAATTTAAATCAGCCTATCACAGTATCCATCGAGAGGAGCTTCTTTGTGCCATGACGGAATTTGGTATTCCATCTAAACTGATAATATTTGTCAAAACAACAATGACCAATGTACAATGCTCAGTCCAAATTCAGTCTCATCTATCGGAGCTAATACCTACTGCACGTGAAGTGAAACAAGGCGATACACTGGCATGCCTTCTCTTCAATGTA